>Ga0134105_1000843_pt1 | contig 27175 bp, 47 predicted proteins | sample 16_3_2metaG_FD_94457 | JGI IMG/M metagenome (GOLD analysis project Ga0134105, IMG submission 94457) | Switchgrass degrading microbial communities from high solid loading bioreactors in New Hampshire, USA - 16_60_3.3_214_A3 metaG | ecosystem: Engineered > Bioreactor > Semi-continuous > Anaerobic... | reverse complement strand
GGATACTCCACTCGTTCTGGACACTGCGACTGGTGGTTAAACATCGCTGATGGGTAGGCGAAGTGCTGCCAGCAAAAACCCTTTTGAACAAGGGCGAAGTGGACCAACAGCCACAAGGCTGATTTATCTCTGAAAAGAGATTGTTTGATAGCATTCATCCCCAACCTATTAAGAGGTTGGGGTCTTATGCCACAAAAAAATGATAAAAATGTGGGGAGATCTTTATATGTCAAATGATTTTAATTTGGAAACAATTAGAAAACTTACAAAAGAACAATTTGATTTTGAAGAATTAAAAAATAATCTTATTCAATTTCTTAGAAGTAAGAAAGAATATGATACTGTTGATTTTGATAATTCAACAGCAATATCGATTATATTAGATTAGTTGGCATATAGCACAACTGTATTAAATCAAAAACATGAGATGTCATTATAGGATTTGTTTGTTACTACATCAAATAATTATACCAAATTATCTGAGATTTTAAAACAATATGGATATAATAGACGTATTTCATATCCTGCGCATACGATACTTCAATTAGGAATTGATACTTCAAATTATGAAATTTTAGATTTGTTTTTTGATTATATAAGTAATATAGGAATTCAAATACCACCGTTGTTATTAAAATTTGTAGATGGTAATGGAAATATTTGGACAAACAGGAATAGTATTTTGATAGTTAGAGAATATATTAATAGTACGGATTACATATATAAATGTGTATCCGTATTTGGCTCAGAAGATATTACATTTATACAGTTAGAGCCTATTAATATTATGGCCACAAATTCCAAAGGAAAATATTTGCCATTATTAAATGATAAATTACTTACTAAAAATATAAACATACAAGATGTTTCGCAATATAGATTAGATGTTATTCTCACAGATGAAAATTATAATATTATTACAGATATAAATGGGAATAAATATGAAGTTGTACAATCTATATATGAAAAGGAAGATATAAATAATCCATATATTATATTCAGATATAATACATTTAATGAAAGTTTTGAGTATTTTATTCCTGAAACTGATACATCGTTGCCAGATAATTTTAGAATTTTATTTTATTAGAATGTTGGGCCAGATGGTAATGTTTCTAAAGGATTTGTTAGTAAATATGAAGGGATATTTAATTATATATTCTTGCCAGACCAAATATACATTACTGATGAATCAATTTTAGATATTGCAGATGGTATATATCCGCCACAACATATTAAAGATATTGTATTTCCGCAAGTACCAGTTGATAGTCCATATAATTTATTAGAAATTATTAAAAATCTTAAATTTACAATTATAAATGAATATGACTAGACTGGTGGGAAATCAATTGAAACTATTGAAGAAATTAAATATAATTTCCCAAAATATATGAAATCTAAAAATAAAATAATTACAAACGAAGATTTATATACATTTTAGCAAAAATAGTTAACTGGAAGTACTGATATTCAAAATGCAGTATTATTATCTACATATCCGTATGCAGTAATTGATTCTGAATAGGATAAATTACGAAATATGTAGAATTTAAAGATTTTAGTTGCAAGAGATAAATATATTAGGAATTTACAACAGTTACGTGGATATGAAATTGTGTATAATAGATTAGCAAATCAAGATAATTTGATTCCTGAATATTTATATACAGAAGAAAAATCCATATTAAAAAATGAATTAGAAAATCGTATTCCATTAACTACTACAATTAGAATTAATGATTTAAATAAATAGAATTTTTATTCTACTAAACCATTAGATATATATATTAATTCCACAGCATTAGATAATATAAAAACTGGGATACCGGTTATATTAGATAAATTATTAGCTATAGATAATTAGGATATTGATATATTTAAAGGATATGATTTAATTAAATTGACATATGCATTGAGTAGTTTAAATGGAATAGTATCATTTAATATTAATAATTTTATTAATTCATTATAGGTATTCTTAGAAAATTCTTTTACAATAAATAATTAGATAAATTTTTCTATCAACAGATGTGATTCAGTTGATATAAATAATGATTTAAAAGAATTTTATATCTTCCCATTTTTGCCATTAAATAAATCCGAACATATTATTTAGTCAGAAACAAATATAATGATGTTTGGCAATGTCATTGGTACTATATTAAAAACGGATAAAAATGTTTAGGATTTTATTTCTTTACCAGTTCAAAAAATTTCATAGGAAAATATTGCAGATATTAAAAAAATATATGATGATAATATGAATAATTTTATTTATTATCATTATTTAGATTAGATGAATACTACTGGTAATTTGAATTCAAAAGTGTTTTTATATGATGTGCCATATGAAATTGATCCGACATATGGACAGTATACATATAAAACTGGTAAATTTGATAATGGATTATTTAGTATTGTATCATATTATAATGAGTCAAATGATAGCAGTTTGACACATATTACAGAATCTCTAAATGATAGTTTTGAGATATCTGGGAATACACGTATTATTGCTAAGACAGTAAACCCGATTATAGATTCGGAATATATATAGGATAGAATTAATAGTAAATATGAAAATATATTTAATTTACATACATTAAATGAAGTTATATCAATGAATGAGCCATCATCGATAAAATTTAAAGAATTTGTTAGCGAATATTATGTAAATGAAAAAATATAGGCTGGTATACCATATACTCCTTGGAATAATTTATCTGATTCCGAAAAATTTTCATATTACACAAAATATCAAGAATTGTAGTTTAAGAAAGCAATAGAATATATTTTAATTGAACATATTACAAATGATAATTTAGTTATTTATGAAGAGTTATTTATAAATCCATCAATTGAAATTAGAGAATATCAATATCAGGTAATTAATGATGTTATTCAATATAATAGAATTGGTGGAGGAACAACCACTAATATTGATTTAGCGCAATATAGTATAATATAGAAATTTTCATTATCACAATTCAATCCAAATGTTACAATTGAATTTGATAATATAAAAGATAATAAATATAATATTATTATTACAAGATTAACCCCAACAATAATTAATGATAGAGTTAAATCATTAAGAGAAATAATTGAGTTACCAAATATTACAATAGATACTGCTAATGATATTATTAATGTACTATCAAATTTAAAAATGTCAAAATATATTATTATTCAAAATTTTGATGATTATGGTAGTTTTAGATTTAAAGATGGTAAGTATTCTTATTATCAATTTTTGAATAGTAAATGCCAAGATATGTATTATAAGATTCAAACTTTAGATGATTTAATAGTTAAAAATTAGGAAGGACAAATTACATATGAAAAATATTTGCCAGAATTTAATATGATTTATAATACACCAGTTATAGAATCACTTCACAGAAATATAGAAGATGGTATTATAGATGATACTGAACTTATTAATATATTCAGTGATATATTGATAACTGATAGATTTATATCATAGATTTTAAATAATAGAAATATTATTAATGAACATGGAACTCAAGTAAAACGCAGAACAATATTATCATTTAGTAATAACAATTACATAATAAAACTGCATCCTGATATTAATAAATCAATTGAACTTCAAGATCTTAGAAATACAATTGTATACTCTGATTTGTTATCGGTATATAATTATTTGGATACAGATCTATATTATGATATTCAATCTCAGGTATATAAATATGGTGTCAATCGAGATTTGTTTTCTAATTATGGAATTCAAATGAATATTAAATAGTTAAATGAATCCCATTTTTCATTTGTAAATGATACATATTTAGATCTTACAGAAATCAATCAATATTTTCATGATGTCAAGTATTATTTATATCCAAGTGAATTCATTTTCAATATCAAGGATAGTAAAACTAAAAATGATATTTTACAATTATCATATAATAGAGAACAGAAATTAGATAATACATTCAAAAAAGATTATTGGTATATAAAATATATTAGTTCATAATTTGTAATAGTTTTTGTGAGGTGGCGTTGTTGATATATTTAGATAATAGATTGCAAGTACAATAGCCAAGTATTATTCGAATTCCATTTTATAATCAGAAATATCTAAATGTGGATATAGATAAAATTAAATTTTTGTCTTTTAAAAATTAGAATTTTACTAATATCGTATTTCCACAAATAGATAATTTTGATTTTGAATATGTTATCACTACGTTGACAAATAGTGGATATGCATATCGAATAAATCTAAAAGAATTATATGATATATCTGAGGAATTAATGGACCAAATTAAAATTGGTATAATGACCGATAAAGAAAAATATTTAGTATTAGTTAGAAATGTTGATTATATAATTAAATATCCGTATGTATATATCACGCCATAGGGACATTCCAAAATGTTATCTTATAGATAGGATTTGATTATCAATTTATATAATACTGAGATTTTTACCAAATATCTTCAACCTATATAGAGTGATGTACAATCCAAGAATAATAGTCAAGAATTAAAATATAGAATTATGTTATATTCTGTATTTGATTTATCTATATTAGATCTCACATGGATAGATAAATATATAACTAAAATTTTAATAGATAATGATTTGTCAAATATAGATAATGATATTATAGACTTAGATATGAATAATTTTGATATTCCTATAATATTTTCTGATAAAGATATATTTTTGCATAGTAATTCACAATTATATTCTAGAAATAACAAACTATATTGGATAAGTCCATATCTACAGCATCGTAAATAGTTTTTATTAATTAAATAGTCATAGAGTGAAACATCTGTACCGCAACGTTTTGATGTCCAATATGCTAAATTTAAACCATATTTATATGATGAACATATGTTTGTACCAAATTCTATTAGAATTTATCTGAAAGAAACTGTAGACACAAATTATCAAGAAATTCTAAAAGAATCTTATTTACATTATAGAGATTTTAACGACCCAGATAGTTATGATATTAAATCAAATAAAATAGAAAAATAGTTGCAAAATACTTTTATTTATGACGAACCTGTCTTAAAATATTCATCATATGAACAATTAAAAGCAAATGATGTAATAAAATATGATAATACTGATACTACAAATTATTACTCAATAATATTGCAATATTTTTAGACACTATTTGATATAACAGATTTGGATATGATTGAGGAATTAATGACTACTCAAAGAAATTTTAATTATGGTATATTGGGAGTATTGAGATTATATAATCGTGATATTCCCGAGTTAAATGATTCTAATAATATATGTGGATTTATTAATTATGTGACACGAGATTTGCTTTTTACATATAGTAGATTTATTCCAACACAAAATATATACTCTCCATTATATTAGTTAAATTTACTTAATTTATATAGAGAATATTATTTTGAATATTTATATTTGACTTAGGATAAATATTATACAGATACTGAAATAATTAATATTAGTGACACATATATACGAAATAATTCATTAATAATTCCATTTTCAAATATTTTAAGAACATATGAAACAGAGGAGAATTCAAATTTTTTCAATATAAATAATACAGAGAAGATTATGAAATTGGGTCACATTTTGGATGAAATTATGACACTTACTAATATTTAAGTGACGGAGGCTAATATTTATGGCAAATAGAATTCAATTTAAACGTGGAACAAGAGCAAAAATAGATAATATAGCATTAAATACTGGCGAACCTGCATTTTCAACTGATACCGAAGAATTATTTATTGGAAATAACAATTCTAATATTAGAATTGGAGATTTGGTATTCGTGGCAACATATGATGATTTACCAACATCAGGTAGAGAAGATAAATTATATATTGTTAGATCTGATAGTAATAATAATGATAATCCATCTATATATATATGGATTGATAATGCATATATTAAAGTAAGTTAATATTTAGTATACTATTAATTTGAGGGAGGTGTGTGGTATTTACTTTTCATATATTGAGAAGTATTTACCATAAAATTGATGGAAATGTCTGTAAAAAATTTTTACCAATTATAGTCAGAAATTATATATTAGATTAGGAGCAATAATATTACAGATATTAATTAGACAGATATATCTATATTACTTAATTTGCTAAAATATGTATATACAGAAATGCAATTACAACAAGATAAGCCAATTATTGCCGGAAGGCGATTACTTAAAATGAGTAATTTATATTAGTATCTTTTTAATATACAAACATTATATGATTCTGACGAAATCTCTAAGATGTCAAATTTTGCAGTTGCAGATCTAATAGATAATATTAATACGAATATAGATTAGTTTATGTCAGATAATAGTGATGATACTACAATAGATAATGATATTAATGATAATAGTAATTTATAGTATAGGGAAGACAATGATATTTCACAATTGAATGAATTACAATCGTTATGTGACTAGACACAAACTCCGTATTTTAATTTAAATACAATTTATATGATATCTAATTTGGTTGATATACTTCCGTTAATTGTAGGTGATACTAATTATAATATACAATCTCTTCATATATTAATTGATAAAATTAAATTGTGTGATAAGAAACAATTTAGTCCATTGTTAGTATATAATGATACTATTACAGATATAATTGATAAATTAGATGTTTTGGCAAGAAGTTATTAGATTGTATATAATAGAAATGATAAATCATCTAGAATGATCAAATTATGTGATTATACATTATATGGAATAATTACAAAAGATAACGCTATTATTGATTATCATGATTTATTTGATTTGGAATATTGGGATAATTTAACTTTGTCAAAATTTGATTTTAAAAATGAATATCAGTTTCATATATTTATAGGATTTAATTTTCCAGTAGAATTAATGGATATTAATTATAATATATTGTATATTAGTATTTACTGTATATTTGAAGATAATTTTGTTAAAATATTAATTCAAAATGAATTGAATCGTAATAATGTGGGTTTTACAAAATATGTGTCACAAGTAGACGACACTCAACAAATGTTAGAATCAATTGATAGATATTTGACATTTTTTAAAAATAAAAATGGGGGGAAAAGATAATGCCAAAATATAAAAATACAAATGATTATCCTGTTAATATTTATATTAGAAATGACTATTCTGGATTAGTTGATAACATATTATTAGATGCTGGTGCAGAAAAAATAACGTATTACATTATTCCTAATTCAGTTTTGCCATCTGGTGTAGTAATGGTTGATTTATATCCGCTAGATACTGTACATGTATATTCGTAGGAGATTAATATTATTCCAGATACGTTTTATGAATTACAAGATCTATTCGGAACAATTCAATCAAATATAACACTTTCAATTAAAAACCAAACAAGCTCTATCATGAAGTTATGGATTAATAATTTATTTGACCATACTAATTCAGATGAATTGACTGAAAATTTATCGAAATGTATTTATATTGATGCAAATAGCGAATTCAAATTAGATACTCATACATCATTAATATATGCTCTAAAATTCACAAGTGATTCAAGTGGTAAAGTCATTATAAATGTAGTTAAAAACTTTAATGCTAATTATTAATAATAAGGTATTTAAGATTTGCAAATATGATATTGTGAGGTATGTAATATGTTAAAACATAAATATCAGATAAATCATGCAACAGAACAATATATAAATATCAGTACTAACACAATATTATTAAATCCTGACTATAAAATAATTATGGATAATTCAATGAAAATTGTAGTCAAGAATCAGTTGGGATAGGAAAAATATCTAATATATGATATTAATGGTGTTTTATGGGAAATGCGAATGGTAAACGGTACATTAGAAAAATATAGGAAATAGGGCACTATTAATTATCAATTGCATAGCATTACATTTATATCTCCTATATTTTATGAAAATTATCAATTAAATATAGAATATGATTATTATAAATATGATTTATTTGATATTACAAATGTATAGTTATATAACAATATTACATTTCTAATGGATTTTCTTAATATATCATATCAAACTGCAAGTAATCAAGAAGATTTACAAAAATCATATGAATTTATAAAACGGCAATTATTTCCAAAATTTATTAACGATTTGGATTTAGATGAGCCTGAAAGCATATATGAAGAATTGTTAGAAATTCTTAGCATTTTCTTTTATTACCATAGCGAATTTAGTAATAATTTGGTATCTATATATGAAATGGATTTACCAGAATATTTTGATATGCGTACATTTTATCGTAAATTAAAAGATTATGATATATTAAATGATTATTTGGTTAGTTTTGAGAATAATATTCAGACATATCAAATTGTAAGTAATAAATTTATAAATAATATTATAAAAGAATTAGTTAATAAAGGAAACATATCTAGTTTTTAGGAAATGGTAAATATAATTTTTAGTTACTATAGATTTTCTACAAATTATGTTATTTTACAATTTAACAATTTGAATGGTATGACATAGTATGTAGATTATGAATATAATTAGTATTTTAGAGATCTTAATGAATTAAATTCGCTTAAAGAACAGATAAAATCACACATTTATTTACAATATAAAGATGATATAGATAATATGGTAAATGATAGGATTAAAAAATTATATTCGACTCATTCGATTCCATATTTAAATACTATTAAATAGCAAATTAAAAATGAATATCAAGAAATGTTAATTAATCAATTATTACAACGAACTATTGTCATATTATATAATACGACGTAGGATAGGATATATTCAAGGGGACAAATTGAAGGATCGAATATAACTCCAAACCAATTAATAATTAATTTCCTAGATAAATTATTTATACCATTTAATGTAAATCTAATATATTTAGGAATTCAAATGTTGCCAGTTGGATAGACTACCGAGAATGTTGGAAGAGACAATGCTCCAGTAAATGACACAATACAATTGCATTCAATGACTGACAAACGAGAAAAAAAATATGGAAGTATATTTGTGGGTAATAAGATTTAATTTGCTAACAATTTTTTAAAAGGAGGTATGTGACAAGTTTTTATATATATATTCTTGTCACAAAACACGATGGATAATATTAATATATTTGGTGAAGTATCTATTACTGATAAAAATAATAATATAGTATTTAACAAACAAAATGAAATAACATTATTTGGTAAGTAGTACTTAGTCACTTCATTATTCAATCCTAGAAATGATAAATATATTGACGGATTAAGTATATTAGAATGCGCAAATACTAATATTTTGGGATTAAATGACTTAGAAACATATTATAATCATACTATATTGTATCATTCTGAATTGATAGATTTAGAAACATATTATACTAAAATACGGATATTGCCAGAAGAATATTAGTCATTAATTAATGATGTGTGGGTATTACCCCCATAGGATCAAATGTTTTCATTAATGTTATCAAAATCGAGAATTGTACCTAGTTCAGTTAAATTAACATTTACCAAAAACACAATTACAAATGAAATTATTGATAATGGTAGAGGGTTTTTATATAATAAAACAGAATATGAATCAGATGTAAATGTTTAGCCTATTGGGTCAATTAATTATGAGGAAGGTATTATATATTTAATTAAAACTGTTTTCTATACTGACGTATTACATTTAATTGATTCTAATTTATATAAAAATTTGAAATTGGATTATAGATATGAGCAATAGGGTATTGATGTATACCGCAGATATATAACTACTAGAATAAACAATTGGTCAATAAAATTACCAAATAATCAATCTTATATGCCTATTATTAGATATAGAACTGGAATAGATAATATTAGATTGAAATATTATAACGAATATTTCAGAGATAGTGAAATCCATTCAATAGAAACAAGTCAATGGTTAAATTTGTTTAATACCCAGATTTTTGAGCATAATCAATTTCAATTGGTATTTACATTCCCAATTTCAACAATAGATAATACAGGATTTGATATTAATTAGTTATTATTATCATTTGGTAATGTAAATTTATCATTAGATGATTTGTTAAGTACATAGACTTCTGAATTAATATACCATAAAGTGACAGTATCTGAACAAACACATAAATCCGAAATAGATAATTATATATTAAATATAATGGGATACGATTATAGTGCATTAACAAATCCGGTTATAAGATCTCAAGCGATTCAATATTTACAAATAGAATATGATAATTCAGAATTAGAATTTAAACGAAAATTATTACCATTTTCATTTATTATGTTAGATGAAAGCTTGCATATCGATAATCAAAATGGATTTACATTGACATGGGCAATCAATTTTAGGTTTAATTGAGGCAATTCCTCCACGTGGCTAAAGCCAGTGGCTTCCTTGCGTAAGAATTGAGGTGAATATAATATATGCCAAAAAATATAGAAATATATAAAAATACTGATATTGATATAAAACAATTGTAGATATTTTATTTTTATAATGATTTTACATAGCATAGAAATTTTATAAAATATACTATTACACCTGATATGGTTGGTAGATATGATTTAATTTCATATTATATGTATAATACTTATGAATATGCATGGATTATACCATTATTTTTAGGTACATATTTATGGGATGACAGATCAAATATTGAAGTATATTTGCCCACAATAGGAGATATAGAAGATTTTATGGATTATATAAATGTGGAATATATTAATTATTTACCATAAAACTTAGCCGAAAGCCCATGACTTTAGTCATTGGGATGAAGGCTCATTAGATATTTGATAATATCTGTGGTAGATGGTGTAGCGTAAAGCGATATTCTACCAGCCCTAGGGTCTATACGACCTGCCTAGGGAGGGGTGATGGCACACCCTAAACTTTGGGGAACTACGGATACCAGAAATGGACTTCCGACTACCACCAGAGAATCCCCTGACTTTAGTCATGGGGAGTGTCAATAATATTATCAAAAGAGGAGGAGAGGAGGAAAGGCAATTGTTTCTTATAATTAAGAGATAATTGTCTTAAAATAAATGGCAAATACTTTAGCAATTGAGAAGATATTTTTTAAATATAAAATTACATTAAATGATATATATGAATATAAAAATATTAATATAAATTAGATCTCATTTGATGAGAGTATTTTTAAGTTTTAGCCTATATAGTCTATGAATCTTACATTCCCAAATTTTGAAATGGATAATCCTAATAATTTTGTCTATAATTTAACTAATAACCTCCCAATTGAATGTGATATTGATATCAGTATTACACAGAATGAAAATATTAGTGGCAAATATTATATATATGATATACATATAAAGACACTAGAAAATAATAAATATATTAATATGACATTAGACATGATTCATGAAAATTAGATTAAAACCATTGTATAGATGAATAGATAGTATTCATATGATACAAATGTATATACTACATATACAGATATTTTTAAAAATTATTTTAAAACTTAGAATATTAATATTGATACTTTATATTTGCCAGATTTTAATAACAAATTGGTAGAAGATAGCAAAATTGTTTTTCCTAAAGGAGTTAATATTCTTAATATAATAGGACAATTAAAATCTAAATTATCGTCTTCTGAATATAATATTCCGTTATTGTTTACAACATTAAAAAAAATATTATATTTTACTAATATTGTTAAATTAACTGAGAATCCAATTGATTCTGATATAATTACATAGATAATAGGCAAATCTATGCAAGATGAACAATATAATATGTTTTACGATAAAACTAAGTCTATATTATATTTGTTTAATGAAGAAATAACAAGTAATATAGGTGCATTAAGATATAATAATATGTTTATGAAAACATTTTAGAATATCCAAACAGAATCAAAAAATAAATTGGTACTTGCTCCATCGTATTATAAGTCAATTGATGATTTAAATGTTCCTACAATTGCAGATATGAATAAAATTGCGGATAATGATTTATATTTACATTTATTATAGGAAATGGATTATATGGCTAAAAATACATCATATTATTATTTGAAAAATAAAAATCTTATAAATTAGAATAATATTGTAATTGCAATTCCGAATCCTTATATGTCAACATAGTTTAATTAGGGTAGAATTGTAAATGTTAAAACTGAAAAGAATAAAACTTTGAAAAACTTAATTGGAACATATATAATTGGTAGGACAATATATAATATAGATTTTAAAAATCGATTGTTTGATGGAATTCTTTATTTATACCAAATTGAATAATTTTATGTAAAAGGAGGTGGATGTGATATTTCTCTCTATTATAAAGAGGGGAATACGCTTAAATTGTGACAAATCAAGAGTGGATATCTTTAATTGAAGAAAAACGGGAAGAGTTACAAGATGCAATATTAGATGCAGCGTTTACATCGTATGAAACTGGATTGGTTACTACAGTATATTTGTATGCAGATGGTGATGTTGTTATTTCTGAGGATATGGGTGGAAATACTATAGCCGGTGAAGTATATACTGGTGATGCAATTTTAATCGCATCATTTAATAATGACCCAACTGTGATTAGTGATGAATTAGATCGAATGGTTGGTGAAGATGCCATTAGGTTTATGTATGATTATGGAATGTCACTTCGTGAAATTAAAGACTTTTATGAATGGTATCATACGGAATATGATGATGACGATCCCCCATCGGTCTTCTATTTGTCAGAATATAACCCAGATTTATATGAAAAAATGTTCTTAGACACAATAACCGAATATGTTCGAGACATAGATCCCGATGAATATATTGATGAAGTAATAAAATCATTAGAAACTGAGATGGGTGAAAGTTTTAAGATATAGGTGTTAAAAGAGATTAATCAATTATTAGAAAAAAAAACATATTTACCAAGTGATATTGAAAAAGGGTCATTAAAGAAAATACTGGGTTATGCAGAAACTACAAATTTGGCTGATGTTCAAACAGACGAAATGATTAAACGAGCAAAATCATAGATAAATTCAGGCAAAGTGTCATATTAGGAAATGATTAGAAAATTGAATTGGTAGGCTGTGATGAACAAAACTAATGCCCCATAGTTTTCTAAAAAATTGAATCAAGTGATGGATGCATTACGAGATTGGCACGAAAAATCTAAATAAGTCAATTTAAATTATTAAGATAATGTAGTACAATACATATTATAGGTATATAATCAAATTTAATGGTATATGGAGGTACTAACTATGGCAAATTATAATGATAATGGTTTTTTGACAAATGAAGAATGGGTAGAATTAATTGACAAAAATTGGGATGCGCTGTACGAAGCACTAGAAGAAGCAGCATTTTTAGCAGCTCAATATACATATAACACATATTCTGTATATTTAAGTGATGATAATGGTGTTTTTATTTATGAAAATGCGCAAAATATAGATGACCCACATATGATAGAAATTTATACTTTTAAAGTTCCACCAAGATTTTTATCTATAATAAACCAAGGTTTTATGCATATGGATGAACAAGAAACTATATCAATATTGAAAAAATATGGTATGAGTGATGAATATATCGATGATTATAAAGACTGGTTCTATAATAGGAGTGCAGTTCCACGCAAACCAAGTGAAGATATAAACATATGGGACCTTCAATATTATGATCCTGAATTATATGACCAAATATTAAAAGATACTGCAATCCATGATCTCACTTTATTATATGATTTTTCAATTATACTTAGTGAATATGATTGGTAACAATATTAGGAGGTATTAACTATGGCAAATTATAATGATTATGGTTTGACAAGTGAAGAGTTGATCCAGAAGATGTAGAAAAATTAGTAAAACAGACTGGTGGGCCGCTTACAAGAGTTTTATTAAAAATGTATGGTATGCCTGATAAGGAAAATGGTGATTATTTGCGAGAAATGGCGTATGAATTATCAAAATAGGATTTTATAGAGTTATTAAAAGATGAAGTTTATAATATTTTATATGGTACGTTAGACGATAGAATGACTCCGTTATTAGAATATATATTGAACAATATATGGAATAATATTGATTTTGAAGCAATTGCAAGGGAATTTCGTAAATAATCAACTACCCACTACTTGTAGAAGAGTGAGTATTCTTGCAGGAAAATGATAAATAATATATTATATAAGAGGTTGGGGTCTTATGCCACAAAAAATGATAAAAAAAAAATAACTATTAGGAGGTGAAATGATATATACTTATATAAATAAGTATATATCAAAGTATATATGACATTTGAAGAGAAAGTTAAAAAAATTTGTGAAAGTGAGAGCGCATTTTAGAACTTGATTCACAAAGCATTTGGCGGACAAGAAGATAAGCTCGTAAGTTCTATGTTGTCTCAATTTGATTTGGCAAATTTAAGAGTATTGCAATCTATATTAGATAATGTCGAAAAAGGAAAAAGTGGATCAATACAACCCAAAGTTGCCGAATCATTTGCAAAGTGGATTACTGAGAATAGAAAATTTTTTGAAAAATATGTTCTTGAACAAGAAGATTTTGATGGCACAGAGCCCGAGGATGTTGAGGTTCAGGATGTTGATGTTGATGAGCCAGTGCTAAATGAAGAATTATTTCAATATGGATATGAATTAATTAGTTTATTGGAAGATCAAGGATTATACCCAGAAATTGAAATAGTTGAGCCAGACAATGAATATTTTGATCCGAGGAAGTTTAAAGCATTTGTTACTACAGTTGACAATTACAAATTTGTATTAGAATTGGAAACTGTAGAATATGAAGATGAAGAAATGGCATCGAAATATAGTGAAGAATTGCCTCAAGATCAAAATTCGGATCAACTGTCCAACCACTTAAACTCTGACGAGGTTTGAAGTAGGAGCTTGTAAAAGCTATAGTTGATTAGGATAAGTGCTTAGAGCACTATATTATCCACGAATGTATAGGCATTTTGGGATGTACAACCAATGCTCATGCTCTGCGGATAGTGATTAAACAGTTGGCATTTATTCCCAACCTGTAGAGGTTGGGATCTTATGTCTCAAAAAAAAATGATAAAAAGAGGATGTACACATCCTCTTTTTTTATAATTGAACTAGATTTTGATATTCACAAATACAAGTATTTTTCTCTCGAATTGTATTTAAAAAGTAATAAAATGGATATTTTATCTTAATATTAATATAAAAGTGAGGTTGATAAGTTGATTGAACTAAATAAAGTATACAACAAAGATTGCTTAGAATTTATGAAAGAAATACCTGATGGATATGTAGATTTAATAATTGCTGACCCTCCATATAATATTGGAAAAGATGGAGGAGATGGTTGGGATACAATACCTAATTATTTAGAAGTATTTGAGCAATGGGTAATAAATTGGAAACGAATATTAAAGGATGATGGTTTATTATATTGTTATTGTAGTCAAGAATATAATGCAGATATTGAAATGATATTTAGAAAACACATGACTGTACAAAACAGAATAATATGGCATTATAATAATGGTGAAAGAGTCACTACGAAGAAGTTTCCATATAGTTATGAACCAATATTTTTAGTAAGTAAATACAAAAATAATAAATTTAAGGTCGTAAGAGATAGTAATAACATTCAAAAAGGTATAAGAACTAAGAAAAATCCAAATGGAACAGTGACTATTACATATCCTAATCCAGAAGGTATTAAATTTACCGATGTATGGAATATTCCAAAATTAAGTGGAAATAGAAAACAAACAAAACATCCTACAGAAAAACCATTAGAATTAGGAAGGATAATGTTAAAAAGTATAGATGCTAGTCTAGTTTATATTCCATTTGCTGGCTCAGGTAGTGAAATAATAAATTGTATTGAATATGGCGTAAATTGGATTGCAACTGAAATAAATAGCAATTATATTAATAATATAATAATACCAAGAATACAACAATATATAGAAAACACTGTATAATTTCAATAAAATTACATTTTTATCGCAAATTTTTAAATTTATACCTAAGACAAAATTAATTTATGGAGAATCTAAAAATAATGGAGAGTGGGATTAAAGTGAAAATTAAAGATAGTGTTCTTACATTAAAAAATCTTCAAAAGATTAAATGCTTATTAGGATTTCATGAAGAACAATGGTTAGGCGTAGAATTGCCTTTTTATAGGAAAATACTAATGAAATGTAAGAATTGTGGCAAATATGGATTATGGTATACTGGAACTAATTATGAATATTGGGTAAAAGATATTTCTAAACTTCCAAAGATAGTAGAACAACATATAATTAAAAATAACTTATAATTAATTTTTAAAGGTAGGTATATTTATGTTAAGCATGGATGAATGGAATAGATTTTATGAAGTTGAAGAAAAGATTGATACTTTATATACGATATAATTTAAAAAGCGGTGTAATGAAACCACCGCTATATTAATAGTTTTCTTCTATGTAGGGGATTCATCACCAATTTCATTTTCACAAATTCTTTTTGAAACTTTGCCATAATAACACCTCCATAAGGGTTATTTTTGAAATTCTACAGCATAATTATATTCCCGAATAACGGTATATTCAGGAATAAATTTATTGAAATCAATTTGTGAAAAATCAATATCTTCCAAACATGCACGTATGTTTGGAAGAATATTTTCTAATATGTATTTTTCTATATCTTCTTTTTTATATAACGGAATATTTTGTTCATCTTGACATCTATGTATAAATCTAACATAGATATCAAACTTTACACTCATACTTTCCAAATCATTAGAAAGTATGATATCCGATAAATATGTTGCAACCGCAACATTTTCATCGTTTGTTTCTATAAAAATATTGAACATTATGTTGGGTGATAACACCCAACTTTTGATAAAATAACTTACATTTTCATAAGTTACTTTATCTATTATTTTTGTGAATATTTCCATATTTATATCCTCACCAAGATCTAACTTGGTAAGAATATAATTGTAATCAACAACCGGATATTTTAATCCGGTATTGTTGACTTTTATTTTCCCAGTTGCATTAACAATTGTGTCAATGCAACTGTATAGTTTCAAAATTTCTAATTCTTCAACAAACTCATTCATTTTCCTTACCTCCTTATATTTATTGTCAATATCATTATATATCATTATTCATTTTTTTTGCAAGGGTTATATGTAAATAGTTTGTAAATGATTTATGTCAACTTTAAATTTCGATAATATTTAAATATTATCTGCGCATTAGAAGCTCCTATATCCATTTTATATCTCGTGTCTATAGTTTTATGCATATTTATATAGAAAATTGAGGGTTGAGGGTCTTATCGATATAGAAATGGATATATTATATATTCTTATATTTCAATATTTGTATAGACTTTATAATTTTAGATATTTAAATATTAAATTAAATGATATTGATAGATAAAAGGGGTGTGTTTTTATGAGTCTTAATATTGATTTAAATAGATTAATTCCTCGTGAAAAAGAAAATGTTTTAAATTAGTTGGAATTGTTAGATCTATCATTTTTAGCAAGTAAAGAATTTGATAGGATTGATAAAATAATTTAGAATTATAAAACCAAAATTAGACAAACTGTGACATCTAATGGATATATAGAATATTGGGAATTAATAGCATAGACTGGGTAGTTGCGCAAATCTCAAAACCATTTGAAAATTGTTACGTTAGTGATTAACTCTATGTGGTATGAAGGAAGCATATATTTGAAATACGCATAGTATTGTAAGGAAACAGGAAAACTATTAGGATATTTTGATATGCAAAAACTATATCGTGGCATTTCAATAGGTGGTAAAGCCTATAAATATCAAGATATCATTTAGTCATTAGTTGTCACTAGAAATAAAGGTGATAGAATTGTTAATTCCTGATATAAAATTTGATAAATAGTATACACAGTATACCAAAGCATGTGAGGATATATTTAGAAAGAGTAAAGAGTATAAGCAATGGATATTATACCAACATAGTTATCATATTTTAGAATGTCCATTTACACATATAACAAATGATATTGATGCAAATAAAAAATTAATTGAATTACATCATCATCCATATACATTATACGAAATAACAGATTTGGCTATTCAATCAATTTTAAATTATATTCGCAATATAAATTCTTAGATGAAAAAAATGGATGATATAGAAATATTATCATTTATACCTACAATATCTATTGGGTATATTTTATGTGATTTACATTTAAAAGATTTAGTTCCATATGTACCATTAACACAAACATTTCATAAATTATATCATAATGTGAAAAAGGAAAGTGAAAATATTAATATTCCAGATTTATTTGAATTAGATACTCAATATATTATCAACTATGATAAAATTCCGAATTTAATGGGTAGGTTAAATGAAATATAGAATAATGGGATTGATTTCCCTATTTTTACTACAATATAAGGGTGATATTTAATGCCAGAAAATGGAAATAATCAAAATATAAATAATCAAAACGATACACCAATACCAAATAATCCACAAATAAGAAGAGTATATTTGCGAGCACCATAGACACCACCTACAGATGATCCAACATTAAAGAATAAAATTACTAACATATTATCTACATTAGATGATGTAGATAATAAATTGCTAATATTGGAAAATACCATTAATGATACCAATAAAAATGTAAATAATCTCAAAGATAATATATTGCAAATGTCAAATATATTTGAAAATTTTAATTATAATCTAAATAGTATTACCGGAAATATTATGTTAAAATTCAAAAATTTCTAGACTACATTAGAATCTGCGGATACATTACTGGTATCCACATTTACCAATTTAATTGATTATAATTCATAGCTAGTATCGGTATTTGATAATATTAAAAATTTCTAGACTACATTAGAATCTGCGGATACATTACTGGTATCCACATTTACCAATTTAATTGATTATAATTTATAGCTAGTATCGGTATTTGATAATATTAAAAATTTCTAGACTACATTAGAATCTGCAGATACATTACTGGTATCCACATTTACTAATTTGATTGATTATAATTTATAGCTAGTATCGGTATTTGATAATATCAAAAACTTTCACAATTTAATCAATGATTACGAAATTTCATTAAACAATATAGTATCAAATCTAAATTCAGCGATGTCATCTTTGGTTAATAATATAGAACAATAGTCATAGAATTTTTCATAGTCATTTGAGAATACAATTGCAGAAAATATCACACAATATCAAAATATTTTATCATTTAGCAATGAGATCTTATAGAAATTAAATACAATATAGACAACAATTGTTGAGAATTTATCCCAGATGAAAGAATATTCATTATTTTTTCAGGATTCAATATCCACATTTGCGAATTCGATTTTGAATGGAAATATTAATAAAGAATTACCTATAGAATCATTATCGTCATTAGAAAGTATTATATAGTTATTAACTGACATTAAAGAATTATTGAAATTACCAAATCAATATTTAGAATTTAAATTAAAAACAGAAAAAGAATAGCAATCTAAAATTTTTGAAAAAATAAGCACACTTCCTAAAGAAACAACAGCAAATACAGCAGTTGGTAGCGGGCTATAGGGTGCGGCTATTGGATAGGGATTAGGAAAAACATTATTTACAAAATATTTGCCAGCATTAGCATCTGGATTTATATGGTTAGAAGATATTGTGAATTCATTAAATCAAGATAACCCAGTAGTACAAAAAGTATTACAATCTTTATTTGGTTCAGTAGATGAACGTGGCAGAGGAATGAATGCATTAATGGAAGCATAGAAATGGGGGTTATTAGGATTTACTATAGGTGGTCCTACAGGTGCGCTAATTGGATAGGGTATAGGATAGGCATTGGGATAGATAGGATAGGATGGATTGATGGATATTGGCAATGCAATAAAAGAAATATTTACTGGTATCGAGGTTAGTGAAGATGTAATAGGGAAATATTTAGAAGAGATAAAGAAAGACCCCAGATATCAAAAATTGACTGAAACAGAACAAAAAATGTTATAGGAGAGAATGTAGCAACAATCCAAACGACCTATTGTATATCAAATTAGGAAGTTTGGGTCAAGTATTGCAGAAGAAGTTAAAAATTGGGGAAGACGATTTCAAAATTTAGTTAGTAATGATTTATATTATACACAAGAAGAATTAGAAAAAGAATTATTTGAATTAAAGGTTGAATTCCCAGAATTAAGTGAAGAAGAGTTATATAAAAAATAGCTTGAGAATTTACGAAAGAAAAAAACCTTTGCTGGTATGTTTGATAGTATATGGGAGAATATTAAATCAATTTCTACAAAAATAGGGCATGGTTTGGTTACATTTTTTAGAATGGGAATACCAACAGAAAAAGAAATTCAATAGAAAATAGATGAATTATTACAAGAGTTTCCTGATTTAAGTGATGAAGAATTAAGAAGTATGTAGATAGATGAAATTAATTAGGAAAGACCGTTTTATACAAAAACACGAAATTTGTTTGATAAATAGTTGGCAGGATTAAAAAATATCGGTAATTCCATTACCACATTCTTTTTTGGAAATAAAATTACTGACGAGATGATTAATGAGAGAGTTGCTCAGTTAAAATCCGAATTCCCAGATTTAAGTGATAGAGAATTGCAAGCTATATAGATATAGGAATTAAATAAAGAACAAACTCCCAAATTCGGTGTTATGCTAGAAAATTTATTACAAAAATCATTAGATGGATTAAAGAATATGGGATTGAATATCAAAGCCTTTTTTACAAGAAATAAGATTACTGACGAGATGATTAATGAAAGAGTCTCTCAGTTAAAATCGGAATTCCCAGATTTAACAAATTAGGAGTTAGAAGTTATATAGTTAAGACAGTTGTCTATAGAATATCAATTTCCTATCAAAGAAAAAATTACCAATTTGTTTGATAAATAGATAAATGGGTTAAAGAATATCGGTAATTCCATTAAATCATTCTTTTTGGGGAATAAAATTACTGACGAGATGGTTAATGAGAGAGTCTCTCAGTTAAAATCCAAATTTCCAGATCTAAGTGACAGAGAGTTGCAAGCTATGTAGATATAGGAATTAAATAAAGAACAAATTCCCAAATTCGGTGTTATGCTAGAAAATTTATTACAAAAATCATTAGAAGGGTTAAAGAATATTGGCAATTCTATTAAATCATTCTTTTTTCAAAACACATTAGATTCAAATACTATAAATAATAAAATTAACGACTTAAAAGAAGAATTTCCAAATCTAAGTGATTAGGAACTTAAAAATATGTAGATTGCAGATCTAGAATCAAACATCACAATTAGGCAAAAACTCAATTCTATGTTTGATAAATAGATAAATGGATTAAAAAATATTGGTAATTCCATTAAATCATTTTTCACAAATAATATGTTTAATAAAAATATAGAATCAGAGATTAATAGTTTGAATGATTCATTAGATACTGACACAAAAAGTATCGAATTAAAATTACAAGAGTTAAATAAGAAAATATTTGACAGTTTTAAATCAGTAATTTCATCTATTAGCGGATTTTTCAAAAATGTTGGAAATAAAATTGCGGATTTTTTTAATATTGGTAAAAAGAATATAGAATCTGAAATTAATAATATATCTCCAACAATTAATGACCAATTGTTATTGCCAGAATTAATTGTAGCACCAGAAGATTTATATTCTACACAACTACAATCTCAGAAAATGTTAAATAATATCATTATTAAAACACCTGAGCCTGATACTAAATTGACCGAAGCACAATTGGAATATTTAAAACAACAAAATAAAACTATGGAATTGATTTATAATATACTAAAAGATAATTATGATCTTAGCTAGGAACAATTGGATAAATTAATAAATAAAGATAATTATAATATTAACCAAGATATAAACACAACTGTTATTCCCGATAATTCTATTAATAATATTCAATTGCCAAGCGTTGCTAATGAATAGTTGCCATAATCAAAAACATATATATTTAGAAATTAATGTGACTAATATTATTGTCACAAAAATGTCGGAGGATATTGCGATTGAAAATTTTAGCAAAGTATTTTACTATAGACACCAATATATCGAGTAACGGTAGTTTATATAATAAGTATAAAGATGTGTTTATTGATAAAGAAGAACGGGAATATGGATTAAATTATTTTAATTATGGTATATTACTTGCATCAGAAAAATATATATATTTTAGTATTTATGATTTAGTTGACCAGTTTATTATATTATATCGGAGATATGAATATAAAAATGACAATAGCAAAATATTTACCGAGATATTTAATATTTAGTGTGAATTTAAAAATATAACAATATTTACAGATGATATATTGATACAAGAATTTTTGAAATATTATCCATCTGCAGTTATTTTATTAACTAATTTGCGAGCAATGGATATATGTATATCTATAGATTATATTCCTAAGATCTTTGATTTTAAATTTAGAATTCAAAATTTAAGATTATCTATTCGCAATTATCTGCTTAAAAAATAGTTTAAAAATGTTAATTTAAATGAGATAATCCAATATATCAAAGATGAAAATTTTTATGATTCAGATGTCGAGATTGTACTTACATTGTCTATTTTATTATATCTTACAAATGGAAAATTATTAGAATATATTAATACAGAAAAATTTAAATTAGCATCTCAATTTACAAAAAAATATAAGAAAAAGAAATAAGGAGAATATTTATGTTAATGTCAAAAAATTATGCCATGGAAATCTTATATAATACTATGAATGATATTAATCAAATGCCACAAACACATATTCAAAAAGAATTGATATTCACATTATTCAATAAATATGAACATGAATTATATTCAAATTATAATCATAATAAACTAATTCATTATTTCACTGCAAATTCAGGATATTTAATTTTCTTATTTGTAGCATATAAAAATGGGATAAAACATGAATATGTAATAGAAAATACTGATTTTACTAATAATTCAGTATAGCAATTTTATGTATTTGACAAGTTTAATGATAGAGATTTATTGAATTTATTTACCTCACATATAAATTCTATTACTAATTATAATAACAATCAAATACTTGAAATTGATGCATTAAATGGAGTTTATTATTTAATAAATAGTGGAATTCAAATACCTGAAGATGGCATACATTTACCAGATAATTTTGATATGACTAATATTAATGATACTATTAATTGGGGGCTTACAAATTCTGATAGTTTAGTATTGTTCTCTGCTATATTTGATGTAAGAGAAGATATTTTTTATACTATTAATAAACCATTTAATGTTTATGCCAATTAGCAATTAATTATTAAGAATAAGACAAGATAGACGTTAAAAGTATGGTTTAATAGAGAATTTGATGAAAATAATATAAATGAAGTATCTGAATAGACACCATATGCTGTATATATATATCCTAATGACGAATTAACAATGAAAATTAATACTAGTTTGATTAGTAGTATAAAATTTATATCTGAACGAAATGGCAATGTGATTATTAATTAGATTCGTATTGAGCCACTTGTCAAATAATTTGACATTTTGGCTTGAGGAGCTGATATACACATGATATTATTGGGTATAAAATTGCCAAATGTATTGTCTAATTGGAAATTGAAATAGAATATAATAGGAACTGAAGATTTAATTTTTATTTTAAATACTAAAAATAGTAAATAGTATTTGCAAGTTTATACTATGTCGTATAATATGGTATATATTAATCAAAATGTGAATATTGAGCAAATTATATTGAACGATACCATAATATCTACACCATATCCTTCTTTACATATAAAATTCAGATTGCCAAATTCTAATTTTGTAACTTAGATAAACAATCAGTCATCAATAAACATTACAGTTGAAACTATTGATAGGGAAGGTATTTTTGTTAATAATACATTGTCATATTTAATGGATGATATAACATTTTATAATTCTAATGATTATGTAGAATTAGAATTTAATATTATACATTCTGCAAATACAAATTTAAACTCAATACTGAATCATATATTGAGTGGATTTGAACAATATTTAATACATAATAAATTATTTAATCAATTCTCATTTTATATGTCACGTGAATATTATACTAGTATATTGTGGGGTTAGGAAATATATTCAAATATATTAAGCGGAATTCAAACATTTAAATTATATTCAAAATTTACATATAATTATACATTTTTTGATTGGATATCATTATTTGGGTATTGTAAATTAAATGGCGATGAATTTGTTAGTAAATATAATAATATTTTATAGCATTATAATAGCGGTGATATATCATTTTTGAATATACGATTGTATAAAGAGAATAATGTTGAATATTTATCAATGAATTTTGGAGATATAGAAACTGTTATATTTCAATATATTCCACATAGCCAATATGGAGTATTTATTAAAAAATTATTTGATAAATATAATATGAAGTTTAAATTATTTGAGAATGCAATTGAATATACTAGCGGATATATTTATATGGATTCTTTGCCAGATTTTGGTAATATCCCAGAATTTATTGATTTATACGATACACCAAATTCGTATACTGGTGCGTAGAATAAAGTTGTTAAAGTTAGTTAGACAGAAGACAAATTAATATTTGATGAATTGAGATATAGAGATCTAACAGATGTAGATGGCAATTATATTGGAAAAGGTGGTCGTTTGGTAAGTGTACGAGATGATGAAACAGGATTAACATTTATTAATATTGTTGATGGTGGAGATTTGTAATTTTTTAAAAAAATATATTTAATTCGGAGGAGATATAATGTCAGTAACAATAAAAATTAAACGTGGAACTGATTTAGCAAGACAAACATATACCCCAGCAGAAGGTGAATTGGTATATACAACTGATACTAAAAAAGTATATATAGGTGATGGAGTAACTGCTGGAGGTATTCCGGTTAACAAAATTGATATGCTAACTACTGAAGTAAGAAATACAAAAGTTATCCCAGAAGGTGTATTAGTATTTGATGTTACAGAAGGAAATTTATATATCGGAGATGGAACTACAAGTGGCGGAGTTTTGGCATCAGAATCTACCGTTGATTGGTCAGAGATTGTAAATAAACCTACATCAACTGTAACTGATATTGATACATAGGTAAGCAAAGCCCATGACCAGAATACAGATACTGAATTATTTATAGATGAAGAAACAGTACTTACCGCATTAGAAATTAAAGATTTTATAGATTCAAAAGGATAGGCTAATGGATTAGCAACATTAGATGCCAATGGCAAAGTTCCTACAACCGAATTGCCTGACACTATTTTAGGACAATTATCATATATAGGAACATATGATTAGTCTACTGGTGTATATCCTTCAAATCCAAGCAAGGGTGATTATTATGTTGTAAATAAAGCCGGTATAATTGACACTGTTGATTACGAAATTGGAGATTGGATGGTATATAACGGAACATCATGGGATAAAATTGACAACTCTGATAAAGTGTCAAGTATTGCTGGTAAAACTGGTGTTGTAACATTAGTTTCTACTGATATTACTGATTTTGATGAAGCGGTATCTGAACATACAGATGTTGCTGCTAATACTACTGCAAGACATACACATACTAATAAAACTGTATTAGATGCTTTTACAGATACTACACATTTAGCATATGATGGAACAAATGTATTATTAGAAGGCGATGTTATAGATGGAGGAGTATTAAGTTAATAATATATTTAGATATCTAAAATAATATTCAAATCCCACAATATTGTATTGTGGGATTTTTTATCTATTAGTTGGTAATATAGCTTATAATTTTTTCTATTGTAATTATTAAATTAATTGATGGATACTTTATAAATTAATTGGGGTGATACTATTTGATATTGCAATCATATACAAATAGAGAAATAAATAATTATTTTACAGATCTATTTTTGAAAATAATATAGAATATACATAGAAATGCTATTGGTTTGAATTTGAATAATGAAAAGAAGTATTTGCAGTATATATTACCACCGATTTATTTTGAATCTATAATTTTTGATAGTGTGTCATATCAATATTTCACATATTTGGATAATTATTTATGGCAGTTTAATATCCCAAATGATACTTATTTTATATTGTCATAGTATGAAGTAACAAACCGTAATAAAGATAATACTAGGTTTCCTATTATATATTAGTATGATGATATAATAAAATTTTTGTCAGTTCCATTTGATAAATTGTTATTAACATATGATGAGACATGGGATTTGTAGAATGATTAGGAAATTATTGACATGAAAAATAAAGGATTGTCAATTGATTAGATTGATATATATTATTATTATACATGGAGATGGATTAAAAATATGACATATTCTATTATTGATGATAATCTATTATATCAATCTCCATATTTTACTATGGAAATATTAGTTAAATCAAATGAATTTGATGATATTGTAGGAGATTATAAATTTAAATCATATAAATTAGATCTGAACAAGATATATAATAAAAATGTAGATGAATATATGTATAACGTGGGAGTGAATGCGGAAAGTTTATCTGAATGTATTCAATATGGTTTAGATATACAGTTAGATAAAGATTATATAATGCAGTATGATTGCGAAGTAATAGGAGATACTGTGGAGATTCCTAATAATGATATCAATTTCAAATTAAATTTACCAACTGGTAAGTCAATTGTTGATATCCCAGTTGGTACAGTATTTGTATCAATCATTAATAGAAATTTGGTTAGTTAGGAGATTATATAATCTCCTATCCAGATGTTACTACCATTATATCAAAAATGCCCCCCATTTATCATAGTGGGGGGCATTATTAAATATTTTCTACCATCTGTGGATTAAATGTCCAAAGAACATTTAATGCCACAGATTTCAATCTATTGTGTTCATTTGAATCTTTTATAATTTGATATGGAATCTCCCAATAATTGTTAGCTTTGAAGAACTTCAATAAATTTAATGCATTTTTTCTTATAGATACAGGATATTCTTTATTTGATGCAATTGATGCAACATCTCCCACAAAATTCTCTAATTTTAATTTTCGAATTATTTTTAAGCCCTCTCTAATTCTTTTTGAAGATAAAGAATTTAAGAAGTCACTCACATAATCAACTAATGAGTAATCCTGAAAAT
>Ga0134105_1000833_pt1 | contig 27481 bp, 24 predicted proteins | sample 16_3_2metaG_FD_94457 | JGI IMG/M metagenome (GOLD analysis project Ga0134105, IMG submission 94457) | Switchgrass degrading microbial communities from high solid loading bioreactors in New Hampshire, USA - 16_60_3.3_214_A3 metaG | ecosystem: Engineered > Bioreactor > Semi-continuous > Anaerobic... | reverse complement strand
GGGGCGAGCTCGCGGCCGACTTCACCGTCACCCCCTGGCTCCGGCGGGAACTCGGCCGCGAGCTCGCCCCCGACGAGGTACTGGTGGGGAACCACATCCTCGGCGTGACGGGCGACCCCCTCACCTTCTACGGCACGACCTTCCGGCTCGGCGCACGGCTCGACCCGACGGGCATGGGCATGGACGAGACCGTCTTCCTGCCCCAGGAGGCCGTCTGGAAGATGGCCGAGCGCTCGCACGAACTGGCAGAGCAGCCGCTGGAAGTCCCGCAGGGCCACGTGTCGGCCATCCTGGTGGCCCTGGATGAAGGCGCCGACGCGGCCGCGGTGGCCGCCGAGATCGGCCGGCGGGTGGGCGGCGTGGCGGTGATTACGGCGGGCGACGTGGCCCTCAGCGTCGCAGAGGACCTGGCCCTCCTGATGTCCGGCCTCGTGCCGGTGACCCTGTCGGTGCTCCTGATCGCCCTCCTGCTCTTCGTCGTCCTGTTCTTCGCCATCGCCCGGGAGCGGCGGCGGGAGATCGGACTCCTGCGGGCAATGGGGGCGACGGCCGGGCAGTCGGTGCGCGCCCTGGTGCTGGAGGCCACCCTGCTGGGCGGGCTCGGGGGCCTCGCCGGCGTGACCGGCGGCGGGGCCGTGTACGGCCTGTTCAAAGAGGCGATCATGGTCTCCTACACCCTGCCGTTCCTCTACCCGCCCGCCGGGGAGCAGGCGCTGCTGGCCGCCGCCGTGGTGGTGCTCGCAGCCGCCGGCGGTGCACTGGTGGCCGCGTGGCCGGCCCTGCGACTCACCCGACTGGAACCGCACGAGGCGATCCACGCACGTTAGGAGAGGAGCACCCGGTGATCCAGCTCTACGAAGTCAGCAAGACCTACCGAACGCGGGGCCAGTCGGTGGTGGCCCTGGCGCCGCTCAGCGGCCGGGTCGAGCCCGGGGAGTTCGTGATGGTGACGGGCCGGTCGGGCGCCGGCAAGTCGACCCTGCTCGCGCTGATGGGCGGTCTCACCCGGCCCGACGAGGGCACGGTGTCGGTGATGGGGCAGGACCTCTGGTCACTCTCCGACGCGGAGCGGGCCCGTTTCCGGGCCCGCCACATTGGCTTTGTTTTTCAGTTCACCAGCCTCATCCCCACGCTCACCGTTCTGGAGAACCTCCTGCTGCCGGCCTCCTTCCTGCCGCCGGGTGAAGGGGGCGACCGGCAGCGGGCGATGGAGCTCCTGGAGCGGGTCGGCCTGGCGGAGCATATCCACCGCTATCCCTGGCAGCTTTCGGGAGGCCAGCAGAAGCGGGTGGCGGTGGCGCGGGCCTTGCTCAACCGGCCCGAGGTGCTGCTCGCGGACGAGCCCACCGCCGACCTGGACGAGGAGACCGAGCGGGAGGTGGTGTCGCTCTTCCAGGAGGAGAATCGGGCCGGCACCACCGTGGTGATGGTGACCCACAGCACCGAACTGGTCCCGCTGGCCCACCGTCACCTGGTGCTGAGCGGGGGGCGGGTCAGCCATGCGCGCTGATGCCAGCCCCCCCGGTCCTCCGGGACTGGGCCGCGTCCTCTGGGCGCAGCTGCGCCGCTCTCCCGGGCATGCCGCTGCCGGCCTGCTGGCGGCGGCTCTCGCCGCGGCCGCACTGGTGGGTGCGCTGGGGCTGCTGCTCGCCATGGGTCGGACGCTGGAGCGGGGGCTGACGACCCTGGGTGCGGACATGGTGCTCACCCTGCCCGGGCACGAGCAGCAGGTGATGCGGTGGCTGGCCACGGGCGATGCCGCCCCCGTCCCGGCGGCCATCGACGCGGCGGAGTGGCAGCGGGCGATCGCCGGCGCCGAACTGCTCGGGGTGAAGGCCGTGGAAGCAGTGGACCTCTCCCGGGGCGGCGCCGGGGAGCCGGCGGGGGAGAGGGCCTCGGTGCTGGTGATGCGGCTGGAGTTCTGGGCGTCGGCGCCGATGATCCGCGCGACGCTGGCGCAGGTGCTCCCGGAGGCCGTGGCCGTGGTGGGCGAGCAGGCGACCCGCCACGTGCTCACCGACCTGCAGCCGCTGGTGCGCCACCTGGGGCGCGCCGCGGCCGTCGCCGCACTGGGGGCCGCACTCTTGAGCGGCCTCCTGGCCGCGATCCGGGTGGGGGAGCGGCGCGCCGAACTGGGGATGCTGCGCGCGATGGGGGCAACGCGCAGCTACCTGCTGGTCCTCACGGTGGGGGAGTCCGTGGCGGTGGCGCTGCCGGGCGGCCTGGCGGGCGGGCTACTGGCTACGGTCGTTCTCCGCCTGCTGCCCGCCACGGCGGCGCTGGTGCGCCACCTGGGCGCCGGGCCCCTCCTGGGTCTCCTGGCCCTGGCCTGCGCCGCCACGACCGCGGCCGGGGCCCTGGCGGCGCTGCCACCGGCGCTGCAGGCGGCGTGGCTCGACCCGCTGGACGCCGTGCGGCGGCACCGCTGAGGCTGTGCTAGATGCCCCAGCTCTTGCCCCACCAGGGGAAGACCTTGGACCAGAGTGCGGGAACGGCCTTGAAGTAGGCAGACGACTTGGTTGCAGGGTAGCCGAAGCCGTAGAACAAGCTGGGTCACCTCCCCGTGGGACCGCCGGCCCCACACCGGCAGTGTATGCCGGCGTGGATTCGGGGGTGACATAAGCTGCCGCCCCTCGGCTGGGGCGGGGCGGCACGCGTTGCCCTTCGGGAGAGGCGAGAACGGGAGAGCCGCACCTCAGCGGAGGTGCGGCTCGATTTCCTCCCACGCGGTTGCAGGTGGAGAGCAGGTGAAGTTGCGGCAGACGTAGGCGGTAGGAAGCCCGCCCACGGGGGCCTTCCCCGTCCAGATCGGCGCGCCGTCCCGCGGCCCGTCGATGCGGGTGAGCACCAGGTTCGGCTCGTACCGGCGCCCCAGCGCCTCCAGCCACGCCTCCGGGGCGTTGCCCACCAGCGTGACTTCCGTGGGGCCGCTGAGGTAGAAGGCCAGGGCCTGCAGCATCGCCGCCATGCCGCCGGGGGACCGCTTCATGAGGTGACGGTGGGCGCGGAAGACCGCCTCCGCCACGGACCGGAACCGGTCGTCCGACCGGTAGGGCTGAAGGCGCAGAAGGTTCATGACGGCGACGGCGGCGCCGGAGGGTACCGAGGCGTCCAGGAGGGCCCTGGGCCGGTGGATGAGGTCGGCGCCGGACGCCGTGAGGTAGAAAGAGCCGCCGTCGTGGAAGCGGCTGAGGGTCTCGTCCGCCAGCCGCATGGCCTCGTTCAGGTAGCGCTCGGCAAAGGTGGCCTCGTACAGGTCGATCAGCCCGGCCGTAAGGAAGGCGTAGTCTTCGAGGTAACCGGGGATGCCGGCCTCTCCGTCCTTGAACCGGCGCAGCAGGCCGCCACTGCCGTCCGACAGGTGCGCGAGGAGGAAGTCCGCCGCCCGCCGGGCGGCTTCAGTATACTCCGGGCGGCGCAGGGCACGCCCGGCCCGCGCCAGGGCGGAGAGCATGAGCCCGTTCCAGCCGGTGAGGATTTTCTCGTCCCGGAAGGGCGGCACCCGCCGCTGCCGGGCCTCCAGCAGTCGGCGCTTCCCCGCGCGGATCCGGGCCCCGACCTCCTCCGGCGGCAGGCCGACGGCCGCAGCCAGCGCCTCCGCCGGCTCGGCGATGTGGAGAACCGTCTTGCCGGTCTGTTCGAAGTTGCCCTCCGCGGTCACGCCGAAGTGCCGGCAGAGCAGCTCTCCCAGGTCGGGGCCCAGCACGGCGAGGATCTCCTCGCGATCCCACACGTAGAACTTGCCCTCCTCGCCCTCCGAGTCGGCATCGATGGTGGCGAAGAAGCCGCCCTCGGGATGGGTCATCTCCCGGAGCACGTAGTCGAGGGTCTCCTCCACCACGCGCCGGAAGAGCGGCTCGCCGGTGGCCTGCCACGCGGCGAGGTAAACCGGGGGCAGCAGGGCGTTGTCGTAGAGCATCTTCTCGAAGTGCGGAACCGCCCAGCGCGCGTCCACGGAGTAGCGGTGGAAGCCGCCGCCCAGCTGGTCGTAAATGCCGCCCTCGGCCATCCTGCGCAGGGTGAGGGTGACGAGGTCCAGGCAGAGCGCCTCGCCCGTGTCCTTCCAGTAGCGCAGCATCAGGTCGAGGGTGCAGGGATTGGGGAACTTGGGCGCCCCGCGGAAGCCGCCGTTCTGCCGGTCAACGCTGGCCGCCAGCGCCCAGACCGCGCTGGCGATGAGCTGACGGTCCGGGAGGTCGCCGGCGGGGGGCTCCAGCGCGTCGCTCCGGACGATCCCCTCTGCCCAGTTGGCGGCCACTTGCTCGACCTCGTCCCGCTTCTCCCGCCATGCGCGCGCCAGGGCCAGCAGCACCTGCCGGAAACCCGGCCGGCCGTACCGCTCGGCGGGCGGGAAGTAGGTGCCCACGTAAAAGGGCTTCCGGTCAGGGGTGAGCCAGACGGAAAGGGGCCAACCGCCGGAACGGGTAACCAGCTGGCAGATGGTCTGGTAGATGTCGTCCAGGTCGGGCCTTTCCTCCCGGTCGACCTTGATGCAGACGAAGTGCTCGTTCAGGATGGCGGCGATATCCGGGTCACGGAACGACTCCCGCTCCATCACGTGGCACCAGTGGCAGCTCGAATACCCGATGGAGAGGAAGATCGGCTTGTCCTCGGCCCTGGCTTTCTGCAGGGCCTCCTCGCCCCAGGGGTACCAGTCGACGGGGTTGTAGGCATGCTGCTGCAGGTACGGCGAGGCCTCGCGGATGAGGCGGTTGGGCTTTGGGGGCAGGGGGATCGACCTCCTTTCGATGCCTGAGCTGCACCGCCGTGAGTGCGGAACAGCTCCTCGTTATCTTTCTATTGTGTGCCGCCGTGCGAGCTATCGATCCGTCACCCGCGTTGCGGTCCCGGAGCACGCCTTCGGCATTCGTGGCCCGTGCCGTGGGAATGAGGTCCGGGGCGCGATGGGAAGCGGCAGACGCGGGGGGCGGTCGTACCCCGGTGCGATGTCCGGCAGACACTGCGGGACGATGACGCCTCTCCCGATCAAAGTATAGTTTTCGACAGATTCGCATGCGAAGGGAGGCCGATCATGGAGCCGACACCGAGGACGCAGGGCATAGACCCCAGGTTCCTGGAGAAACTGTGCGATCCGTTCACGCATGCGCCCCTCACCGTCCAGGTCGGGGAGGACAACACTCCGTTCCTCTGCAGCGGTGATGGGAGTCGCTTTGTCATTCGAAATGGGATTCCCGTCTTCCTTCAGGAGAACCAGGTGCAGGGGCCAAATCGGAGATACCAGCGCCTGTATGACTCATTCGCGCCGTTCTATGATCCTGTGCAGCGACTCGTGTACTGGTTCTTTGGCGGCGAAGCCAGGTGCAGAACCGAATACCTGAGGAACATCCTGGTTCGCCCGGGTGATGCTGTACTCGAAGTCTCCGTGGGGACCGGCGGCAACCTGCGCTTCCTCAGGAGCGATGCCGAATACTATGGCCTCGACATCTCCTGGGGGCAGCTGCAGCAGTGAGTGGCCAATCAGGCGCGCTACGGGTTCAGGGTGAGGCTGGTCCAGGGCGAGGCGGAACACCTGCCATTCAGGGACGCATCCTTCGATGTGGTGTTTCACGTTGGCGGGATCAACTTCTTCAACGACAAGGCGAAGGCCATGGCGGAGATGGCCCGCGTGGCGAAACCCGGCACGAAGATCGTGGTCATCGATGAGACGGAGCGGGTAGCCGCACTGGGGGAACAGCTCCCGTTCGCGCAGAGGTTCTTCAAGGGCCGCCGGGGATCGATCGATGCTCCAGTCGACTGCATACCGCCCGGGATGACGGAGGTGAGGGTCACCTATCCGGCCGGGGGGCGTCTGTACTGTCTGGAGTTCCGCAAGCCGGTCGCCACACCTGGCCACGGTGGGCCTCGATAGGTCCCGTAGCCCCGTGCCACTCACCCCGCACGGCGCTGCCCGCATACCATAAAATACACACGCCCAGGCAGAGGAGGGGTACACCATAGGCCGCATCAGAACCAATCGGGCGGACCTGGAACTGATGGCGCGCCTGATGCGGGCGGAGGCCGAGGGCGAGGGCGACCTCGGCATGCTCATGGTGGGCAACGTGATCACCAACCGCGTCTACGCCAACTGTGGGGAGTTCCGGGATCTCCGCTCCGTCCAGGACATCATCAACCGCGACCTGGCGACGCAGTGCCGAACCGGTTTTGAGGCGGTGTGCAAGCCCTACTTCTGGCAGGGTGCCCGTGAGCGCGACATCCGTCTGGCCGAGCGGAACGCCCGGGGCGAACGGCAGCACCCGGCGACCTTCGCCCTCTGGTTCCACCGGCCACCCGGCCAGCAGTGCCCTTCCAGCTGGTGGGGGAGGCCCCTGGCCGGTCAGTACAAGAACCACTGCTTCTACCTGGCGGATGCACAACAGTGCCCACGAGTCTTTTCCTAGGCGAGGTGGATTGCCCTGAGCGGGATGATGCCGATGGGCGGGATGGGGCAGATGGGCCAGATGCCGACGCCCTATGGCAAGTGGGGCTGGCCCGGGATGCCCTTTATGATGGGTCCGGCGCAGCCACCGATGGGCCCGGTCTACGGCGGACAGGTGGCGGTTCCGGAGGAGCAGAGCTACCTCGAGAACATCCTGCGGCTCAACCGCGGCAAGATGGCCACGATTTACACCACCAACGACAACAACCCGGAATGGGCCGCCAAGGTGTTCCGGGGCGAGGTGGAAAATGCCGCCCGGGATCACGTAGTGCTCAGCGACCCCGAGACGGGGCAGCGCTACGTCATCCTGATGGTGAACATCGACTTCCTTACGTTCGACGAGCCGCTGCGCTACACGCCGGACATCTACGGCCGGTAGCGCCGCCGCAGCCACGCGGGGCCAGGAAGAGGCCGCTGGCGAGCGAAATTGAAACAACGAGTGAGCACCCCCGGGGGTGGCAGGGGGTGCTCGCTCGCTGTTCGTTATGCTCGGTTGGACATAACGATTCTGAGGTCATCATACTACGATTCGGCCGGATGGTCAACCCTGAACGCGGACATCGCCAGCGCAAGGCCGGCGGCCCCCTCGAAACGATGGGGCGCCGCCGGCCTGCGGGTCATGTCGCCCGTGCAGAGCGGGTCACTGCAGCTTGCTGTCGGGGGGCATCGGCCGGTCGCCGGCCATGTCACCCTGCCCGTCCAGCAGGTGGGTCATGCCGCGCACCAGGGTGTCGTCCTCCAGCACGCTGTAGAGATGGTAGCCCAGGTCCTCCCGCTCGACCAGGATGTCCTCCAGCACCTCCACCGTGCCGAAGTCACCCAGCTCGTGTGCGCGGCGGATCGTCTTGCGCAGCATCTCCTGGATCTTCAGCTCGTGTTCCAGGTCGTTGCGCAGGAAGTCGCGTATCGAGTGCCTGCCCTCGACCTCGTGCTTGATGTACGAGAGCTCGTGCTGGGTCACCGGGTGGGCCGTGGGCACGCCGCCGAGCCGGGCCACGCGCTCGCCGATCTCGTCGATGTGCTTCGAGGTCTTCTCGATGTGCTCGTCCAGCAGGTGGTGCAGGCTGTGGAAGGCCTCGGCGCCCTCGGTGAGCCAGTGGTGCTTGCGGTACTGGTGCAGCGCCACGTTCAACGCGCACTGGTGGTCGTCGAGCTGCAGGGCCATCTCGAGCCGGACCTCATAGGGGAGCCCGATGCCGGCACCCACCTTCTTGACGGTGCGGGGCTGCTGGCGGGTGACCATGTCGTGGTTCGTGCCGTGGCCGGGCATGTTGGGGTTGTAGCCGGACTTGTCCATGTTGAACTGCCCCTGGAAGTTGGCCAGGTTGGTCATGGTCGCGGTGAGTTGCCCGGCCGGGGTGTGGGGAAGCTGCAGTTTCTCTGGCACAGTGCATCCTCCTACGGCGTGATGAGTTCCACGGCTAGTCTGGGTGATTCAGTCTGCGGGTATGTGCCTGACCCGGCCTGCGGCTGCCTTCCTTCTCATCTCCCGGGCGGGTTGACAGGGGGCACGGTCGTTCCGTACCTCGCTTAAGTTAGGGAACGACTATGTTAAAGAGAGCACGGAATCATGGGAGGTTGGTTCGATATGGATCCCCAGGTGAAGAAGCAGGTATTGCGGAAGCTGACCTACGGTCTCTATGTGGCCACCGCCCTGAAGGACACTGAGGCTGCCGCTGCGACGGTCAACTGGCTCTCCCAGGCCTCCTTCCAGCCCCCGCTGGTCATGATGGCCGTGAAGGCCGACAGCGGGCTGCACGCCCTGCTCAGCCAGGGGGCGACCGTTGCGGTGAACATCCTCGGCGCCGATCAGAAGGGGCTGGCGGAGACGTTCTTCCGGCCGACCAAGCTGGAAGGGAACACGCTGAACGGTGTGCCCTTCAAGCCCGGCGAGACCGGGGCTCCGCTTCTGGAGGGGGTGCCGGCGGCGTTCGAGGCGAAGGTCGTGCAGTCGGTTCCCGGCGGTGACCACACGGTCTTCGTCCTCGAGGTCGTGGCGGTGCACCTGAACGATCCGGATGCCAAGGTGCTGGAGATGTGGGACACCGGCTGGTTCTACGGGGGTTGACCGGCTGCGGCCGGCCAGGTTCTACGGGCTGTCCCGGCAGGACGATCTGCGTCGGGACAGCCCTCTTGTATGCATGGGGCGATACTCCCACGGGGGACTCCCCCGGCGTTGCAGCAGGGGCGGAGGCCCGCATCGGGCGGGCCTCCCGCCTGTCATAGAGGGCCCGTCCGTGCATAAGCCTTCCCTTGGAAGGAGGGGGAGGACTTGCACAAGGCCCAGATTGCCTGGATCTTCTTCATGTTCATGGCCGCCCTGGCGCTGCGGTCCGCGCCGGCTGCCATCGAGGCCATGGGCTCCTCCCACAGCTACGGGTCGGTCTTCTGCAACGCCGCCCGGGTTCCGGGGCAGCCGCCCCTGCTGGCCATCGTCATCGACGACCTGACCACCGGCGCACCGGGGCTGGATGACCTGCTGGCCCTGGGCCGGCCGCTGACGTTCGCCGTCTTCCCGGACCGGCCGGACGCCGGCGCCCTTGCGCGGCGGGTGAGCGCGCTCGGGCACGAGGTAATCCTGCACCTGCCCATGGACGCCGGGCAGGTCAACCCCGACTGGTACGCGGGGCGGCCCATTTCAGCACGCCAGACCGACGAGGAGATTCAGCGCCTGGTGACCGAGTGGCTGGCGGCCGTGCCGGAGGCGCGCGGAATGAACAACCACATGGGCACCGTGGCGACCCAGGACGAGCGGGTGGTGCGGGCGGTGCTGGAGGTGGCCAAGCGTCACGGCAAATACGTGTTGGATAGCATGACGACAGAGAACACCGTCGTGCCCCGCACGGCGGTGGCGATGGGCGTGCCGTGCATGCAGCGGTCGCTCTTCCTCGACCACGAAGCGGGCAAGGAAGCCGCCATCGCCCAGCTGCGCAAGCTGGCCGACTGGGCCGAGGAGCACGGGGCCGCCATTGGCATCGGCCACGTGGGCATCGGGCGAGAGGGCACGGCAGCAGCCTTGCGGGAGGTTCTGCCGGAGCTGGAGGAGCGGGGAATCCGGCTGGTCACGCTCTCGGAACTTCTGGCGTTGCAGCAGGAAGAATAGCACGCCAGGACGAACAAAACATTAAAGGGTAACTTTTCAGGGTAATGGCTTTCGGCGGATGTGACCCATCCTCAGATTCTGGCATGAGGAGGCGACGAGGTGGACCTGGGACGGACATTTCAGCGGTTCTTCCGTGATTGGCAACAGTTTGCCTGGGCCGGATTCGGGGCGCTGCTCATCCAGCTGGTGGGTGCCGCCGTCGGGATGGTTCTGGCGCTGGTGGGGCTCGGGCCGAGCATCTCGAATCTGATTCGCGAGTCCATGAGTCCCATGCGCTTGAACCCCGTCGGCTATGTCTTCCCGAAAACCGCAGCCGTGACCGGCGCGTTTGGGTTCATCGCGGCGATTGCCATCGTTGGACTCGTCGTCCACGGGTTGACCAACGCCGGACTGGTCGGTTCGGTCGTGGCCTACCGTCGGGGCGAAGGGGTGAACCTGAGCACCTTCTGGTCGTATGCCACCCGGTATTTTGGCCGGATGATTCTCATTGGCCTGATTTTCGATGTCATCATCATACCGTTGAGCTCTATCCTCTTGTTCATTCCGGTGCTCGGGTGGCTCGTCTGGGTCGTCTGGATGCCCACCGCCGCGGTGACCCTCATGCTGTACCCCGCCTACCTGACCATTCAGGATGACTACTCCGTGGGTCTGGCCATCGGCACGGGATTCCGGATCATCCGCTCGCACATCGGTGAGGCGCTGCTGGGCGCCGGGATCTTCGTACTCTTCCTCATCGCCTTCGGCCTGATCGGCTGGATTCCCGTGCTGGGCTGGCTCGCGGTCGTCATCCTCGGCCAGCCGCTGCTGTACTACTTCTTCAGCGAACGGTTCGAGACGGAGGTCCGGCCGCGGCTGTGATGCGGAAACAAGGAGGCCATCGAGCCCCGGGGGCCGTGCTCCCGGGGCTCGATGGCCCTTGCTTATGTCTCCCCGCCCGCGGGGGCCGACTGCGGCAGCGCCACCTTGCGCTTCCAGCGGCCCGTGGCGTAGTAGCCCAGGTGGAGCAGGAAACTGGCCACCGCCGAGATGAGGATGCCCATCCAGATGCCGGCCGGGCCCATGCGTGCCGCCAGCAGGTAGGCGGCGGGCACCCGCACCACCCACAGGCCGATGATGGTCATCACCAGGGTGGCCATCGTGTCGCCGGCGCCCCGCATCACGCCGCCCAGCACGAAGATCAGGGCGAAGAAGATGTAGCTCCAGCCGTTGATGCGCAGGTAGAGGCTGCCGGCGGCCAGCACGTCCGGCTCGCGGTTGAACAGGGCGATCAGGAGCGTCGGCTTTACCACCGCGACCACGGTGACGAGGCTGGTGATCAGCACGCCCAGGCCGGCGCACCATTTGACCGCGGAAGAGACCCGGTCCAGCTTTCCCGCACCCAGATTCTGCGCCACTACCGAGGTGACGGCGAGGCCCATCGACATCGAGGGGAGGAAGGCAACCTGGTCCAGCCGCTGCGCCGCGCCGAAGGCGGCCACCACGTCCGGTCCGAAGCTGTTGATCAGGGCGGTCACCGTGACCATGCCGAAGGAGACCACCGCCTGCTGCAGCCCGGCGGGCAGGCCGATGCGGAAGATCCGGCCGGCCAGGTTCCAGTCAACCCGGAAGTAGTCGCGGCTCAGCGCGATCAGGTCGCTCTTTCGGAGCATCCAGCGCAGGAGCCAGACGGCGCTCACACCCTGGGCGATCACCGTAGCGATGGCGACGCCCGGAACGCCCATTTGGGGCACCGGCCCCAGGCCGAGGATGAAGACGCCGTCCAGCAGGATGTTGAGCCCCGTGGCCACCGCCAGGGCGATGAGCGGGGTGTTGGCGTCGCCGAGACCCCTCAGGATCGCCCCGAGGGTGTTGTAAAGAAAGAGGACCAGGATGCCGCCCATGAAGATGCCCAGGTAGGCGGCCGAATCGTGGATGATCTCCTCGGGGGTGGCGATAAGCCGGAGCAGCGGGTAGCGGAACACGACGCCCAGCAGACCCATGACGGCCCCCAACACGGCGAGGAGGGTAAGGGAGGTGCCGATGGTCCGCCGCACCAGGTCCTCCTGCCCGGCCCCGCGGTACTGGCCCACGAGGGTGGTGGTGGCCATCGTCAGGCCGACCACCAGCGAGATCAGGGCGAAAATGAGCGGCTGGGAGACCGTGACGGCGCCCAGCGCGTGCTTGCCGATTACCTGGCCCACCCAGACCGAGTCAACCACGTTGTAGAGCATCTGCAGCAGGTTGCCCGCGAACAGCGGGAGCGAGAACATCAGGATGTGCCCCGGGATCGAGCCCCGCGTGAAATCGCGCTGTGAACCCGGACGCATGCGTTGCCTCCTTTGCCCCGGAAATAGGGTGTCCGAACTCGGTCCGTGCGGAGCGACCATCTTTTGTGACGCAGAAAGCGCCCGAACCGATCCGGTTCTGTTCCCGAATCTGTGCCTTCAGGGTTGAGCGGCTGCCGCCCGGGTGGGGCGGCAGCCGCCTGACTATGACGCGGGTTGGCTGTATTGGCGAAACCACTCGGCCAGTCCGGCCAGGTCGAGTTCCCGTACGGCCAGCGACCAGGCGGTGTGCTCCAACTCCTGCTCGGAGGCGGTGATCTCGCGCCCGTTGAGCATGAGGAAAAGGCACCCGGCGGCGATGGCCACGCGCTTGTTGCCGTCCACGAAGGGGTGGTTGCGGGAGATGCCCTCCGCCAGTGCGGCCGCCTTTTCTTCCAGCGTCGGGTACAGCGCCTGGCCCCCGTACTCGGCAAACGGCCGGGCCAGGGCCGACTTCACGCCGCCGATCTCCCGTACCCCCGGAGGGCCGCCCGTCTCGGCGATGATCCGCCCGTGCAGGGCCAGCAGGTGGTCGGCGGTGAGATAGACTAGCATTTGCCGAGCCGCTCCAGCGCCCGCCGGTAGCGGCGGAAGAACGCCTCCACGGCTGCCTCCACCTCCTCGTCGGTGGCCGGGCGAACGGGCTCCTCCGGCGCCGGCCCCCTCGGCGCCTCGGGTGGAACCGGGGTTTGCTCAAGCCTGTTCTCCACGGCAGTTTCCCCCTTTCCCCACTGGTCGCTCCGCCATCATGCTAACACGGCGGCGGGGGGGTCTCAAGGGGTGGTGAAGAGGCCGGCCACCCTCCCCTGGGTGAGGGGCCACGGGTCCACCGGGGTGTTCCCCACCGTGGCGGTCCAGTGCAGGTGAGGACCGGTGGAGAACCCGGTGGAGCCCACGAGGCCGATGGTCTGCCCCGCCTCCACCCAGTCGCCGGCCTTCACCAGCAGCTCCTCGCAGTGGTAATAGGCGGTGAAGAGGTTGAGGCCGTGGTCAATCACGATCGTACGGCCGGAGACGATGAACTCCTCGGCCAGGATGACCTTGCCCCGGGCCGGCGCCAGGATGGGCGTGCCCGTCGGGGCGGCGAAGTCCATGCCGCTGTGCCGACCGGTCTCCACGCCGTTCACGATGCGGATCTCGCCGAAGTACGTGGTGACCACGAGATCGCCCTCGAGGGGGGGCCGGAACACGTCGCGCCAGAGCGGTTCGGGCCGGCTGGTGGAACGGAGGCGGTAGAGCCGCTCCCACTCCTCGGCCTGGCGGGGGTCGTAGTACACCTGCTCCTGCTCCTCCGTCACCTCCAACCGGTCGACGGTGAACTCCTTGTAGACTACCTCGAGGCTGCCCTCCCACTGGCCCCCGTCCCAGGTGAGGCGGACGGGATAGCGGCCAGGCCGGGCATTGGCGGGAAAGCCGATGAACGCGGTGGGCTGCCGGTCGAGCAGGAACAGCCTCGGCTGCTCGGAGAGGCCCTCCACGTAAAGCGCCGGCTCGCCCGGCAGCGGCTGATCGACCCGGAGCACGGCGAAATCGCCCTGTTGCACCTGGCCAGGCTCGAGGGTGACCGTGGGGGGATCCGCTGGGATTTCCGCTACCATCGCAGGGACGGGCACCGGCCCCGTCGAATCCTCCAGACGCCCCGGACCGTCTACTGGAGCGGGGCCTGCTTTCTGGGAGGTGCAGCCGGCGAGCAGGAGCCCTGCGATGAGGAGCGCGGCGAGCCGCCGCCGGGGTCTTCGCAGTGGCATGGTCAGAACTCCCGCCCTTCAAAGCGGGCGATGCGCGCCCGCAGTTCCTGGGGGATGGGTACAGGCCGCTGCTCCCGCAAGTCGTAGTGCACCAGGACGGCCCGGCTGGTGGCGACAAGGCGCCGGCTCTCCTTCTCGACGATCTGGCCCTCCATCACCAGGCTCGAGTTGCCGATGTGGGCTGTGCGCACGCCGATGATCAGCCGCTCCCGCAGGTAGGCCGGCGACTTGTAGGTGATGGTGATCTCGGCCAGGATGAAGGAGTAGCGATCGGGTAGGTCTGCCGTGATGGCGTGGAGGTACTCCACGCGGGCGGTCTCAAAGTAGGTGGCGTAGACCGCGTTGTTGACATGCCCCAACATGTCGATGTCGCGGAACACGACCTGCTGTTCGTAGGTGAACGGGAAACCCTCCAAGAACTGAACCCTCCCTCGTGAATCTCCCGACTCAATTCCATCTGGCAGTTGAGATGTCCTGCCCGTTGCAATTACATCCAAACGGTCAAGAAGCGAATCGGACAGGGGGGCTTTCTGGTGATCTGGTTCCTGTTGGGTCTCGGCTTGGTGCTTGTCGTGCTGGGCGTGTGGGGTGGGCCGGCGCAGCGTGCGCGGCTGGACAAGACCGCACGCATCCCGCCCGAGTCCACCGTCCAGGAGGCATGGGATATTCTCACCAGTCCGCTGCAGTACGATGAAGAAGTGATCAAGATCCCGGAGCACCGGCCGTGGTACCTGCCTGGCGGAGACCGGCGCTTCTACCGCGGACTGGCGGTGGGCTTCGGCGCGGGGCTGCTGGTGGCGGCCGCGCTCCTGCCCTTCTTCGGGGGCCGGCAGGCGCCGCCGGAGCCTGGCCCGGAGCAGAACCCCGCCGTGGTGGGGGGAACGGAGCAGAAGGGGCCTGACGCGCAGGAACCCGGCACCCAGAAGCCGCCGGAGGGGGAGGAGCCGTCCGACGTCCCCGGGGTCCCCGAAAGCCCCGAGCTCCCCGAGGACGAGCCCACCGACAAGCCGGTCAACGTCACCGTGACCATCGAGATGGGCTCCACCTCTCAGGACATCGCCGCCCTGCTGAAGGAGAACGGCCTGATCGGAGACGAGCAGGAGTTCCTCTCGGTGGTGACGGAGCTGGGCGTGGAGACGCAGCTGAAGGCAGGGACCTTCGTAATCCCCACTGATGCCACGCCGATCGAAATCGTGAACATGCTGACGCAGGGATAAGATGGGCCACGACGTGAAGGAGCCTGTACCTCGAAGCAGGGGTACAGGCTCCGTGGATTTTCGGGGCGGTACGCTTTGGCCGCCTCCGGTTCACTCCCCGCCGGCCAGCAACTCGAACCGGGTGAACAGGAAGTCGGCCTCGCCCATTTCCACCTCGACCAGCACCAGCTGGTCTCCGTCGCCCACGATGAACGCGTTCGGATTGCCGTCAACGGGGGCGATCGCACCCACGCCGACGGTGACGAGGATGCCGAGCTCCCTGATGATTTGCCGCGCCTCTTCATACAGCCCGGGGTCACGGAACATCGCCCGTGCGTCCGCCTCATTCAGAGGCGGCGGGTTGAAGAAGCGCCGCACGAACGCCTCCGGAGACTGGGCGCGGACCATCCGCTCTTCGCCGGGGTCAGAACGCATGGCCTCGCCGTCGAAACGATAGACGTAGACCCGGGTCGGGTAGCCGGTGAAGTCCCACAGGGTGAACGTGCCGGTCGTTCCCCAACCGCCGTCCCCGACGACCTGGGGAGTGGTTCCCGCTGAGGAGATCCAGTTCAGCTGCTGGAACTGCCCGGCTTGCTCGCTGTAGCGGAAGGCGGAGAAGCGGCCCACCCCCCAGGAGCCGGGGTAGAGGTAGTGCGTGAGAAGGTCGTACTCCCCGGCCTGCGCCCAGCCGTAGTAGCTGCGCCAGTAGGAGTCGGCCACACGGAACAGCTCTTGCTTTCCGTCGCTCGTGGTGATCCAGTACTGGTCGCCGTCGTCCCAGAGGAGGGCCTGCCATCCGGGGGCCGGCCGGCCGACGGCGGCGGGCCACTCCGGTTCACGGTTCAGTTCTCGTTCCGCACGCCAGGACACGTACGCGTCCGCGTAGCTCACCAACCCGTAGCCCGGCACCCACCATTCCACGGCGCCTGATCCGTCCTCCGCCGCGACCGCCACGCGCACCGCCGGCTGCTCGCCGGTGGGCGTTTCCACCGGCTCGATCGCCTCCACAGTGTACGTGAAGCGATCGCCCATGAGGCCGGGGAAGTGGATCGTCCAGGTGTCGCCCGCCCGCACGGGCAGGTGGTACACGAACTGCGGCTCGGGCAGGGCGCTGAACCCGCCCCGGGGCGTCTCCACACCGTGCAGGTAGACCGCGTCGTCCTCCACCCGGAAATAGGCCGTTCCCTGGCGCAGGCGCACCGGCTGGAGCGTGGTTCCCAGCATCTCGACGGGAGCGTAGGCGTAAGCCGGACCGGCGCCGGCATCCGCCTTGGCCAGGTGCAGTCCGGGCCGGCCCCAGAGGGGGAGGCGGGGCAGCGAGACGTCCGCCAGGGTTGACGGGGGTTGGGCCGGGGCCGGGGCGGACCCCTCTGCCGGCCGGGCGTCCGCCGGAGCGTTCTCGGTGCGGCGCTCCTGAACCGAGACAGGGTCGGACGGATCCGGCGCAGTGATCGTTGACGCCAGACTCCGCATGCTCTGCGTCTGTGGGGGCGGAGAGCTCACGGTCGCCTCCCGTGCGGTCGGGGTGCAGCCCGCGCAGAGCATGGCGGCGGCCAGGAAGCAGGTAACCAGGCGACGCATGTGGGTTCCCCCTTTGGCGGCTGCAGCTGCGCTCAATACTGGGACGATCTGGAAAGCGGGTTGGTTTCACACCCGGCACCCATGTGATTGTAAGAACTTAGAGGAAAATACGTATAGTCCGACGAATGAAACACGACTGCTACCGGATTTCAGGGGGAGGGTTTGGAGCGATGGATGCGAAGCAGTTCGAGGCGCTGCTTCAGGAGAACAGGCGGTTCCCGCCGCCGCCCGAGTTCGCCTCGGCGGCCAACGTGGCGGACCACAGCCTCTACGAGCACGCAGCGCGGGACCGGGAGGGTTTCTGGGCGTCGATGGCGGAGCGCCTGCACTGGTTCCGGCGGTGGGAGAAGGTGCTGGAGTGGAACCCGCCGTTCGCCCAGTGGTTCGTGGGGGGAAAGCTCAACGTCGCGTACAACTGTCTCGACCGTCACCTGGAGAGCCACATCCGCACGAAGGCGGCCCTCATCTGGGAAGGCGAGCCGGGGGAGGAGCGCGTGCTCACCTACCTTGACCTGCACCGGGAGGTCTGTCGCTTCGCCAACGTGCTCCGGCAGATGGGCGTCGGCAAGGGCGATCGGGTGACCATCTACCTGCCGATGATCCCGGAGGCCGCGGTGGCGATGCTGGCGTGCGCCCGCATCGGCGCGATCCACTCGGTGGTCTTCGGCGGCTTCTCCGCGGAGTCGCTGCGCGACCGCATCAACGACAGCCGCTCCAAGGTCGTGGTCACGGCCGACGGCGGCTGGCGGCGCGGCAATATCATCCGCATGAAGCAGATCGTGAACGAGGCCATCGTCGATTGCCCGTCGGTGGAGCGGGTGATCGTGGTCAAGCGGATCGGCCACGAGTCGCTGGTGGAACACGGGTGGCACCCGGGGCGCGACAACTGGTACCACACCCTGATGCGCAACGCCCCCTCGAGCTGTCCGGTGGAGGAGATGGATGCCGAGGATCCGCTCTTCATCCTCTACACCTCCGGCTCCACCGGCAAGCCCAAGGGTGTGCTTCACACCACGGGCGGCTACCTCACGCAGGTGGCGGCCACCACCAAGTACGTCTTTGACCTGAAGGAGAGCGACGTCTACTGGTGCACGGCCGACATCGGGTGGATCACCGGGCACTCCTACGTGATCTACGGTCCGCTGGCCGAGGGCGCCACCACCCTCATGTACGAGGGCGCCCCCGACTATCCCGACCGGGGCCGCTTCTGGGAGATCGTTGAGAAGTACCGGGTGAACATCTTCTACACGGCGCCGACGGCCATCCGCTCCTTCATGCGCTGGGGCGAGGGCTGGCCGGGCAAGTACGACCTCTCCTCGCTGCGCCTGCTGGGCACGGTGGGCGAGCCCATCAACCCCGAGGCGTGGATGTGGTACCACAAGTACATCGGTGGCGAGCGATGCCCGATCGTCGACACCTGGTGGCAGACGGAGACCGGGGCGATCATGTGCACGCCGCTGCCGGGCGTCGTGGAGACGAAGCCCGGCTCGGCCACGCGGCCCTTCCCGGGCATCGAGATGGCCATTGTGAACGAGAAGGGTGAGGAGGTGCCCTATGGCTCCGGCGGCTACCTGGTGGTGAAGTCGCCGTGGCCGTCGATGCTGCGCACCCTCTGGGGCGACCCGGCCCGGTACGCAGCCACCTACTTCGAGAAGTTCGGCAAGGCCACGTACTTCACCGGCGACGGCGCCAAGTGGGACGAGGACGGCTACTTCTGGGTCATCGGCCGGGTGGACGACGTGATCAACGTGTCGGGCCACCGCATCGGCACCATGGAGGTCGAGTCGGCCCTGGTGGACCACCCGATGGTGGCCGAAGCCGCCGTCATCGGCCGCAGCCACGTCGTGAAGGGCCAGGCGATCGCCGCCTTCGTCACCCTGAAGGAGGGTCGGCGCGGCAGCCCCGACCTGGTCGACGAGCTGAAGCAGCACGTGGTAAGCAAGATCGGCGCGCTGGCCAGGCCGGAGGAGATCTACTTCGTGGCCGACCTGCCCAAGACCCGTTCCGGCAAGATCATGCGCCGGCTCCTGCGGGACATCGCCGAGGGCCGTGCCCTGGGCGACACCACCACCCTGGCCGATCCGAACGTGGTGGCCAAACTGAGGGAGCAGTACGAGGCCAGGGAGGCGGGCTAACCGAGAGCGCAACCGTGCAGCGGGACGGCGACCCGTCCCGCTGCTGCGCGCCCGGGCGATTTTCCCGTGCCTGCCGGGCCATGCGGGCGGCCCCCGCCTCTTAATGAACAGTTCGAACGCCTTGACCAGGGCCTAAATCGCAATACATTGAATTTGAGGCAACGCAATTGTCGTATAACCTATAGGTTATCAGGCAAAACGGATAGGAAATGGGGTGACGCCGGTGTGGTTCCGGAAGCGCACAGTTGTGGAGAATCCCCCGAACCTGAGTGAGCAAGAGACGCCACAGCCGACCGCAGCAGAGCCTGCCGAGGTTCCGGTGGTGCCGGACACGGCCGAAGAACCGGACTGGGAGGCATTGAACCGCACGTTCGAGTGTCTCGCCCGGGGCGACCTGGTCCAGGCGCGGGCGATGGCGGCCGCCGTGCCTGAGCCCGTCCGCGAAGGCATGCTGCAGATGATCACCGAGCAGGAGCGCATGCTGGCCTCCCTGGCGATCGCCTCGGCCAGCGCCATCGAGCAGGGGGCGCGGCCGCTGCTGGCCGCCGATGACCTGGTGGAGGCCACCCGGGCGCAGGCCGACGAGATCAACCAGGTGGCTGCACTGGCGGAAGAACTGGCGGCATCCGTGGAAGAGGTGGCCGCCTCGTCGGATGCGGCGGTGAGCACGGCGAACCAGACCATGAAGCAGGCCGAAACGGCCGTGACCCACGTGCACGGGGCCCTGGACGGCATGACCGCCATCTCCGCCAACATGGCCCGCCTGCAGGAGAACGTGAACCGGCTGCTGGGCACGGTGGAGCCCATCCACCAGGTGCTGGAGCTGATCGAGGACATCTCGGGGCAAACTAACCTGCTGGCGCTGAACGCCGCCATCGAGGCCGCCCGCGCGGGCGAGCAGGGCCGCGGCTTCGCCGTCGTGGCACAGGAGGTGCGCCGCCTGGCCGAGCGGTCGCACAAGGCCGTGCGCGAGGTGCAGGAGCAGATCGCCACCCTGCGGCAGGGGGCCAACGCCGTGTTCGAGGCCACCGAGCAGCTGGCGCGCCAGATCAGCGAGAACATCGGCCTCGCCGAGCAGGGTCAGCTGGCCCTCGAGACGATCCGCAAGTCGGTGGCCGACAGCACCGCCCCCATGACGGACATCGCGAAGGCGGCCGAGGACCAGTCGCGCGCGGTACAGCAGGCCGCCACGAGCGTCAACCAGATCGCCGGCACCATGGGCAAGGTGCAGCAGGCCACGTCGGAGCTGGCCGTGATGGTCGCCGACCTGCAGGGGGCCCTCCGCACCCTCCGCTCGCTGACCGAGCAGTGCAAGATCGGCCTGTCGGATGAAGACCTGCTGACGGTCACCCGGGGGGATCACGTGCTCTGGGTCCAGCGGCTGCATGGGATGCTGCTGGGGCGGGAGCAGATCTCCCCCGAAGACGTGGGCGACCACCATGCCTGTCGTCTGGGCCGCTGGTACGATGCGAACCGCGCAGCCGGCCGGTCGATCCGGGCGTTCAACGACCTGGAGCGGCCCCATCGGGAGCTGCACGACGCGGTGCGGCACGCCGTCGAACTCTGGAACGAGGGGAAGCGGGAGGAGGCGGCCCGGGAGGTGAAACGGGTCGTCGCCCTGTCGCAGGAGATCCTGGACCTGCTGGCCGAGTGCCGGAAGGCGTGGCACGCCGGTTAGGACCGGGAACCGGTGCGAGGGCGGCAGCGTCACAATAAGAAATGAATGAACGGTAACAAGGAAGTGGGGATCTTCGTGACGCGCGTTCGCCCTTTCTTCCGGGCCTTCCTCGCCCTCATGCTCGTGCTTCTCACGGCTTGCAGCAACGCCGCCCCGGAGGGGCCCGACACGGCTTCGGAGCCGCCGCCCGGGGCGGCGCTTCCCGCGCCGGGCGGGAGTGAGCCGGCCGGGCCAGAACCCGGCCAACCGGATGCGCCGCCCCCGGAAGAGACGGAGCCGCCCCGAACGACCGCCCGGATCCTGGCCGTGGGCGACCTCCTCATGCACCTGCCGCTGGTCTACTCCTCGGCACTGCCCGACGGCGGCTGGGATTTCCGGCCGCTGTTCGAGCCGGTTCGGCCGTGGATAGAAGGCGCCGACCTCGCAATTGCAAACTTGGAAACTACCCTGACTGGGCCGGATTACCCCTGGTCGGGCTACCCCAGCTTCAACACGCCGCCCGAGTTTGCCCGCGATGCGAAGGCGGTCGGTTTTGACGTGCTCACCCACGCCAACAACCATTCGCTGGATTACGACCAGTTCGGCGTGCGGAAGACCAACGAGGCCCTCGATCAGTACGGCGTTGCCCATACCGGTTCGTTCCGCTCGGCCGAGGAGCGAGAGCAGATCCTGGTGGTCGAGGCGGCGCCCGGGATCAACGTGGCGGTGCTGGCCTACACCGGGTACACCAACGGCATCCCTCTGCCCGAGCCGTGGTCGGTCAACATGCTGGACGCGGAGCGGCTGCCGAGCGACATCCGGCGGGCGCGCCAGATGGAGGGCGTCGACCTGGTGGCCGTGGCCCTCCACTTCGGCGAGGAGTACGCCCGGGAGCCCAACGACGAGCAGCGCTACTTCGTCGACCTGGCCCTCTCGGCGGGCGCGGACATCGTGCTGGGCTGCCACCCCCACGTGATCCAGCCCATCGAGGTCCGCCAGGTGCAGGACGAGTTCGGGCGTGACCTGCCCCGGGCCGTAATCTACAGCCTTGGCAACTTCATCTCCAACCAGGAGGGGCTCCACCGGGAGGCCGGCCTGATGCTGCTCATCGATGTGGCGAAGGAGGGCGGGGTCACCCGCATCGAGCGGGTCTCGTTCATCCCCACCTGGGTGCACCCGTATACGGTCGACGGGCAGAAGCGTTACCGGGTGGTGGCGGTGGAGCAGGCCATGCGCGACTACGAGAGCGGCTCGGACCCGCTGATCACGGTGGCCGACTACGAGCGCCTGCAGGCCGTCTGGGCAGACACCACGGTCCAGGCGGTGGGCAGCCAGGAGGTCTCGGTCTGGTCGGTGGATGAGCCCGTGCGCCCGGTGGAGGCGCAGGCCAGCCATCCCGGAGGGCCATAGACTGGGAGAGAGCCTGAGACACAGTTAGGAGGTAGGCGCATGGCCGAGGTCAGGCAGATTCGCACCCCGGCCGATGTGGAATGGGTGCTGGGCGAATCCCGGCGCCGGCCCGTGCTGGTCTTCAAACACTCCACCACCTGCCCGATCTCGGCTCAGGCGCACCGGGAGTGGCAGGCGTTCCTCGCCAGCCCGGAGGCGGCCCGGGTGGGGCATGCGTGGGTGCGGGTCATCCAGGAGCGGCCCCTTTCGCTCGCCCTGGCGGGTCGGGTGGGGGTGGCCCACCAGTCGCCCCAGGCCTTGCTGATCTGGGACGGCCGGGCCGTGTGGCATGCCTCACACCACGCCATCACGGCTTGGCGTCTGAAGGACGTGGTCGCACGCGCGGTGGCGGGCTACCAGGGCGGCCGGGGACAGTGAGGCCGAGCCATCGCACAAAAGCCAGGGCTGCCCCGAGACCCCTTTGCGGGAGGCTCGGGGCAGCCCCTTGTGTGCACCTGCAGCCGGCGTCTAGTCCGTCGCGGCCGGCTGGACCTCCACCCCCGCCGGTTCCGCCCGGAAGGCGGCCTTCAGCAGCGGCGGGGTGAGCAGGGTCGTGCCCAGGCTCACGAACACCATGGCCGTGTAGAGGTCAGGGGGGAGGAGTCCGGCGTTCAGGCCGATGGTGGCGACGATCAGGCCGACCTCGCCGCGGGCCATCATGCCGATACCCACCTGCGTCGCCTCGCGGAGCGAGAACCGGGCGAGCAGCGCGCCGGCGCCGCAGCCGACGATCTTCGTCAGCGCCGCGACCAGCACGAGGATCAGGATGAAACCCAAAAAGGAGGCGGTCATGCCGGAGAACGTGGCCGAGAGACCGACGTTGGCGAAGAAGAACGGCACGAAGAAGGCGTACGCGGTGTGCTCCACCTCGTGCATGATCTTCTCCCTGAGTTCGGTGAGGCTCAGCATCAGCCCGCACAGGTACGAGCCGATGATGCCCGCCAGCCCGGCGAACTCGGCCGCCCAGGCGAAGGCCAGCGCAACGCTGATGGCGACCGTGAGCAGGGGCAGGCTGCTCTCCAGGCGGGCGACGGGCCGGAGGAGCAGGGGCAGGAGCTTGTAGCCCACCAGCGCGGCCAGGGCGAAGAAGACTGCCATCTTCCCCAGGAGGACCGGCAGGGGCTCGGTGCTGCCCGACACGCCCAGGCTGCCCAGAACCACCGAAAGGACGATGATGCCCAGCACATCGTCCAGTACTGCGGCGGCCAGAACCGTGACGCCGGGGCGGGACTGGAGGTGACCGAGCTCCTTCATCGTCTGCGCCGAGATGGAGACGCTGGTGGCCACCAGCAGCACACCGGTGAACATCGCTACTGCGAATCCGTAACCCCACAAGTTGGCCAGCCCCCAGCCGGCGACGAAGGGGAGGGCCACGCCCAGGGTGGCCACCAGCGTAGCGGCGAACGCGTTCCGCTTGATCTCCTCAAACTGCGTCTCGAGACCGGCGATGAACATCAGGAGTACCACGCCGATCTCGGCCAGCTCGCTGACGAGCGGCCCCGGATGGAGCCAGCCCAGCAGGGCCGGGCCGAGGAGCACCCCCACGAGCAACTGGCCCAGCACGGCGGGCTGTCCGAGCCGCTGGCTCAGGCGGCCGGCCGCCAGCACGGAGACCAGGATCAGGCTGGTTTCCAACAAGAAGCTCACCCTCACACCTCCCTTAGGCTAGTATGCGCAACAGCCTCCAGGCCCTCGGTTCTCGGGGGCTCGGAGGCTGCCGCATATCCGGGGTCGCACGTGCGATCGGGTCATCAAGGATGGTAGCCCCGGTGCCTGTAGCCGATTGGTGCTACATGCCCGATCCGATGTAGCCCATTGTAACTACATCACCGCCCCGGCGTCAACCGTCGGTTTCACGCGCGCGCCGGCTTTTCCAGGATGCAGACCACCGCCTTCATGAAGAACTCAGGGGCCAGCACCGCCAGGGGCCGGAGGAAGGAGCGAAGCGGTACCAGCCGCCAGTGGGCGACGTGGAACGGCGACTCCGCCACGATGCGGCGGAACCGCTTGATGGTCATGTGGTTGATGTAGGTCAGCCGCGTCGAGTTGCGCTCGGGGTCCCCCAGCCGCAGGCGCAGCCGCATGTCGGCGTCGGGCAGCCCCCTGACCAGCTCGCGGTAGGCCTCGATCAGCACGGGCTCGCTGAAGAGCGCGTGGACCCAGGGGATGCCGATGACGTCGGAGAGGTGGGCGCCGTAAGGGTGGTAATACGGTGGGAAGTTGGTGAAGAACCTCCCACCGGGCTTCAGCACGCGGAAGGCCTCCCGCAGCACCGCCTCGGGCTCGGCCACATGTTCCATCACGTCGTTGGCGATGATCACATCGAAGAAGTCGTCGGCGAAGGGCAGTTGCGTGGCGTCCGCCGTGAGGAATTCCGCCCGGTCAGCCAGGTTCTTCTCCGTCGCCATCGCCCGGGCCTCTTCCTCGTAGTGGGGGACGACGTCCACGCCGTAGATCTTCTTCACGCCCAGCGTGGCGTAGTAGAGGGTCTTGCCGCCCGCGCCGGAGCCGATGTCCAGCACCGTCTTCCCCTTCATGATCTCCTCGGGTGATGCGAAGGGGCGGTAGTGTTCCAGCGTGAGGTGCCCCCGCTCGAACTGCCAGTCGGCGTAGCGCATCGTGCCCTGGTTGGCCAGGTTGAACGGGTGTACGGGCGGGCGGAAGAACTTATTGAGGAACAGCAGAACCCTTGTGGCCAGTCGCAAGTTCGATACCACTCCTTGTCGGCCTCTGGTGTGCGGTGCAGTTCCCCTTTCGGCATCGAACACCCCGCTCCTGCCCCGACGGGGCCTCAGCCGCCCCTGCGGGGCGGACCGTAGTAGACCAGACCGCGGGGCGACGGCTCGAAGCCCAGGGCCCGCAGAGGTTCGGCGGCCGGGCTCTGCTGCACCGGTGCGTCCCCCCACTGGTGGACCTCGATACGGCGCACAGCCCGCGCCGCGGGCCTCCGCAGCAGGCCGGGGAGGGCGGCCAGCACCGCGCCGAGCCGCTCCTCCGGCAGGGGCGCGAGGGGGACGAGCCGCCGGCCGTGGCTTTCCACGCCCAGGACGGGCAGGCCGTCCAGCAGCACGAGATAGGTGGAGGGGAGACGGGCCAGGCGCTCCCCCTCCGGCCACGGCAGGATGGCGCCGTAGGGGTTGGCGGGGTCGGTGGCGTTCAGCAGCACGGGCGGGCCGCCGGTCAGATCCCGGGCCCGGCGGAGGCGCTCCACCGCGTCGGCCCGGGCGAACTGCAGGCCGCTCAGCCCGGCGACGAAGTAGCCCTGGCGGACTTCACCCCGCCACTCCATCCGCCGGAGGCGCTCCAGCACCTCGCCCCACGGGGCCGGGCCGCCGTCGGCCGCCGCGACCTCCCGGCTGACCACGCCGTACCGGTCCAGGAGGAGGCGGGCGTAAGCCTCGGCCCGATCCGCGGCGCCTCCGGGCGTCCCCTCACCGCCGGGAAGGACCGCCGGCGCCGCTTCCACCAGCGCTGCGGTCGGCCACCAGCGGCCGGTGCCTCCCCGCAGCACGGGCGCCGCCCGCCCGCGGTGCCGGGCAGACCGGGAAGGGGACCGGAACACCTCCCGCACCGGCGCGAAGGTGTCGTTGGTCACGAGGCCCATCCAGGCCAGCTCCCAGAGCGCTTCCAGCGCCTCGTTCGGGCTCAGGCCGGCCCGCCGGGCGATGGCTCCCAGGAACGCTGCTCCGGTGGCCCGGCAGGCCTCCAGTACCTGCGCCTGCGTGGGGGCGAGTCCTTCGGAGGGCGCGGCCTCCAGCCGGCCGGCAAACAGGCCCACCTGATCGGGCAGGTAGAAGGCGAGGCGCCTCCCGGGCGCACCCACCCAGTGCAGCTCGCCTGCCGCCAGTAACTGGTCCAGCCAGAGCGGCTGGTAGCCGGGCACCCGGCAGGGAAGGATCTCCTGCTCCCACAGTTCGGCGGGCAGCGGGATCCCCTGCAGGCGGCGGAGCGTCCTGAGGAGCGCGCCCGACCAGGGCCCCTCTGCCGGTGCTCCGGCCGGGGGCGTACCGGCGGCTGGCGAATCCCCCGGTGCACCCGGCATCGGGCTGCCTGCCTGAACCCCCTGCCAGCTCATCAGGAACCGGGCGTAGGCGGCACCGTCCACCGGCTCCACCTCGGCCCGGAGCAGGGTGAGCGTCTGCCGCCGAATCTGGCGCAGTACCTCCCGGTCGCAGTATTCCCGGCCCCCGGCGCCCCGGGTGAATTCGCCGGCGACCAGTGTACCGGCGGCGGCCAGCCCCTCGGCCGCCGCTGCGACCTCCGCCGGCGGCAGGCCGTAGCGCCGGGCCACCTCTTCGGGCCGGAACGGACCGTGCGCCCGGGCGTACCGCCGGACCACCGCCGCCACGTCGGCTTCCGGCCGGCGATAGAGGGGTGCGTCGTCGGCATGGACCCAGTGGACCGCACCGGCATCGCCGGCGGGGGAGGCCCCGCCGCGGTCACGGCTGGCGGCGTGCAGCCGCAGCGCCCGCCGCTCCGCCTCCAGCTGCGCCAGCCATTCCGGCCGGGCGCCTGCCGCTTCCAGCTCCGCCTGGCTCATGTCTCCAGCCCGGCGGAGCAGGTCCTCCACCTCGTCGGGGCCCCGCGGGTGCCAGCCCTCGGCCTGCCCCCGCAGACGGGCGGCGACCGCCGCAATGGCCCGGGGGTCCAGCAGTTCCCGCAGGGCGCCGGTGCCGAGGAGCTCGTCCAGCAGCTCCCGGTGCAGGGCCAGCAGGGTCCCGTGCCGCTCCGCCTTGGGGGCCTCGCCCTCGTACATGTACTCGGCCACGAACTGGAGCAGGATCTGGCTGGCCATGGGGGAGGGGGAGTCGGTTTCCACCACCGCCAGCTCGATGGTCCCGCTGGCCAGATCCGTGAGCACCTGGCGCAGCCCCTCCAGGTCCAGCACGTCCCGGAGCACCTCGCGGTAGGTCTCCAGCACCAGGGGAAAGTCAGGGTAGCGGCGGGCCACCTGCAGCAGGTCGGCCGCCTTCAGCCGCTGCAGCCAGAAGGGGCGGCGCTTGCCCGGCCGGGGGCGGGGCAGCACCAGCGCCCGCCCCGCGTTCATGCGGAAGTACGCGCCGAAGAGCGGAGTGGAGCCCACCTCCTGCAGCAGGAGTTCCACGGCCTCGTCCGGGTCGATGCGCACCAGGGCCTCCGGGTCCAGCGGCCGGTCGGCGCCGGGCAGGCGAATGTGGATGACGTCGTCGCTGGTGGTCACCTCCGCCTCCAGGTGGAGCAGCTGCCGGATGCGGGCCCGCAGCACCATCCCCCAGGCGGTATTCACCCGGCCGCCAAAGGGGGAGAGGAGCGCCAGCCGCTGGTCGCCCAGCTCGTCGGGGAACCGCTCCAGCACCAGCCGGCGGTCGGTGGGCACGGCGCCGGTATGGGCGACTTGGTCCCGCACGTACTGCACCAGGTTCTGCGCCGCCCGTTCATCCAGGCAGCACTCGGATTGCAGCCACTGAGGCAGGCCGGGGTCTGCCAGCCGGTCGGCCACCTCGCCGGTGAAGGCGCCGAGCTTCCGGCCGAGTTCCAGGGGGCGGCCGAAGCCCTCGCCCTTCCAGAAGGGCATCCGGGGCATCCGGCCAGGGGCCGGCACGGCCACGACCCGGTCGTGCTCGATGGCCCGGATCTGCCACGTGCCCGTGCCCAGCAGGAAGACGTCGCCCACCCGCGACTCGTAGACGAACTCCTCGTCCAGCTCGCCCAGCTTCACGTTGCGGCCTTCCAGGTAGACCTCGTAGTACCCCCGGTCGGGGATGGTGCCGCCCGAGAGCACCGCAAGGGCGCGGGCGCCCTCCCGCCCCCGGATGACCCCGGCCTCCCGGTCCCACACGATGCGGGGACGGAGCTCGCGGAACTCCTCGGAGGGGTAGCGGCCGGCGAGCATG
>Ga0134105_1000826_pt1 | contig 27563 bp, 21 predicted proteins | sample 16_3_2metaG_FD_94457 | JGI IMG/M metagenome (GOLD analysis project Ga0134105, IMG submission 94457) | Switchgrass degrading microbial communities from high solid loading bioreactors in New Hampshire, USA - 16_60_3.3_214_A3 metaG | ecosystem: Engineered > Bioreactor > Semi-continuous > Anaerobic... | reverse complement strand
TAAGCGCATGATGGTCGGCCGCGACATCAGCGGCGAGTACTACCGCGCCGACATGAAGCCGGACTATCAGGAGAAGGTCGTCCTGAGCGTGAAGGACCTCACCGTCCCCGGCGAGTTTGAGAACGTCTCTTTTGACGTGCACGAAGGCGAAATCCTGGGCTTTTGCGGCCTGTCCGACTCCGGCATCCACGCGGTGGGCAAGGCCGTCTACGGCCTGTTAAAGCCCTCGGGCGGCAGCGTCACCCTGAACACCGACGGGATAAAAATCGAAAAGGCCACGGTTGCGCTCAAGAGCAATATGGCCTACGTTCCGAAGGATCGCGACAACGAGGCGCTCATGATTCACGCGAGCATCCTCGACAACTTCAATCTCCCGTCCCTGATCCGCCTGGAGGGGAAGGTGGGGTATCTGGCCCCGAGGAAGCTCAAAAAGCTCGCGTCCGACATGGTTAAGGAAATGCGGGTTAAATGCACGGACATCTACCAGCCCATGGACGCCCTCTCCGGCGGCAACAAGCAGAAGGTCAACCTCGGCCGCTGGCTCGTGAAGGAGCCGAAGGTGCTGGTGCTCGACTGCCCCACCCGCGGCGTGGACGTGGGCGTCAAGGCGTACATCTACTCCCTGATGAAGGAAGCCAAGAAGAAGGGCATCGCCACCATCCTCATATCCGACGAGCTGACGGAGGTCCTCGGAATGGCGGACCGGCTTATCGTCATGAAGGGCGGCAAAGTCACGGCCACAATCCGGCGTGACGAAGACTTTACGGAACAATCCGTCATAGGAGTGATGATATGAAGAAGAGAAACATCGGCCTGCAGGATATTGTTCCGTTTGCGGCGTTTGTCGTTATATTCGCCTTCTTTGAGATTACAAGCCAGGGCAGGATGCTCTCGCCCTTCAGCCTGAACATGATGCTCGACCAGTCCGTCATGACCATCATCTCCGGCTGCGGTGTGCTCTTCGTGGTGGCGATGGGGAGCATCGACCTGTCCGTCGGCGTCAACCTCGCGCTGTCGGGCGTTATCGCGACGTGGGCGGCCAACGCATTCGGCGGGCCGCTGCTCATTCCCGTGGCGCTCCTTGTGGGGCTGATTATCGGGCTGTTCAACGGCGTCGTCGTGGCGAAGTTTAAGGTGCCCTCCTTCATGCAGTCGATTGCCATGCTCATCGGCGTGCGCGGCATCGTCAACTTCATCCAGACGAACATCGGCACGCAGTACATCCCCGACTCCATGCGGGTTTTCAGCCAGCCCTATATCCGCTACCCCGCGTTCCTCGTCATCGTGGCCGTCATGTGGTACGTCTTCGAGTACACCAGAGTGGGCAAATACTGCAAGGCCATCGGCGAGAACGAGACGACGGCCGAGTTCGTCGGCGTGCCGGTGACGCTCATGAAAATCATCGCCTTCGGGCTGTCCGGGCTTATGGCCGGGTTTGCCGCGCTGTTTTCCCTCACGTCCGTGGGCGGCACCAGCCAGCAGATGGGCGTCTTCTTTGAGATGAAGGTGGCCATGGCGGTGTTCCTCGGCGGCGTCCTCGTCACGGGCGGCAACTCAGCAAAGCTCTACAAGGTGCTTCTGGGGAGCTTTTCCATTACGATTATCGTCAACGGCCTCGCGCTCATCGGCCTTTCGGAGACGCAGTACTCCCAGTCCTTCCAGGGGCTGCTGCTGCTCCTCATCCTGGGCATCACCATCCTGGCCAGCCACAAGCGCAGGAAGGCCCACATCGCGCTGCCGGATGAGCCGGAAGACGAGTTGCTGCCGGAGCAAATGGCCGGAAAGTAGCAAGCGATACGTTTTTAACATTACTGCAGTAAAGGCCAGCCCGAAAGGGCTGGCCTTTTCGCGTCTCATGAATCACGTTTTCCAGGATGACACTCTGAGCAAAGCGTCCGCAAGCTGGATTATTGTACCATTGATTTAAAAAAAAGACAGGTTTCACCGCGTTAATGTGTCAGTTTGAGGGGGCATCCCCGCGCCAAAAGCGGCCGAATGTATCATAATTCGAGCATTAATTGACAGGTTAGACAAAATATGACATACTGGTTGCAAGAAAATTTTGCTGGAAAAGTTTAAGTGACCTGAATCGTTTGATCATACCGGGCGGACTTGGCCGGAGATCCGGCAGCGGCGTTGAAAGGAGACGGAGATGAGGCCGGGGAGATTTTGCGTCGCCATACTTGCCCTTGTCCTGCTGGCGGCTGTCGCGCCGCCTGGCTTTGGCGCCGCCGACGGCATCGTCTGGACCGAGGTCGAGCTGCTGTTCATGGAAAAGCACCCCGTCATCCGCGTCGGCATCGACCCGGGATTTGTGCCGTTTGAGTTCATCGACGAAAACGGGGAGTACAAGGGAATTTCGGCGGACTACATCGCCCTCATCAGCGAAAAAACAGGCCTGAAATTTGAGGTCGTGGGGGGCCTGACGTGGCCCGAGGCGTACGATTTGGCGCTCAATGGGGGAATCGACGTTTTGCCCGCCGTCGGCAAAACGAGCGAGAGGGAACAGCGCTTCCTCTTTTCCGAACCGTATTACTATTACAAGCGCGTCATCGTCACCCGCGACACCGACACCATTTCCGGCATCGGCGACCTGGCGGGACAGGCCGTCGCCGTCCAGCGAAACAGCTCGCATCACAGCTATCTGCTGTCTTTCCAGCATATTAACCTGAGCCTCTACGATTCCGTCGAGGCCGCGCTCACCGCCGTGGCGACGGGCGAGGAGAGGGCGTTTGTCGGGAACCTCGCCACGACGAATTACCTGATCCGGTCAAACGGGCTGACGAGCCTGCGCTTTGTGGCGTTCGAGGCGGAAAAACACCACTCCCTGCATTTTGCCGTGCGGAAAGACTGGCCGGAGCTTGTCAGCATCATCAACAAGGCGCTCGCGTCCATCGACGAGAGCGAGAAGCTCGCCATCAGCAACAGGTGGGTGGCGCTCGAGGCGGACGTCAACTACGGGCCGATTCTCCGCGTCGTGCTTGGCGTCGGCGCGGCTGTTGCCGCCGTGTTGATCGTGTCGTTTTTCTGGATCGCGCGGCTGAGAAGGGAAATCCGCCGGAGAAAGGAAATCCAGGCCGACCTTGAAAAAGCCAAGCGGGAGGCCGAGGAGGCCAACGCGTTTAAGTCGAAGTTTTTAGCGAGGATGTCCCACGAAATCCGCACGCCGCTGAGCGCCATCACGGGGATGTCGTACCTGCTGAAAAAAACGGAGACCACCCTGACGCAGCGCATGTATATCGACCGGATTATGCAGGCGGCGAGCATCATGCTCAGCATCATCAACGACATCCTCGACTTTTCGAAAATCGAGGCGGGCAAGGTTCAGATTGAGACGGCCTCTTTCAGCATGGACCAGCTCATCCAGGACGTCGTCAATATCGTCTCGTACCGGATTAACGAGCAGAAAATCGGTTTCCGCCTGTCGAAAGACCCGGACGTCCCCAACTGGTTTTTCGGGGACGCCAAGCGCATCGAGCAGATTCTGCTCAACGTCCTGAGCAACGCCGTGAAATTCACGCAGGAGGGGGAAGTGTCCCTCGATATCCGGCTCATCGCGAAGGAAAGCGATACATACCACATCTCCTTCACCGTCAGGGACACGGGCATCGGCATGACGGAAGAACAGATTGAAAAGCTGTTCAAGCCGTTTGAACAGGGAGACAGCAGCATCACCCGGCGCTTCGGGGGCTCCGGGCTGGGGCTGGCCATCGTCAAGAGCTTCGTCGACATGATGGGCGGCGAGATCAAGGTGTTCAGCACGTCCGGCGAGGGGACGACGGTGATTGTGAGCCTTGCCCTTCCGGTCGACAGGGAGAAGGAAGACGTCTATAAAAAAGCCCTGTCCGCCAGGCAGTTTAGGGAGCTGCGCGCGCTCGTGCTGGAAAAAACAGGCGCGAACATGAACCTTATTGAGAGCTACCTGTGCAGCTTCGGGATGCAATGCGAGCTGACAAGCTCGGAGACGAGCGCCGTGAGCATCCTCGAAGCGGCGGAGAGGACGTTCGCGCGGCCGTTTGACCTGCTTATCGTCGACTACGAGACGCCCTCCAAAGGCGGCTTTCAGTTCGTGGATGCGCTGCGCCGGAGCGGCAAAATCATAAAGATGCCAAAGATCATGATGCTCCTGCCCATGATGCGGGAAGACCTGTTCGACCAGCTGGCCGAGCACGGGATTGATATGGGCATCGGCAAGCCGATTATCCCCTCCATCCTGCTCAACGCCGTCCTCGACCTCTTCAACCTCAAGGCCGTCTCCGGCTGTTCCCGGCGCGCGGAGAAGGGGGAGAAAGAGCCGGCAAAGCTTGAAAAGCCGCGCACCGTCCTGCTCGCGGAGGACAACAAGACAAACCAGCTCGTCGCAAAGTCCCTGCTTGAGCAGGTGGGCGCCGGCACCATCATCGCCGGCGACGGGGAGGAAGCCGTAAAGCTGTATCAGGAAAACAGGGATGTCATTGACCTGATTTTGATGGACCTTCACATGCCCGTCATGGACGGATACGAAGCGGCGGAGAAGATCCGGGAGATTTCTCCCGACGTGTCCATCGTCGCCATGACGGCGGACGTCGTGCTGGGCGTCCGGGACAAATGCGAGCGGTACGGGATGTACCACTACATCAGCAAGCCGTTTCATCCCGAGCGCTTTGTTGAAACGGTAAAGGAAATCCTTCTCCAGAGCGGGCACGAAAAGGCAGGCGGGAGCGTTCTTGACCGCGGGATGGGCCTTAGGAACATGGGCGGAAACGAAGAGCTCTACCGCAAGGTGCTCGGCGAATACCTCGGCGAAAACCGCGAAACGCCCGACAGGCTGGAGGAGGCCGTCCGCGCAGGGAGATACGCGGACGCGGCGCACATCGTCCATAAAATCGCCAGCAGCTCCGGAAGCATCGGGGCGAGCGCCCTCCACGAGACGGCCGCGGCCCTGTATACAGCGCTGAAAAACGGGAAGGGGGATGACATTTTACCCTTAAAGGACAGGTTCGTAACGCTGCTGAGAAAACTGCTGAAGGAACTGGAGACATCGGAGAGACTCGCGGAGTAAACGGAGAGAGGGGGCTTGACGATGCAGATAAAGATTTTAGCGGTTGACGACTCGGCGACAGACCGGCTGATCATCCAGCAGATGCTCAGCGATTACTGCATCCTCACGGCCGAGGACGGTCTGGAAGCCATGCGCATTCTCGAGGAGCACGACGGGATCAACCTGCTCATACTCGACCTGAATATGCCCCGAATGGACGGCTTTCAGGTGCTCGAAGCCCTGAAAAGGAGCAGGCGGTACAGCAGGCTGCGCACGATTATCCTCACCAATTACAACGAGCTGGACAACGAAATCAAGGGATTGAAGATGGGCGCCGTCGACTATATCCGCAAGCCCATTCAGATGGACTCGCTCAGGGCGCGGATTGACGTCCATATCGCCCTGCTGCGCGCCGAGCAGGCGCTTGAGCGGCAGCTGGGCGAACAGGTGATGACGTTCGAGATGATCATGAACCAAGCCCCCATCGGCATCGTCATCCACCATTTCAATCCGGCCCGCCCCAGCGCAGGCAGCGTCAAAATGAACAGGATGTACGCGCAGATTACGGGCAGAACGGCGGAAGAGCTCCGGCACTTAAGCTGGGAGGATATCACGCACCCGGACGACATTGAGGAAGAGCGCAGGCACATTGAGAAGCTCCAATCGGGCCAGATTGACTCGTATTCCATAGAAAAGCGGTATATAAGGCCCGACGGCTCGGTCGTCTGGGTGGACAAGATTATCTACCCAATTACCATGCCGGACGGGGAGCTGTGCGGCCATATATGCCTCATTCAGGACATCTCCGAGCGGAAAAGCATGGAGCGGGCGCTGCATGAGAGCGAGCGGAGCAAATCGGTTTTGCTCTCGCACCTGCCGGGGCTGGCGTACCGGTGCAATTACGACCGCGACTGGACCATGCAGTATGTCTCCAACGGCTGCCTGAGCCTGACGGGGTATCCCCCCGAGAGCCTGCTGCACAACAGGGACCTGTCCTATAACGACATCATCTCCCCCGAATACCGCGACGCGCTGTGGGCCGAGTGGGAGCGTATTCTCGCGCAAAGGCGCCCGTTTAAGCATGAGTACGAGATTATCACGGCCGCGGGCGAGAAGAAATGGGTCCTCGAGATGGGGCAGGGGATTTACAACGAACAAGGCGAAGTGGAGGCGCTCGAGGGCATCGTCCTCGACATATCCGACCGGAAGGCGATTGAAAACGCCTTAAAGTACAACAACGAGCACGACAGGTGGACGGGCCTGTACAACCGCGAATACCTCGTGACGCTGCTCGAGCGGGACGCCGCCTCGAAAAAATGGGCGAAAAGGGCCCTCGTCGGCATCAACCTGAGCATGGTTCAGGTGCTTATGTCCAATTACGGGTTCCAGTATTCGCAAAACCTCATTAAGAAGGCGGCGGAAGTCCTCGAGGCGTACAGCACAGAAAGCCGCCGGCTCTTCCAGGCCAGCGAGCACCGGTTTATCTTCTATCTCGTCGGCTACAGGGACAAGGACGAGCTTGCCCGGTTCGGGAGCACTGTCGCCGACACGCTCGGGAAGCTGTTTGCGATGGAACGCATCGGCGGCGGAATCGGCATCCTCGAAATCGAGCCCGGCGAGAGCGCGCCCGATACCGATACGCTGCTGAGGAGAGTCCTGATTGCGTCCGAGAAGGCCATCAGCACAGCCGGGAAGGACTTTGACGTCTGCTTTTACAACGAAGAGCTGGAGGCCATGGTCAACCGCGAGCGGGATATCGTCAAAGCGCTCGGCGCCATCGCGGCGGGCGAGGAGACGCAGGACAGGCTGTTTTTGCAGTACCAGCCGATTTTCAATCTGAAGACGAACGCGCTGTTCGGCTTTGAGGCGCTCTCCAGGCTTAAGACGGAAGAGCTCGGCGGCGTGTCGCCGCTGGAGTTTATCCCCATCGCCGAGAAAACAAAGCTCATCCTCCCGATTGGCGAAAAAGTCATAGCAGAGGCCCTGCGCTTTCTGCGCCGGCTCAAGGCGCTCGGGTACAGCGACGTGACCGTCTCCGTGAACATCTCGGTCATCCAGCTGCTCAGCCCTGATTTCACAGGCAGGCTGCTTGAGCTTATCCGGGACGCGCAGGTGGACGAGCGGAACTTCTGCCTTGAGATAACGGAGTCGGTCTTCGCTTCCGATTACGACGCCATCAACAATAGCCTTAAGGAGCTGCGTCAGGCGGGGCTGTATATCGCCATAGACGATTTCGGGACAGGCCATTCCTCGCTGGCACGGGAAAAGGGCCTCACAGTCGATTGCATGAAAATCGACAAGTATTTCATCGACAGGCTGCTGAGCACCGACGGGGCCAGTGCGATTACCGGAGATATCATTTCCATCGCCCACAAGCTCGGGCAGTTTACCATCGCCGAAGGCGTCGAATACGAAAGCCAGCTTCAGTATCTCAGGAAGCACGGCTGCGACAAAGTGCAGGGCTTCCTGATCAGCAGGCCGCTTGACGAAGAGGACGCGATACGGTTTTTAAGGAGCGGGACGCCTGAAGTCCTAAGGCGCGCGCCGGACCCGGGCAGCCTGTGGGAAATAAGTTTTAAAACCGATAAACATTTCCGGCAAAACGTGGTAAACTAAAATTATCATCATAAGTACAAAGGAGAGAGACAGCATGCCTGAATTTGGGAACGCTTTTTCCGGCCTGGCAAAAGAGCGCAAGCTCACCCATGAGGAACTCATCCGCGCCATCCGGTTTATGATTGCCGCCGAGTACGAGGCCATCCAGCTGTACATGCAGCTTGCCGAATCCATTGACAACGAGCTTGCCATTGAGGTGCTCAAGGACATCGCCGACGAGGAAAGGGTGCATGCCGGCGAGTTCTTAAGGCTGCTTAAGGAGCTTGCCCCCGATGAGGAGAAGTTCTACGCGGAAGGCGCCGAGGAAGTGGAGGAAGAAATCGAAAAGCTCAAAGGGTAGGCCGTGTTGACGGTTTACCCCGCGGCGCAAACGGCATCAGGCAAAAAGCCTTGTAACAGTACGTTACAAGGCTTTTTCGCGTTTTTTAGCGGCGCGTTACTCTTTTGGAGCGGGCGGCATGTTATTACAACTTGTTGTAAGAAATGAGACAAAAGCGCATGGGCCGGCACGAAATCGGTCGACATAATGCAAATTACGCCTCGGACTTTGTCGGCATAATGTGAAAAAATTGCGGAAAAAGCAAAAGTAACGGAAATTTTCCTGGCAATTATTATCTTAGCCTGTATAATTACAATGTGTAAATTCTTCGGGGACTTATCGTTTTGACGGACGGAGGAGAGAAGAATTCAGGAAAAGCTCAAAATTCTCGCGACGACGGACTCCCTAAGCGGCCTGAACAACCGGGCGGAGTTTATGAGCCTTGTCCAGAAGGAGCTTGAGAGCGCGAAGGAAAGCGGCGAAGAGCTGGCCTTGCTGATTATGGACGTGGACAATTTCAAGGCGATAAACGACACGTTCGGGCACGCGGCGGGCGACGAAGTCATCCGCCACATGGGGAATATCATACGGAGCAGTTTTAGGAAAACCGATATTCCCGGGCGCATCGGGGGAGAGGAGTTTGCCGTCGTCTTAAAGAACGCGACGCTGGAAGAAGCGAAAATGGTGGCGGAACAGGTCCGCGCGATTATTGAAAGCCAGAAAGTCGTTTACTGGAAGCAAGAAATCCGCTTTACCGTGAGCATCGGCGTGGCGGCGCTGCGCGGCAGCGCGCGCGCTATAAACAACATCGAGGACATTTTCAAAATGGCCGACGATATGCTCTATAAGGCGAAAATCCAAAAAACTGCGTCATGGCGTGGGAGCCCGGATCTGAGAAGGACTCCGTCTCCCGGGGGTGCTGAGAGCCGCGTAAAAAAGCCTTGAAATCCCCTCGTTTCAAGGCTTTTGTATTAAGACAGCAGGCCTTATTCTAAGCTGATAGGTTTGCCTTTGATCGGCGCCAAAAGAGTTTGAGCACGGGCATGGAAAATGGTAAAATCTACTTGATGGAGGATAAGCCGCGGAATGAAGACGAGGAGGTTGCATCATGGCCGACAAGCTGATTTTTGAAGTGCATGTTGAAATCGACCAACAGGCCGTCTCCCACCTGAAAGGGCCCGCCGGCGAAGCCGTCATGATTCCCTTTACCGGGACGGTGACGGGCGAGCTTCTGAATGGGAAGGTCCTGTCGGGCGGCGTGGACACGCAGAGGGTCAACCAGAACGGCGTCCGCCACATGTCGGCGCGCTATATGCTCGACTGCGTGGACAAGGACGGCGAGCCCTGCCGCGTTTTCGTCGAAAACAACGGCTATTTTGAAAGCCAGAGCATGCCGTTCAAGACAATCCCCACATTTTTAACGGATAGCAAGAAGCTCGCCCCGTACCTGCACTGCAACCAGTTTAGGGGCGAAGGGCACTTCGAAAACGGCGCGCTCGTGATTAAGTTCTTTGAAATTGCGGATTGACCGGCGCTTCAATATGGGGTTTTCGGGCATACAAACGGCGAGCCACACAGGGCTCGCCGTTTTCTTTTGCCAATTTCCATCAGGGGGAAGGTTTAGAAAAAACTCGGGATGATTCTGGAAAGCCCCAGTCCCAGCAAAACGGATGCCGCGTTGGCGGCAAGGGCGTAGACCACGGCTTTCCATTTCGGCACGGGCGCGCGGCTTATCTTCTGCAGGAAGAGCGCGTACAGGACGGCTTCAACGATAAAGACAAGCAGCTCAAGCAGGCAGAAGGCGAGGGCGAAAGCGAGCCCGCCGTACTTGTAGTCTGCATAAAACAGCGCGGCGTTCAGGCCTGCCTGCGTGACCAGATTGACGGCGGCGATAAGAATAAGCTGCTTTTTCTGCCGGAATGCAAACAGCAGGGCGATGAGCAGCTCGACGGCTATCGTCAAAGCGGCGCGCGCGGCAAACGGCGCGATCTCGCCGCCGTAATCGTAGCTTTTCACGGCGCTGAAGGTGATCGCGTCGCCCCGCGCGGGCTTTGACAAATCCGGTTCCGCCAAAGTGACGCTGAAATAACTGTGAAAAGCGTACCGGTCGTATGTCTCCGCGCTGACGGCGTAAAAATCCCCGTCGGGGAAGTATATCAGGATCTTAAAATTGGACGGCGGGTAATACGTCCACCTAAACTGGTGCGTTTCCGAACAGTTCTCGAAATACTGCAGGAAATAGTACCCGTCTTTGTCGCGGTATTCGAGGAATTTAAGATAGATGGGGTAGTCTGCGTGCTCCTCGTCATAGAGCCTGCTTTTTTCGATGGACGGCGCGCTAAACGGCCCCGTCGTGCTCGTGCTGGACAGGAGCGTGACATAATACGTCCGCCCAGAAAGCCCGCTGAAATCGATGACGACGGACGGTTTCGGCCCCACATCGGCCGACGCGGTAACGGGAAGCACCGCGGCTAAGAGCACGACGCAGGCCAGAAAGGTGATAAGCCGTCTCTTCACCTCATCGCCTCATTTCCTATATGATACGTTTTGACGCTTTAGCTCTGATGAACGTTCCCGGTATCAGGCAGGAATTACCTTACATGAGCCTGCTCACAAAAACAGCGTACAATGGAAAAGCCTTGAAACGCGCGATTTCAAGGCTTTTCCTTTGGAGCTTTATGTAGGGCGGAACGTATTGGAGCGAAAGACTGACCCTTGAAACGCTATTTTACGGCGTTCATCAAGGCCTTGACGTTTTCCAGCTTGGCATTCAGCGGCACTTCGCAGCCCGAGCCGAGCATGAAGCCGCCTTTCATGCCCAGCTGCGTGACGAGCTTCTCGCAGTATTCGCTCACCTCATCCGGCGTGCCGTAAGCGAGCATGGCCGCCGGAACGTCGCCGCGCATGGAGTGCCAGCCGCCGACGATGTCGTACGCTTTGAAAATATCCGTGGCGCCGTCGAGCTCAAAGTGGACGGACCCCTTCGGAAGCTCCAGGAAGTATCCCAGCATCGGCAGCCAGTTGGCGTCGCAATGGATCACGCTGACCGCGCCGGCGGCCCAGAAGGCCTCGATCATTTTTTTGAGCGGCGGCCAGGCGTACTCTTCAAACATCGCGGGCGAAATGAAGGTCGCGCTCGATCGCATCGCCCAGATGGCAATCCGCGTCCCGTGGGCTTGCCTGAGCATCCCGACGGCCTGCTCAATCACCGAAGGCGTCGCCGCGTTGACGACGTCCATGACCTTCCCGGGAATCAGGACGAGATCCATCAGGAAGGGCTCCAGAGAGTGCATCAGGGACAGCGTGTCAAACACCGGCGCCGCGGAGGCGTGCGTGATCGGCTCGACGCCTCTCTGCAAAAAGAACATGGCCGCCTCCGCGCCGTGCGCCCCGACCTCGCCGAAGCGCGCGAAAATCTCCTGCGGGTTTGTGACGGGCGGCTGCTGGACGCGGCACTGGTGCATGATGGTGTAATTCTGCCAGCCCGTCTCCAGTATCCGGTCGTATTCGTCCTCGCCGGAAAACCAGTCTTTTTCAATGAACTGGTATAGCTCGTCGTCCCCCAGCTCGCGGCCGGGCAGCCGGGCGAGAAGGCCCATGCTGAAAACGGTGTCGGCCGGCGGCAGGGGCATGGTGGCGTCCGGCTTTCCGATGGCCTCAAAGCACTTTTCCATCGCCTGCAGCCACTTCCTGTGGTCGGCCATCATCTCCGCCTGCGTGATTCCGGCTACCTTGCCGCACCATGTGATGATATGCGGGAAAACGGGGATTTCAGTCCGGTCCCTTGGCTTTTCGAGCCTGAACATCCTGTCGAGCTTTTCAGCGGAAGTCATGTCGCGCAGCCTCCTTTATTTGGCAATTTATTTCGTATTCATTATATAGTCGGTTGCGCGCGAAAACATCGTATGGTATGCTTAAACGTGAAAATTGCTTGCGTTTTAAGTTTGTATTTAAAGTACGAAGGGCGTGGGACGATGAGGCTGAGCATGTGGATTCTCGCCGACTGGCTGAGAGAATACCGCCCGAGGCTCGAAATCAAGGAGGGGAGCCGGACGCTTCGGAACGCGCGGCTGTACGCGGAGGGCCTTCAAATGGAGCGCTCGACGGTTTACGTCGGCAAAGCGGAGGATTTTATCGACGGGATCAGCGGGCGGGTGATATGCGCCAACGCGCACGACATCATGCTGCTTGAGACGGGCGACATCGACGAAGTGCTCAACAGAATTCTCGACGCGTTTGATTACTACAACAGCTGGGCCGACAGAATAAAAGACAAAATCAAGGACGACTGCACGCTCGACGACATCCTGCGGGAGAGCCAGCCGGTGCTGGGGCGCGCCGTCTGCGTGGCCGACGCGTCGTTTTATGTTCTCGCCCAGGCGGGCTTTGAGCGCTGGGGCGACGATAACCCTGATACGAAGTCCCTGCTCAGCCGCAATATCATAACGCTCGGCTCGATTAAGGCGATCAACCGCAGGAAGGATATCCGCGTCAGCAACCCGCATACATACATGCTCGAAGTCCCGGATTCGGGCATCCGGTGCGCCGTCCGAAACATCTTTTTCCGCGGGAAGCACCGAGGGTGGCTGATTACCGACAGGATGGGAGATATCCCTTCGCGCGGCGAGATGGATATTCAGGACGAGCTCGGAGACCTGGTGGAGCGCTGGCTGGAGAGCCATCAGAATCAAAAGGAACGGATGGATAAGGCGGGGGTGTTCCTGCAAATCCTTGAGGGGACGTGCCGGCGGGGAGAAGACGGGTACATACGGATCGAATCGCTGAGTTGGCGGCGGGATGACAGGCTTTTCGTCTACGTCATCCGCGGCATGGCCGACAGCATACAGCTTTCGTTTTCCATGGAACAGTTTGAGCGGCTGGGAGCGGCTTACCCCGTCCGCTTTGAAAACAACCTGGTGATTGTGTTTAATGCCGACATGATGGACACCGCGCCCTTTGAGGAGGCGCTTTTGCAGCTTCTGGAGAGGGCGGACTGCTTTTGCGGCAAAAGCCCGGCTTTTTACGACGCCTTTGATTTAAGGGCGCAGTACGAGCTGGCGATTATCGCCTCGGATTTCGGGGACGACAGGCTCAGCCGCATCAGGGAAATTGAAAACGCCGCCCTGCCGTATTACCTGTCCCTGATTGTCAAAAACGACAGGGCAGGGCTGACGCAACCGGCGCTGCGGGTCCTGCGGGACTATGACGCGAAGAACAGGACGCAGCTGTACCGGACGCTGGAGGTTTACCTTCAGTGCGAAAGAAACTTTATTTTGGCGTCCAAAGCCCTGCATATCCACCGCAATTCGCTCATTTACCGCATCGGCAGAATCGTGGACTTAACCTCCATTGATTTGGATTCGTACAAAACGCGCATGAGTATTATGCTGGCGTTTGAGATTGAACGATACAAAGAGATGGAGCGGGAGCAGGCCGCGCGCTAAGCGCGCCTTGCCCCCAGGCGTTCAAAACAAAGAAAAAGCCTTGAAATCTTTTAGATTTCAAGGCTTTTTTGCCGGGCTTTAGCCGCGCGGCGGCGCGTTTGCGCCACCGGCGGGGCGTAACGCGGCTTTATGCTTTGAAAAATGCGAACAGCCCCAAGCTGCCCCTTTTCAGGCGGCGGGGAGCGCTTTCGGCCTGCTGCCTTAAATGCTGCTGCGTTTCCAGAAAGACGGGAAGCAAAGGAGCATAATCGGGTAAACCTCGAGTCTCCCGATGAGCATGCACAGGCTCATGACGGTTTTGCTGAGCGCGGAAAAGTCCGCGAAGTTTCCCGTCGGGCCCACCGCGCCAAGTCCCGGGCCGACGTTGTTGACGGTGGCGAGGACGGCTGTTGTCGATGTGACAAGGTCTTTGCCGTCCAGTGAAACGATGAGGACCGAGACGGCGATAATCAGCATCCAGAAGAAGAAAAACGCCATGACGCCGGACAGCGTCTCTTCATCGACCCTGCGCCCGTTTAGCTTGACCGGCTGGACTGCGTTCGGGTGAATCAGCCTGGTAATTTCCCGCCTGATAATTTTTAGGAGCAGGACGATGCGGACGCACTTGATGCCGCCTGCCGTCGAGCCGGCGCACGAGCCGGTCAGCATGAGGAGAACGAGAATAATCTTGCTGAACGAGGGCCAGAGGTTAAAGTCGGCGGTCGCGAAACCTGCCGTGGAGATGATGGAGGTGACCTGAAAGGAAGCGTACCGGATCGCCTCGCCGATGGTCTGGTATACTGTACCCTTTATGTTCAGCGCGATGAGGACAATCGCCCCGACGACCACGCCGAAATAAAAGCGCAGCTCCTCGTCCCGCAGGACGGACTTAAAATCCCTCTTTAAAAACAAGTAGTAGTATAGGGTAAAGTTTACCCCGAACAGGAACAGGAAAACCGTGATGACGACGTCAATATAGACGCTGTAGTATGCCCCCACGCTGGCGTTCCGGCTGGAGAACCCGCCGGTGCTCGCAGTTCCGAACGCATGGATAAGCGCGTCAAACAGCGGCATCCCGCCCAGAAGAAGAAGCACGACGAGGACTGCCGTCATCGCGATATAGATGATGTACAGGATTTTTGCCGTCTCGCGGATTTTGGGGACGAGCTTGCCGGGGGAAGGGCCCGGCGATTCCGCGATCATGATGTTAATCGTGCTGGCCGTCGACGGCAAAATGGCGATCATGAGCACGAGGATGCCCATGCCGCCCAGCCAGTGGGTGGAGCTTCTCCAGAACAAAAGGCTTTTCGGCAAAGCTTCAACGTTTCTTAAAATACTCGCGCCCGTCGTGCTAAATCCGGATGCCGTTTCAAAAAGAGCATCGATGAAGGAAGGTATCGAACCGCTCAGCAGGAAAGGCAGCGCGCCGAAGAGCGTCACAAGAATCCAGCTTAAGGAGACGATGGCAAAGCCGTCTCGCGTGAAGATGCGCGTTTTGGGGGTTTTGAGCCTCAGCAATGCGGCCCCTATCACAGCGATGATGCCTATGGTCAAGGCAAATGCAATCGCCGCTTTTTCGTGATTGATGAGCGCGACGATGAGGGAGGGCAGCATGCTGGCCGCTTCGATGCATAAGACCGTCCCGATGCTTTTGAAAACCACCTTGTGCTTCATGTCATACTCTCCACATTCACAGTGCCGCTTAAATCTATTATCTGCCGCGGACACTGTCATACGCCTTTTGCACCCAGACATAATTTGCACGGGAACATCTCCAGGCAGTTTGGGCGCGCCCCTATTATACTCCTTCTGTATCAAAAAACCACTGTTCGCAGGCATAAAACCGCAGTTTGGTAAACTGATGCGGAAAAGGCCTTTGCGCCGTGAGGATGTTTGCAGTTTGTACAAAACGCGCAGCCGGCGAGCGCGCGCCGGCTGCGGTGAGGCGGAGTAGAGGGTGAAATTGATGCTTGAGTCGTCATAGACGAACCGGGCACCTCCGGCATTGATAACGCGGCTTAAGCTGTGTCTGAGTCCTGCTCCTTACGGGTTTTTTGATTCCTCCGCTAAGTCTTTCAGAATCTGGCTAAACTCGTCGTAGTACTGCTGCTTGCTCTCGTGCGAGGGCAGGTGATGCCGCATCCTTTTAAGATTTGTCAGGACTGTCGGTATCCAGCGGTAGGGGATGCTGATCAGCACCGTGTCGGAGGGCCAGAGCTCCCTGCCCCTTGGGCCGTGGACAAACGCAGGCAGTATGTAATTGACCTCCCCGCTTATATATGGGTAGACGAGGAACCAGGCGCAGCCCATGACCGGGGTGCAGGAGGATTTATACATTTCACCCGTCGAGTATGTGACCGCGCGCATCACAATCTCCGCCGTGTCGGGTTTGGCGCTGATGACAAGGACGTCCGGCTCGAAGGTCAGCTGGTCGGCGGGGCTGAACAGGACGTAGTTGACAGTGTCTTTCGCCATCCGGGGAACGAACTGATAGAGATTATTGTTGGCCCTTGCCTCCTCAAAAACGCCGAGGCGCTCGCCAATCTGGCCGCTCATTTCAAAGCCCGTAAAGGACTCCATTCCCAGTATGATCTTGCCGACGCAGGTCTCCGCGTTCTCTCTGGAAAAATAAAAAGGCTTGTTCCTGGACTGCGCCAGCCGCAGCATTTCGCAGAGAGACATCTCCGCGATTTTTTCCAGCGGCTCGATGTCTTTCGGCCTGAAAAAGCTAAATTTTACTCCGATAGGCGGCAGGTCAACATCCAGACTGAGAAGCGGCGAATAATCATTGCGCAGACCGCTCATAAAAGGCCCCTCCTTTTGTAAATTCTTCCTGGATTGATTATATCATAAAAAAGCCTTGAAATCGTAAAATTTCAAGGCTTGGTTTTTTATGACAGTATCGTTGAGTAATGCATGACCTTTTACGGACTTGTTTGCTCAAATCCAGTATCTACCCATCGGGCCACAAAAGACGCCGCCGGCTTTGCCGCCGGCGGCAGTTTATTTCCGATAATACATCACAATGGTTGGAGAGCGCCCCAGACGCAGCTTCCTTTCTTATATCACCGGCGGCCGGACGGCAGCATCAAACACGTCGTCCACGTTAAAGAAGTTTTCGTTGAGCACTTTTTTGTAATAAGTCATCGAATAGCCGCCTATTTCGACCCGCGACATGAGCGCGTAGTCATCATAAAGCTCATTTATGATTTGATTGCTGACGGTGCAGTATATCTCGAATCCCGCGTCAAGTATATACTGGAGCCCGGGCTGCCTGACGCGGTATCCGAAAGGCGCTATAAAGAGCCGCGTCTGGCCTATGTATGGGGCGACTTTTGCCATCCACTTATTCGTGTCGTACTGGATATTTGCCGGCTTGGAGTTCGGGCCAAAGTAGTTGTTTCTGTTGTGCGTATAGCTGTGGCTTGCGAAATTCCACCCCCTGGCCCGCAGCGCCTCGGCTGTCTTCATAATCTCCGCCTGCCCCTCCTCCGTATCCAGAGGGAAGCCGAACGCGCCCTGATATCCCGTCAGCGCCAGCGTGCCTTTGTGCCCCTTGTAGGAGAAATCCGGGTGCTCCTGAACAAACTTCTCCAGCACGCCGAACACATCGCCGTCTGCCATCTCCACGACTTCGCCGCCGGGGGTTTTGACAAGGTTGACAAGGCTGCCGTCATCCTTTACCATGAGCTTTTGCGCAAAGCCGTCGCCGTAAGCGTAAGCGACGTCGTCCACGGAGAGAATGAGAGGCTGTTTCCCGGGCGGCAGCAGGATCTCCTTCCGTGTCATAACGCCGTTTACTTTCTCATAGCATTCATTCAGGTCATACAGAACGTAGCCGCGCTCATACAGCTGCGGCAGCATCTTTTCAAACTCGGCCTTCGTGGAAAAGCCCGCGTTGTATCCGCCCATCGGCGTCGTCTTGTCCCTGAAGACCATCTCGGGATACACGATCAGGCTGTGAAAGAATATGTGCTTGATATCGCCCTCGTAGCTGACGAGCGATGCCTTTGCCGCTTCAATCTCTTTTATCTTCGCGGCCACTGCCTCGCCGGCTATTTCCGGATCGGAGAGAACCTCCAGTGCCTCGTCATAGAAGTACTGCGCCGCGAGTGCGTCAGCCTCCTTGATGGCGGCCTCGCGCTTTTCGGCTAACTCGGCCAGGCGCGCCTCCTCGCACGCAAGCTCCTCCGGGTCGGGCGCCGGAGAGGAGGAGGGAAGGGGCGGGGGCGAGGAGGGGGCGGGCGGCTCGGACGATCCGGGCGCCGTACCGGGGCCGCGCTGAGTGCACCCGGCAAACAGGCCGGCAATGATAACAAAGGCCACGATGATGATGGAGAGGGCTTTTTTCACGCGTATTTCCTCCAGATAGGTTTTAATTCCTGTATTATATCATATAAGGTCGAAACGTGCCGAAAAGATTTCGTTTCCAGCCGCTTATGGCATTACTGGAGCCTGTTATCTCACAATGTGAAAGAAGAAACCCTGTAATCGATGTGATGACAGGGTTAAAAAAGATTGCATTTAGTGCCAGATTAACCTAGAATAGGAATGTAAGGCGTTTTACCCGCTCGTAAAACAGTATATTAAAAATTTTTATATGAAAGGAAAAGGAACTATGGTACCGATAACTGAAGAAGAAAGAAATGGTCCGCTTTATAAGTACTACATAAGGGAAATGGCCGAGCCCGATCCCAAGAAATACGAAATGACGCAGGACCCGGTCGACTTCCCCGAGGAAATGAGCCCGCTTCATCTTGACAACCTGTTCGAGCCCGGCTATATGCCCATCGAGCTCGGCTACGGCTACCTCCCCGACGGCTGCGCCATCCTGGCCAACCTGACCGAATTCCCCGGCGCCACCGTTGAAATGTTCGATTTCTGGTTTGCGTGGCACCCCATCGAGCCCATGCGCTACAAAATCTGGAACCGTGACCAGCACTACTACTGCAAGACCTTAAACCCCGAGATTGCCCTCAACAAGTCCCTCTCACTGAGAGAGCGCCTGTGGGGCACCACCCATGACATCGAAGAAGACTGCAACATGGGCAAGCAGCACATCCAGATCAAGTTCGCCAATCCCGTTGACATCGGCTTCAGCAAGGAAAAGTATGAGAAGTTCGACGGCACGATCGTCTGCTCCGCCATGGGCAACATGGTCCACTTCTTCCGGCCGACCGCCAACGGCTGCGAGCTCCGCACCCGCTTCTTCTTCGGCTACAAGCTCGAAAACGGCAAGATGGTCAAGGCGCTGCCCGACGGCATGAAGTTCCCGACCCTCGAACCCGTCAAGGCGCTTTTGCACCACAACATCAAGGAGTTTACGAACCTGGCCGCCATTCTGCCGGAAATCTACAACGAGTTCTACGACGAGTTCGTCAACTAAGTTACAAATATGCGCAAAGCCCGCAGGCAATTCCGCTTGCGGGCTTTCCGTTATTTTAACATTTGTATCTTCAGTCAGTATTACCACGGCCTTATGTAAAAACAAAACCTCCGCTTTCAAGCGAAGGTTTGGCTCTGCGGAGGCAGGATTTGAACCTGCAACATTTTTCGTTTTAAGGCTTATGAAAACGTCCGAGGACTTTGCGTCTTTATCACCGCTTACAAATCACCTTGAAAGATTGAGCCCAAACAGCCGGTCGGCGTTTTTCCAGTTGACGCGCTCCTTCTCCTCTTCGGTGAAGTCCATTTCGTCGAGCAGCGCGGTCATGTCCTCCTGATTGACAAACGGGTAATCGGTTCCGTACATGGCGCGCTCCAGCCCGATATAGTCCCTGAAATACTTCAGGACATGCTTTGAGGGATTGGCCAGGTCAAACCAGGTCTGCTCGCTGAAGAGCGTTTCAATCACAGTCCTCTTGTCCGGGTCGATGAAACGCCGGGCGGCGGGCGGCGTATAGCTCAAACGGCCGTCCAGAATCGGCAGAACGCCGCCGGCGTGGGGAATGACGACCTTCAGCTTCGGGTGCCGGTCGAGAACGCCGCTGTGGCACAGGCGCATGAACGCAAACGCCGTATCCATCACAAAGGAGGCCGTCGTCACCATCGCGTAGTCGTTTATGGCTTCGTACCACATCGGTATCGTGGGATGGAGGAAAAGCGGAAGGCCTTCCTCTTCGCATTTATCGTAGACAGGCTCGAGGCGCTTGTCATCCACCTGCAGGTCGCCGTTGCGGGTAAAGAGCATCACGCCCTTCATGCCGAAAACCTTCACCCTGCCGATTTCCTCCAGCGCGGCCTGCGGATTGTTCCAGGGGATAAACCCGAGCGCGGCAAATCGGTCCGGAAATCTCTCCACAATGGCCGAAACCGCTTCGTTGACCTCCGCGCAAAGCGCCGCCGCCTTATCGGGAGGCAGGAAGCCCGGGTCGGGGATATTGGAGCTGATGACCGATATGTCCACGCCGCCCTTATCCATCATCTGAATAAGGGTCTCCGGCCTGTACTGGAAATCGGGAATAATCAGCTTTTGCGTACCGAACTCGAACATATACGCGTCTTCCAGGCGCACGCACCTGGGAAACGGATTTGCGAGAAAATACTTGCCCACCACGTCGGGAAACACATGGCACTGCACATCAACGCGCATTGGCTGTCCTCCTTTTATGCGAAAAAGACGCATGCTCAGTGTCTGAATTATACCAGAGATTTCATAAGTTCAACAGAGGAAAGCGGTTTTTCGCATGCGGCGTTCATTTTATATTATCTTTTGCCCGGTATCTTTTCAAGAAACCGGCAAATCAGTTGAGCTCCTGCTTCAGCGCTGATATAATTGCTAGGGGGCCGGCCGCGCCGACGGAGGGCGCGGCGCGGATGCCGCGAGCAAAGCGACTTAAACGACACCTTAGCAGTAACTCCCATCTGATAATGACAGGGGCAGAGATGAGATGAAATACATATTGGCACTGGACCAGGGCACGACTTCTTCGCGCGCCGCGCTCGTTGACGAGGGGCAGAACGTCCTGTCCGTTATATCGCGCGAGTTTCCGCAGATTTACCCCAGGGAAGGCTGGGTGGAGCATGATCCGCTGGACATCTGGGCCACTCAGTACGGCGCGATGATGGAAGTAATCGCGAAAAGCGGCGTCTCCCCGAAGGAGATTGCCGCGATCGGAATTACAAATCAGCGGGAGACGACGGTCGTCTGGGAAAAGGCGACGGGCAGGCCCGTTTACAACGCCATCGTCTGGCAATGCCGCCGCACCTCTTCGCAGATCGACGAGCTGAAAGCGCGCGGCTTAACCCGGATGGTGCGCGAAAAGACAGGCCTCATTCCCGACGCGTATTTTTCCGCGAGCAAAATCAAATGGATACTTGACCATGTCGAAGGGGCGCGGGAGCGCGCCGAAAGGGGCGAGCTGCTGTTCGGCACGGTGGACTGCTGGCTCATCTGGAAGCTGACAGACGGCAGGTCCCACGTCACGGACGTGACAAACGCTTCGCGGACGATGCTTTTTAACATTTCCGCGATGGACTGGGATGACGACCTGCTGAAACTCTTCGATATCCCGCGGGCGATGCTGCCGGCCGTCAAAGCCTCGGGCGCCTTTTACGGGTACGCCAATGTGGCGGGAGAGCAGATTCCGATTGCCGGCGTGGCGGGCGACCAGCAGTCGGCCCTCTTCGGGCAGGCCTGCTTTGACAAGGGCGAAGCGAAAAACACGTACGGCACAGGCTGTTTCCTGCTCATGAACACGGGCGGCGAGCGCGTGACAAGCGAAAACGGCCTGCTCACAACCGTCGCGGCGACGCTGGAAGGCGAGCCTTACGAATACGCCCTCGAGGGCAGCGTCTTTGTCGGCGGCGCGGTCATTCAGTGGCTGCGCGACGAAATACGCTTTTTTACGGAAAGCCGCGACGCGGAATACTACGCGCAAAAGGTGGAGGATACGGGGGGCGTCGTGGTCGTGCCCGCGTTTACGGGCATCGGCGCGCCGTATTGGGATATGTACGCGCGCGGCGGCATTTTCGGCATCACAAGGGGCACGAAACGCGAGCATATCATCCGCGCGGCGCAGGAAGCGATTGCCTATCAGAGCGCGGACGTGCTCTTCGCGATGGAAAAGGACACCGGGGTCAGGCTGAAAGCGCTGAAGGTGGACGGCGGGGCCTCCCGGGACGCGTTTTTAATGCAGTTCCAGGCGGATATTTTAAACGCGGAAGTGATAAGGCCGCGCTCGCATGAAGCGACGGCGCTCGGCGCGGCGCTGCTTGCGGGACTGACGGCGGGGGTCTGGAAAAGCCGGCAGGAGATTAAAGACCAGCAGACCATCGACAAGGTATTCTATCCCCGGATGGACGAGCAGACGAGGATGAAGAAGCTCCGCCGCTGGCACAGGGCGGTTGAGCGCTGCCTGGGCTGGGAGCTGGAGGAATAAAAATACAAGGGAAAAACCCTGTAACCGTTGTGGTTACAGGGTTTCTTTCAGTCATCGTTTTCGTTTTCAAAATATGGCAGTAATTTCGCGCCGAATCCTTATTGCTCGGCGTTTTTGACCATGTGCTCCATGAGGCGGATGACCTCGAGCACCTGATGCTCGCTAAGGCCTTTTGTGAGCATTCTTCCCCATTCGCTCAGGTAGCCGCGGATGACCGGCAAGAGCTCCCGGCCCTTATCGGTGAGATACATGCGGTACTGGCGGCGGTTATCGTCGTCTATCTCGCGGCGGATGTATCCGAGCTTCTCAAGCTCGCGCGCGGCGCGGGCTATACCGCTTTTATCAATTCCGATGTGCTGAGCCATGAAATCCTGGTTCGAGCCGGGGAAATGGTCGAGCGTTATGAGCAGTATATACATCGGGCCCTTCAGCCCCGTATCGGCAAGCTTTGTGTTCATATAGTTCCTGCGCTGCCGATACAGCTGAAGTACGAGTCTGGATATCGTTCGGGCGATATCCTGGGACGATTTGTTTTCCGGCATATCTTTCCCCCCCGTTCCGATTCAGCTCTCGAACGGTTCGAATGCCACTTCGGGCTCGGCCGGCTCCTCCTCATCGCACTGCGGGTCCTCCTTTTCCTTCTTTTTGAGGAAATTGAGGATATAGATAAGCAGCGGCACGGCGATGAACATCGTCAGGCAGTCGGCGATCGCCTGAGCGTTCATAAGGCCGTCGACTCCGAACAAGGCGTTGAGGATGATCATGCACGGGATAAGGCAGATAACCTGTCTTGACAGGCCGAGTATCGTTGCGCCGACCGGCCTGCCGAGACCCTGAAACACTCCGTTGATGATCATGCCCCAGACATGGGGCGCAAGCGTGAGGCATTGAACGCGGACCATATATGCGCCGATGCGCACAATCTCGCTGTCGTCCGTGGTAAATTTCCCCACCACCTGCGGAGCGAGGATATAAAGCGCGGTGCCTAAGACGAGGCATATCACAAGGCCGAAGAGTGTCGTCGCCCAGAAGGCTTTGCGGATGCGCTTATATCGCCTGGCTCCGTAGCAGTAGCCCGCGATGGGCTGGAAGCCCTGGCCGAAGCCAATGACCACCGAACCGACGAACATCATGATGCGGTTGGAGATCGACACGGCGGCGAGCACGGAGTCGTTATAACTGCCGGCGTAATTGTTCGTCACAACGCTCGCGATGCTCATCAGGCACGCGCGCAGGAAGGGCGGTATGCCCATTCGGGCGATCTCGAAATATATATCCTTTCTCGGCGTAAAGAGCTTCGGAGAAATGTGAAGAAGGCTCTTGCCGCGCAGGAATGGAGTGAGCAGGACGGTGAAGGAGATGACCTTGGACAGAGCGGTCGCCGCGGCGGCGCCCGCGACGCCCCATTTGAAGACAAAGATAAAAAGCGGGTCGAGCGCGAGATTGATGCAGCAGCCCGAAAGCATGCCGATCATCGAATAGGTGGTGCTGCCCTCGGAGCGCAGAGTCTGACTCAGCCCTATCTCACCGGCGGTGAACGGCGCGGCGAGCAGGATGTAGGTGGCGTAATCGATCGAATAGGGCTTTGAGGTCGCGGTGGCTCCCAACAGCGTCACGAGCGGCCCGCGAAAGACGAACGCGATCGCCGCAACGGCGCTGGCAAAGGCTATCGAGGTTATCACGGCTGTCGAGGCGACGCGCGAGGCCTCGTCTCCGCGCTTGGCTCCGAGCAGACGCGAGCAATAGCTCGCGGCGCCAATGCCGAAGCCCATGCCGAGCGCACGGATAAAATGCATCAGAGAATTGTTGACACCGACCGCGGCGGTTGCCGCAGTGCCCAGCTGACTGACAAAATATGTATCGGCGAGGTTGTAGAACGCGTCGATCAGCATTGAAACGACCATTGGCAGCGCTATGATCGGCACCACCTTGAACACCGACTCCTCAAGCATCATCCGCCGGCGTTCGGCGCGCTTAGCTTCAATGTTGGTGTCTATAATAAAACCTCCCTTCAATAATTAAAGCCCCGCAGCCATAATCTCAGCCGCAACTGTTGCCTGCGCAACAGTTATTATATCAACAGTATAACTTTTCCTCTGCGTTTGTCAATATATGGTTCGCGTCTGTAAGGTCAGGGGTTCGAATCCCCTGTGTATAGCTGCTTCGGAAGTACAGGACTCCTCCGGTTTGAAGCCACACCACTTCTGCTTTCTAAAATGCGTCTATTATGCTATGATGTTGAAAAAGGCAAGACGATACCTCAGGATAAAGAAAGGTGTGATTTTATGTCGAATCGAGAAATCATTATTGAAAGAACTAAGGAATTGCTGTCTCAACACTGTTACGAAGGGTTAAGAGCTGCGGCCGAGCAGTGGCTCGATGCAGTCGGCACAGAAAGAGAAGCGGAAGCTGCCAGAAAGTACGTTGCCGAACTTGAGGATGCCGTTATGGATGTTGACAGCGTCATCAATCTTTTCTCAAGCGATTTTGCGAAAAAGAAATTCGGCGAAGAAGCGGCGAGCAATATCCTTTCCCACGCCAAAGAAATAAAGGCAAAAGGCGCAAAATGGTGCGACTGCCCCGCATGTACAGCAGGTCTGAAGGTGTTGGAGTACAAAGCAGATCTGTTAGGCGAATAATCAAAAAACAGCAAAAAGCCGCCGATGACAGCTGCTCACGGCGGCCTTTCTATATTTCATTTGCGCAGATTTCGTGAGTATCTCAAAGCGGCCCGACGCGCAGGTCTCGACTGCCGCAATTATCTACGCTCCATGCCAGCTGCAAAACAAAAAACGCCGGCATTTTCGCCGGCGTTCTCTTAAAAAAGCCTAAAGTTTGAGGCCGGGGTGAACAGGAGCTGATTTTTTTTCCTGATGCCAAAATAGAAAAACACAGAAAAAGTGCCGCTTTCGCAATGAAAGCGGCACTTTTTTGGTTGCGGAGGCAGGATTTGAACCTACGACCTTCGGGTTATGAGCCCGACGAGCTACCGGACTGCTCCACTCCGCGATATTGAATTTCGGGGGATTTCCCACTCGCGTATTATATTAGCACACTTTGTAGGGGGAGTCAACCCCTTGAGGCGGACAAAAGCGCAAGGAATTATCCCCATTCTTATTGTATCATCTGACGTCCGCGGCGCCTTGAGCGGAATGAATTATCGCATCCCCGGGGCACAAAACGCGCGCCGCCTCAATATGATATGTTGACCGCGCGAATTTATTCCCAAGGAAGGTGATAAGCCGGATGAACGGTCAAAACGCGGGCGTCCTTGGCCGGATCCTCAACACGCGGGGCGGCGACGCGCTGAAAAGGACTTTTTACAGCACCGCGGCGAAAGACCGCGGCCAGGCCGCCGCGCTCCTCAACGACGAGAACACGCCCTATCCCGTCCTCTGGATGCTCCTGCCGGAAATCGACGCCCTCGGGCTCGACAGCCTCCTCAGCCCCCGCAACAAAATCGCCTGCGACGTCACCCGCCGCAAGCTCAGAAAAACGTACGGCAAGACGCTCCTTGCGCCCGAGGCGCGCTCGGAGGAAGATTACAACGCCCTGCGCTGGATGTTCGACACGGGCAGGGACTGGTCCCCCCGCGGCGTGCGCCTTGAGCTGTTCGACGCCGTCATGGACTACGTCGCGGCGCTGCTTATCGAAAAGTACGACGACGCGGAGGTGCTCGTCGCCATCGCGCACCTTGTTTTCAGGCGACGGCGTCAGGGGCGCAATTTCCACGACCTCGTCTGGGCGCTCTACCGCAGCGCAGACCCCGCCGCGCTGCGCGCGATCGCGGAGTACCTCCTGTCCCGCGACAGGGAAGACGTTGTACTGGCGGCGCAGCTTTTGCCGGGCGGCGGGGAAGCGCCGCAGGACGCCCTGGAGGCGCAGGAGCGGTACCAGTCCGTTTTGCGCTGGATCGAGGAAAACGGCCCGTACCTGTACATAACGGGCGAGCATTTCCAGCAGACGAGCGCGCCGGTGTTCGTGGACTTCGACGAGGAGGCCAAATACCTCGACAAGCCCATCTCCCCGAAAGGCCGGACGCCCCTGACCCCCCTGACGGATGAGGAATACGCCCTGCTCGCCCAGTTTCGCGCGCTTCCCGAGGAGGAGCGAAGCCTCCTCGCGTCCTACTCCTGCGCCCTCAGGCAGCGGGACAGGGAGGCGTGGGAGCAGTGGCGGCATCTCGGCGCGGCGCAGCAGGTGATGGCGGCGCGGAAGGGATTTGAGGTGATGTAAATGCTGCTTGTGGACAATAAGCCGATTGACGCCGCCTTTTTGCAGCAGTACCCGGCCGGCAGCATCCAGCGCAAGGCGCTGGAGATCATGCAAAAGAGCGAAGAGACGCTGCGCTACGGCTCCCTCGACGAGCTGAAATTCGAGCTGGAGCTGCGCAACGCCATCGTCAAGGCGGCGGAGGATCTCTCCCGCAGCGGGCTGCGCTTCGCGGTGTTCAGCAAGTCCTACGCCAACCCCGACTACTGGACGCGCCGGAGCGACGGCGGCTTCCTGCTCAAGACGGGCGTGAAAGCGTCCGACGCCATCCGCGACATCTTCAAAAACGGCCGCCTGTACGGGACGGAGTGCGCCACCGCGATGCCGATTGTCTACTTCAAGGCGCTGCTCGACGTGTTCGGGGACGAGGCGTTCAATAAGATGTTTAGCACGATATACCTGATGAACTGGCGCTACCTGCCCGCGGAGCTTTCCATGACGGGGCGGATGCAAAAGACGAAAACGTACCTGCCCGGCGACAGGCGGTACATCACCAATCCCGACGTGGACCCGCAGACGCCGGAGTGGCAGGGCGAAAACGTCATCGACCTCGGCAACGGGCGGTATTACGGCCACGGCATGGGGCGGCGCACAATCGACGAAATCGTCCGGGCCCTCAACCAAAACCGCTTTGCCGGCGCGCGGCGGGAGGCGTACCTCCTCGACACCGTCGGGCGGCCGGACTTCCGCCGCCTGTTCAGGGAGTACCAGCGGAGCAGGACGCAGCAGGTCGCGTACAGGTGGGTGTCCTGACGCCCTCGGCGGCGCAGCAGGCGGTGGCGGGCCTTAAACGCAGAAGACGCCCGCGAAAAAAGGCGCGGCCGCTTTGCGGGCGCGCGGGCGGGCCGCGCAGAGCTTATGTGCGCGGGAAAAATATCAGCGCGTACATAATTTGAAGCGAATCGGGGCCGGTGTTTCAGGCCGTGAAAAAACAAAACGGCATGCCTTGCCGGGCATGCCGTTTATCGTGCGAAAAAAGCTATGTTTTCTTGATGAAGCGCTCGCCGCACTTCGGGCAGGTGACCTGCACGCGCCCTTTGCCGCGCGGGATGCGCAGGAGGTTTTTGCAGCTCGGGCAGCGGAAGAACTTGTGCGTCTTGCGCTGCTTGACGCGGATGGAGAGAGTTTTCACCCTGTTTGCGATTTTCGTGCGGACCGGCCAGTAGTAGCGCAGGAAACGGTCATTTTCCGCGCGGCGCGCCGGAATATTGCGCGAGAGCATCCGAAACAGCGCGAGGAAGAGAGGGAGATAGGAAAACGCGAAAAAGGACGTCAGGCCCGTGAGACGCCCGATAAGGCCGAACACGATCGCCAGGACGATAAGCGCTGTATTGAGATGATCCGGCCCGTAGCGGCCGATCATAAAACGCCTGAAAAAGTTCATCTTCGCTCATTCCTCCCGGCGGCAGCCGCCAAGGCAGCCGCCGCGCGACAGTTTAAACATCGCCCGCCGGCGGGTTTCATAAAGCATTATACCATAATCAGAGGAAAAGCATGCCGGACGAAACGGAAAGTTTACAACTGTCAGTACT
>Ga0134105_1000807_pt1 | contig 28024 bp, 26 predicted proteins | sample 16_3_2metaG_FD_94457 | JGI IMG/M metagenome (GOLD analysis project Ga0134105, IMG submission 94457) | Switchgrass degrading microbial communities from high solid loading bioreactors in New Hampshire, USA - 16_60_3.3_214_A3 metaG | ecosystem: Engineered > Bioreactor > Semi-continuous > Anaerobic... | reverse complement strand
GTGTTGTATAATATTATTCACAAGAGACCCTCCTTGGTATTTTGTTTCGGTTTGGCGACTAATATTATACCAAAAAGAGTGGTCTCTTGCTATTTTTTCTCCTAGAACAATTTTACACTAAGTATTCCGTCAAAAACCCTAAAACAAAATGAAAAAAGCAGGAATGTCGCCAAATTTGCCGGACAACTGGATTCCATTTGATTTTTATGGTAAAATTATCATAATTGAGTAACCGTGTAGATTGGATTTATAATATAAAGAATAAAGGGAGCGTTTTATTCATGATTTATGAAAAGATAAAACTTTATACCGACAGAGAAGATGTAACGTTAACTTCATATGTTCACAGTGATTCAAGTAAGCTTTTAAACGGAAAGAATAGAGGAGCTGTTCTGATTTGCCCGGGAGGTTCCTATCTATACTGTTCGGACCGGGAAGGGGAACCCGTAGCATTGAGATTTGCTTCTATGGGATATCATGCATTCGTTTTGCGGTATTCCACATACCTGGAAGGCAGGAGAGAATATCCCGACCCTGCAAAGCCAATACCGGTCAACAAGAGAAGCATTTTCCCAAATCCCTTGATAGATATCGCAAAAGCAATGCTTTATATCAGACAACATGCTGAAAGCTGGTTGATTGATACAGATAAAATAGCTCTATGCGGATTTTCAGCAGGTGCTCACAACTGTGCCATGTATTCTGTATATTGGAATACACCAATTCTGACTCAGCATGTCAATGTTGAACCCGAACAGTTAAAACCTTCTGCTGCAATTCTTGGATATATGGTAAGCGATTATCTTCTCCAGAAGGAATTTGCATTGCATATAAGTGATCCCGCTATGAAAAATCTGTTTAAAATGTCTATTGTGGCATATACCGGCAAAGAGGAACCTAATAATGAAATATTGCAAATGATAAGTCCTGTTTATCATGTATCGGAGTATACGCCTCCTATGTTTTTATGGGCTACCGCGGAGGACGGCCTGGTACCGGCAGAACACACTCTTCGCATGGCAAATGCATTGGCACAAAAAAACATTCCTTTTGAAGTACATATTTTTGAGCAAGGACCTCATGGCTTGAGCCTTGCCAATCAATCCACATCAGGGAGTCGTGAACAAATCAACCAGCATGCAGCCAAGTGGGTGGATTTGGCTGAAGAATGGCTGCTGAAAAGATTTGCTTTGGAGCTGCCGGAAAAACAGTCATAACACTGAATAAAATATAAAAGAAGAGCTATCTCCGGTTTATATTAAAGCTCTTCTTTTTATATTACGTTATAACCTCAGCTTGATTTCCCAAATTGTACTTCTGACGGAAAAATTCTATGCTCGCCTATCATCTTTTCCATCCAAACCATATCATACCATGTATTAAACTTGTATCCAATATTATGGAATCTTCCTACCAGAGCAAAACCCATTTTCTTATGAAAATGATAACTAACATCGGTAAGGTGAGTATCTTCTTTCACAGGAACAGCGATACAGGCATTCATATTTAAAATTCCCATACTCTTCAAAGATTTTTCCAATTGGCTATAGAGTGATTTTCCTATGCCTCTTCGATGTCTGCCCTGTTTTACATAGATAGTGGTTTCCACAGCCCAGTCGTATGCTTTGCGGTCTTTAAAAGCATTCGCATATGCGTACCCTACTATTTCACCATCTTCTACCGCCTTTATGTAGGGATATTTTGATAATATATTAGCAATTCGGCTCCGAAACTCTTCTAAGGCCGGTACATCATATTCAAATGTAATTGCCGTATTTCTGACATAGGGTTCATATATTGAGAGCAGTTCCGCTGCATCTTCTATCGTAACCTTTTCTATTCTCATATATTGGTCTCCTTTGCATATGACTTATCCTTAAAGCGAACCGTAATCGTCCGTCCACATCTATTATTTAACTTTGATGGGAAACTTAAAACTCTTCATATATAAAGCAATAAGGGACTTTATCGTTTCAAGAACAAAGCGCTTTGTCTCTGCATCAATCCCTCTCAGAGTTCTCATAGCTTTCATTGCTTTTTTGTGCCAGTCCGCATTAAAATCGGTGATTTTCTCAACCCCCATGGATTCAATGACGCTGTATATGGTTGTTACAAATAATTCACGTTTTTTATCATCCAATGAGGCAATCCAATGATTAATTGCATTATCTATATGCTTTGCACCTCCGGTAATGCCTTCTTTATAGCGAAAATCACCGTTGCTGACTATCCATGAGAAGGGGTCATGCTGCATGAGCCAAAATTGTTTGCTTTCTACCACAATATAATCTTCGTGATGCTGCAAAAGCATTCCGATTAAAGAAGACTGTGGCAAGGTTTTATGGATTCTCTCTTTAATTCTTGCATATTTTTCGCTGGTAAATATTTCATCCTTAAAGCCAGGACCATCATGACTGTAGACGCCAATAATGCGTTCCTGAACCTGCGGATTACATTCCATAGCCGAATAAACCGCAACGTTCCCTCCCTTAGAATGTCCCCCTATCATTAATGCATGCTGCGGAAAACGTTCAGCAACCATATTCAAGTAAGATACTCCCTCCTGCTGTGCAGGGACGGGAGAAATAAACGCCATGTTGAAATTCTCTTTCCATCCTGCAATACTAAAATCTGTCCCTCGATAGGCAATGTATGCGGTTTTATCATCAAGCAGGTAAGTAACTGCTGCAAACTGCTTTTCCTCGACAATGCTTATACTGTCTGAATAACAGCTCAATCGAATATCCCGAAATCTTGGACTCATTCCAAGAGCAATCAAAAGCCTGCGATTGCTTTTCGGATTCCATACATCCTTCAACATTTGCGGGATTAGCTCTGCCTTCAGCAAATCTCCAATTCGAACAGGATCTCCGCAGTCTGGAAGCTCCGGTACAATTCCATTGAAATTGAGATAGACAAATTGTGACAGAACCAAACTATCTACCATATTAAACTTTACATTTTCATATCTCTCCAATTGTGTCTCAACATAATCCGCAATATTCATGCCTAATCCCTCATAACAATTTTTTGATAGCTGTCAACAAATTTCGTAAAAAGTCTGATCCATTCATCCATTCTTTTCTGCTTTCATCTTACCATATAAGCAGCCCATCCGACAATAACCTTATAATCTATCCCATTCCGGCAGTACCTGCTTGCAGTTCAGATAATGCTGTGTTCAGCAGGCAGGATTGGCATATGGTGATATCCAGATTCCAATATACCGTAAAACTTTTATTTTATAAGTTCTGATAACATAGCCGCCGGCTTGTCACATTTCGTTTTCATTTTATAATACGCTTTATCCTCATCGCTTCTGGCTATGGCACACATTACTTCAAGAACATGAGCTGTTAGTTCCCCATTGGCCTTGTTATTGCCTCCATTGATGATACACTGTGCCATATCAGCCACCCCGATACCCCTGCTGTTCTCAGCATAAGGATGAGTCAACGGTATTTCTTTAAATCCACTGCCATCCAGCGTGGACATTTGCACCGGCCCTTCAAAGGTGTTAGGATCAGGAACGAATATTGTACCTTTTGTTCCATAAATCTCAATTCTGGGCAGGCTTGACTGCCACACATCAAAACTTGTAATGATGGTTCCAATAGCTCCACTGTCAAAACGCAGAAGTCCTGCTACATGAGTCGGAACCTCCACATGAATGCTTTGACCATATTTAGGCTTACTCGTTATAGTCCTTGTAGGAAAGGTTATGCTGTTCATACCGCATACCTCACTAACTCCACCCATCAGGCTCACTAAAGCGGTCAAATAGTACGGCCCCATGTCAAACATGGGCCCTCCGCCCTTTTTATAATAAAATTCCGGATCCGGATGCCAGCTTTCATGTCCATGGCACATCATAAAGGCAGTGGCTGCAACAGGCCTGCCGATATAACCGTCGTCTATCAGCTTTCTGCAGGTTTGTATACCGGCACCCATAAATGTATCCGGCGCACCACCCAGCATTACTCCGTTTTCTTTTGCAAGCCTGACAAGCTCCAGTCCTTCATCCAGTGTCAGGCTCAATGGTTTTTCCACATATGTATGTTTCTTTGCCAATATGGATTTTTTGCATATTTCGTAATGAGACTGTGGAGTTGTAAGATTTACTATAAGCTCTATTTCTTTTGACTTGAGCATTTCATCCAAAGTCATTATGTTGGGAATACCCCATTTTTCAGCTGCTTCTTTCGCTCTTTCCTGTATCAGGTCAGAGACAGCATATACGTTTGTATTAGGGAAAACCTCCGTTAAATTCTTAAGATAAATTCCGCTTATATTTCCGCACCCTACAATACCGACATTTACTTTTTTCATAATCAACCCCCGCCTCTTCACATTATTTTAAAACATTTTTTGATTGCTTTTAAAATCATCAATACATAAATTATTTTTTATGGCAATATCCTTGCCCTCTGCTGCCCATAAAAATCCACGCCGCATAAGTTCAATAGCATTGGGATTGTCAAATATGTCCGCATGATGGCCTAAAGAATTGTAAAATACTCTCCCATGGCCCCATCTTTTGGTCCAAACCACAGGCATGTCAACCTCTCCGTTTGATGAATGATACCAATGCACAATGGGGAAACGAGTTGTTGCCAAAACCTCAACCGCAGGATCTACATGAAGATAATAATGCTCACTTTTTATTTTAAAATCATTGATTCCTTCCACAATGGGACTGGAACCTCTTTTGATATTGACCACATATTCAACGCCATCCCCTCCCGGATGGGCGACCCACTGCCCTCCGGTCATAAACTGCCACTGTACATTGTCCCGGAAAGCATCGCACATTCCACCATGGCAACCGGCTATACCAACACCGGAAGCAACTGCCTCAATCACTGAATCAGCCTGCTGGTCTGTAATTGTACCCATTGTCCAAACTGGAATAATAAGATGAAGATTCTTTAACTTCTCTCTATCCAAAAATGCATCCAAAGTATCAGAAAGCTCAACTTCAAAGCCTTCGCCCTTTAGTACCCTTGCAAAAATTTCCGAAATCTGGACAGGTTCATGTCCACTCCAACCACCATAAACAATTAATGCTTTTTTCATAGGCTCATTTCCTTCCTTTCATGATTGAATCTGTTGTTAAATTAATCATAAAATTCAATACTTGAAAAAACAAGTCATATATTATATAATAATGGTCAAAATTTGTGGTTGGTGGATAGAATGATTCTATACGAAAAAAACAGATTTGGCTTAGAAAACTCTTTTTCCGTCGGCATTTCAAAAAATCTTAATTTTGGACATCATATTCACCGCTGCTTTGAGTTTGTATATGTTTCCGAAGGCGAAGCTCTGGTTGAAATTGATACACAAAAAAAGCTGATAAAGCAGGGGGATGCGGCATTAATTATGCCCTATCAGGTTCATTCCTATAACACCCAAATCAGCTCCGAGCTTGTTTTAATCATATTTTCACCGAATTTGGTCGGCGAATTTTCTACGTTTATAGAAAATCGGTTTCCTGCAAGTAACTTTTTTCATATAAATGACTTTAACTACGGAAAAGTTCTGGAAAATAATAATATTTTTAATATCAAATCCATATTGTACAACATTTGCGGCATATTTTTTGAGAATGTCCGGTTTGAAGAAAAAAAGGAAAAATTAAAAGCGAGACTGGATTTGATGCATGATATACTGCTATATATTGAAGAAAGCTTTCAAAAGGAATGTTCTTTAAAAGATTTAGCACGTCATTTAGGATACGATTACTCCTATTTGTCAAGGTTTTTTACGAATAATATTAAAATGTCCTTTACAGAATACGTAAATCAATGCAGGGTAAATTACGCCTGTTACCTTTTGAAAAACTCTTCTTATTCCATAACCGAGATATCAGAAAAATGCGGCTTTAATTCCATAAGAAGCTTTAACAGAAATTTTATGAAAATCATGGGTGTTGCCCCCAGGATATACAGACAAAATGTTGAAAACCAGGAATCTTAAACATGCCTGAACATATGGCAAATCCTCTTCAAACTGTTTCTCCAATATAAAATTTATACGTGTTTTTTCATTATTTTTTCTTAATCGGATGTCTAATAACGGTTTTCCATTTTTCCGGCGCAACTTTTCTTACATCAGATAAATAAATCTCATGATGAAGCCTTGTATCGGTGAAATCATTCTCATATCCATTTTCAGCAAGATATTTATCCATCAGAGCTACCGTTGCAGGCTCATTATCAAACGGCCCAATATGCATAATCTGTACACACAAGCCTTCATCCACTGTAAGAAACTCCGCCGATGAGCAATCGAATCCTTTCTTTTTCGATGCGGTTAATACCGCCCAGTCAAAATTTTCTTTGGTTACAAAGTCCGGAAGTCTTATAACCGAAATCCAATTGAACGCATCTTTGTTCGAATAATCAACACCTTCAATATTATCCTGCCACCAGAAACCTTCCAGTGGAGGAACAACATATTCAAAGAAACCATCAATTTTATAATCCGTTTTATAACTCATTTTTAAGGTGTAAGCAACTGCATACAATACATTCATTGCCTGCTGGTATGCTCCACCTTCCTCGTTTGGATTCCCTTTTCCCCTTACAGCTATATAATTTATCTTTGGAACATTCACTATTTCAGGCTTATTCTTAGGCATATAGAATTCTTTATACTCTTTCTTAAAATCAAAGGCCATTATTTTTACACCACCTTATTCAATTAGCAACATATCCATTCAGCCATTATTTTATAGTATCCTCTTAAGGAAAGTCAATTTTTTTTAAATACAAAATACGTTACAAATAATTGTAAACTCCTTCTAATAATCAAATTCTGAAAACGGAAACTCTTGCGATTAGCCTTCTTTTCTATGTCTTAAATCCGTACTAAACCGGCAACATTAATTAACATCGCTATGAACTGTATTAATACTTTTATAAAAAAAACGTACATTCCTTAATTCTACCTTAAATTAGTATTGGCATTTAAGTATAATAATAGCATTTCTAATAAAATGGCTAAATTAAACAAAAGAGAAATTTTTAATCAATCAGTTGACCAACCTTTAAACTAAATTTTTTTCCATCCGTTGAATTTAAAACTACCTTACTATCCTTATGTGATTTTATTTTATTCATAAGTTTCGGTGAAATTCTTTTTTCCCTGTGTATTGCAATATTTGTTCATAAACCTCAACCTCAACACATTTTTCCAGATCATATACAAAAACTTTTACATATAATACAGTACCCAAGTAATCGCCACCAACAACATATGTACCATGTCCACCTGGATAGTCTACATATTTGTATTGTTCCGGTTTCTTCACTTGTATTATATGAGCAGTCCTAACACCGGATACTTTTCTATATCGACAATTCTGCCTTTGTACTGAAAATTCATAAAACTTCCTCCATTCATTGCCTTGCAGCCCTTAATTATTATTCAGCTATTAAAATTTTGACTGTCAAGGACGGGCTTTGCCCGTTCATTTTTTCCTTGACTGGCAAAATTTTAATGGCTATCATTTCTTTTGGGGCTGCATTCTTAAGATTTCTTTAAATATTCTACGAGAAAACCAGCTCTCTTTTCATTTTTACTTAACAGCTCCACTTATAGATCTATCTGAATAGGATAAATAGAAACATCTATATAAACCGGACAAATTCCTGAAATAGTTTGGGGATGGTGCAATATAATAATTGCTCCATCCCCATGCAGCGCAAATCCTAATTCTGTTGTAATGTTCTTTTTAAGAATTCCCTTGTACGTTCCTGAGTCGGGTTATTGAAAATTTGTTCAGGAGTGCCTTCCTCTGCAATAACTCCATTATCCATAAACACTACACGGTCAGATACTTCTCTGGCAAAGCCCATCTCATGAGTTACTATCATCATTGTCAATCCGGATTCTGCCAGTTCCTTCATAACCTTCAGAACTTCTCCTACCATTTCCGGGTCCAAAGCGGAAGTTGGTTCGTCAAAGAGCATTACATCCGGTTCCATGGACAAAGCTCTTGCAATTGCCACACGCTGCTTTTGTCCTCCGGAGAGCTGCCTCGGTTTGGCATTAATAAACCGCTCCATACCAACAACCTGTAAATATTTCATGGCAACTTCTTTTGCTTCTTCCTTTGAACGCTTCAGGACCTTTATCTGTCCAACCATACAATTGCCCAAAACATCATGGTTATTAAACAGGTTAAATTGTTGAAACACCATGCCAAGCTTTGTCCTATATGCCCGTACATCGTGCATGTCGTCCAGTATATTTTTTCCTTTATATATAATCTTGCCACCACTGGGCTTTTCCAATAGGTTAACACATCGAAGAAGGGTTGACTTACCGGAACCGGAGGAGCCAATAATACACACTACTTCTCCTTTATTTACTGAAAAATTGATATCTTTTAATACTTCATGAGTACCAAAAGTTTTGCTTAAATGCTGTATATCAATTATTTTTTCCATAGTTACCCTCCTTCATCTAATAATTACCGTTTCTGTTCTGTTCTCTTCGAAGAATGTCTTCCGGTGTCTCTACCTGCATCTGATTGGCATACATAATATAGTTTTCCGGCCCGTCAATCTTTCTTTCTATATAGCGTAGTATCCTTGTTACCGTATAAGTCATGACAAAATAGATTAGAGAAGCTATGAAGAAGGTTTCAAAGTATTTAAAGTTAATGCCCGTAACGGATTTTGTCTGGAAAAACAACTCTGTTACAGCAATTACATTAAGTACCGAAGTATCCTTAATATTAATGACAAATTCATTACCGGTTGCAGGCAATATATTTCGAATTACCTGTGGCAATACTACATTTATCATGGTCTGAATATGGCTCATACCAATGGCATAAGCCGCTTCAAACTGTCCCTTGTCTATGGACACAATACCTCCCCGAACAATTTCCGCCATATACGCTCCGGTATTGATGGAAACAATGAATATTCCGGCAAATAAAGGTGTCATGTCTATATTCAGAGCCTGCTTTGAGCCGTAGTAAATAACCATCGCCTGCACAATCATCGGTGTTCCACGGAATACTTCGACATATACGGAAAGAATTGCATTGATAATCTTCAGTATAAACTTCTTTATCCCTTTTTCCGGCATTGGAACAGTACGTATTATTCCTATCACTAAACCAATGATTGAGCCTATAATCGTACCAATCATGGATATTAACAGGGTTATACCGGCTCCTCGCAAGAACATAGGCCAATATTTTATAATGGTCTTTATAATAACATCGAATTCCACCTTATTACTTCCTCCTTGAAATATAACGCAACAACAGAATTTTTAGCATAAGAATTCTTACATAAATGCGTACCAACGAAACGCCCAATTGTTTACCGACTGCTGTCGGATTCATTTCCCGTCTCGTTATAAAACCGAGCGCTGAAAATTGCACCCGGTTTTTTAAAATAATTATTCAGATGCCGGTTGATTCTTTATAGCATTATCCATAATTTCTTTACGCTGTTCTTCTGAAATCTTAGCCAATGCCTTGTTTATCTGCTCTGTCAATTCGCTTCCTTTTCGAAGACCTACAGCTATTGCCGTATCTTCCGGTGATGTCTGGAAACCATCTGTAAACTCAATCATTTTAAAATTGCTATTGGCAGCTTGTGCGCTGATACCTTCAGGACGTTCAGAAACATATCCGTCTATAATGCCGGATTCAAGAGCAACTCTCATAGCCGGGAAATTATCCATTGCTGTTTGCTTCTGGACACCTTCTATCTGATCGATAACAGTGTAATGGAAAGTATTTAACTGAGCCGTTATTTTCGCTCCTTTAAAATCCTTTAAAGATGTAGCTCCATCATACTTACCGCCCTTTTTAACTACCATTACCAAATCGGATGTATAGTAGTTGTCTGAAAAGTCGATACTTTCCTTACGTTCTGCAGTTGGTGACATACCTGCTATAATTGCGTCAATTTTCCCGGAAGTCAAAGCCGGTATCAAACCATCCCACTCCGTTTTTACAATAACTAACTCTTTACCCAAACTCTCTGCAATTAACTTGGCAATTTCAACATCATATCCGCCGGCATACTCTGCCGCATTCTGAATTTTTACCGCACCATTTGAGTCGTCCATTTGGGTCCAGTTAAAAGGTGGATAACCTGCTTCAAGACCAACCTTAAAGGTATTATCTGCTTCTCCTGATACAGGAACTGTCTCTTCAGAGCTTTTTGCACAACCTGACAACAGCATAACAACTGCTAATGATACTGCGAACAACACTAATAATCTTTTTTTCATGATTAACCCCTCTTCCTCCTTAACTTTTAAAAAAACCACCCTTTCGACTGGGTGGCTTATCTTCTAAGTATTTTATTGCAAAAAACACCTAAAACCCCCACATTCCCAAAATGAGATAGCGCAACTCAATAAACCGGGTATTTATTGAGACAGTTCTGCAGCTCTTAACTGCAGCCCCAGCATATAATACTGAGAAATATTATATGCTTCGGCGATATTTCCTTCTCCCCAGCCTCATTACTTCTCACGCTCCGCTAAGGACTGTTAAATACCGCGCCTCTACCCCACCTATAAAAGTGAGGTCTTATTAAGTTCTTGTATTAAATAGTTTACAATATGCTGAATACTCCTGTCAACCTAAATATGAAATTTTTCGACACCAATTTAAGGAACAAAGCATTTCAGAATTAACCATGGTAAGATTTATCTGCATAACAGTCTCTGTGTGACAATGTCGGAATATATCTCCATGCCGTTGGTATTTGCAATATGAATCACTTCTTTAAATTGACCGCTCTCCGGCAGGAAAAAAGTAAGCAAATTCTTTTCCTGTAAAATACGCTCAGGATTAAAAACTACATCTTGGTATCCATCAAAAATTGCCACATAAAAAATCTCCGATTCCACAATATCCTGAAAGAAATGGCTGCCATAGGACAGTTCCGGCATAAAACCTTCTTTTTTGGAGGAATACTCACAAAGAACCTTCATATTGCACAATTCCGTAAAATGCACCGGAACACCAAGAGACGGCGTAGTGCTTCCCCATCTTCCCGGCCCTACCAGCATAGCATTCTTTCCGTTCATTTCTCTGTTAATTAAGCCTATCTGTCTGGCCACCTCATACTTTCCCTGTTCATTTAGCTTCAAATATGTATTGGCACTTATAAAAATAACATAATCAATGGGTAAGCGCACACTTCCGCCCATGAAATTCCCTTTGCTTGAGAAAAAACAATCCTTTATATCCTGCAATTCCGGTATTTTTACCGTCTTGCCCAAGCCTTTGGTTTGTAATGGGCGACATTGCAGTAGATTTATTTTAAAGCTATTGTTTTTACTGAAGTTGGCTGTAAATTCAATGTCAACCGGATAGTCATATGCTTTTGACAGTAAAGCTAACATGTCTCTCATTATTGCAGCAAACTTTGTATCCGTAAAAAGCTTTTTAAAATCCAATAGATAAGTGGTTTTCCAATTCGTATATCCCAGTTCACGCATTCGGGCTGCGGTAGCATAGTCAGGGCTCATAAACAATTTCGGGTCTGCTTTTAAAGGAAGAGATAGCACCTCATCCAAATCTTTACTTACCAGAGTATTTTCCGTAAGTGAAAGAAGATCCAATCGATGCTGGGAGAATTTCTTCTGATCTTCATAATTCATTGGAGGAACCCGAAGTGGATTGTCAAGGCATACCACCCTTACATAATCCCCATCGGTCCGATCCACAGCCCTGGTACCTAATCCAAATACAAGACGGAGCATTCCTTCATTCATATCAATGCTTTCATCCCAGACATAAAGGTTAGAAGAATTCCCTACCCCTGCGATATGAGGAAAAAAATAGTCCTCATACCGGTCTCCTGATACGCGCTGTACTAATATGGCCATTTGCTCATCCTGCAGTGCCAGTCTTCGATTCATTCGATAGTTTAGTGCATCCTCATTCATGGTACTTGCATAGACTATGCGTACAGCTTGTTCAAAGGCTTCATAGCGTTCTTGCGGCGTCCCCTGATTCACACAGAAAACACTCTCATATTTACCGGCAAATGCATTTCCGAAGTTGTCTTCCAGCAAGGAACTGGAACGTACAATAATAGGAGACTGGCCGAAGTACTCCAACATCTGAATAAATTGTTCCTGAATATCCTTGGGAAATGTTCCATGCAAAAGCTTCTCTTTCAGTTCTGCTGCATACTTATAATAGCCCTCAGGCGTTTTTTGCTTGGTACGAATCCTCCACCAGCCATTTTGAACAATGTATGTGTAAAAAACATCGGAACCGATATAAAATGAATCATGAGGCTCCATAAATGGTGCAAAGCGGTCTCGTCCCTCAATCTCTAATATTTTTCTCGCCAAAAGCATTCCCACGCTTTTACCGCCAATAAATCCGGTACCGATTTCTCTGGAGGCAATGTCCAAAATATCCTTTAAAGTAAAATATCGGTTGCACAACTGAAACATTCGTGAATCACTGCCAATGAGCATATACATGAGACGCTTCTTTACTGCCTCCTGCCGCTTATGGGACAAGTTCAGCATTCTTTTGGCTTTGCTGAAAATAGTATTCCAATGATCCAGCCTTATTTCTCCCCGATTAATACTGTTAAAAAGCTCAGAAGCATCCGAGCTGGATGTAATGCAAATAGCCTCCTGGCCTTGAATTAAATGCGGAAAAAACATAGTCGGTGAATAGCGCTGCCATACTTTAAGAGGGTGAATATAGGTTTTCTCATTGATCTGATATAAATCCAGGAGAAGCTGGGTGGTTTCACGAATACCGGCAATGGTACTATAGGTATGGAAATTTCGCTTAATTGCAAAATACGCAACCGTATCCAGCTCATATAAATACGGACAGGTAGCTTTAAAAAAATTACCAATCATCAAATCCGAATGCCAGTATCTTAACAAGTCAGTCAGACAATCAAAGACGTAGAATACCCTTTTGCCCTCCTGTTTAATGAGATTATGTATTTCAGTAGCAAAACTTTCAAATCCTTTTCTTGCATCAACATGATAAGTCTTAATATCCTGATCGGCATCCAGTATGGGTTTATGATTGGCAAAGCGGATATAAACCAGGCTCATATTTTCTTTTTTTGCACTTTCCACAAAAGAATGAACCATTTTCTTGTAATCCGAAACCGAATCTACTTGCCATACTACGTTATCCCCGAATCGCAGGTAATCAATTACCTGATCAAAGCCTTCCAACCCCGTACTGACTTTATTGTATAAATTCATGATACACCCCATTTCCACTTGGTTTTTCTAGTTTTTGTTATCATAATTATACTATAAAAAAATTGCCTTCGGCAAACCAATGTTTCGCTTTGCTCCACTCCTTTATAAGGTAGATTTTTTTGAAACTCATTAATGGAAAACTAAGCAACAGCGTGTTGCTTTACATATTGATAATCCTTTGCTATACTTTTTTTGGAAAGGTTGGTGAAGGATATGGAAACGAAGGACATTATCCTTAATATTCGAAAAAAGCACAACTTATCTCAGAAAGAAATGGCTGAAAAGCTATATGTAACAAGACAAGCTGTTTCAAGATGGGAAAACGGCGAAACTGTGCCAAATACGGATACACTTAAACTTATCTCAAAAACTTTCGGTGTATCAATTAATACCCTATTAGGGCAACCACGCAACATGATTTGTCAGGTGTGCGGCTCTACCCTGGATAATGAGGACAACCTTAGCCGTGAGTCGGATGGTACGGTGAACGATAAATATTGCAAATGGTGCTATATTGACGGAGTTCATAAATATACGAATATGGAAGATGTCATTGCCGATGTTATCCCACATTGGAATTGGGGAACCCCTGAACAAATGTCAAATTGGCTGCGTAACAAACTTATGACTCTCGAATATTGGCAAAAGTAATATATACCCATTATTTTTTACAATAGCATTTATAATAGAACTTATGTACTAACAGGCACACAACACTCTCCTGACCATAACGGTCAGAAGAGTTTTATTGTTTTTTCTTAATCGGAAGTCTGATAACTGCTTTCAGCAAGATATTTAGCCATCAGAGCCACTGTTGCAGGCCAATTTTATCAACCGTCATATAACTCATTAAGTATAAGCAACTGCATTCCGGATTCCATGAATATGACACTCCCGTAAAAAGTCACCATTGATACCGTTTCAGGACGATGCCCTCTAACCTATTGCTTTATTTATGTAAATGAATTTACCGAACAGCTTTGATCGTGTGTGTTGCTCCCCATTGATTCAATACTTCAACCGACGAGAAACCTGCTGATAAAAGGCATTCCACCTCATGGGCAACAGTAAGCGGTGTGTCATAATGATAAATCTCGTTATCCTGAATACCTTGCTCTCCTTTTAGGCGAAGCAGTTCTTTTCTGTGAAATGCTTCTTCTTCATCGGACAACGAAAAGTAATCCGTAAGAATAAAAAATCCACCGTATTTTAGGGATTCCCGCAGTTTTACATAGAGCGGCCGCTTCTCCTCTGCAGTAAAATGGTGCAGTGATTCCACTGATACAGCCGCATCGAATTGTTCAATTCCGAACGGAATGTCAAAGTATGAGCCTAAAATCAAGGTCACTTCCTTATCATGAAACTTTTCCCGCAGCCTGTTAAGCATACCGGGTGCCATATCAATTCCGGTCACCTTTGCAAGTGGATTCAAACGGAAATACTCGTCTAATTCCAATCCGGTCCCGCAGCCAAGATCAATAACACGGCAACCGGAATGCATAGGAAGACACTTAGCGGTGTATTTATAAAATTCACGTGCCGAATCAATACAATTCAATTGATGTTCTTCGTATTCATCCAGTCGTTTGTCAAAAAACTCGTCCATTTTTTCAAGCACATTATCACAACCATAAATTTTGATTTGTTATTTATCCTTCAACCTATATTTTATACAAATAATAAGGGCGGTGCAATTATCATAAAATATCCATGTCATAAACTAAAAATAATTGCATCGCCCCATAACAATTATTCTACCATCTTCTTTTTCATCTTCTCAATAAGTTCTAATACTCCTGCTTTCACTTTTTCCATGTCTTTTTCGGTTGGTGCCCCTTCAAACTCAACGGATTCAATAAAATCCCAATTCATTCTGTTTCTTTCCATTATTTCGCTTAATTCCTTCTCTGCACCGCCGGACCAGCCATAGGACCCGAATCGGAATGCTGTTTTACCTGCTATCTTCTTTCGGCCAAGCTCATTTAAAGCTTCTGCTACAGGTGGAAAGAGCTTGTACTCATAGGTAGGTGCTGCAATAATTATCCCTGCAGATTTAAAAACTGCTGCTACCATTGAACTATGACTATCCAGTGGCATTCTCAGCTTGCTGTACTTGATGCCCTCTTTTTGAAGAACACCTTCAACGTAGTCCACTGCTTTTTCTGTCATACCATACATGGAACCCCACAATATGGTGACTTCATTCTTACCTGCCCCTTCAGCATATAAGGAAAATCTTGAATAATCATCTATAATTTTTTGAGGATTTTTTCTATAAACCGGGCCATGGCCAGGCGCGATAGTAGCTATTTCCAACGTTTTCGCTTTTTCAATGGCCTTTTTCAAGCTGGGCGTAAAGGTTGTCATGACATTGGAATAATACCGTATTCCTTCGTCTTCAAAGAAATCTACCTCTTCAGGTGTCAGTTCATCATCAAAACAATGGTCCCCCATCCTGCCAAATGCTCCAAACATATCACATGAGAAAAGTGTTTTTGTAGCTCTTTCATATGTATACATGGTATCCGGCCAGTGAACATTCGGTACGGGATGGAAGCTTAATATCTTGCCGTTTCCAAGGTCCAGCGTATCTCCTTCTTTTACAATCCTTATCTTATCCTCACCATAAAAAGAGGCTACCATCTTTGCAGCTTTATCCGTACATATTATTGTAAAGTCGTCCTTAATTTTTTTGAAACTTGAAATCCAGCCGGAATGGTCCGGTTCCATATGATTAACAATCAAATAGTCTATATTTTGTGGATCTACGCCTATCTCTTCTAAGTTTTTATAAAGGGTTTCAGGTATTCCATCCCAACCAATCACACCATCAATAATTGCGGTCTTTTCTCCCTGAACGATATACGAATTGAGAGTTACTCCGTTTGCAAGCTCCCAAATTCCCTCAAACAGTATATCATCAACATTCATAGTGAGCATATGTATTCCATCTGCAATTTTTAACTTCTTCATATTATAATCCTCCTCAATTAATATTATCTTAGCATTTGTTAATCTATAACATTAATAGATTATAACTATTTTAATCAATCTTCTTTTGCAAAAAATTAAACCTTATCTTATCTTTCCCAAAAAAACCGTATTTACTTAACCTCTCTGCTATTTCTTAATTTTATTCTTAATGCGAACGCTTGCCTCAACATGCATAATCCAGTGTCTTGATAAAGGCATTTGTATCAGTCCTTTTACATCCTTATTGCACCAGTAATCAATCAACCATATTGCCTGTTCATCTGAACTTACAACATTTAGGTCCTGGATTCTACGCTTATCGGTATGGCTGAATTTTCTTTTCAGTTCAGAGAAATCAATTGATTTCAACCATACATCAGTGGACTCTTTCACTGCTGAGATATATTCATACAAGGCATCCAAATTCAGGCACTTTGAAAATTCGGATATCTGCTCTTTACAAGCTCATTTCCTGTTGTAATATTGGGTGAATTCATTCTTTTCTGATAATTTCCCTCAAAGAAAACCTGCGGGGCATTTTTTATCAACGTATGTATCCCAATATCTTCAATCCGAAAAATATGCCAAAGGGAATATGCAATGGTTTTGCTATGATATCCATTGGCATTTATAAAAGGAAATCGCATAATAATCTTTCTCTTCCAGTTCATCTTTCCAGGAAATCATCTCCTGCATCAGCATTTCCCGAAGCTCCAAAAGTAGGTTGATTCCTTCCTTGAAGGTTGTTTTATTCAACTGTTTCTGCATTTTTTTATTCATTTCGGACCATTCTTTATTCATAATCATTAATACCCCCAGCAATCCAATGATTAACAGTATTATAGCACCATTTTTTTGCATTGGCAATTAATGCCCCCTGCCTTTTGCAAATTAATGCTTCGCTTCTCTCAATTTATTTACAAGGTAGAACTTTCCTATTCGGCATAAAACAAGACACTCTACAAAACTATAACGTAGAGTGTCTCTCTGCTGAAGCACTAATATTAAGCTTTTTACCTTATACTGCAGAATTCTAACAGCATTACTCTTTAGCCGCTCTTTTTATTCTTCTCACAGGAACAGCCGTCCGCGCTCCTGTTTCTGCTTCCGCACCCATTCCCAGATATGGCCCATCATCAGATTTTTCCCATCCAAACCGTTCAAAAGGATAATGCTCAATGGCCTCATTTACAATCCCGATTGCAATAGGAAAATCGTTCGGATCCTCATATGGCATACCGTTAAAGTATAGATAGGTGCAGGGCGGCAATTCTGCTATTTCATATCCATCAGGGATGGGCTTACAGTAATCCAGAGGAACCTCAACGAAAAATGCGTAACCATTCGTATTCGGTTGGATTAAGAATTTTGGCAGTCGACCTCCGGCGGCGGTGTCAAACTTCTCCGGAATGCTGTTGAAAAATCCCTCCCATTCACAACCAACTTCTTCACACGCAGAGAAATAATCCGTTGCATTGTGACGCAGAAAAATCAACTTTCTTGCAGGCCGTTCCACTACTGTAACCGTAACAGTCCGTGACACTTTTTCGTTAAACATGGGTTTTATACCTCCTTTAAGTATGTAATAGGCTTCAATGGGATAGTGGACAAACCAGCTTATTGCCGGAGTTTCTGTGTGATATTTTTGCGGAGTAATCCCAAACTGCCGGGAAAATGCTCTTGTAAATCCGTCGTGCGAATCAAAACCGTTACTTATTGCCACATCCACTACTTTTTCATCGGAAGATTGAAGGGTCTGTGCCGCTTTGGTAAGCCGCAGAGCACGGATTGTTTCAAAGATTGTTCTACCGGTCAGTTCTTTAAAAATTCGCATGGCATGATATTTACTGTAACCAGCCGCATTAGCAATGGCATCCAGCGTAATGTTTTCATCCAAATGCGAGATGATATAATGCTGCATTCTGCTCACCGCTCTGATTTTGTCCGATAATTCCATTTTCCACCTCCCACAACCAGTATAACAAAAAGTGACGGTAGACAACTCGACCGAAATTGCGAAGTTTTTTTAATATCCCAACCATTCTTAAACCCGGTTTAAACATGTTTGTATTTAACTATTTGTCCATCTTCATTTTCTTTATATTCTAATCTATCTCCAGCACTTTTTCATAAATCTTCTGATGACATTGCTTATTGCACTGTCAGTCCTAAACTCATCCGTAAATAATTTTTAATAGCATTGTTACTCCAGATATTTCATTTTCCAACTCATCGCACTCCGCTTGTTGGCTCCGTATGTAACTATCAAACAGATAAGCTTTTTCAGGGAGCTTTTCTTTTAATTCATTGGCTCTTTTTATGATCCAAGTCTGTTGTTCATCATTGAGACCGGCTATTTCATCATTTGCAATAATTTTGTCTTCCACCAGCTTTACTCCTGTTTTCTTAAAAATTGCAAGCCATTGCTCCCTTGTCAGATACTGTGGGTTGCTTTCATCATTGCCATATGCATCATCAATAATAATATAGCCTTCTTTTTTTACTGTTTTTTTTAGCAGAGCTATCGTTTCTTCTGCATTTCCTAAAACATCTCCTACTGCTCCGAGAATAACAATGTCATAGCCTTTTTCGGTCTTAACCAGTTCGGTGATATCACCTACGAAAAACTCACAAAATTCTTCTACACCAAACTCTTTTGCTTTTTGAACTGCAAAATCAATAAACTCCGGAATAATATCAATGCCTTTTACCATGCAGCCAAGTTCTTTTGCTAAATGAACACTCACTGCTCCTTTGCCACATGCCAAATCAAGCACCCTTGTTTCTTTTGATATCTGGATATGTTTCTTTATCATTTCAAGCATATCCCTTGGCGACGAACCCAACTCCCATAAATCCTGTAGTATGTACGGTAGATATGGAATCAGCTCAACTGATTCAGCCGTCAATGATTTTGCAAGTCCTTCTTCAACAGTCAAAAAAGTCATCTCCTTACTATTTTTTTACCTTTTCATTTTTGTGCGATAAAATAGCCATGCTTCCGATTCAAATTTATTGGACTACTTAATTCCTACTCTACTTCAACTCTTCCAGTTTTAAGTTTACGTTGGGCGTAAGCGCCGGCCTTCCTTTGACATTCTGCCACAAACACTTACTAATTCCTCCTATAAATAATCGCTATGAAAGCCTTCATAATATTGTTATTATATCCTATATATATCAACTTTGCAAAATCAAATCTATATTTCTTCACTCTTTCTATCACCATTGCAATAAGAAATTTATACATACATCTTTTCCCATAAAAATACCCTGCAATATGTTCCATAAACACAGTTAAGTTAGCAAAATTGATGTCTGTCGACTGTTCATATATTAGGAATAGTTATAATATAGCCCTGAGAAACTCACGGATTACACTATTCACCAGTTCAGGTTTGTCAGTATTGGAATTGTGTCCGGCCCCTGGAATCCATTGAATTGGTAAGCCTTCCTGATCCGCCCATGCTGTGTTATAGCGTTTTGTATATCCGACTTTATCTTTTTTGCCACATATCAACAATGCAGGGCAGGAAATTTCATATGCCAAATCCGCTTCAATTGCTTCTGCCAGAATTCTAAATCCATGAGAGACCAGATCACAATATTCTTTTTTTGCATAGGTATCCATCATGATATACATGAGCTGACGTCCATATTCGGTTTCCGCGCATATTTTTGCACCGCATTTCTTTAAAAGGGACCAAGGAGATGCACTGCATATAAGATTTGCATTTTTCAGTACATATATCTCCCACGTTTTCATATATTTCCTTTTAAGCGGAGTAGAATCAATAGAAATGAAACCTCCAAGGCAATCCGGATATTTCTCCAGCCATGCCTGAGCAATACTACCACCCATAGAATGCCCTATAATTACAGGCTTGAATATTCTCTCATGAATCATGATGCTATGAAGCCATTCTGCCTGATCTGCAAGCGAATAACGGAGTTCAAACGGCCTTGAAGAACCGTGTCCTAGTGCATCCCATACAAGCAAATTGTAATCATCCTTGAATTCTTCAATTTGTTTTTCAAACAATCGATGATCTGCTGTCAGCCCCGGAAGAAATACCAGCCATATTCTCTTGCCAGAAACAATACTGGTCCAATAGTGAATTACCCCCTTTTTTGAATTGAACACTTTCTCTATCATTCCCGATCCTCCTTGCCAAAATAAACGAGGCCATTCCTGTATTGCAGCAAAAAACTCCTACAGGAATAGTATTATTATTTCCTGTAGGAGTCATCCGCATAATGCAATTCAGGTGAACTTCAGTACCATTTATTCAATTTTATATCACATACCGTACATAGTATACTCTATCTATACATGTCAATAATATCCGTTTTCAGCAAACCATAAATATAATAGTCACACCATGTGTTAACCATTTTCCCTTGTCGAATCATACCCTCACGAGTAAAGCCACACTTTTCAAGAACTTTCCATGAAGCAATGTTTCGGATGTCTACATCCGTCCAGATACGCTGCAATTCTGTATGGGTAAAACAGAAGTCAATAATTGCTTTCGCGGCTTCTGTTCCAAATCCCCCACCCTGATATGCAGAAGCGATTCGCAGAGCAATTTTGGCCATGCGGTTCTTTTCTATTAGATAAATCCATGCTTCACCGATAACCTTATTATTCTCATTTAAAGCTATACCCCAATGAAAACTCTTTGTGTTTTTCTTGCCCTTTTCAAACAGTAATTCCGGATTTTTATCCGTTTTTCCTGCCGGCTTTCCCCAATATGTATACATTGCCTTATCCGGCATCCATTCTTTTAGTGCCGGAATATCCGACGGAAGCAACTGTCGAAGTATTAGGCGTTCGGTCTGTAAAACAGGTTTGTTTTCAATATAATCTGCAAGTGCCATTACACATCCTCCTTTAAAAATGAAATTCTCTCCCCCAGCTAAATGCACCACTTTTCTTATTTATTTCCGTAGAGCGCTCCATATCTTAATTTTACAAAGTATAAGATATACTTCAACCTTTTTTCCCATTTTCCCAAATGCATACCTGCTTTATGGTTTTGCCGGAAAATAGTATGTATTACTTATCACATTTGCACTTGCAGCGCGATACTCCCCTCAAGTATTGCCATAATGAATCTCTCATAAAGCGTTCTGGGCTCTCACAAAACACTTGATTTGCCCGATTAGATTATTTTTCTTCTTTCTGTACCGCCATGAACTCTCTTTACGGTGGAATGGGATAATATTATGCCGGCTTGATAATCCCTTCTTCAAACAGAGCTTCATTGGAAAAGATTTAGAATTTCTTCTCCTGTCTTCGACGCGGAGGCAATTAATTGCTCCTTTTTCTCATTATAGAGTCTTTGGTACAGGGCTTTCCAATTCCTATTTTTAGCCTCTTCTAACTCCAAGCAAGTAATCTCGTTCTCAACATTTCTTAAATCCGTACAAGCTTGGTCATATTTTAGTCGAGCAGCCAGTGCTTCCTCTCGTTCTTTTTCTAATTTTTTATCCAGATTTCCTAATATAGTATGAAAGATGTGGCTTATACTTTTTCCCTCTAAATTTTTCACATCAAAATCTTCTTTCTCAACCTGCTGTTTCAATGTATCCACTTTCTTTACAAGAGTATTTTTTTGTGCCTTTAGATCCTCTAACATGGATACCAGCTTTCGATGATACAACATTCCCTCATAGGCTTTTTGTAGCTCTTTATTAATCTCACTATACATGAATAACTTACCTCCTCTTGTTCGAAACTTACTCACTCTACATCCACACCACGCACTCAACATGCAACGAGCGAGGTGAATTGATGTCTTTACATTGTCGGTAGTTGAAAACAAATCAAAGACACTTTTTGCACTATCGGTAGATGGGAACATTTCGACTAGTCGTTCCATTTACGAAAAGGACACTCTTACCAAGAGCTCCCTCAATAATAAACATTAATGTAATTTAATAGTCTTTTTTCTTTACTGGAATCCAGATTTCGCTTCGATACTTTGGATTTCCAGTATCTGAACTCTCATTCCATAAAATTTCAGGACCTGGGGCTGCCTCGTATCCTGAAGACGGAAACCACTCTGAGTATATCCTACCCCACACATTTTGAAGTGTTTCCGGAAATGGTCCAATCGATTCAAATACAACCCAGGTACTAGCATCAATTTCTAATACATCAAAACCTGCAGTTTCATTACTTAATGTTGCTACCCCGATGTAATGATCTAATTCACCTTTTTCTTCCATTCTTCCTTCCGAGAAGTTCGTAGATGCACTAATAATCCCTGTCGGTTCTACATTTGACAACACTTTCAGTTTTTTGATAATCTCAGGGGTTAAAAGTTTAGTCATTTTTGCAATCTCTGGATTGACACCATCAAAAATAATTGGAACTCTCTTCTTAAATCCTACTAACTTAAAAGGTCCTTTCTCAACAATACGATATTTCATTTCGCATCCTCCTTTAATTGATAATTGAAAGGTCATTCGAGGATAAGCCTTTAATTGTATATTCTCACTCCTTGCCTCAGAAGGGAGAATGCCATGCAGGGAATGAAAAGCACGGGAAAATGAATCAGCTGAATTATAGCCGTATTTGACGGCTACATCAATTATTCTCAAATCATTATCTTTCAAATCAAGTGCAGCCAATGTTAGTCTTCTTCTCCTAATATATTCTGATAAACTTATGCCTGCTAAAAAAGAAAACATCCGCTTGAAATGATACTCTGAACAATAAGCGATTTTAGATATTTCACTATAATCAATTTCCTCTGCTAAGTGCTCTTCAATGTATTCCATTGCTTTATTCATATTACTTAAAGAATCCATCAAACAACCTCCTTTCATCATCAATATTATCAAAAGGTGCGTTTACTCATCCGACATTCTGTGCACAGTTTGGTCGATTCTCTTTCATGTAATTAGTATCGTTAAACTAAAGAACTTTGCGACGTTTACCAAGGAATCCTTTACTTTTCTTCAATGTATCTTTATTGCTGCAAAAATTCCTTTGCCTCGTTAAGGCGTAATCCTAGGTAATACTGTTAATTCACATAAAGCTACTTCTTAAAAACTGTTCAAGTTATTTGTCAAATTCATTGTTTTTCGAGTGGCCATAATCACTAAACTTTAGAAAAAACTTAGTGATATCTCCTGCATTATCAAGAAACGTAGTGACGGTTCTTCTGCTCTTTTTCGCAACACTTAACCATGAGAACAGCCCCTTGGTTTACATAGATTCCACCAAATTTTTTATTTGGTGCTTGATTGTTTTAGGAAGGAGATAAGAATAAAGTGAAATTAATCACGACCGCAATGAACGTCCCCCCTGGTATTTAGATTTATTCAAGGAGATTTTTCAAACGGCGGATTTGCCTTAAAGTTTCACGGTATTCTACCTCTAAAAGCTCTAGATCATCCTTTCTGGAAGACATAGAAATTTTACTTATTACCTCCGTCAAACGAGTTTCTAATAGTAAGATTTCTTCCTCGATCTGCTCTTTTTTCCTGTCTCTAACTTCAGTCCTACTAGCCATATATTCTTCATAGCTACCCTTGAAGGTTTTAAGCTTGTAGTCTTCGATAATCATGATCTGATTAGCTACTGAATTTATAAAGCGCCGATCATGAGAGACAAAGAGTAAGGTGTGTTCATACTCTCGCAGAACTTCTTCCACCACTTCCAGAAAGTTTAGATCCAGATAATTTGTAGGTTCGTCAAGGATCAATAGGTTAAAGTCACTACATATTATTTTTGCAAAGGAAGCCTTAACTCGCTCCCCTCCGCTTAAAACCCTAACCTTTTTATACACGCTATCTCCTTTGAAAAGAAGGCGGGCCAATAATATTCTAACAAAACTCTCCCCATAAACGCTTTCTGCCATAACATTGTCGAGGATACTCTTATTTTCCTCTAAGATACTTAACTCCTGACTGAAATAACCAATCCTTACGTTAGGAGCAATCTTTATTGGGGACTCTTGGTTCAAGATCATTTTTAGCAAAGTGGTTTTTCCACATCCATTGGGACCTATTAAACCTACCTTAGCTCCATTTTCTATATAAAACTGAGCATCTTTAAAGATAACTTTTTCCCCAAAGCTCTTATTGAGCCCTTTTCCCTCGATGACAACTTTGCTATATATTTTCTGAACATCCCCAATGTCTAACTTGATTTTTTCGATTTTTGGGGGTTTCTCCTTAACTTCTAGATGCTGGATTCTTGCCTCCACATTCTTAATAGCGCGATCCAAATTAGCTTTTGCTTTTTGATTGCCCATCTTGTGGAGTCTAGCCTCAGAGTTACCCATCCTTCGGGGAGTCTTTCGCATTGATTTTGCTTTTTCTCGAGTAGATATTATGATCCTTTCTAGTCTCTTCTTTTCCTTAACATATTGCTCATATTCAAATTGAGCTAGCTTTCGCTCCTCAGTCTTTTGCTTAATATATTCACTATAGTTGCCGGAATAGGTTTTGATTTTCCCTCCTTCTATTTCGATTATTTTGGTACAAAGGCTATCCAGCAAATCTCGATCGTGAGAGATCAGGACTAAGGCTCCAGAAAATTCGGCTAAGGAGGTTTCGACTAATTGAATCCCTTCTATATCCATATTACTAGTGGGTTCATCAGCGAAAATAATAGCATTATTTTGACTTAAGCTGGCCGCCAGCTTAAAGCGGTTTTTTTCTCCCCCGCTCATACTCTCCCGATAGATTTGGGGAACTTTAAATTTTGAAGCCATCTCTTGCTGTATTGTTTTTTCCTCAGGGGGCTCTAGTTGGGAAATATAGGAACATTTCCCAAAAAGTTTTACCCATCCTTCATCAGGTTCTATTCTTTGGCTTAAAAGATTCAATAGAGTTGTTTTTCCTGCCCCATTTACTCCCACAATACCAATGCGATCTTGATCATATATGCATAGATTTTCAATATCTAAAATAAGGCGATCTCCATATGATTTCTTTAGATTTCTACATTCTACTAACAACATGAAAAAAACCCTCCTAAATTTACCGGAGAGGATAGTATCCTTGCAGACCTTAACCATACCAAAAGAACTATATCTTCTATTGCCCATGGCCTTAGACCGAAAAGTATAGTACTCTCAGGCAACAGAATCTACAGCAAAGTATTGTTATCGAAAGCTATCTGCAGAAGTCAATACTATCACTCACTGGTAAAAATGCATGTTTGCTGAACCGTTTCCCAACGGCTTACCCAAAACTACATTTTCCTAGTTAAGTGAATTAATTGTACATCTTCTGCAGATACCCTTACCTTTCTTAAATTTTTTATTTGGCTCTTAATCAGGTTTTCATTAGCCTATACTGACTGCGATTATAATAGGTAATCAACTTTTATGTCAAGTTCCTATGTGCGTAATTCTCCATCATAATCTTTACACTCATCCTGTTTCCTCAAAAATGCCCGTTATCCAATCTGTCAACTCAAACCTGCCAATTTTTTAAGCTCAAACTTAACCCCAGAATCCCCCCTCGATATGTTCCTGTATACGCATTTTGCCCTTTTAGATCGAGTAGATATATTAGATGCAATCCCGCAAACCCAGTAAAATCAAGACTTACAACCTTGACATCAATACCACGCACTCCACGTGATTTGTATGCAGAAATATGCCAACAAATTAAAACTGTATATAAACGTTCTGTACAAAAATCATCAAAATAATATGGCATGATTCCTTGCGACATATGTTTTCGGACATTCCGTCATCTCAAACATCTCTTGCCCCAGCTACTTTTTACTCCACTTAAAGTTTTATCGTTATCAATTCCATTTATTTTCATTCGATAGTTGAATTTGATTCCCGCCTTTTTTCTTAGCATCATATAAAGCCTTGTCCGCCTTTTTAAATAAATCGTCATAAGATGTTTCATCTCTTAATATTGCTATTCCCATACTTAAAGTGACATTGAAGCCTTTGTTCAATTCTTCAATTAAATCCTTATTCTGTAATTTCGTAAGATTGTACAGGCCTTAAAAGGGCTTTAAGGAATAGATATATTCCAACATAATGCCTGGCTTATCATAAATGAGCTGTCCTGCTCTATGCTCGGTTATCAGGTATCAGACACTTGAAGAATCAATCCTTGTATCCCGGCTATGCGAATGGCTATCCGACCTTCGAAAAAGCTCCCGTAATACTTCCGATTCATCTATGACGGTTTTATAAATGGTTTGTGTAAATCATTTATATCGATAACCGGATATAGTCATTGATATGAATATACTATATATAATTTTATCGTTCAAACATTTTCAGCAGGAACATTTTCAATTTTTCGTACTTTCCTAAATACGGATGCTCTCTCAAGGAAAGATTAAAATGCGTCCTGCCTTTCAAAACTGTGGTCGGGTGTGTAAATTCCCTAAAGCCCCACTCTCCATGGTATGCACCCATTCCCGAATGTCCTGTTCCATTGAATGGTACGCCTTTTACCATAATATGAATACAAACCTCATTGATACATCCTCCACCGTATTGCTGAGTGGACATAACCTTCTTTGCCCATTTCATATCTTTGGTGAAAACATACATAGCAAGAGGGTGTTCTCTGTCGGCAATGGTTTCCATCAGGCTGTCGATTTCTTCATCCTTAAAGGGTACAATTGGCAGAAGGGGACAGAACAACTCGTGCATAACAATATCCTCGTCTATTTTAACAGGATAAATCATAGTGGGTGCAAACCGTCTTGCTTCTCTGTTGCCGGTTCCCCCAAAAATTATTCTGTCTTTATATTCTTCTGATAGCTTCTGACATTTATCATATGCAGCATCGTTAATGAGCTTCGGATACTCTTCATTTTCTTCAGGCTTTTCACCGATCTGTCTGATAAATTCATTCTTTAATGCCTCGTTAAATGAATCCGCTATTTCTTCAGCTACCGCAATCTGATTGATATTAATACAAATCTGACCTGCGTTGCAAAGTTTGAAAAATGCGATTTTCCGTGCAGCATCCTTGATGTTTGCGTCTTTTCTGACAATACACCAGTTGCCATTTTCCCCACCAAGCTCAAGGGCTACCGGTGTCAAATTTTTTGCCGCTTCCCCAAGTACATGCTTACCGACTGCAGGAGAACCTGTATAGAATATTTTATCAAATCGTTGTGCAAGGCACATGTCAGCCACATCGTGACCGCCGTCTACAACCGTAACATAGCTTTCGGGAAACGTTTCTGCAATCAGCTTTTGTAAAGCCTTGGTACTGGCTACCGATTTTGAGCTTGCCTTAATCACTGCAGTATTACCTCCAGCAATACTGGCTGTCAAAACCCCCAGTGTCAGAAGAACCGGGAAATTAAACGGGCTGATAATCAGCGAAACACCATATGGCATTTTATATACCGTAGTACACATGCTTGGGAAGCACATAAGGCCGCTATAATGCTTTTCAGGCTTTGCCCATTTTTTCAGTCCGCGTATGGTTTCATTAATCTCTACAATTACCGGACCAATATCACATAAATACGCTTCTGTTTTACTGCGCCCCAAATCTTCGTACAACGCTTTTTTTAGTTCTTCCTCATAGGCAATGACAGCCGCCTTCAGTTTTTTCAACTGCTGTAATCTCCATTGGACATCAAGAGTAACCCCGGTGCGAAAAAAGCTTCTCTGCCTTTTCACAATTTCCTGTATTTTCTCTTGAGTATAACTCATAAATATTATCTCCCCTTTAAATCCGTAGTGTAAACTAAATTACACTCTTTATATTTTGAAATATGCTATTTATCAAGGGTTTCAAGTTTTTTTAATAAAAAAACAATGACACCCCTTTTTTATGGTATAATTGAGTTTGC
>Ga0134105_1000775_pt1 | contig 29156 bp, 27 predicted proteins | sample 16_3_2metaG_FD_94457 | JGI IMG/M metagenome (GOLD analysis project Ga0134105, IMG submission 94457) | Switchgrass degrading microbial communities from high solid loading bioreactors in New Hampshire, USA - 16_60_3.3_214_A3 metaG | ecosystem: Engineered > Bioreactor > Semi-continuous > Anaerobic... | reverse complement strand
AACCCCTATCACTGTAATAGTAACTGCAAGTGACAACGGAGAAGGGGATTTTAAAGAAGTACGTTACAAATGGACCGATAGCACAACAAAGCCGACATCACAGTGGAATGTAAGTACAATAAAAGAATTTACTACAGGAATTAATCAATACGGAATTTACTATTTGCATATGGAGGCATTTGACCAGGCAGGTAACAGCTTTTACAGGTACAGGGGTCCTTATGAACTTAAACAGGATTTGCCTCCCACAATTCAAATAGACCCGGAAACAAAAGTATTCAGGTCTAAGACAGGATTATTGAATGTATTAGTTGATATATCTGATAATGGCGAAAATGACTTTAAAGAAATGAAATACAAATGGGATACATCAACAACAATACCTTTATCAGGCTGGACCACAAGCACAAATCAAAGGTCAACACTTTCAGCATATGTTAATGACACATATTATTTACATGTACAGGCTTTTGACCTTAGGGGCAATAGCAGTTATAAGATGGGAGGACCATATATAAGGTTACCGGACAATGACCCCACAGTAGATGCAACGCCTACAAGTAAGACAATCAGGTCAAATACTGAAGCTATTGAGGTATTGGTAGAGGCTGACGATAGAGGGGATAATGATTTCGATTATGTTAGGTACGCATGGTCTGCTTCTACAGCAAAACCGGCTTCAGGATGGACCAGGATGAATACAAATGTATTCTATGTTTATATGAATACATTTGGCACTTACTATTTGCATATGGAAGTGTTCGATAAGCAAGGGAACAGTTTTTACAGGTACAGAGGGCCTTACGTAAAGTTATATGACAATACTCCTACAGTTGATGCAAATCCTACGAGTGCCAATAGCAGTGGGCCAATAACTGTTACTGTAACAGCTGATGATAAGGGAGATAATGATTTTAAAGAAGTCAGGTATAAGTGGACAACAACAACATCAAAGCCAACTTCGGGATGGAGTGTAAGTACCAGTAAGGTATTTAATACCGTGATTTCTACAGATGGCACATATTATCTTCATATGGAGGTATTTGACCAGGCGGGTAACAGCTTTTACAGGTACAGGGGTCCATATACTATTGAATCTCTTGGTATTACAGGTGTTACAATAGAAGGGTACTGGAACCATTGGAGAGGGCAGGTAAACTTATTTGGTAAGCGCATGAGTGTTGAACCTCACAGGTTTTTAAGCCTGGAAAGAGTTAAGATTAATGTCTATACCACCGGCTATGCTGAAAAGGTTGAGATACGCTTCAGTCCGGAATTGGAAGCTATGCAGTTCAGGGATAAATACGGCAATCTCTATGACTATAAGAATGATTTTGGTTTAAATTATGTATATTTCCCTAAAGTAATAACTCTTGACAGTAGTAAAAAGGATAACCATGTTTACTGGGAGTACATACTACCGTTAGCCAATAGTACAAAGTCCTGGGAGGACGAGAGGCTAAGACAGCCTTATATGATGGAAGTTACCATATGGAGGGGGACAAACTCGGTAAAGTATACCATATCAGATATAGATATTACAGGGAATATATTTGATTTAACATACATTCAACCTGTTAACTAGCATAACAGGTTGTCATATATAAATTAATAGTATACGGTTTGCCAATTATATATTCTACAAAGGTGTATTTTACAAAGATGTATTCTACAAAAATATACTTTATAGAATTTTCTTTCTGGCATTTATTCTTGCAAGAGCTCTTGAAAGGGCTGCCTGGGTGCGCAGGTATTCCACTTTGCTTAGTCTTGAGTGCAGTCTGTCCAGAGCTCTCTGCTTGGCTGCTTCTGCCCGTTTTATATCAATTTCTTCAGGCCATTCCGCAGTGTCCACCAGTATAATAACTCCATTGCGGTTTATTTCCATAAAGCCTTCGGAGAGTACGGCTTCATTAGTAGTATCATCAATAGTAATCCTGGCTACGCCAATGGATACAACAGTTACCAAAGGTATATGTCCTTTGAGTACCCCTAATTCGCCGTCCGGTGTATTGACTACTACCTTATCAACCTCTTTTGAAAAGAAAAGTCTTTCAGGAGTAAGAATTTCAAGCTTAAATTTTGATGCCAAACCACCACATCCCTACACAATTTAACATAAGCTTATTAAAATAAACTTATACTTTAATAAGCTTATATTATTAAAACTTATGTTACTAAAACTCATATTATTTTCATTAAAATTTATATTATGTTATTAAAGCCTATATTATTTATTAAAGCTTATATTATTATAGCTATTTTTATAACTATCATTAAACTATTGTTAAGCCATTATTAAGCTATTATTAGGCTATTATTAAGCTACTATTAAACTTAATTGCAACTAAAAAATCTGTTGTTAACCCATAATAAATTTATAATTTTTCAGCGTTTTCATATACCTCATCAATTGTACCGGTCATATAGAATGCTGTTTCAGGTATGGAATCCATCTTTCCTTCTATAATTTCTTTGAACCCTCTAATAGTTTCCTTAATAGGAACATATTTTCCAGGGTAACCTGTATAGGATTCCGCAACAAAAAGTGGCTGCGATAAGTACCGCTGAATTTTTCTTGCCCTGTAGACAATAAGTTTGTCATCTTCAGAAAGTTCATCCATTCCAAGGATTGCTATTATGTCCTGAAGTTCCTTATATCTCTGTAGTATTTCTTCAACTTTTCTTGCTACATAATAATGCTCTTCTCCGACAATCATCGGGCTTAGTATGCGGGAAGAAGATTCAAGGGGATCCACTGCCGGATATATTCCAAGTTCCGCTATCTGCCTGGAAAGAACAGTTATTGCATCCAGGTGCGAAAAAGTAGTAGCGGGAGCAGGGTCAGTCAGGTCATCAGCTGGAACATAGATAGCCTGTACTGATGTTATTGATCCTTTTTTAGTAGAAGTTATTCTTTCCTGTAGAGCACCAACATCAGTTGCCAGCGTGGGCTGATATCCAACGGCCGAAGGGATTCTGCCAAGGAGAGCAGAAACTTCTGAGCCGGCCTGAATGAACCTGAAGATATTATCTATAAACAACAATACATCCTGTCCTAATTCATCCCTGAAGTATTCAGCCATGGTGAGCCCAGTAAGTCCAACTCTCATTCTTGAGCCTGGAGGTTCGTTCATTTGGCCAAATACCAGTGCTGTTTTCTCAATAACACCGGACTCTTTCATTTCATTCCATAAGTCATTGCCTTCACGTGATCTTTCACCGACACCTGTAAAGACGGAGTAACCTCCGTGTACAGTGGCTATATTCCTGATGAGTTCCATAATTAAAACAGTTTTGCCGACTCCTGCGCCTCCGAAAAGTCCGATTTTCCCACCTTTTGGATATGGCGCAAGAAGGTCAACTACTTTTATGCCTGTTTCAAAAATTTCCGTAGCGGGCTGCTGTTCTTCGAGGCTTGGAGCGGGCCTGTGAATGGGAGCATACTGCTTTGCCACGACAGGTTCACGGTTATCGACTGTTTCTCCAAGAACATTAAATACTCTTCCAAGCACTTCTTTACCAACAGGAACTTTTATAGGAGAACCAGTATCAATAGCGGTAGCACCTCTTACCAGGCCATCAGTAGGTGACATTGATACGCATCTGACTGTGTCATTGCCAAGATGCAGCATAGCTTCAGCAATAACAGTACAATTCTCACCAATAATCTTTATAGCATTATAGATTTTCGGTAGTTCAGTGTTTTCAAATCTAATATCTATAACAGAACCAATTATCTGTACGACTTTCCCAATTCGCTCTGCCATATTTTGTCCACTTCCTTTTTTATCGATTTTGGTTTTCAGGGGCTGGTTTTTGGAAATAATTCTCAATTTTTGAGGTCAACTTGATACTATCTATTATTTCATGTTAATGTTATCTAAAATCTGAGAACTGCCTCTAAATTTCAGAGAACCGTCCTCACACTATCATAACCGTCGTTTTTATCATGCTCAAAACTTGAGAACTGTCCCCAAATTCCCCAAATTCCAAATTTCAAAGAACTGTCCCCCTACCACAATTAATTGTTCCTTCAGCTAAACTTCAAAATTTATTTTAAAGCAGTGATTCCGCTTACGATTTCTGTAATTTCCTGGGTTATAGCTGTCTGTCTTGCGCTGTTGTATTGCAGGCTGAGCTGATGCAGCATCTTATCGGCATTTGTAGTAGCGTTGTCCATTGCTGTCAACCTTGCAGTTTGTTCACTTGTAAATGACTCTACAAATGCTCCGTATATAAACCCTTTGATGTACTTTCCGATTAATACTTCCAGTACAGCATCGGTGGAAGGTTCGTATATCAGTAGATCATCAATGCCTGACTGCGTCAGGCCGGTTTCTGTATCTTTAAGCAGATCCTGAGGATCAAGAGGGAGAAGCTTAATTATTTGAGGATCAAACTGTATAGATGAATTCATCATTGTATAAATAAGATTTACCTCATCAAGAATCCCATCCTTAAAATACTTTACTAACATCTCAGCAATTTCTCTAGCCATGAAAATAGATGGATCCTGTACATGGTAATCAAAATTTATGTCCACGTTATAGCCCTTTTCTAATAAATAAATTCTTCCTATTTGTCCGGCAACAAACAATACAGAACTGCGGTCTCCCTCAAGAACTTCTTCAATAAAATTCATCAAATTATGATTATAACTACCGGCAAGTCCCCTATCACCGGTAATTATGAGGTATCCCTTTTTTTTGCCTTCCTTTTCATGCCTCAGGTCAAAAAAAATGCTGTCGACATTACTGCTGTGAATTAATATATCAGCAATTGTACTTTTTACTTTTGTAAAATAAGGAAGAGTAGCGTCTAACTGGCGTCTTGCCTTTTTAAGCTTTGAAGCTGAAATAAGCCTCATGGCATTGGTAATCTGTTTTGTTTCCTTAATACTCTTTATTCTTGTTTTTATATCATGCATGTTTGTCATTGTATATCATCACCAGACTTCTATTGAAACATGAAGTTTTCAGCTTATTTCTCCAGTTCGTTTTTGTACTCTGACAGATACTCTTCAATGGCTTTCTTAAGGAGATCCTCGTTTTCACTGCTCAAATCACCTGTCGAAATTATTGAATTGCCTATCTGCGGATATTTATTATTAACAAAATTTACTAATCCGGAATTAAACTTTCTTATCTCATCAACAGGAACATCCATTAGATACGGATTTGTAGCTGCGTAAAGCACTATAACCTGATCTTGTACAGGCATAGGGGAATACTGAGGTTGTTTCAGAGTTTCCACTAACCTTTCACCCTGGGCTAGTTTTTCCCTGGTTGCGCTGTCAAGATCTGAACCAAATTGAGCAAAAATTGCCAGCTCCCTGTACTGAGCAAGATTTATTCTTATAGGACCTGCCACTTTTTTCATGGCTTTTATCTGAGCAGCTCCACCTACTCGCGACACAGATAGGCCGACATTCACAGCAGGCCTCTGACCTGCAAAAAACAGCTCGGATTCCAGATATATCTGACCATCGGTTATAGAAATGACATTTGTAGGTATATAAGCTGAGATATCGCCGGCAAGGGTCTCTATTATCGGTAATGCAGTAATTGAGCCTCCGCCCAGTTCGTCACTCAGCTTTGCTGCTCTTTCCAACAGCCTGGAATGCAGGTAAAAGACATCACCAGGATAAGCCTCCCTTCCCGGAGGTCTTCTAAGTAAAAGTGACATTGCTCTATAAGCTACAGCATGCTTGGATAAATCGTCATATACAATAAGTACATCCTTGTGATCATTGTACATAAATTCTTCGGCTATGGCGCATCCCGCATAGGGGGCAATATATTGAACTGTTGCCATCTCACTTGCTGTGGAGGATACAACAATGCTGTAATCCATTGCACCGAACTGCTCAAGTGTGTTTATAACTCCTGCAACAGTTGAGGCTTTTTGTCCTATTGCCACGTATATACAGATAATATCCTTCCCTTTTTGATTGATTATAGTATCCAGTGCAATTGCCGTCTTACCCGTCTGTCTGTCTCCTATTATAAGTTCCCTCTGGCCACGTCCGATAGGTACCAATGAATCAATAGCTATAATTCCTGTCTGGAGTGGAGTGTCTACAGGCTTTCTATCAACTATACCAGGTGCATGAAATTCAATGGGCCTGTATTTCTCAACAAATAATGGGCCTTTACCGTCAAGAGGATTTCCTAATGGATCAATCACTCTCCCAATAAGGCTTTTGCCGACAGGAACCTCTACAGTTTTACCGGTTCTTCTGACCCTGCTGCCTTCAGTTACATCTATTGCATTTCCAAGAAGAACACATCCAATATTGTCTTCTTCAAGGTTTAGAGCCATACCATAAGCTCCGTTTTCAAACTGCAATAGCTCACCTGCCATGCAGCTTTCCAACCCGTAAATTCTGGCAACTCCGTCACCGGCCTGAAGAACATATCCAATGTCATCTATTTCTGTTTTGATATTATACTCTTCAATTTGTTTTTTAATTATTGCACTAATTTCATCAAATTTAAGGTTCAACCTTGTCACCTCGCCAGGACGCATTGAATTTTGTGAAATCCCACAGAAAACCTGAGCCATTTAATCTTATAGATAGCATCCATGCATCAGTATAAAACCTTACTATCGGTTATTTTTACTGACCTTCAGCTACTGCAAGCCTTTTACTGACTTACAAGTGATTTTCTCAAATCTTCAAGTTTCGCTTTAATACTTCCATCTATAACTCTATCGCCGATTCTGACCTTTATCCCACCAATAAGGCTTGGGTCTATCTGTACACTTACCCTAACAGCATTAGAGTTGTAAATCCGGCGGTATTTTTCTCCTAATCTGTCTGTCTGGGATTTGTCAAGAGGGGTAGCCGATGTTATCATTACGTGTAAAGTGTTGCTAAGTTTATCCACCACCTCATCAAAAGTTTCAACCAACTTATTAAAATTAATTATCTTTTTCTTATCAACTAACATCACCATAAAGCTAAGCAAGCCTGTTTTTATTCTTCCTGAAAAAACATTTCTGATAACCTTTTTTTTCTCCTCCGGATCTATGTCCTGGTCAAACAAAAAAGACATAAACTGCTTTTGCTCAGTCAAAATATCATTGATTGAATGTAATTGCTGACGATATTCCTCAACAGCATTCTCTTCAATGGAAATATATGCAAGATTTTCTGCAAATACTCTTTCTACCGGAGACATCAGGCCACACCTTCCTTATCGATAAACCTATCCACAATTTCCCTGTTTCTCTCGGTATCCATATTAGCTTCCAGCACTTTTGAAGCAGCAGCAATTGCCAGGCTTGCTACCTGGTTCTTTATCTCCTTAATCATCTGCTGACGCTCATGTTCTATTTCCATCTTTGACTTTTCAATGATTTTATCTGCCTTTTCTTTTGCATCTTTAATAATAGCCTCATATTCAGCTTGTGCTTTTGCACGGGCTTCGCTTATTATGCGCTCTGCCTCTGAGGCCGCATTTTTTAACTGAAGTTCATAATCCAGTTTTAACTGGGCGGCATCAGCCTTAGCTTTTTCTGCATTTTCCAGATTGCTTTTTATGGTATTAGCCCTTTTTTCCAGCATAGCAGTTACGGGCTTGAATAGTATTAATCTTAAAACCACAAAAAGTATTACCAGGTTAACAGCTGTCCATATAAAAGTTGGCCCGAAATTAAACATAATAATCAAATCCTTTCAATAGTTACCTGATCAAAAGCAATATTAAGGCAACAACAAGGGCGTATACAGCCGTTGCTTCAACCAGGGATGCACCCAGGACAAGAATTTTCAGAATGTTACCTGCAGCTTCAGGCTGCCTGGCAGCTGATTCAACTGCTTTTGATGTTGCACGGCCTATACCGATTGCTGCTCCTATACCTGTTCCAAGAACTGCAATACATGCTGCGATAGCTATTATAGCTTCTGTTGCCATTTAAATCACCTCCTTATTCTACTGCCTCTGATATGTATATTGTAGTTAAAAATATAAAAATAAATGCCTGTAATATCCCGTCAAAAAGATCGAAATATATACTCAGGCCTGCCGGAAGAGCTATAGGCATAAGTATATATATAATTTCCATAATTATGAATGCACCCAGCACGTTTCCGAAAAGCCGGAAGGACAGGGAAAGCATCCGAATCACATTTTCTATTATTTTCATTGGTAAAACCAAAGGCATAGGTTCAATATAGCTTCTAAGCCATCCGGAGAACTTTTTAAACCTGATACCTGCATAGGCAACAACAATTACTGACATCAATGCTACACTAAAGGTAACGTTAATATCCCGTGTAGGGGGCCTTATACCAAAGTTAGGAACTACATTAAGCAGGGAAAGAGCATTGGCAAATGCAAGAAAAAGAAATACTGTCCCTAAATAAGGTACAAAATATTTTGCATTGTGTCCAATGATATCTTTTGTAAAATCACTTATAAACTCAACAAATAACTCGGCAAGATTCTGTTTGTTTCCAGGTATTAGCTCCATCTTTCTTGTCAAAATGACAGAAATAATTATCAGAATTGCCATTACAATCCACATATTGATAACGGTATCTGTAACAGGTATTCTCAGACCAAATAAATTAAAACTAAAAACTTCATATGGCTGAATAGATTGCGCAAGTTCCTCACCTATATGCATTAACTACACCTTCTTATGAAAAATTACCTTAATAATTGTAGCAATTTTTAAATACCAAATAGTTCTATGGTTATTCTATAATAGTATATAACCATTATTTTAAATGTACTCAAATTATATTATTATAATAATTTTGCTCAAAAAATATATGTCCGGCATTTGGACCAGACATGGCATAAATACACCTTTCAAAACTTAATATAAAGTTTTTACAAGTGTATATCATATACAAAAATTAAATTAACCTGTTAGCAGCCGAAACAATCTCAAAAAAAAAATTTCTTTTAATATATCACAGTGAAATTTTACAATCAATAGCCAAAATTTTTTAATTTAAACAATTAGAAAGGCAAAATCTTGAATTTTTTACATTAAAGACTGAATTCTTCAGGCTTTTGGCTTTTTAAACCAAAATAATATAAAAGGGCATGAACTATTCTTTCTGATGCTCTTCCATCTCCATAAGGATTTATGGCCTTTGACATATTTGAATACTCATTCTTATCATTTAACAATTGTGTGGCAAGATATATTATTTTTTCCTCATTTGTTCCTGCCAGCTTTACGGTACCAGCTTTCACAGCCTCAGGCCTTTCCGTTTCATTTCTCAGCACAAGCACAGGTTTTCCCAGAGAAGGTGCTTCCTCCTGGAGACCTCCGGAATCTGTCAGAATCATATAAGACCTATCAATTAGGTTATGCATATCCTGAACGCCCAAAGGATCAATAAGATGAACACGTGGATGTCCACCCAAAATTTTTCCGGCTGTTTCCTGCACGACAGGATTTAAGTGAACAGGATATACTATCTCAATGTCACGATAATTATCTGCAATATGCTTTAGTGCTGTACATATATTTTCCAGGGGTTTGCCGAGATTTTCTCTTCTATGGGCCGTTACTGTCAGTACTCTTTTATTTATGAAATCAATTTCATTTAAATGTTTGTTTTCGAATATGTAGTCTTTCTTTACAGTTGTTTTCAAGGCGTCAATTACGGTATTTCCGGTTAAATATATATTCTGCGCATCTACACCCTCGTTAATGAGATTGGTCTTGTTGGTCTGTGTAGGAGAAAAGTGTAAATCGGACAATACACCTGTAAGCCTTCTATTCATTTCTTCAGGGTATGGGAAATACTTATCAAAGGTTCTCAGGCCTGCTTCAACATGGCCAACCTTTATATGTCTATAGAAAGCTGCGAGACTTCCAACAAATGTTGTGGTCGTATCGCCGTGGACAAGTACAATGTCAGGGTTTTCTTTTTCAAGAACTGAATCCAGCCCAAGAAGGGCATTTGTCGTAATGTCTACAAGGGTCTGCCTGTTTTTCATAATATTGAGATCATAATCAGGTACAATTCCAAAGATCTCTAACACTTGATCCAGCATCTGTCTGTGCTGAGCTGTGACACATACAATAGAATGAATTGAATCATGTTTTTCCAACTCTTTTACAAGGGGAGCCATTTTTACTGCTTCCGGCCTTGTACCAAATACAGTCATTACCTTTATGCCATGCAATTTTATCTTTCCTTCCAAATAGTTAATGCTTTCCAAATTCTTTTCAAATGCGCCTGCTATTTACACAAACACAACTTATGGATGCTGTACATTTTTTATATTTTCAGAAAAAGCGTTGGTTTCTTCCTTTTCATCTATGCCTTCACCGCTGCTTTCTTCGGAATTTTCACAGTCTTTTTCAGGGATACCTTCAGCTTCGGGAATATTTTCATTCATAATATCATTATCACTGTTTTCGGTGTCTATAGGGGAGTTGACGTAATTACTGCTTCCTACTTCACTCATAAATTTTGCGCCCCCAATTATAAATACCGAAACTGCGACAAGCAGAATCATAGCACTCAATATACCTCTGTCAGCCAATACAATAGCGCACAGTCCAAGAGCTGCACTTACGGTATAAATCATTACAACCGACTGCTTGTGGCTAAGACCCATGTCTATCAATCTATGGTGTATATGCCCTCTGTCAGCTTCCATTATAGGCCTTCTGTTGATAATCCTTCTAAAGATTGCAAAAATAGTGTCAAAAAGGGGAACACCAAGTACCAGCAGTGGTATGGCTATAGATATCGTAGCATAGGACTTCAAGGTTCCCTGTATTGAAATAACACTAAGTGTGAAGCCGAGAAAAGCAGCACCGCTTTCTGCCATAAATATTTTTGCGGGATTGAAATTAAACGGGAGAAATCCAAGTGTAGCACCCGCAAGGGCAATTGTAATTATTGAAGTATAAATCACTACATTTATGTCAATATCTGTTCTCAGTAGAGATATAAAAAACAGTGAAAGAGAAGATATTGATGATACTCCCGCCGCGAGGCCGTCAAGGCCGTCAATAAGGTTGACAGCATTGGTGATGCCTACAATCCAAAGTATTGAAAGAGGATATGAGATATATCCGCTGAGCGTAGATATTCCCGATGGAGCAAAAGGGTTTGTTATGCTTTCAATATGTGTATCACCAATAATTACTACCGCCAGTGCTGCTAATACCTGGAACAAAAGCTTTGTCCTCGCTTTGAGCTGCTTTACATCATCCAATATGCCCATTATTTCAATTATCAATATTCCTACCAATAGGCCGATAAGTTCACGGTTTGCCTTGAAAATATTGGGAATACTAATAACTGCAAAAAGCACTGATACTAGAAAGCCTGAAAAGATGGCTGTACCACCTAGCTTGGCAATGGGTTTTTTATGCATTCTTCTTTTATCTCTCGGAACGTCTACCGCACCTATTTTAAATGCCAGTTTTTTAGCAATAGGAGTAGCGGAGAACGAAACAATAAACGCGAGAGTAAAAGTTATAAGATATTCTATATACAATGTAAAACACCTTCCATAGCGAAGTTACTACATTCCTATAATCTAACAACATCTATTCCGGCTTCCTCCAGAAGTTGCATAGATAATTCGTCAGGATAATCGCCTCTAAATACAATTTTTTTAATGCCTGCATTTATTGCCATTTTTGCACACATAACACAGGGCTGATGAGTTACATAAAGAGTACCGTCCTTTACGCTTGTACCCGAATAAGCAGCTTGTACTATGGCATTTTGTTCGGCATGGATGGCTCTGCACAACTCATGCCGCTGGCCTGAAGGGATATTCAGTTTTTCCCTGATGCAGCCTGTTTCTGAGCAATGAGAACATCCAGCCGGAGCACCGTTATAACCAGTGGACAAGATGCGTTTGTCCTTGACAATAAGAGCTCCTACCTGGCGTCTTATGCATGTAGAGCGGGTTTTAACAAGCTCTACTATATCCATAAAATATTCATCCCATGATGGCCTCATAGCACTACCCCCATATTAAGCTTACGCACCACATTTACTTTGTGCCGAAAAGTCTGTCGCCTGCATCTCCGAGTCCAGGAACGATATATCCATGGTCGTTAAGCTTCTCATCAACTGCAGCACAATATATACCGACATCAGGGTGATCCTTATTAATGCGCTCAATTCCTGTTCTGGATGCAATAAGACACATAAGCTTTATACTGGTAATGTTTCTTTGTTTTAAAAAGCTTATTGCAGCTGATGCGGAACCACCGGTTGCCAGCATGGGGTCAAGAATAACCATTTCTCTTTCCTCTGCATCCACAGGAAGTTTGCAGTAATATTCAACAGGTTCAAGGGTTTCAGGATCTCTATATAAGCCTATATGCCCGACTTTTGCCATGGGAAGGAGGTTTAGCATTCCTTCAACCATACCAAGGCCTGCACGAAGTATAGGAACGATACCCAACTTTTTGCCGGAAATGACCTTTGTCTTAGCTATTCCTACAGGAGTTTCAATTTCAACCTCTTTTAAGGGCATATCCCTTGTAACCTCATACCCCATTAACATGGCTATTTCAGAAACAAGTTCCCTGAATTCTTTGGTATTGGTATTTTTATCTCTCAAAAGAGAAATCTTGTGTTGAATTAATGGATGATCAAATATAAATACATTTTTCATAATAGGCATACCTCTCTGGATTATTTTAAATATTTTTTTTCTACTTCACCGATTTTGTCCACTCTTGTTTTGTGCCTTCCGCCAACGAACTCAGTGTTGAGCCAGGTCTCAACTATATCCAATGCAAGTCCGACACCAATGACACGGCTTCCAAGAGCAAGTACATTTGCGTCGTTGTGCTCTCTTGACATTTTAGCCATATAGCTATCGGTGCAAAGAGCAGCACGTATACCGGAGACTTTATTTGCAGATATCGAAATACCTATTCCTGTTCCGCAAACAATTATACCTTTTTCACATTCTCCATTTTTTACAGCTTCGGCCACAGCTAGTCCATAGTCTGGATAATCAACGGATTTATCTCCGTCATGGGTTCCAAAATCCTTTACTTCATATCCATTTTCTTTAAGATACTTTACTATCTCAACTTTAAGACTATACCCTGCGTGGTCGCTTCCAATTGCAATCATGTCATCATCCTCCGAATCATGTAAAAAGTACGCTAAATATATTATTAAATATTCTACAAGATATTTTTTATAATAATTTTATAGTATTGACGAATATATGTCAAAAAAAGTTTAGGTCTTATTTAATTTTTTTAACAGCTTATCTATTATGTATTTTATTTCCTCCGCACTTCTTTTATATACCTGTACTGATTTTCCATACGGGTCGGTTATGTCAAGAGAGTAATTATATTCACTACCGGAAGAATTTGAATTATCAATATCCAACGCAAACTCTTTGAGAGTGAATATTTTGTCCTTTGCTTTGGGATACATTGAAACTAAGAATCCCTTGTGAGACCTGGTCATCGTAAGGATGAGGTGGTATTCATTTATGTCTGCCTCTGTCAGTGTCTTTGAGCGGTGTGAACTTAAGTCAATACCCCACAGGTCCTTCATCACCTCAATGGCCTGCGGGCTTGCCGTATCACCATCAAATGCCGAAATTCCAGCGGATGAAGCAGTATACTTATTTGACAGCTCACTGTCAGAATCCAATGCGGCCTTCATAAAGGCTTCTGCCATTGGGCTTCTGCAGGTATTACCAGTACAGACGAAAAGTACTTTTTTCATCGTTACCTCCTCACACTTTTATTATATTATATCCTGCAGCTTTGCTCAGCCTGTTCATAATTGCAAGGCCTATGCCGGAACTGCTCACAGATTCAGCCAATATAATATCTGTTTCTTTTTCATCAAATTCTCTCATTACTTTAAACAGGTTTGCAGCAATTTCCGCTGCATTTTCTCTGTCACCTAATGATATTACTTCGGCACCTTGATAGCCGGAACTTGTCTGGTTGGTAGCCATAACCCCTACGCGCAGGCCTTTTGATGAATATTCATCAATAAGCTCATTTATTTTGGATACAACATCGTGAAGGGCCCCTTCAATTATTATAACCTGTCCTTTTGGCGAATAATGCTTGTACTTCATTCCGGGAGACTTTGGAACAAAATCTCCTTTTCTTTCAGTTAAGATTGCCGGATCCAGGCTCACCCGTCCCAACACTTTCTCAAGCTGTTCAAAGGTTATACCTCCGGGCCTAAATATTACTGGAGGAGAGGAGGTAGTATCAAGGACTGTGGACTCAACTCCAACACTACAGTTACCGGCGTCTATTATCACATCAACCCTTCCGTATAAGTCTTCTATAACATGAGATGCATTGGTAGGGCTTGGCCTTCCCGAAGTGTTGGCACTTGGGGCTGCAACTGGCACTCCGGATTCCTTAATGAGCTCATAAGCCACAGCGTTTGACGGCATTCTTATGCCCACAGTGTTTAGTCCTGCAGTAACTGAAAGAGGAATCAGATTGGACTTCTCCATAATTAGTGTAATAGGTCCCGGCCAGAATTCTTGCATTAAGATATGAGCACATTCAGGTATGTAGGTGACAAGCTTATTTACATCACGCTTATCTGCAATGTGTACAATGAGAGGGTTGTCTGAAGGTCTCCCTTTAGCTACAAAAATATTTTTAACGGCTGTTTCATTCAGTGCATTGGCACCAAGCCCGTATACCGTTTCGGTGGGAAATGCCACGAGGCCACCGGACCTTAGCACTTCAGCCGCATAGCGAATGCCTGTTTTATCGATGTTATTAACATCTATCTTAATAATTTCCGTTTTCAAAACAGTACTGCCTCTTTTCTGTATATTTCATATCTTTTTCACTTGTATATCGAAACCGGTAGTTATATACCGTAACTATCAGTTATATATCGAAACTATTATACCACATATTATTCCCAATATATTTCCTACTGAAGAAAATCTTCCGAAATAAAGTCTTTTTGATTCAGGTATTAACTCGCCAAAAACAATATACAGCATGGCGCCTCCTGCAAAGCCGAGACATAAAGCTATAAACTGCTTTGAGATGTTGCCCAGGGCGGCTCCGACCAATGCGCCAAGTCCCATAGGAACGCCTGAAAGCAAGGTATATGTGAAAGCTTTTAATTTAGAAAAACCGCCTGCCCTCATAGGAACGGCCATAGCAATACCTTCGGGTATATCGTGAATCACTATCACCGCTGTAATTGTTAATCCCAGCTTTAAGGATGCCTCAAAGCCGGAACCAACTGCAAAGCCCTCGGGAAAGTTATGGAGGGCTATTCCTAATGATGTCATAATGCCGACTCGCAAAAGGTTTTGGTTTTCATGGCTCCGTTTCTTGAAGTAAGACTTCTTCAATAAACTTTCAATAGCTATTATAACCACTATGCCTGCTATAATGCCTGCAAATACAGGAAACTTCCCACCTAAGGCAAAAGCTTCGGGTACAAGCTCAAAACACACCACCGCCGTCATAAGACCTGAAGAAAATTCCAATATAAAGCTTAATATGCGGTTGCTTATTTTATTAACAAAAAAGGCCATCATACCGCCGATGCCGGTACCTGCCATACCGGATATGAGGCCAATTAAAGTTGCGTTAATTAAATGCTTCAATATTATCACCTCGTGAAGTTCAGGCAAATCAAATACAGCCTTTTGCCGTTTTTACAATTGTATTCAACGAGGTGAGTTAATATTAATGTTCGTTCATTATTTAATCCATTGTTCTTCTTTCATGATTCTTTTTAACTATCTATAAGTATTTACATTACTCTGTCATAATTATTTGCGCTCTATCAAACTATTTGTACTTCATACCCTGTAAGACTTGACTTCTACAGCTATAAATATTTTACAATTACCTACTCGTCATTGTCAGACAAACCACTTCCAAGTTTTTCAGTCTGGTCGGCTGTAATAAGAGCGTCTATAATTTCATCCAGGTCACCGTTTAATATTTCTTCCAGCTTGTAGAGTGTAAGGCCTATCCTGTGATCTGTAACACGTCCCTGCGGAAAATTGTATGTCCTGATTCTCTCACTTCTGTCACCGGTTCCCACCTGAGTTTTTCTCGCTTCGGCAACCTCTGAATTCTGCTGCTCCTGTGCAATCTCATAAAGCCTTGCCCTGAGAATTTTCATGGCCTTTTCTTTATTCTTATGTTGAGACCTTTGGTCCTGACAGGTTACAACTATACCAGTTGGTTTGTGGGTAATTCTTATAGCTGAATCAGTTTTGTTTATGTGCTGCCCACCGGCACCTGATGCACGAAAGGTATCAATTTCAAGATCATTAGGATTAATTTCAACATCAACTTCTTCTACTTCAGGCAATACGGCGACAGTTACGGTAGATGTGTGAATTCTGCCGCTTGATTCAGTAGTTGGCACTCTCTGAACCCTATGAACTCCGCTTTCGAATTTAAGCCTGCTGTAAGCTCCCTTAGCGTCTACAGAAAAGATAACTTCCTTAAAGCCGCCTATCTCAGTTGCGTTTGAATCCAACATCTCTATTTTCCAGCCCTTACTTTCAGCATACATGGAGTACATTCTGAACAGGTCTCCTGCAAATAGGGCTGCTTCTTCGCCTCCGGCTCCACCACGTATTTCAACTATAACGCTTCTGTTATCATTGGGGTCTTTCGGAAGCAGCAGAATCTTTAATTCTTTTTTTATCTCCTCAAGCTTTTCCTTCAACTCTTTTAATTCAGCTTCAACCATCTCACGAAAGTCTTTTTCCAGTTTTTCTTTGAGAAGCTCTTTTGCTTCCTCAATATCTTTATTGACACTCTTATATTCGCGATACTTGAAGACTATCTCTTCAAGTTCTGAATGCTCTTTCATCAGACTTCTATACTCATTCTGATCAGCTATAACAGCCGGATCACTTAGCTTGTGGTTTATTTCTTCATATCGGTTTTCAGCAACTTCAAGCTTATCAAACATCCTGCACCTCAAATTAATTTATATTAAATTTATTGTCTACATTAAAAAACACAACATGATATTATAGCATATGTCTATTATTTGTGAAAGGGGCTTATTCTTTCTCCAACTATATGACAGGTAGGCAAAGAAGCCGATACATTAAAACACTTTGTAAACGGGTGCAATAAGTACATGGGACAGTTCTCAACAATTTTCAACAATCAGTGTTTTTTCAAAGAGCACTCTTTTAAAAAACATCACCTGAAGAAGTATTCTTTTGAAGAAGCGCTTTTTCGGAAAAATATTCCATCGAAGAAATATTCTATTAAGGACGCATTTCCTTAGCCACGGGAGAATTAAACATATTAAAGCATGGATCTTGAGACCCATGCTTTAATTATAACTTATGATTTGATTAAACTTATTATGAACATACAGTTACACCCAAGCTACGGCGCCTAATTAACTATGTTTAAATAACTGAGCTCAAGCTACTGTGCTCAAATCATTACGCTTAAACAACTGCACCCATACTACTGTACCAAATTTTTACCCGTAAGTTACAGCACCTAAACTAATGTGCCTAAATCATTATGCTTATTCCGCTTTACTTTACTACTTCAATATATCCGTTAATGGCCTCTGCATTTATGTTGACTTTCTTAACGTAGTTGACGTAACCGTTGCTTTCGGCCTCTACAAAACTTCCCCCTGTCCTCTGCTTGTTGACATTATGATACATTAATTCAGGGATAAGCAGGTTTACGTCTCCGTTTGAGGCCAGAGCCTTTATCTTATAGCCCTTATTGTCCATGTCGTTCATGTTTACCTTTATTCCCCCGTTGGTTGTTTTAAGAATGAGGTTTATTTCAGGGGAATCCTGGTGATTTTGCAGGTTTTCCATAAGAATCCGGCCATTCATTGTTACAGCAGAAATATCTACGGCCTTAATATTCTTCATATCGATTACAGAGCTTGTCGCATCTATCTGTATGTTCCCTGAAATTATATAACTGGTTTGAATTCTTGAATTTCTGGCACTTATAACCATTTTACCGCTGTTTGCTCCAGTGACTTCTATGGGAGCATTTTTTGTCGTACATTCAAGATATTCTGATAGTGAATCTTCTACAAGTATTTTACCGTTTGAAGTTACGAGCCTGATATTCTTAAACTTTACAGCAGGTAGAAATATCTCATGGGAGACACTGAGATTACCTGTTCTGTTTATTGTGAGAGAAACTGCATCATTATTATTTGTAAATGAAATAATTTCATCTACATTTTCTTGAGGACTCTTAACTCGTGACCTGATGATAATTTTATTATCAAGGTGCTTTTTTACAAGTATTTGTCCGTTAACTGCCATAACATTAAATTCTATTCCGTCAATAGCCGGAGCCTCAAAAGTTTTGTCAATTGTTTTATAATTTCCGAATATATTAAATGCGTTGGTATCTACAAAGCTTCCTACATAATCAACTATTCTGTCGACAACGCCTAATGTAGCAGCGGCAACGTTTTTTCCAAGTTTTTCGGCTTTGGCACTGAATTCATCTACCATCTTGTCAAAGTCCTTATTTGTGTAATTTTTTTTAAAATCTTTTGTCCATTCGTTTATTCTATCCCGCATCTTTGAAATCTCATCGTAAAAGCCTGACTGTTTTTGCTGCTTAGATGTATTTTCTGTCTGCTCCTGCTTTGAGTTGCCCTCAAGTGCCTCTAAAAGTCTGGCAGCTTCTTCGCTGGTTATTTTACCCTCTTCAAGCATTTTAAGGATAAGCAGCCTTTCTTCACTGTATGACATTACACCATCTACCTCCAATCAATTCTTATTTTCAATTCCTTAACAACTCTATCGCTTCGTCAACGGTTATCTCACCATTGTTAAGTCTATCAAGCACTTGTTTTTTCTTCTCGTTATCCTGAGGTTCAGAAACTGTCTTGTGGCCAAGAGCGCTTGCGACATCTTCCAATCTGTTCTTTACGGTAGGGTAGGATATGCCCAATTCTTTTTCAACTTCTTTAATATTGCCTCTGCATTTAATGAAAGCATCAATAAAGGATTTTTGTTCAGGGGTCAGCCTGCAGAACTTACACATTTCAAAATGACCTTCAATGGTAGTGCCGCATTTATTACAGCTTATTTTGGTAACTTCTGTATTGCTGTCACAAACCGGGCACTTCCCCAGAACTTCCTTATACATAAAATCACCTCTTAAATATTTTGATTAACATAACGCTATATATTAAATTTATAAATACAAACATTAAATATATTAATTTCTTAAATCAATATTAATATTATTTCAAAGAAATGTCAATATGATAACTGATATCGCTCTGTTTTTATTGGCGCTTCCGTTGTGAATTTATGTTGATTGAATTTATTAATGTCAGAAGGGTTAATATTTTTATAATGTTGACGATACAACTTATAGTGGGTGACTGGAAAGAAATACACAATATATAGTTGATGAGAATGAGTTTAAGGTATATAATAGTTGCACCGGCAAATAATAAATATAAAGGTAAAGCTATGAAGTCAAGAATAAAATAAAGGGGCGATCAAATGGTTACTCAGATTCGAAAGAGAGACGGAAGACTTGAAAAATTTCACAAGGAAAAGATTACATGGGCGATATTTAAAGCGGCAAATGCATGCGGAGGAAATGATTTCTCCAGGTCGGAATACCTTTGCGAACAGGTAATGAAGATCGTTGAAGAAAGGTTTATGAACGGAATACCCGATGTGGAAAGTGTCCAGGACATTGTGGAAAAAGTGCTTATTGAAAATGGGCACGCTCAGACGGCTAAGGCTTATATACTTTACCGTGAAAAGAGAAAGAGTGCAAGAGAGCTCAACGCACTTATCGGAGCAACAATTGACATGTTTTCGGACTATCTCGGAGACAGAGATTGGCATGTCCAGGAAAATGCAAATACCCAGAAAAGTGTTAATGGACTTAATAATTATATACGGGAGGTTTTTACAAAAAAATATTGGCTATACGAGGTTTATCCCAATGAGGTGAGAGAAGCTCACGAAAGCGGCGATTGTCATATACATGATTTGGGATTTTTTGGCCCCTACTGTGCCGGATGGGACTTGCGCCAACTGCTTACCGACGGATTCGGAGGAGTTGGGGGAAAGGTGGAGAGCAAACCTGCAAGACACTTAAGGTCTTTTCTTGGACAGATAGTAAATTCCACATTTACTACTCAGGGTGAGACGGCAGGTGCACAGGCATGGTCCAGCTTTGATACTTATTGCGCTCCGTTTATAAGGTATGACGGACTTACATACCAGCAAGTCAAGCAGAGCCTGCAGGAATTTATTTTCAACATAAATGTGCCGACACGGGTAGGCTTTCAGTGCCCTTTCTCAAATCTCACATTTGATATAAAAGTACCATCCACCCTTAAAGACCAGCCTGTAATCATCGGAGGGAAGATGATGAAGGAGCACTATGGCGATTTCCAGAAAGAAATGGATATTTTCAACAGGGCTTTTTGTGAAGTTATGCTTGAAGGTGATGCAAAAGGGAGGGTCTTCACTTTTCCTATACCGACGCTGAACATAACTTCGGAGTTTGACTGGGATAATCCTGTAGTAGATGAGTTTATGAAAATAACCTGCAAATATGGAATACCCTATTTTGCAAACTATATAAACTCGGATTTATCACCTGAAGATGCAATATCCATGTGCTGCAGACTTCGTCTGAACACTAAGGAGCTCAGGAAGAGGGGAGGAGGGCTTTTCGGAAGCAATCCTCTCACAGGGTCCATTGGCGTATTTACAATAAACCTGCCCAGGATAGGATATCTTTCATCTACCAGGCAGGAGTTCAAATCCCGTTTATGGCGCATGGCGCAAATAGGGAAGACGTCCCTTGAAATAAAAAGAAAAATTATAGAAGATCAAACGGAAAAGGGCCTATATCCATATTCTGCATACTATTTGCGGGATGTAAAGAAAAGGAGCGGCCAGTACTGGTATAACCATTTTGCCACAATTGGAGTGGTAGGAATGAATGAGGCGCTGCTTAATTTTATGGGAAAGGATATCACTACGCCTGAAGGCCAGGAGTTCGCCATTGAAATACTTAACTATCTCAGGGATATACTTATAGATTTCCAGAATGAAACGGGGCATGTCTATAATCTTGAGGCAACTCCTGCAGAAGGAACTGCTTACAGGCTTGCTCAGCTTGATAAAAAGGCGTTTCCTGATATTATAACAGCAGGCGGTGAAGTACCATATTATACAAACTCTACACAATTGCCCGTAGGGTATACTGATGACATATTTGAAACGCTGGAGCTCCAGGATGAGCTGCAATCGCTATATACCGGGGGGACAGTTCTCCATTTGTATCTGGGCGAGAGCATCGAGGATATAGGACTGTGTAAGAATCTTATTAAGAAAATATTTACTCAGTATAAGCTGCCTTATATATCCATTACACCTACATTCAGCATATGCAATAATCATGGCTATATTCGGGGTGAGCACTTTGAGTGCCCGGAATGCGGCAGTGAGACAGAAGTATGGTCGAGGGTGGTGGGATATCTCAGACCTGTCAAGAACTTTAACAAGGGCAAGAAAGAAGAGTATTTTGATAGAAAGAAATATATTGTGAAGGAAAGAGTATCATGAAGATAGCCGGAGTCCAGAAAAACTCGTTTATAGATTACAGGGGGAAGATTGCGGCAGTCATATTTACGCCCGGATGCAATATGGACTGCTATTACTGTCATAACCGCAGTATTATATGTGGAGAGGGATGCAGGAGCAACTATAAAGTAGAAGAAGTGCTTGATATGCTTTCGCGGCGGCGGAAATTTCTTGACGGCGTGGTGATAAGCGGGGGAGAGCCTACACTTTAGCCGGATCTTGATCTGTTTATAGATAGAATTAAGAATATGGGGTATAAGTTAAAACTGGATACCAACGGAACTAATCCTGCGGTTGTTGAACGCCTGGTGAACAGCGGCATGGTGGACTATGTAGCCATGGACATTAAAGCTCCTTTTGAGAGATATGAAGAGATATGCGGAGTGCGCATAAATCTCCGGGATATTGAAAGAAGCCTTGCCTTCCTTATGGAAGGCAGAGTGGATTATGAATTCCGTACTACTGTTGTTCCTGACCTTTATGAAGATGATATCCTTGCCATAGCTGAAAGAATTAGAGGAGCAAGACTGTACATACTGCAGCAATTCAGACAGCCCGTATCTGTGGATGGCATAGTGGACTATAGAGCATTGAAGGCTCCTCATACGGATTCTTTTATGATAAAGCTGTCTGAAAAGGTTAAAGAAATGGTACAGCAGCAAGAGATAAGGGGTATCGTATAGGAGATAAGAGGTATCGTATGAAAAAAGCAGGCTTTATATTTCGCGCCTGCCTTCCAGTGCTTTTGCCAGTGTAACTTCATCTGCATATTCCAGATCTCCGCCTACGGGTATACCGTGGGCTATTCTTGTTGTTTTTATGCCGAGAGGTTTTAACAGCTTTGATATATACATTGCAGTGGCCTCGCCTTCAATGTTAGGATTTGTAGCAAGGATAACCTCTTTGACATTTCCTTCTTTGACTCTTGCAAGAAGCTCCTTTATTCTAATGTCTTCAGGGCCTATTCCTTCCATCGGGGAAATAGATCCATGAAGGACATGATAAAGTCCTTTAAACTCTCTTGTCCGTTCCATAGCCACCACGTCCTTGGGGTCTTCCACCACGCATATGGAAGAATTGTCCCTTGAACTGCTGCTGCATATGTTGCACGGGTCTGTGTCAGTTAAATTGCTGCATACAGAGCAGTATTTCGTTTTGCTTTTGGCCTCTACTATGGCTGCGGCAAGGTTTTCAGCTTTCTCAAGCGGTAAATTGAGCACATGAAATGCCAGCCGCTGAGCTGTCTTATGACCTATGCCGGGAAGCTTTTCAAATTCCTCAATGAGTCTAGCGACCGGAGCAGCATAAAAGCTCATTATCTACCATTCCTTCTACATAATATGTAATATGAAAATGCAACTTAAACATTATGCGCAACTGCCTGTTTGTGCAGTAAACAAATGGCAGATGCATTCGAAAAGGATTAACTGCTTATAAGGCAGGATTAACTGAACTGCTTATAAGACAGTTTTTATTAGAACAGGCCCGGTAGCCCGCCTAAACCGCCTGTTATTTTTCCCATCTCCGCATTAACCATGTCATCGGCTTTTCTCAGAGCTTCATTAACTGCTGCTAAAATTAAATCCTGAAGCATTTCAACGTCATCCGGGTCTACAACTTCCGGGCTCAGTTTAATTTCCTTTAATTCCTTTTTGCCCGAAACTACAACGGTTATGGCACCTCCGCCGGCAGAGGCTTCAACTGTTTTTTCCTGAAGCTCTTCCTGCAATTTTGCCATTTCCTTCTGCATTTTTTGTGCCTGTTTCATAAGATTGTTTAAATTTCCCCCGCCGAATCCTCCGGGAAATCCACCTCTTGCCATGCTAATACCTCCGATTTTATAATATTTTTACCATTCGGAATCTATATACTTTTTAATATACTATTGTAATAGTACCATAAATAGTATAACTATTATATAGTAATATGCAATTATTATACAAGAAAATACAAGCTCATTCATCAATTATATTAAAGGGGACATTCAACTTTTGAGCAATATCCCTGGCTTTTTCCATCAGTTCGTCTTTTTGAGCTGCTTTTTCTTTATCACGTTTTTCCGCAAAGGCATCATCATCAATACACCTTACCCTTACTTCACGACCGAGGACTTTAGCAACTGCTTTTTCTATAATCTCAATGTTTTCTGCTCTTGAGCAGAGCATTTTGTTGAAGCCTTTTCCTTCTCCGAAAACTATACAGATTTTTTTGTCATCTAATTCCACTGCCTTTGTGTCCAGCAGGTTGGTATAAAGAACTATTCTGCCGCAGCTTTTCAATTCTTCCAGCACACTATCCCAACTGTCAAGGTATTTGTATGAGGATTGTCCATCCACATGTCCTGTAGATTCAGCACTGTTTAACTTCCCGGATGCACTGTTGTCAGAATTCTTATTATCCTGATTTTCGTTGCCCGAGGTATTATTCCCTGAAGAACGCGAAGACCCGTTGGCATCTGTATTTGTATTTGCATTTGAATTTACGTTTTGTGTACCAGGTTTTGCGGATCCTCCAGAGACAGGGAACATATTCTCAAGGGAAGTTTCTCCCATGCCGTTGTTTGAGTTTTTTACCATGCCACTATTTATCGAGTTCAGCCTTTTCTCCAAAACTGACAGCCTTGCTTTCATGTCATCATCAGGTATTGAAGGCCCACTGTCGCATAGTTTAATAAGTGATACCTCCAGGAGAATTCTGGGGTTTGATGCCCATCTCATACTTTGGACAAGAGCTGAAAGCTCTTTTATTGTGTAGATGATTTCGTCGCTGAGAAGATCCGCAGACTGGGATTTCATCAATTCTAATGAACTCTTATATGTGTCTATGACATCTTCAGGGTGATTTACCATTTTGCACAATAAGAGGTTTCTATAATAAACAACGAGATCCAATACAAACTGAATGATGTCTTTTCCATCCATTATAAGTGTATCAACAAGGCCAAGTATCTTTTCAATATTTTTTTGCTTTACAGCATCGACAATTTCAGCCATAAACGTATCATTTACAATACCTACAATAGATAGGACATCCTCGTAGGATATTTTTTCGTTTCCAATAGCTATACACTGATCCAGAAGGCTTATCGCGTCTCTGAGGGCACCATCGGACATTTTTGCCATTAACTTGAGAGCTTCATCTTCAATGAAAATGTTGTTGGCAGATGCAATTGTTTCCAGCCGTTTCATTATGCTTTTTACCGAGATACGCCTGAAATCAAACCTCTGACATCTGGATAGAATAGTAGCAGGAATCTTATGGGGCTCTGTTGTGGCCAATATAAAAACTACATGGGCAGGCGGCTCTTCCAGTGTTTTAAGAAGAGCGTTGAATGCTCCGGAAGAAAGCATGTGAACTTCGTCTATAATATATACCTTGTACTTTGCCTGTGTAGGTGAATAAGCAACTTCATCCCTTATGTCCCTTATGTTGTCAACGCTGTTATTGGATGCTGCATCTATCTCGAGGACGTCAAGTATACTTCCCGACAATATGCCCTTGCATATTTCACATTCATTACATGGATTGCCATCGTGGGGATTAAGGCAGTTTATAGCTCTTGAGAGAATATGTGCCATAGTAGTCTTGCCGGTACCCCTGGTGCCGCAAAAAAGATATGCATGAGCAATGCGTCCTGTGCTGACGCTGTGCTTTAAAGTTTTAACAACATGTTCCTGTTCAACTACATCTTCGAAAACCAAAGGTCTCCATTCTCTGTAAAGTGCTATATATGACATAAAATCCCCTCTATTTAAATTTCATATAGTATTCATACAATTAAATAGTATTCTTACAGCTAAAGGCAGCCCATTACAAAATACAAGAAAATACAATTGTTCATTTAACTTGTTGTGCTAAGCAATGAGCGTTGTGAAGAGCTATAGAGCTGGTTGAAGCATCTTTTAATACACGTATTACATGCAAACTGATTTACCCCGTAACGAGCTTATTAGCCCTTGAGCTTGAAACTTCTGCTATCAAAATGCCGGCACAACATGTTAACTTACGTATAATTGAGCTTATGCCTGTCATGCTTGTATGTAAAACACCTAAAGTAAGTATAGCAAAATGAAAGATACAAAAAAAGGTCCTCCTGGACCGTATTTTTTATGCATGCAAATAAATACTTAAATTTATTCGCAAATATATATATAATTGGCCGTGCACCTGTCTTCGACATTTTCCTACAAGCGTAACCATCACAGTTAACTCGAACCAGGCTACCTTGCGGCACACGAAAGTGTCTGCTTACCGCTGCTTTCTCCCGAACCTGACGGGGTTCACAGATTTCCGTTGCGCAAGACCCAGTTTTCATTGCCACTTATGACGGGCAGTCCCTACAAGAAAAGGCCTATGACAGGAATTCAACCCTGCTATAGCGGATTGCAGGTAAAGGGCACCGCTACCTCCCCGCCTAGCACGACCAAAATCTAGCTTAATAAAATTATGAGTTACTAAATCATTATACTTAAAAATCATTTATATATCAAGGGATATAAAAAATAATAGCCTGGAATATTTATCAATAAAAGTGAAAAAAATAAAGCACTTAAATATTAATTAAAAATAATTCCGATTTATACAAGTGCTTTATCAAATGATATCAACTAAAACAACTCAAACGTTCTATATTAAAAGGAGGAACAAAAATGAAAAAATAGTATTATTGGCTGTGGCAATTATATTATACCACATTTTTCTTGTAAGGTATATTAAAATTGCGTAACAAATATTAACAAACCGTGAACAATATAATTCTGCTCAACCATAACTTGACAGAATTAGCCATATGAAAAATGTGAACTTTCACGGCTGAGTAGAGCTACTTTTTCGGAGTGTGCCGTGAATTTTCAAGGGTATCATTTTTGACTGTGCTACTTTCAATAAAGTTAGTATAATACTTAGTGTATCTATCCAAAATTACCTTGTCATATGCTGTGAGGCTTGTTTTCTTATCTGTTTTCTTTTTAGACATCATAATCATCCACACTTTCTGATAATATTTTGCGTACTTATAATATTTTTGTGTAATATACCTAATTTAACTTGCTATGTTATCTAATGAGACAACACTGTTGAGAGCTTTAGAGCTAGCCGGCGAAATTAAGGATAGGGCAAATCTCCTGAGTGAAAATGCTACGTAATTTTTTCCCCGGGGTGAACTGTTTCTCCTTTAACGGATACAAGCATTCCGAGCACCCTCTCTAAACCGGGTAGGAGGATCTCCTCTGTATGCCCCCTGTTAAAGGAAGCATCTTTTAGCACATGCGAACTATTAACACACGCCAACCGATTTTCCCCGTAACTAGCTTTTTTACTCTTAAGTTCGGAACTCCTGCTATTGAAAACCTGGCACAACAAGTAAATCCAATTCTATTGCCTGTACATGTTTTACTTTTCTATGATTAGAATGTGAAAAGGGATGAAAGAATATTCAATAAGCCCCGAATATCCCGGAAAAGCGGAAAAAGTAGGAGAAGAAATATTTCAAAGAGCAACAGCTTATTTTCTGCATTGTTATAGCTCAGTGAAGAGTATGTTTTAATGATTTTTTGCAGCTCATCACATTTATTCTTAATATTCTCAAAACGTTCACCCAGTTCATAATGACCGGCTAAAATGTCATAAATTGACCTTGCTTCAATTGACTGGTCAATTGAACTTAATCTCTCCAGTACTTTTATGTTTCCTACGCTGTCATACTCAAAACGCATTATTTTCGCTGTTATTGAAGCAAGCTTTTTTGTACTTGCACGCAGTTTTCCTTTCTGTAAAAAAGTTATAATGCTCTCCGATTCATCAAGAAGCTGATTGGCATCGGCTTCAATTTTACTGAGGGCTACTGATCTGGACAATACGGTACAAACAATTGGAATAATATAATCATTATAGTCCACAAAGTCCGAATTACCTTTCCAAAGCCTGCATTCACCGTTATTATAGACTTTTATTGTATGAGTCTCGTAGTATTTTGCAAAATATTCACTGTTTATAATGCCTGTTAAAGATTCCAGATATTCAAGAAAAACTCTGGTTTCATCGCCTTCAAAGTTCACAAAAGTTACACATCCAAACTCAAAAAGGTAAACTTGTTTGGAAGGTGTTCTGTACTTAAGTATCATGTCAAGATGTCTTCCCTTGACGACGATATAATCCTTCCAGCTTATTGGAAAGCTCATTTCAAGGTATGCAGCTATTTTTTGCAGTGGCAATCTGGCACTTACTTTATAACAATTAAAGTGTATTGTCCGCATAATTGATTCCTCTTACTTGAACAGGTCTACAACCATCAGTAGTACTTCAATTATTATAAGAATTACTATTACCCATTCGACAAAAAGGCCTCTTATAGAATGACTGATGGAAGAGAACCCTCCTATTATATTATTTAAAATGTTTGTCTTGCTTTTCATAATTTCAAATCTGTCATTCAATTCAAAAAACTCTGCCATCTTATTGTAGAATTCTTCTGCGTCGCTGTTAACCCAGGTGATGTCCGGCTTATCGAGAATCATTATATAATTTATTGTGTTATATTCGTGCCTGGTCACTCGGGCGATAGTTCTTGCAAGTTGTTTATTGCCTATTCTTAAACTCCCTTTCTCAAGGTTATCTATCATTGTTTCAAGTTTATCCAATATTCCACCCAGCTGTTCCTCGGTTTTTTCAAGGGCGACGGACTTTGCCAGGACAATTGATATGAGCTCAGGATAGAACATTTCGAAGTGGGGTACAATTACATATTTATCGGTTAGTTCCATCTCTTCGGCTCCTCCTACGTGGAGCTCATAGTCATCTGAATAGGCACTCCAGTTTTTCAGATCGATATCCGCTTTAAATTTTTTTAGGTATTCCAGAAATTTCAGTGTGCTGGATGAATCCATGTTGATGAATACAACACTGCCAAAGGAAAAAATGAGGACCTTCTGATCATTTTTTAGTTTCTTCTGGATAATTGCACTAAGTATGTCCCCATTTAGAACAAGGGGTTCCTCCCATGTATACTTTTTGGGTATATTACATTCTGCAGCGATTTTATTAAGATCTATCTCATTTGTAACAGCATATGCGTTGAACACCATTTCACGCAAATTGTTTTCACCTGCTTCCGCTGGATTTTATAATCTTATATGAATAATGAGAAATCCATATATTTGTATTAACTGCCATGTCGCATGCCATGCCATGCCACGGCTTCCGGAAATGAACTTGGCAGGACCACTACACCTGTTATTTATTTAATATGCAAACATGCAGTTGTGCATAATATTCAATCTCCACTATAATATTATACTACATGTATCTTTTGGAATAAACTTCATATTTCTTATTATTTACTATATCCATTTCTGGTATTTATATAAAACTCATTGAAATTACTTCTTTTTTATCCTATATCATTTTATTTCTATTTTTCGAGCTTTATCCGCTTTCGTTGACTTTCCAACTATGTACTGCTATTATTGAGATAAGCTTATTTTGCCAGCATTTTGATACTTTATTCAGAGTGAGGTGTGTTACTTGAAAGTACGCAAGGCTATAATACCGGCAGCAGGCCTGGGTACCAGATTT
>Ga0134105_1000742_pt1 | contig 29983 bp, 24 predicted proteins | sample 16_3_2metaG_FD_94457 | JGI IMG/M metagenome (GOLD analysis project Ga0134105, IMG submission 94457) | Switchgrass degrading microbial communities from high solid loading bioreactors in New Hampshire, USA - 16_60_3.3_214_A3 metaG | ecosystem: Engineered > Bioreactor > Semi-continuous > Anaerobic... | reverse complement strand
GACTTACAGGCCTTTACAATTTCTCCTTGACAACAAATCTTGTATTGGTTTATAAAAGATTAAAAAGGATATAATGAAAAGTGCAGTCAGAATATATAATATAATTTAGTAATAGGTAAACATTTATAAATATATAAATAAACTAAAAAAGATAAATGTTTTTCAATTTACAACATGGAGGATTACAATGGCAGATTATCTAGTTATAGTTGAATCTCCTACCAAAGTAAAGACTATAGGCAGATTTCTCGGAAAAAACTATAAGATAGAAGCATCAGTCGGACATGTTCGTGACTTGCCGAAAAGCCAGATGGGTGTTGATATCGAAAATAATTTTGAGCCTAAGTATATTACTATAAGAGGAAAGGGAGAAATAATAAACAAACTTAAGAAAGAAGCTAAAAAGGCCAAGAAAGTGTATCTTGCTACCGACCCTGATCGTGAAGGAGAAGCAATATCATGGCATCTTGCCAATCTTCTTAATATAGATCAGAATGAAAAGTGCAGAATAACATTTAATGAAATTACGGGCAATGCGGTAAAGGCTGCAATTAAAAATCCCAGACAGATAGACAGCAATCTTGTTAATGCTCAGCAGGCAAGAAGGGTTCTTGACAGGATAGTAGGCTATAAAATAAGCCCTTTATTGTGGAAGAAGGTAAGGAAAGGTTTAAGCGCAGGTAGAGTTCAGTCTGTTGCTACGAGACTTATTTGTGACAGGGAAGAAGAAATAGAAAATTTTATACCGGAAGAATACTGGACAATAACAGCAAACTTAATTTCTGGAAAATCAAAATCAGGATTTGCCGCTAAGTTTTACGGAACTGATGATTCAAAAATCGAGCTTAAGAGCAAAGAACAGGTGGATGAAATATTAAGCCGTATAAACGATGAAAAATATATAGTAAAAAAAGTGAAAAAAGGTGAGAAAAAGAAGGCACCGGCACCTCCTTTTATAACCAGCACTCTTCAGCAGGAAGCTTCAAGAAAACTTGGTTTTCCTACAAAAAAGACAATGATGGTAGCACAGCAATTATATGAAGGTGTTGATGTCAAAGGCATAGGTTCCGTAGGACTTGTTACTTATATACGTACAGACTCAACCAGGATTGCATCAGAAGCGCAGGAGGAAGCAAGAAAATATATTAAAGAAAATTTTGGTGACAATTATCTTAGCGAAACCCCGCGCATATATAAAAATAAGAACGCATCACAGGACGCTCATGAAGCCATAAGGCCGACACAGATAAGTTTAACTCCAGCTTCTGTTAAGGACTCTTTAAGTACGGATCAGTACAAATTATATAAGCTTATATGGGAAAGATTTATAGCAAGTCAGATGTCATCTGCTGTTTATGACACTCAGGCAGTTGATATTGCTGTTTCTGAATATTTGTTTAAAGCAAGCGGCTCCAAAGTAAGATTTCCGGGATTTATGGTTCTTTACATTGAAGGAAAGGATGAGGAATCGGAAGTAGAAAATTTAAATATTCCTGACCTTAATGAAGGTGAGGAACTTAAGCTGAAAAAGATAGAACCGAAGCAGCATTTCACTCAGCCTCCTCCAAGATACACGGAGGCTACATTGGTAAAAGCTCTGGAAGAAAAAGGGATAGGTAGACCAAGTACTTATGCGACTATAATATCCACAATCCTGGCAAGGGGATATATCATCAGAGAAAAGAAAACCCTGATACCGACTGAAATAGCTCGAGTAGTAAACGATATAATGAAAAATTATTTCAAAGAAATTGTTGATATTGACTTTACAGCCCAGATGGAAAAAAAGCTGGATGATGTTGAGGAAGGAACAAAAGAATGGGTGGATATCCTGACTGAATTTTATGAACAGTTCAGACATGTACTGGCTGACGCGGAAGAGAAAATCGGAAACGTTGAAATTAAGGATGAGGTTACTGATATCAAATGCGAGAAATGCGGCAGAAATATGGTAATCAAGCATGGGCGTTTTGGCAAGTTCCTTGCATGTCCCGGTTTTCCTGAATGCAGAAACGCACGTCCTATACTAGAGGAAGCAGGGGTAAACTGTCCGAAATGCGGCGGCAAGGTGTTAATTAAGAAAACCCGTAAAGGAAGAACCTATTTGGGATGTGAGAATAATCCGAAATGTGATTTTATGACATGGGATAAGCATACAAAGGAAAAATGTCCTGAATGCGGTAACTTCCTGACGATGAAAACAAGCGGAAAGAAGAAAATAATAAAGTGCAGCAATGATAAATGCACTTATACAAGGGAAGAATAATATAAAATGCGATAAATATTATTGCTTAGCTTCCACATACCATCAAGGAGAAGACATACAATGGATAAATACGTAATTGTAATAGGAGCAGGACTTGCAGGCTGCGAAGCGGCATGGCAGATTGCAAAACGAGGAATAAAGGTAAAATTGTATGAAATGAAGCCCGTTAAATTTTCGCCCGCTCACAGCCTGAACACTTTTGCAGAACTTGTATGCAGCAATTCTTTACGCTCTGACAGATTGGAAAATGCGGTAGGACTCTTGAAACAGGAAATGAGAATGCTCGATTCCCTTATTATGAAATGTGCTGATATGACAAGAGTTCCTGCGGGCGGTGCATTGGCCGTTGACCGTGTTAAGTTTTCTGAACTTGTAACAAATACCCTTTTGGAAAATGACAATGTTGAAGTTATTAATCGTGAAATAGACAGCATTCCGCTGGATGAAACCGTAATTGTGGCAACAGGGCCGCTTACATCCGAAGTATTGTCAAAGAACCTTAAGGATCTTCTGGGAGAAGAATATCTTTACTTTTATGATGCTGCTGCGCCAATAGTAACATATGAGTCAATAAATATGAATAAAGCTTTCAGAGCGGCCAGGTACGGTAGAGGGGAAGACGATTATATAAACTGTCCCATGGATAAAGAGCAGTATGAGTTGTTTTATAATGAATTGGTGAAAGCGGAAACTGCACCAATTAAAGAATTTGAAAAGGAAATACTGTTTGAAGGGTGTATGCCGATAGAGAGTATGGCAGCAAGAGGAAAAGATACTCTCCGGTTCGGCCCGTTGAAACCGGTAGGTCTGATAGATCCCAATACTCAAAAAGAACCCTATGCGGTTGTTCAGCTAAGGCAGGATAACAGCGAAGGTACCCTTTTTAATATGGTCGGATTTCAAACACACCTTAAATGGCCTGAGCAAAAAAGAGTGTTCAGATTAATACCCGGGCTTGAGAATGCTGAATTTGTACGTTATGGGGTTATGCACAGAAACACTTTCATTAATTCGCCGAAATTGCTTGATAATACTTATAGATTGAAAAAAAACCCCAATATATATTTTGCAGGACAGATTACAGGTGTTGAGGGATATATAGAATCCGCATCTTCCGGATTGGTTGCCGGAATAAATGCTGCCATGCAGGTAAGCAATAAAGAAAGGATTGTTTTTCCTTCTGTTACTGCAACAGGTGCTTTGAGTTCATATATCTCCAACCAGTCAGTCAGCGCATTTCAGCCAATGAATATAAATTTCGGCATTATAGATAAGCTTGATGTGAAGATAAGAGATAAGTCCAAAAAGAATCTTGAGATAGCAAAAAGAGCCCTTGCTGTTATGGAAAATATTGCACATGAGATGGAATAAAATATAATGGATTATTCATCACGAATATACGGAGGACGGATTATTTGATCGGTATTTTATTATGTTAATAACACTAACAGTTTTTTCTTATTAAATATTGTAATCAACATTCACGAATGCTATAATTTTCATATGATATAATCTAATATAGTAAAAATTCTGGGAGGTTTTTTCTTATGAAAAAAATTATGTCAACTATTGTGATTGCTGCAACGTTAATTACGCAGAGTTTTTCCGGTGCTGTTCTTGCTGACTCAAGTCCCGCAGCGGATTTAAGTACGGACCAGCTTTTAATTATGTCTAATTCAACAACGGCCCAACCGTCGTCAGATATAGCTGATATTATAAAGAATGTTCAAGAAATATTAAGCACGGGAAATATTGAAGACCCAAGTACATTAATAACTTATTTCAATGAATTTAAAGGGAAAATATCTGCTTCTGATGAAGATACTACTGCAGCTAATATTTCCGCTACCGTTAATGCAATACATACATTTAAAACAGCTTTAGCATTAATAAAAGACAATAAAATAAAAAATCAGGTAATACAAGCTGTTTTGGACATCGAAGGAGCTGTAATAAATGCTACATATTCATTAAAGAGCCAGTCAAATCTGCTGATAGCAGCAAACAGTGCTGTAATAATAGTAGAGGATATGTGTGACATTATCAAAATAGTAGGTGATGAGCTTACTTTGAATAATACGGTAGCTATCGTAAATAATTCTCTCGATATTTTCGATCAGTGCATAGCAAAGATTACTGATGAAGAGGCAGTAGTACAAGCAGTTAATGCAACTGATGATGTAATGGAAAAAGCTTCTAGCTTTTTACGTTCACTAAATACAAACAACCAGAGAAAATTTGTAGGTGAATCAGCTGCAAAAGTTCTTGCTACTGAAGCGAATATTTTGAAAAACATAAAGTCAAATGATAATGCAGTTGCTTTGACTGAGGTTATTCCTACTATAATAAATTTAACTAATCAGATGATTGGAAACAGTAAGAATGCGGAAGTAGCTCAAATGGCAGCTCAAAATATGGCAAAATACTTAAATGCTATGGGAAGCGTTATAGATGCAATGAATTCCTCAGATGATAAAACAAAGTTTATAGAAGGTATAAAAACAGAAATTGATGGATTTTTGAAAAACAGTTTGCTTGAAAATTCAGAGAAGACTGCAATTCAAAAAGCAGTTACTGCAATATCCGAAAAAGCGAAAACAAAAATAGTTATAGTGCTTTATGTAAACAATCCTAAAATGACAATTAACGGCGCAGAGAAAGAAATCGACCCAGGACGCGGAACTAAACCTACCATTGTAAACGACAGGACATTGGTGCCAATCGCAAGCATAATAGAAGCTATGGGAGGAACCGTTAGCTGGGATGGAACAGAACGCAGGGTTGATATTACATTAGGAAGTACAAATATAAAGCTTTGGATTAATAAGCTGCAAGCTCAGGTAAACGGGCAAAATAAAACTCTGGACGTGGCTCCGGTTATTATAAATGACAGAACAATGCTCCCTCTGCGTTTCATAACTGAAAATTTAGGTGCAGAAGTAGGATGGGATGGAACAGAAAAGAAGATAACCATAACATATGAAAAATAATGGGATAAATTAATAACATCTGTTAAAGTGAGTAAACCGCAAGTATTGGTTTACTCACTTTTTTATATGTATTTTTGTGTTAATTTAACTTGTTGTGCTAGTAGGTTTGTTCCAGAAAATTGAGTTACGATTCCAAGACCTTGTAAGCTCAGCTGCTACTAATTTAAACTCGCAAAATAATTTCGAATTTATATATGTGCTTCGTAACAGAATATGTTTATGGCAGCGGGGCACTACAATTAATGAAGTGCATTTTAACATATATGAAAATCCGGATATTATTTATGTTAAAAAGCATCATGTAATTATTCTGCTCAAACAGTTAATTTGCTTAACTTAGGCTCGGCTTAACAGGTGATATGAGCCTCTCCACAAGGTTCTTTCCATAAAACAACTGGCACAATAGATTAATTTATGTAGTATTAATTATTTAAGCTATAAATACAGAAACTATAAATATATAAAATTTACAATAAAAGATAAGGCATACATATATCACTCCTGAATCAGCAATATATATAATAATTCTTCACAATATTACAAAATTATGCAAATGGATTGAAAAATTTAGAATTTAGTGATATAATTTCTTTTGCTATACTTAATATCATGTTTAAATTGAAGTTATTGTTAAGGGGGATTTGATAAATGAAAAAGTTATTAGTGACCATTCTAATTGCAACTATGCTGGTCACTCAGATCTTTGCGGTACAAGTTTCGGCTGACATTTCAGATATAAGGGATTTGGCATTGCAATTCAATGCCTTAAATGACCAAGAAAAAGGTATTATTCTAAAGGGAATATGGGATTGTGTATTACCTGCAGTCCAAGATGGAAGCATATCTGCTACACCACAGGATATTCAGAATATTTACGATAGATTGAAAGCAAGTGTTGGTCCATATTGGGATAATGTCGTAGATGAAGCTGCGAATGTTCCAGGCAAAATTTCGGCAGCTTCAGTTAAGCTTCTAATAAGTAAAATCATTGCAAATAAAGGTTTAATAATGCCTTTATATAATCAATTTGCAGTTCTTGCAAACAGCAGTGAAATAAAGCAGATACTGGGGCTAAGCTCAACAGCTACAAGTGGAGATGTCTATGCGGCAATATATTCAAAACGACTGCCTATTTTAAAATATACGAATAATGCTTTTGCACCGGCTGATAATCTGGGAACAAATCTGGTAAACTCCCTGAACACAACCGGTACATTTACTCCTGCGTTAAAAGAAGCTGCTGCAATGGTGATAGATGCGCAGATGATATTAGTTGCAGAGAGACTAAATGCAAACATACCGGTATACAATATTGACCCTCAGGAAATATTAAGCTTGCTTGATATGTTTGGATTGCTTCAAACCGGTGCATCGACGCCTGTTCCTGCATATACTGCGGCAGCAGCTGCAGCAGCAACTGTAGTTACTGCAGGAACTGACAATAGCATAACATTAACAGTAAAAGATTCTAATGGGAATATTGATACAAGTTTCAATGGATTAAAGAAGGTTACTGTTTCAGGTATAGAGAAGGCTCCTGATAACAGTTATGGCAGCTTTAACGGAAATAGTCTGACATCTTCCAGTAAAGAAGAGGATGTTAATTTTACAGGCGGTACAGCTACCGTAAGTCTTATACTTAACAAGGCTACTGATCAAAGAATCAGTTTTAGCATATCCGGAGTAGCTACCCCCGCTACTAATACATTGAATATAAAAGTAAATCCCGGCAAAGCTGTATCAATGGTGATTGAGCAACAGCCGTTACCGCCTTCCGTATATGGAGGAGTACTGCTGCAGCAGCCGAGAGTTGCTTTAATCGATAGATTTGGCAATGTCTGTACGAATGATAATACTACTAAAGTAACAGCAATGAAATATGATTCAGGTTTATGGGTGCTTAATGGAACTACAGAAGTAACGGTTACAAATGGAATTGCAATTTTTACTGACTTAAAGGCAACAGCTATGAGTGAGAATGTAACAGCACAAATATCATTCAGTTCAGCAGGTATTGGAAGCGTAATAAGCAATGAGATGAAGCTGCCCAGTCCGAGCGGCGGCTCCGGAGGAATTATTCCTTCAACTCCGGGTACGGATGTACCGGGGACTACAGAGCCCGGTGAAACCGGCGAGCAGGATAATGATAATATAAATAATGTTTTGGATGAAATCAAAGATGTGATCAGCGGTGGTACAATCAGCAACACAGAAGCTGTTACAAAAGGATTGGATGCTTTAAAGCAAAATATTGCGGCAAATAACGAAAAAACAACTGCTGAAAATATCAAAGCATCAACTGATATTATCCTGTCTGTAACTGAAGCAATGACTAAAGTAACTGATGCTCAGGAAAAGAGCAAACTTATAAACAGTATATTGCAAACTACTGAGGCGATTATTGCTGCATCAACTACTGTAAAGGACCAGGAAAATATAACTACTGCCATAGAAAATGTAACATCATTGCTGAACAATTTATCTAATATAGTAAAAATAGCAGGTGACAGTTCAACAGTAAGCAGTCTGGTTGTAACTGTCAATAAAGCTCTTGATGCAATAGACCAGAATATTGGAAAAATTTCAGGTGAAGAAGCATCAGCAAAAGCGATTGACTCTGCGGCAAATTTGATGGACAGCGCAGCTAAGTTACTGCAGAGTCTGAGCGACAACAGCCAGAAAAAATACTTAGGTGAAGCTGCAGCAAAGATCGTTGACTCGGTAAGCAAGGCTGTGGGCAATATCAAGTCACCTGAACAGGCGGCTTCAACAGCAAAGCTTATAACTTCACTTATTGAAAATACTAATAAGATGGTAGGCAACACAAATGCGGAAGTAGCAAAGGCTGCGGCAGCTTCTACTGCTAATCTCATAAAGAGTACGGAAAAGATTGTTGAAGCTATGAGCTCTGACGAAACTCTTTCGGATTTAACAAAGGATATTATCAGTACAACGGTTTCATTTGCAGCCAACGGTTACGTTGATGAGGCTGACAGGGCAAAAATGAAAGAAGCAGCAGCCACTGTAGCTGAAAAAACTATAAATAAGCTTACAACCAGGAAGGTAGATGTATCAGTAGATAACGGGACAGCAAATGCAGAAATAGATGAAGATGAGGCAGAACTGCTTGTTAAGAAAGCTGAACTGATCGCGCAGACTGCAGATGCTGTCAAGGACAATGCAGAAGGCCTGGGCTTAAATATTGAGAAAAAGCTGGTTCTTGATGTAGAGGCTGATTCAGAGGTTGACAGCGTTAAATCTTCAATACCGGGTAAAATCTTTAATGCAGCCATAAGCAACGGCCTCACTAGTGTTGAGATAGCTTCTGATGTGGCTACACTTAAGATGGAGCCGGATTTTGCGTCAGAAGTAAAAAATGCTGCGGCAGTATCGATAGAAACTAAAAAGGTTAAATTAACACCAGAACAGGAAGCGAGCCTGAGCGAAGAACAAAGAAAGATATATACATCCAGTAGTGTTGTTTATGATTTTACTGCGGAATTAACTGATAAAAACGGTAACAAAAGTACTTTATCTAAATTTGACAAAGAAATAAGCGTCAGCATACCTTATGAGCTTAAGGCTGGTGAAGATCCTGAATGCATTACTGTTCTTTATCTTACTGATGACGGAAAAGTAATTAACATGCAGGGTAGGTATAATAAAGAAACAGGGTGCGTTGAATTTACAACGAACCACTTCAGTAAATATATAATTAAGAACCTGGTACCTTCGTTTACTGATATGAAGGGGCATTGGTCCGAACAATATGTAAATGTGCTATATTCAAAAGGTATAGTAAACGGAAAAGATTCCGTATATACTTATAAACCTGAAGATAATTGTAACAAGAGCAGAGTTTGCCAAACTTCTGACCACTGCTTTGGGGATATATGATGAGAATGCCGTATCTCCGTTCTCAGATGTGGAGAAAGATAAATGGTACAGTTCATATATAGCTTCGGCGTATAAATATGGACTGATTTCAGGTTATCCAAATGGCAATTTTGGTCCAAATGACTTAATAACAAGGGAAGATATGGCTGTAATGCTTACGAACGCTTTGACAAAAGTATTGAAATATGAAGCCGATGACTTTACCGCTGAAGTTAAGTTCAGCGATAAGAGCAATATATCAGGATATGCCCTCAATGCGGTCGGAATGGCGGTTGAATATGGTCTGATAAGCGGCAAGCCCGGCAATATATTTGATCCGAAAGGATATACAAAACGCAGTGAAGCGGCAGCTGTTATCAAATTATTATACGACTTAAAAAATAAATAATACAATATGTTAAATACATAAATAGCATGGTATTAATAATAGTTTAGGGAGGCTCAGGATATATCCGGAGCCCCCATTTGTGTTATTAATTTATTTTATATAATAATTTGTTGTGTTATTTGAATATAAAGTTTTTTGACAATATAAACTAACACAATTTGTTAACTATTTGGAAACATATATTAACAGTTGATAATATATCTGTTTGAATTTACAATCTACAGAAAGCTCAAGCAAGATGTCACAATAATATCAAAACAGCTAATAAAAGATAATTGCAGTTGTGTTTTGTCGTATTGAACAGAAACATGCAACGGAGTACAATATAATTAACGACAATAATATGAGGAATTGCAAATATGATAAAACGGGTTATAAAATTTATCTTTATAGCAATATTAATATCTTTTTGTCTGCATATGACATCTAAGATAATCATTGTATATAATGCAATACAAGACAGTATTGCATCGGCAAGAGGATATGATATTAATACCGGGACAAGCTCTGCAAACAAAAACTCTGTTAATTCATCCGAATATAAAGATAACTCAGCATCATCTAACAACTCAAGCATGAAGCAGAACAGCAATGATATTAAAAGTGGCACAGCTATTAATTCGGGCAATAAATTATCATCTGATATGAACAAGAATAATGATGCTTATGGTAAAAACAATGATGATGAATACGGACATAGTCAGGATAAATCTGCTTTAGATGTTGCAACTTCTATTGTTCAAATCCCTATAGATATAAACGAAGCGGAATCAAAAGCTAAAAGCATAGCAGGAGGAGATGTTGACCTCAGAGACTTTTTCACAGTCGGATTTATTGTTTTAAGTAAATTAAATGCTGATGAGATTAAATATTTGTTTAGCTCTGCTAAAGAAGATTATTTTCTAAATACACCGGTGGAGGAAATAGAAAAAACCCGTGAAATATTATTTTCAAAGTTGTCTGAAGAAGATCTGGAAACATTAAGAGCGCTTGGGAAAAAATATGGATATTCTATGAGACTGCTGGAGAGAGAATTGGATGTGGCCAAAGCAAAAGAGGAAGTAATGAAAAGTTATGGAAGACAATGATTTCACTTGATTTGTAAGGAGCTAATGGAAATGAGGATAAACAAACAAAAAATAATTCTGGCAATTTTTGATGTGCTGTTAATTAATATTTCACTATTTGGCGCGTTGTTTATCAGATTTGACGGAAATATTCCAGAGCAATATTTTGATAACCTTTTATGGTCTTTTGCTGCTTATACGGTAGCAGACATGCTTATATTTTATTTGGCCGGATTATATAAAAGCATATGGAAATATGCAAGTATCGAAGAACTGATACAGATAGCTCTTGCAACTTTTTTAGCTACTCTGATTTCAATTCTTATTAGTCTTGTGGCTGGTAAAAAGATGCCGTTATCTGTATTTATCATATCATACTTATTGCTGTTTATCCTGTGCGGTGCATTCAGATTCAGTTACAGAATAATTAAAAAGCTGAAATACGATTTTCGTGGAAATAATAATGCTGTCAGGAGGCTAATGATAGTTGGAGCAGGGCAGGCAGGATCGATGCTGATAAAGGAGCTTAAAAAAAGCCATCAGAATACATATAAGCCAGTAGTAGCCATAGACGATGATCCGGCAAAAATAAATTCAAGCTTAAACGGCGTACCGATAAAGGGCAATCGGGACAAAATATGCGAGCTGGCAGAAAGATATGAAATAGATGAGATCGTAATAGCTATTCCTTCAGCCAGCAGAAAACAGCTTGCTGAGATAATTAGAATTTGCAAGAAGACAGGATGTAAGCTTAAGACCCTTCCCGGTGTATATGAGATAATTGACGGCAAAGTAAGTGTTAAAGATATACGTGATGTCAATTTTGAGGATTTGCTCGGAAGAGATGAAATAAAATTAGATACATCAAGCATTGCCAAATATATTGAAAATGAAGTGATTCTTGTAACGGGAGGGGGAGGTTCAATAGGTTCGGAGCTATGCAGGCAGATAGCTAAATATAATCCGAATAAACTGATTATTTTTGATATTTATGAAAACAGCGCATTTGAACTGCAAAATGAATTAAAACATCTTCACAGAGACAAGCTTGATCTGGAAGTACTTATAGGTTCCATACAGGATGAAGATCGAATGAATTATATATTTGAAAAATACAGACCCGGAGTTGTATTCCACGCTGCCGCGCATAAGCATGTGCCTCTTATGGAGGACAGCCCAAAAGAAGCCTTTAAAAACAATGCCATAGGAACACTTAATACTGCTAAATGTGCTGATAAATACGGAACTAAAAGATTTGTCCTCATTTCTACAGATAAAGCTGTTAACCCAACCAACATAATGGGTGCAACAAAAAGGCTGGCAGAAATGGTTATTCAGTCTTTGAATAAGATAAGTAAAACGGAATTTGTCGCAGTAAGGTTCGGAAATGTATTAGGAAGTAACGGCAGTGTTGTACCTGTTTTTAAAAAACAGATAGCTGCAGGGGGGCCTGTAACTGTCACACATCCAGAAGTTACAAGGTTTTTTATGACAATACCTGAAGCAGTTAGTCTGGTTATCCAGGCGGGAGCAATGGCTAAAGGCGGTGAAATATTCATATTAGACATGGGTGAGCCGGTAAAAATAGCTGACCTTGCAAGGGATATGATAAGGTTGTCAGGTTTTGAACCGGATGAAGATATCAAAATTGTATACACAGGACTTAGGCCAGGGGAAAAATTACATGAGGAACTTCTGATGGATGAAGAAGGAATAACGGCTACTGAGCATGGAAGTATATTTGTCGGTCGTCCTTTGGAATTGACATTTGAAGAGGTAATGATGATGGTTAAAAAACTTGAAAACAGCGAATGTGAGCCGACGGAGTTTAAAAAAGCAATGGCAGAAGTTCTTGATACATATAGCTTTAGTAGTGAATATGATAAAGAAAATATGCTGAAAAATGCATAAAATTTATAATTATATTTATGTGTAATAAATAAAATTAACATGATATATCAATATTAATGTATATAAAATTAGTATTTTTTATTAATCTGTAAAAAAGTGTTGAAAAATTGTAAAAATGAGGCTATAATATCAGCGTCAGTATTTGTTATATAAAATATTGCTGAATTTTACGAAAGAAGCATCCTGCAGACATTTATGGTGTTTCGGCCCATAAATAGAAGAGGAGATAATAGAGTCTACCTTTGCTGGTTAAGTACAAAACCAGAAAAATTATGATGTAGCAGATATGTAAGCAAATAAAACACAATATACAAAGCAAAATGTGTTGATTACAAAAACTAAATAACTTATTAATTATCATGCAATTGGAATCCAAATGAAATAATAAAAAAATCCTAAACACAAAAACATACAAAAGATATGATTTATGATGAATTTACTTCAGTTTAGTTAGATGGGGGAAATACTAATGTGCATGTATAATTATTTCAAACGCATACTTGATATTGTCCTGTCATCAATAGCGTTAGTTTTCTTATTTCCATATCTGGTTTTAGTAGCAGTTATTGTTAAAGCTGAATCAGAAGGACCTGTTCTTTTCAAGCAAAAACGTGTCGGCAAAAATAAAAAGGAATTCTATATTTACAAATTCAGAACAATGAAAACGACGGCTCCGTCTGATATTCCTACTCATAAACTTATAAAAGCAGAGAATTATATTACCAAAGTGGGTAAGGTTTTGAGAAAATCCAGTTTGGATGAATTGCCTCAGCTCATAAATATAATCAAGGGTGAAATGAGCATCGTAGGCCCGCGCCCTGCATTATGGAATCAGTTTGATCTCGTAGAGGAAAGGGACAAGTACGGCGCTAACGATATTCTACCGGGATTAACCGGATGGGCTCAGGTAAACGGCAGAGATGAGCTGCCGACAGAAATAAAGGCAAGGCTTGACGGAGAATATGCAGCAAATATAAGTTTATTGATGGATATAAAAGTAATATTAATGACAGTGTTTAATGTGTTTACTGCTAAAGGTATTGTTGAAGGTAATGCTAATAATCATAATGTTAATGAAATAGAAGTGGAAGCACATCAACGTGTTGCTATGTGAGGAATAAGTTTAATAATAATTTATAAACATAATATTTTGGGAATTATTCAAAAAATAGTTAAGAGTGTAATACCTAACTAAATTTTATGTCATCTTAAGTTGAATCTTTAAATTACATTTACTTTTCATAAAATCGGGAGATTTATATTGTATAATTGAAAAGGAGCTCATGAGAGGACTGCTTCGAGATGAAGAAAATACTTATTACAGGTGCTAACAGTTATATTGGGACAAGTTTTGAAAAATGGCTTGCCAAAGAACCTGAAAAGTATGCAGTAGATACTGTTGATATGATAGGCGATTCATGGAAACAAAAAGATTTCTCCGGATATGATGTAGTATTTCATGTGGCAGGAATTGCGCATGTAAAAGAAACTAAAAAAAATAAAGAACTTTATTATAAAGTTAATAGGGATTTATCATATGAAACTGCTAGAAAAGCAAAAAAAGAAGGCGTAAAGCAGTTTATTTTTTTAAGTACAATGAGCGTTTACGGGGTTGAAAAAGGAATTATTGATGAGAATACTCCATTAAAGCCTAAAACTAATTATGGAAAATCTAAACTTGAAGCTGAAAAATTGATAATACCTTTAAGTAATGATAAGTTTAAAGTTGCGATACTTAGGCCTCCAATGATTTATGGAAAAGGATGCAAAGGAAATTATCCCAGGCTGGCAAAATTGGCTTTGAAAACACCTATATTTCCGAATATAGATAATAAGCGTAGTATGCTTTATATAGATAATTTATGTGAATTTGTCAAGTTTATAATAGATGATTGTTCAAGTGGAATATTCTTTCCTCAAAATGAAGAATATGTATGTACTTCAAAAATGGTTAAGCTTATAGCTGAAGCACACGGTAAAAAAATCAGGATGACAAAGTTATTTAATCCTTTGATCAGATTACTAAAAATAGGTATAGTTAATAAAGTTTTTGGCGACTTAGTGTATGATAAAAACTTGATTATGATTAACAAAATACAAAACTTAAGTTTTATAAAATTTAATGAAACAATAAGAATTACGGAGGAATAAATTGAAAAAAGTTGTTATATTATCAAATCATCATGTATATACATACAATTTTCGCAAGGAATTAATACAAAGACTTATAAGTGAAAAATATAAAGTATATGTTATACTTCCATATGGTGAAAAAGTCGAGCTTTTAAAAGAAATGGGTTGTGAATTCATTGATTTACCATTGAATAGGCGTGGTATGAATCCGATTACTGATCTTAAATTAATCTATAGTTACTATAAATATATAAAAAAAATAAAACCTGATATAGTTTTGTCATATACAATTAAACCTAATATTTATGGAGGATTGGTTTGTAGGATACTAAATATTCCATTCATGCCTAATATTACAGGACTTGGAACTGCAATTGAAAATGAGAATTTTGTTCAAAAGATACTTGTAATATTATATAAATTAGCATATAAAAAAGCTAACTGTGTTTTTTTTCAAAATAAAGAAAATTATGAGTTTTTCAAATCTAAGAAAATAAAGATTAATAAATATAGAATAGTACCTGGTTCAGGAGTAAATATAAAACAATTTTCTTTACTACCATATCCATCAGATGAGATAATAAATTTTGTATTTATATCAAGAATAATGAAAGAAAAAGGTATCGACTATTATTTAGCGGCTGCAGAATACATAAGAAATAAATACCCAAACACAAGATTTCATGTGTTAGGTTTTTGTGAAGAAAATTATGAAAAAAAATTAAAAGAATTAAATGATAAAGGAATTATAGAATATCATGGCATGCAAAGTGATGTATGTAAGTTTTATAAAATTTCACATTGTACAGTACATCCTACGTATTATCCAGAGGGCATGTCGAATGTATTACTTGAAAGTTGTGCTTGCGGTAGACCAATCATTACAACCAATAGAAGCGGTTGTAAAGAAATAGTTGTTGATGGTGTTAATGGATTTGTTATACAGCAGAAAAATAGTAAGGACTTAATAGAGAAAATAGAAAAATTTATTAAATTAGATTATGAAGCAAAAAGGAAAATGGGTTTAGAAGGAAGAAAGAAAGTAGAAAAGGAATTTGATAGACAAATTGTTGTTGATGCTTACATGAATGAAATAAAAAAAGTAATAAAGGAAGTTTGATATGAATTACAAAAAAATAATTAGAAGTCAGGAAATGAGATTAAAAATTCTACGAATTCTTGAATTTTTACCAGATGAGCAAGTTATAAAATTTCAATATAAAATTGCTACTGGAAGGAAACTCAATCTAAAAAATCCAGTAAGATTTACTGAAAAAATTCAATGGTACAAATTGTATTATAGGGATCCTCTTATGACTAAGTGTGCGGATAAATATAGAGTACGTGAGTATGTCAAAGAAAAAGGCTATGAGGATATATTGATTCCTTTATATGGAGCCTATGAAAGAGCAGAAGATATTGATTTTGACAAATTGCCAGATAAATTTGTATTGAAAGTAAATAATGGAAGTCATACTAATATTTTTTGTGACGATAAATCAAAAATAGATAAAGACCTCATAATAAAAACTCTTAATAACTGGTTGAAAAAAAGAACTGTAAAAGCAGGCAGGGAATGGGCTTATTATAATATAAAGCCTATGATAATATGTGAGAAGTATCTTAAAAAAGATGAATATAATGATCTGATGGATTATAAATTTTTTTGTTTTAATGGAAAACCGTTTTGTTTGTATGTAATATCAGACAGATTTGTGAAAGATGGTATAAAGCTAGGTATATATGATATTGATTTTAATAAACTTCCATATCAAAGATCTGACATAAAAGGTTTAAACTATGATATAACTAAACCTAAAAATTTTGACAGAATGATTGAAATTGCAGAAGTTTTATCTAAAGATTTTCCTCATGTCAGAGTAGATTTATATAATATTGATGGTGATATATATTTTGGAGAATTAACGTTTTATGATGGAAGTGGCTATAAAGGATTTATACCTGATGAATTTGATTTTATACTAGGAGAGAAGTTTAATTACCAATATATAGAAATGAGGACATAATAAATGCAAGTGTTATTCTGTCATGATGGACCATTAACAAAAGATGAATTAAATAATTATTATGGGGTCGCTCATAATAATGACACATTTTGTCGCTACTATGCAATAGCCGATGAATTGGCTGTTGCAATTAGAATTAGAGAAATTACAAAAGTTAAGGCAGAAAAAAGTTTATCAAAGATTACTGTATCACCATTTAAAGTTATTGAGTGTCCCGATATGTCTAATTTTAAAGGAATGTTGTTTAATAAGCAAAAAGTTAGCAGAATTATAACTAAAGCAGTTGAAGATGCTGATTATATTGTGGCAAGATTACCAAGTATAATTGGGCTTTTTGCTATTGATGCTGCAAAAAAGCTCAAAAAGCCATATTTAGTTGAAGTTGTTGCTTGTCCTTGGGATGCATTATGGAATCATAGTTTAAAAGGGAAAGTTGTAGCTCCATATATGTACTTTGCTACCAAAAAACGAATAAAAGAAGCTCCTTTTGTGCTTTATGTAACTAATAAATTTTTGCAGCAAAGATATCCTTGCCATGGACGCACAATTGGATGCTCTGATGTAGATTTACAATCTATAGATGATAGTATATTAAAGAAACGTTTAAATAAAATTCAACAAATGAATAAAAATAATCCAGTCATATTAGGTACTATTGCTGCAGTAAATGTAAGATATAAAGGACAAAAATATGTAATCAAAGCAATTTCGAAGTTAAATAAACAAGGATATAATTTTGAATATCATCTAGTCGGTGGTGGAGATAACAAGTATTTAAAATCAATAGCAGTGAAATATAATGTTATAGATAAAGTTAAATTTATAGGAGTTTTACCGCACGATGAAGTTTTTAATTTTTTAGACAATATAGATATATATATTCAACCAAGTAAACAAGAAGGATTACCAAGAGCTTTAGTTGAAGCTATGAGTCATGGATGTCCATCACTTGGCTCAAATATAGGAGGAATACCTGAATTAATAAAAAGTGAATATATTTTTTCAAATGGTTCTGTAAGCGAAATATGTAAGCTATTAAAAAAGATGGATAAAGAAGAAATGAAAAAAGAAGCAAAAATAGTATTTGAAAAAGCAAAGGAATATAGCAAAGAATTACTTGATAAAAAGAGATTTAAATTTTATAAAGAGTTTGTTTTTAGTATAGAAAGTAGGAATTAATTATGAAGAATATAAGAGTAATATATGTAGTAAAAGAAAGTTTACATATATATCCCCCATGTATAACTCAAATATTATTATTAAATGATTATGATATTGATGTTACGATTATTTGTGGTGATTGTGATTCGTATTTACTAAATATTTTTAAAAAGAGAAATATAAATTGCATTATTATTGGCAATAAGAGAATTAAAATAAGATTTCTTGGTAAAGTAATTAGTTATTTAAGATTTAGATACAAATCTTGGAAAGTGATTAAAAGCTTAATAAGCAGTAACTCATTTTTATGGTTTGGAACAGCAGATTCTGCAATAGCATTAATGAAAAAGTATAAAAAAACAAATTATATTCTTAGTATTTTAGAATTGTATGATACTAATTCATTTTACCGAAATAGTTTAAAATACATAATTAATGATGCTTTAGCAGTTATAGTTTGTGAAGAAAATCGTTCAAGAATAATGAAATCGTGGTATAAGATGAGTTATAAACCATATGTTATGCCAAATAAACCATATATACATCCGAATTTAATAAAACATGAACCCAAAACAGATGAAATAGAATTAGCAATATCAAAAATTAAGGACAAGAAAATAATTTTATACCAAGGTATAATAACAGCTGATAGAAATTTATCAACTTTAGCAGAAGCATTGAAAGATTTGAATTCGGATTATACACTAGTTATGATAGGTAAGCAATTTTATAATGGTGTAGATATAGTAAAAAAAATCTATCCAAATACTATATATTTAGGTTTTTTTCCAGCTCCATTACATTTGCATATTACAAATTATGCATATATAGGAGTAGCAAACTATGATGATTCATCTTTAAATAATATATTTTGTGCACCAAATAAAATATATGAGTATGCAGGATTCGGAATACCTGTTTTGGGTAGTGATGTTCCTGGGTTAATAAATACAATTGGAGTTTTCTCAGCAGGTGAATGTGTTGATTTTTATGATAAAAAAGCTATAATTAACGCAATTAAAAAGATAGAAAAAAATTATACAGTTTACTCGTATAATGCTAAAAGATTCTTTGATGAAACAAATAATAATCTTATTATGCAACAAATTATAAATAAATTAATAGAAAAATTAAAATAACATAAAGGTTGTGTGATATGAAAGTTATTTTAGATTGGATACTTATAATTATATCAACAATGTTATTTATAAATTCAATGAATAGAATTCTTAAATATAAATCTAATACAATTGCTGATTATGTAATGGTGGTAATATACATTTTTAATTGTTTACCTGTATTATTAGATAATATTTTTGGAATTCCAAGATATTTTACATGGTTTGCTAATTTTCAAATAGCATTACAAAATGATTTTATTGGTATTATTTATGATTTATATTTATTGTTTGTTATAATATGTATTTTTATGTATATAAATCACTATAAAAATAAATATAATATTACGATTTATGCTAGTAATAAATCTATTTTGTTTAATAATAGTATTTTACCTTTTGTTATTTCTTTGCCTTATATACATATATTAATTAGTGGAAAAACACCAAATTATTTTATTTATGGTACATACAGTAAACGTGGTTTATCTAGTGAGTTTTATTTTTATAGTACGATCTTTATATATGCAAGTATTTTTGCTAGTGCATGTCTATTTTTTAGTAAAAAAAGAAAAGTTAAAGATTATATATTACTAATTATTTATGTTTTATCAATAATATGGATTGACGGTAAAAGATATATTGTTGCAACAATTTTCATGATGTATTTATTTTACTATCTAAATAGTATTGCTACCCGTCAAAAAAAGATATCATTAAAGCTATTGGTTATAATAGTAAGTTTAATATTTTTATTTTTTTACTTTATGTATGCACTTGATATAAAGAAAACTGTTAATAATTTTGATTCATTATATATGGCATATAGGATTGATTTTGGACGAGATGATGTAACTAAATTTGTATTATATAGGGAACTGATACTACATGAGCCAATATTGGAGTATAGAGGAGAAACAGTTTTATCAACAATATTAATGATTATTCCAAGAAATATATGGCCTAATAAACCATATCCACATTATAGATATTTAACAGCAGCATTATATGGAACTTCCATATACAATATCCCAGCAGGCATGACTCCATCTTTATTTGAGATGAGCATAGCAAATTTTGGCGTTATATTAGGTATGCCTATATCAATATTAGTGTTATTACTCTCATGTTATTGGGCAGATAACTGCAAAAGTGTGCCTAGAAAATCCATGTATTTGTTAATTGTAATTGGTCTTCTGACTCAAAGTATGGATTCTATGTTGCTATATTTTTACTTAGCTCCTACTAGTGCTGTTCTATCGAAGTTTAGGATAATGAAAAAACAATCAATCGAAATATCAAGAGATGATTACAGGAGAACCATACAATGACAAACAAAATACTTTTTGTATTTAAAAACAAAGTATTGGTAAATGGGGTTTGGTTATATTCATTACAAATATTCAACACAGTAGTTCCGCTTTTGACATTGCCATATATAACAAGAATTTTAGGGGTATCGCAATATGGAGTTTTTTCTATTTCTTTAAATCTTGTAAGTTACTTTCAAGTTATTGTAGAATATGGATTTAATTTATCAGGAGCAAGAAAGATAGCATTAACAAATAATAGAGATGAACAAAGTAGGATTTATAGTAGAATTACTGCAAGTAAACTTTTATTATGTTTAATTTCATTTATTTTTATGGTTATTATATGCGTTATAACAAAAATAGAAAAGACACAAATTATTTGTATGTTTATTTTATTCACAACGGTTATTGGTACTGCAATACAACAAACATGGCTATTTCAGGGATTAGAAGAAATGCAGTATATTACTATTATCAATGTTATTTCGAGGACTATATCTGTATTATTAATTTTTAGCATAGTAAAGAGATCAAATCAATTATATTTATATTGCACACTATATTCAGTTACTTCATTACTTATAGGAATAATTAGCATATTTCTAGTTAATATTAAGTTAGGAATTAAATTTATAAAAATAAAATTTCAAAATATAATTGAAGAGTTAAAAGACGGATGGTATACTTTTACGACTTCTGCTATTTCAAAAGTTTTTACGGGGATTGGAATAACAGTACTTGGTTTTTCTAATGATAAAAGTATTGTAGGGGCATATTCAGCAATACAAAAGATTCCTTTAGTAATGACGATGATGTATTCACCAGTTGGTCAAGCGATTTTTCCTTATATGAGCAGGAAATATTCAGTATCATTTGAAAATGGAATAACCATATTAAAAAAAATAGCGAGATTGTTAATCTCTTTTGTATTATTTTTCAGCTTTTGTATTATTTTATTCTCAAAAAAATTAGTTACTATTTTATATGGTAATGAGTACACATCTTATTACTTGTTATTAGTTCCTTTAGTATGTTGGTTGCTTTTAAGTATAACAAATAATTTATTAGGAATACAAGTTTTAGTAGCAAGTGGACATTTAAAGGAATATAGCATAGCTTTTGAAATTAGCGCTGTATCAATAGTTTTATCTAATATAATATTGGGAATCTTATGGGGCGCATATGGAGTAGCAGTTGCAACAATGATTTCTGAGTTTATAATGACCATTACATGCATATTACAAATTAAGAGAATACGAAACAAATTAGTTAACTAAATAGCATCTTTATACAATTCAATTATAATATAGCTTTTGTTAAAGATCTTTAAAGGTTGGGCAGATTATATAAAAATGTAATAATATTTGTTAATAAAGGTAAAAACATAATGAAATGAATACAGTTGAACAGAATTAATGATTATAAAGTAAGCAAAATATCAATGCAAATACATTTTACAAATAAAAAATATGAAGAATCAGAATTGGAGTTTAAGTTAACATCCCAAGACAGTATTTAAAGAATTGTCTAAATAGAATAGAAATATGAAAGATAAGATGTCTAATGTCCAATTATTAAGGGATTAATGCAACTGGAGGTTTTTAAATGAGACGTAAACATTTAGTGTTTCCGCAAGGAACAAGATTTTTAGTAACTGGTGCTGCGGGATTTATTGGTTCAAATTTAGTTGAAGCAATTTAAATCTTGGCTATAAGGTAAAAGGTTTAGATAATTTTTCTACAGGTACAAGAAAAAATATAGAAGAATTTATGAACAATCCAAATTTTGAATTTATCGAAGGTGATATTCGAAATTTTGATGTATGCATGAAAGCTTGTAAAGATGTAAATTATGTTTTGCATCAAGCAGCATGGGGAAGTGTACCCAGAAGTATAGAAATGCCTTTACTATATGAAGAAATAAATATTAAAGGTACTTTAAACATGATGGAAGCAGCAAGGCAGAATAGTGTTAAAAAGTTTGTTTATGCCTCCAGTTCTTCAGTTTATGGAGACGAACCGAGCCTTCCGATGAAGGAAGGGAAAGAAGGTAATTTGTTATCTCCATATGCTTTGACCAAAAAAGTTAACGAAAAATATGGGAAACTATACACCAAATTATATGGACTTGATACTTATGGTCTAAGGTATTTTAATGTTTTTGGGAAAAGACAGGATCCCAATGGTGAATATGCTGCAGTTATACCAAAATTTATCAAGCAGCTTCTAAATAATGAAATACCAACAATAAATGGAGATGGCACACAAAGTCGAGACTTTACATACATTGAAGATGTTATTGAAGCTAATTTGAAAGCTTGTAAGGCATCGCGTGAAGCGGCAGGTCAATCTTTCAATATAGCATATGGTGAGCGAGAGTATTTGAATGACGTTTATAATAAGATATGTAAAGCACTTGATAAAGATATTGAGCCTGTGTTTGGACCAGAACGTGAAGGTGATATTAAGCATAGTTATGCAGATATATCAAAAGCAAAAAAGTATTTAAAATTTGAGCCTAAATTTAGTTTTTCTACCGGACTGTCATTAGCTATTGAATGGTATAAAAATAATTTATGAATTTTAATATTCATGAATCTCATGAATATCTTAATTTAAGATAATACTTGGTTTTTGCTAAATAACATAATAACTTTGGCTATATTTAACTTTCTGTTTAATATAAACTGAAATAGCATAAATTCTAATTAAAAGAAGACTATTAATAAAGATAATAAAAGATGGGTAACTAAACTTTTTCATTTTATTATATAAAATGAGTATTACAGTCTTAACTTAAAGTATGTATTTGTAATTTTAACGAAATTTAATTTAGCATTTAATGCTACTTTGATATTTATAATTTATAGGTGGGTATATGGACGAACTTATTGAATCATTTAAACAAAAATATAATTCATCAGACATTCGTATTGTAAAATCACCCCTTCGCATATGTCCACTAGGAGCCCATGTTGATCATCAAGAGGGATTAGTAACTGGTATGACATTGGATTCAAGTGTAAATATGGTATATGCGCCTTCTGAAAATGGCTATGTACGAGTACAGAGTCTTGATTTCCCTGATGAAGATTATTTCCATCTAAATCACGTACCTGCTATGTTACCCGGTTCCTGGGCAAACTATATGCATGGGGCGGTACTTGCATTAAAACAAGATTTTGTAATTAAACGAGGTATTAATGCAATAATTAGTGGTAAATTGCCAATCGGTGGGCTGAGTTCATCAGCAGCAGTTACTACAGCATATCTAATAGCTTTGTGTGATGTTAATAATATTAAAATATCCAAGTTAGATTTAATAAAATACAGCCATTGGGTTGAAACCAACTACATAGGATTGAAGAATGGAATATTGGACCAATCTGCGAATATATTAAGCAAAAAAAATCACTTGTTGTTTATGGATTGTAAAACAAGAAAATACGAGTTAATTGAAAAGCCAGCTTCAATGCCTGATTTTGAGGTGATAGTTGTATACTCGGGTTTATCAAAATCCTTGATTGGAACAGACTATAATAACAGAGTAGAAGAGTGCAAAGTGGCAGCTTGGATTTTGCAAGAATTAGAGTATGGTAATATTTATCCATTTGCAGAAGTAACTCTGCGCAACATTGAGCCTGATATATATTATAAACATAAAGAAAAACTGCCAAGTAGGTTCCAGAGACGTGCAGAACACTTTTATTCTGAGAATGAAAGGGTAAAAAAAGGCGTTGAAGCATGGGAAAATGGAGATTTACAAGCATTTGGGAAACTTATGTTTGAGTCGGGAGAAAGCTCAGTATACAATTATGAATGTGGTTGTCCTGAACTAATCACAATATTTAATATTCTTAAGGAATGTAAAGGTGTATATGGAGCTAGATTTAGCGGTGCAGGATATAGAGGTTGCTGTATTGGCCTTATTGACCCACATTACAAAAAGAGTATAAAAGAAAGTATAGATAGTAAGTATCCAGTTAAGCATCCGCAATATAAAGGCACATATAAGATTCATTTTTGTAAAACAGATGACGCAGCAAGAATAATTAAGAACTAATTTTGTAATGTGTTTCTATAACGAACTCTTTTTTGTAATGAAAACTTAAGCTGTAATAATAAAGTATTACCTTTACATTTTTTTATTTTAATAAATATCAGTCAGAAAAAGCAAAAGGAGCTGAAACTTGAGTAATGAAATGTATCTTATTGGCTGCAGGATATGCTACACGTTTATATCCACTTACTAAAGATAAGCCGAAATCATTATTAGAGGTTGGGGGAAAGACGATTCTGGAGCATATTATAAAAAAAGTTGAAGATGTAAAAGATGTTGATGACATTATAATTGTATCTAACGATAGATTTTATGCACAGTTTAAAGACTGGGTGGAGCAGTATTCAGGATCAAAAAGTATTAAAGTTTTAAATGATAAAACTACTGACAATGATAATCGTTTAGGAGCAATAGCAGATATCTGTTTTGCAATAGATAGAGAAAATATAAATGATGATATAATTGTATTGGCTGGAGATAATCTTTTTGATTTTAACTTGTATGACTTTGTGGATTTTTATAAAAAAGTTAAATCTGATTGTATAACAGTTCATGAATTAAATAATATTGAAGAATTAAGAAAAACAGGTGTTGTTGAGATAGATGAGAACTACAGGGTAATATTTTTTGAAGAAAAACCAAAATATCCAAAGTCAAATCTTGCAGCACCGCCTTTATATATATATAAGAGAGAAACTCTACACTATATAAAGGAGTACTTAGAACAGGGAAACAATCCTGATGCACCAGGCAATTTTATTCCATGGTTAATTAGTAAAAAAGATGTGTTTGCATATAAATTCAAAGGAAATAGATATGATATTGGCACTTTAGAAAATTATAATAAAGTAAAGGATATATTTAAGCAAATGTATCTGGAATAAATAATCAGTTTTATTAGATGAATAATATAAATGAATTTAAAGTAAAGATAAAATCTTATATAATAATAAAAGATGCTTATTTATTTGCAAAAATAATAATATTTCAACATGTAACAGACAGAAAGGAGTAAGGTAAATTAATGCATTTTAATTGTATAAAAATACCGCTTATAATCATTATATCAACCAGCCTTATCCTATTTTTGTCTGCATGCTCCAATAGCGAAACAAATCGATATACAAGCACAAATAGAGTTACGACTAATAAATCAGAATCTTCTGCTTATGTTCAAAATAAGAAACATGAAGAAAATACTGCAACTACTGATAAGAAAAATCAGATAGAAAGACGAAGTACATATGATAAAACTGCCTCAGTATCTGATAATATAGTTAAAAATGAGAATATCTTAAAATATGGTGACACAACAAAGGATACTGACATGACAAATGAACAACAATCAGATTCAAAAGGTATGCAATATCAGGAGAACTCAGGTTCAACCGCAAATGAATCGCTGAATTCGGAAATAGTAAATAAATACTATAAAGAGGCTGAAAACTTGAAAAATGAATATATTGAAAGGCTTACTACACTGGCAAAACAGGCAATGGAGGAGTATGAAAATTTGCCCCAAGAAGCAACCAAGGCTGAAAAGGAAGAACTATATCTTAAATACATGCAGATTGTTGAAAGCATGCAAGATGAATCTGATGCCAGATTTAATAACATTCTCGAAAATATGAAAGCAGAGTTGGAAGCAAACAGCTTTTCATATGAATATGAAATAGAAAAAGCCAGACAGCAATATCAGGAGGAAAAGTCCAGAGCTGCAGAGGAAATCTTAAATTCTATTCAATATTAAATTAATAAAAATATTGGAAATACAATGTTTCATCATATTATTCCACTATTCGACTAAATATGAAAATTATAGTATATTTATTATGTATATTTCTTGAACCTATATGTAAATAATGTTATAATTTAACTTGTGTAATTTTGTCAACTAAAATAGAAATGAGGTCGAAAAATGAGTTCTTTAGACATTAAAGAGCTGCTCCAGTTCCTGCGCAAACGATGGTGGGCAATTACGGTATCTGCTGTAATATGTACAGTAGTTGCCGCATTAGTAACTATATATTTAATAACACCAATGTATAAAGCAAATTCAACTCTTTATGTATACAAAAATATGGCTTCGACAGATACGAATGATGTATCATACAATGATCTGCTTGCCAATACCCAGTTGGTTAAAGACTACAGGGAACTTGTAAAGAGCAGGCAGGTTGCATCTGCTGTAATAAGCGAGCTTGGTTTAACTGGTGTTACAACAGACGATATATCAAAAAAGCTCTCGGTTACTAACAAGAATGAAACAAGGATTATACAGATTACCGCAACGGATAAGGATCCTGAGCAGGCAGCAAAGATTGCAAATACGGTGGCAAAGGTTTTTCAGGAAAAAGCGGTCAGCATAATGCAGGTAAACAATGTGCAGATAATTGATAATGCTACTGTTCCGAAGAACCCATATAAACCAAATCTTTTATTGAATCTTATTCAAGGTTTTATATTGGGAGCAATAGTAAGCTGTGGGATTTTGATTTTAGTGAATTATTTTGATGATACTATAAAAACACCTGAAGATGTCCAGAAATATATAAGTGTGCCTGTTATAGGTACGATTCCGGTTTTCCCGGAAAAATAAATACTAATGTTCAGTTTCAATTTTACTAAAGTTAAGGAGTTTTGAAATGGCTGAACCTATAGAGAAATTAATTACTCACAACAATCCTAAATCTCCTATATCGGAAGCATACAGGATGCTTAGGACTAATATTCAGTTTTCAAGTTTTGATAAGCCTTTAAAAACTATTTTGGTTACAAGCACAGGACCTTCGGAAGGTAAGACAACTACTGTATGTAACCTGGCTGTAACTTTTGCACAATCAGGAAGCACAACTCTTGTTATAGACACAGACTTAAGAAAACCTAAGGTTCACAAAGTTTTCAATACACCTAATATTAGAGGACTTACTAATATACTTGTTCAAAAGGATGACTTTCAGAGAATGGTAAATGAAACAGCAGTGGAGAACCTTTACGTTCTGACTTGTGGTGCCATACCTCCAAATCCTTCCGAACTGCTTGCTTCAAATGCCATGAAAAGTTTCATTGAACAGCTGAGAGATAAATATGATATCATTCTCATCGATTCACCACCTGTAGGTACTGTTACCGATGCAGCCATACTTTCAACAATAGTGGACGGAACTATTCTGGTTGCAGCATCAGGAGTTGTGGAAATAGAGGGCTTGAAGCGTTCAAAAGAACTGCTTGATAATGTTAACGCAAATATTATCGGTGTAGTATTGAATAAATTAGACAAAACAGCAAAGGGCAACTATTATTACTATTATTATTATTACTATGGCGAAGATAACAAAACGAGGACAAAAAAGAGAAGAAAAAAGAAACACAGAACAAATGGGACAATACAAAATATGTAGTTGTCAAGCTATTAATGATGCTGAAAATGAGGTGCTTACAGATGATTGATTTGCATTCACACGTGCTTCCGGGTTTAGACGATGGGGCACAGGATATTGACACCAGCATACTGATGCTTGACATGGCGGTTAAAGCAGGTACAACGCATATTTTTGCCACACCGCATTACATAAAGGATGATCTGGAAAATAACAGCGGGCTTGTAAGAAATACTATAAATACAGTGAATGAGATTATCCGTTCAAAAGGAATTGATATTAAGGTAATGTCCGGAAATGAAGTTTTTATCTGTCCGGAGCTTCCGTTCCTTGTCAGCACAGGTGAGGTTTGTACGCTGAATGATTCTTCTTATGTATTAGTTGAACTGCCCATGCTGGACATTCCTTTATACACTAAAGATGTTATTTTCAATCTGAAACTGAAAGGATATACACCGATCATTGCGCATCCTGAGAGAAACAAAAAAATATATTCTAACTTGAATATAGTATATGATTTGGTTCAATGTGGTGCTTTAATGCAGATAAATTCCACAAGCATTAACGGAATGTTTGGAAGCGAAATCAAAAAAGCAGCTTTTGAGCTTATCAGTCATAATCTTGCCCACTTCGTAGCATCTGATGCTCATACGCTTAGAGGAAGGTCTCCAAAACTTTCAAAGTGCAGAGAACAGGTTGCAGAGAGGTTTGGCAAAGATATTGCTGATATGCTGTTTGTTGAAAACGGGCGTTCTGTGATAGAAAACAAGCAAATCATAATACGGGAACCGAAAAGAATAAAAAATAAAAACAACTTTTTTGTAAATTCTTTAATGAAGATTTTGCCGTGGTGATAATCAGGCATTTATATGAAGATAAAGGGACAGGCTTTAGGTCTGTCCTTAAATATTTTATAAATAAATTCGGTAATATGTTTCATTTCGTGATACAATAAAGCAGACAATAAATATATACTTCAAGGGTGATTTTATGAATAATATAGCGGTTTATGCAGGCAATTTTGTAACAAGGCTGGTTAAAAGCAGGAAATTTAAACTTGCTTCTTTGATGATAATTTGCGCATTTTGCATTTCATTATTGGCTTTATATATAGCTATAAAATATTTTGTAACTCAGGAACTGCTGGATCAGGCGCTTTTTTACGGTTTTTTATCGAATTCACAGGTGGCGGATATAAATAATGCCTCACATAATGTGAAGCACCTTTTGAAACTGATATTTTCAAATCTAAGATTTACATATTATTTTTCAGTCATTTATATTTATACTTTAATTTTAATATATGTGGTAAATGCGATATATAATTTTATATCTGGCTCGATAAAAAAATTAAAGCATCGTTAAACTTGATGGTTACACATCATTATTTTCTATTGACTGTTTTTTTGCATTGCGGTTGTGGTTTTGTGCTTCTGCCGTTATAGGTGTCTGGCCTCTTGCCTTTTACTTTCTTGCTTTTTTATTATCAGGCTGACTGTCTTTAGGCATATTGAATCTCCTTTCTTAATTTATGTTTACTGTTTATTATAAAAACTCTTAATTTCTAACCCTGCAACTCTCAACATATAATCTTAATTACTAATTTTCATGTTACATATAGTTAATAAATATAGTTCTTTTTATATCAAATAACTTTACTCTAATGCCTCAGTATTAGCTTTTGAAAAGCTTCGCTAATACACTCGATAGAAAAACAGACGACGTGGGAAAAACGACAGGACGTCATTTTTAGGAGCAACGGAACCACGGATGGTGACTTTGCTCCGACCGCCAAAGGAATGTTTTTCTATCGCTAAGTGTATTCGAAGGTTTTTACTGACCTAGACAGCCTCCGCGACAGCCATAAGGTAATGCGACACTTTTCTGCTTACACTGGTTATCTTCTCTTAGTAATGTCCTTTTTGAAAGGCGATTTTTCCTCCGATTTTGATCGCTCAAAAGCGGAAAACTACGAAGACCATCTTAACTACTACATCGGCCCCGCTTTTTTATTGCCGGTTTTAGCCTTGCCCTGAATCTCAGGAACAGGCCGTACTTCATTTCTTGGTATTTTCATTTTATTATTGCTTTCAGTCCCATGAGGATCGCTTGGATCAGGCCTTCTCATGCCTGCTTTTGCCACTTCTATCACTCCTCGTATAATAAGTTTATCTTAGTATTTATACTAATAAATCTATACCAATCTGCTTGTTAATACCCATGATATAATTGAACTAGTGTCAATCAGGTAATAGTTCTTTTCACTCCTGTTG
>Ga0134105_1000741_pt1 | contig 29987 bp, 30 predicted proteins | sample 16_3_2metaG_FD_94457 | JGI IMG/M metagenome (GOLD analysis project Ga0134105, IMG submission 94457) | Switchgrass degrading microbial communities from high solid loading bioreactors in New Hampshire, USA - 16_60_3.3_214_A3 metaG | ecosystem: Engineered > Bioreactor > Semi-continuous > Anaerobic... | reverse complement strand
CCCACTCCTTATCATACGGTCATCTCCCATAAAAGTATTCGCCATACTCTTATGGTAACCGTTGGTTTGGTGTGGGTCAATTTCTTTCCGGCGTTATAGGTCAATTATACACCGGCGGTGACATATTTACGAAATCACAAAAATAATATTTGATATTTATTTGTTATTATGTTATACTTTACTGGTTAAAGAAATTTCATTTTTCATGAAATTTATACTATATTTCACGTTGCTAAGTAGTATAATTTTTTTGCAGGATGTAGTAGGAGGGTTTAGTATTAATAATGAAGAATTCGTAATTACTGAAGAGATGATTGAAGAATGTTTATCTGAATGCTTGTCAAAATAAGAATTAAACAAAATCATTGTGCGAGCTGTAGATAGAATATTTTATTAACGATCTATATTTGGTAATTGAAAATCAAACGCGGCGCGAGCCGCATTTTTTGTATGATATCATTATTGTATTGACAAAATGTAAATAATATGATAATATTCATACAAAACATATAGGAATAGTATGTATTCGGAGTGATAATCATGGATGATTGTATTATAAAAATAGAAAATCTGAGTAAAAGTTTTATAACCAAGAATGCCTCTGTTACCGCACTGGATAACATAAATATAGAAATAAAACAGGGCGAAATATTCGGAATTATAGGTATGAGCGGTGCAGGAAAGAGCACATTGGTCCGGTGCATTAACTACTTGGAAAAACCTACCAAAGGTACCGTCATATTTGATGGAAAAGATTTATCCCAATTGAATAAAAAGGAATTAGGAAAAGTCAGACAATCCATGGGTATGATTTTTCAGCATTTTAATTTACTGATGCAGAGAACAGTCCTATCCAATGTATGTTTTCCTCTTGAAATAGCAAAGGTATCCAGGCAAGAAGCATTACAAAGGGCTAAAGAATTATTGGAAGTTGTGGGGTTGTCTGATAAAGCCCAGGCATATCCTGCACAGTTATCCGGAGGACAAAAGCAAAGGGTTGCTATTGCACGCGCACTGGCAACGAATCCAAAAGTTTTATTGTGTGATGAAGCTACAAGTGCATTGGATCCTGCTACTACCCGTTCCATATTGGAACTTTTAAAGGATATCAATAAAAGGATGGGAATCACTGTTGTAGTAATTACCCATGAGATGAGTGTAATAGAAGAAATATGCCAAAGAGTTGCAATTATTGATAACAGTCAGATTGCCGAGATTGGAAATGTGGAGGATATTTTCACAAGACCAAAGTCCCAGGCAGCTAAAAGACTTGTTTTTCCGGAAGGAAAACAAATCAGCAACTTTGCAGGCAACAGATGTTGTCGCATCATATTTGATGGAATATCATCTTTTGAACCTGTCATTGCCAATATGGTTTTGGATTGTAAAGAAGTTGTGAATATTATTTTTGCAGATACAAAAAACATTGATGGAAAGGCTTTTGGACAAATTGTCATTCAGTTGCCTGAAAATCCGATAGCGGCTAAAAAGGTATTTAATTATTTGGTTGAAAAAGGGCTGACTGTGGAGGAGGTGCACAATTATGTTTGAAATGATATGGCAGGGCTTGCTTGAGACGCTTTATATGACAATTGTTTCCACCCTGCTTTCATATGTTATTGGTTTACCTCTTGGGGTGGCACTGGTGGTTACCGATAAAGACGGAATATATCCGCTGGTAGGTTTTAATAAGGTTCTTGGTGTTATAATTAACCTGTTGCGCTCTGTACCGTTTTTAATTCTGCTAATTGCCGTTCTTCCTTTTACAAGGTTCCTTGTAGGTACGACAATTGGTTCAACAGCAACCATTGTGCCTCTTGTTATTGCGGCATTTCCTTTTATAGCAAGATTAGTTGAATCTTCCATTAAAGAGGTGGACAAAGGGGTAATAGAAGCAGCGCAATCAATGGGGGCTTCGACTTTTGAAATCATCTGTAAGGTTTTGATTCCTGAAGCCAAACCTTCGCTGATAATCGGTGCTGCTATTGCAATTACAACCATTTTAAGCTATTCTGCAATGGCAGGTATTGTAGGAGGAGGCGGTCTTGGAGATATTGCAATCAGATACGGTTATTACCGGTACCAGAATGATGTTATGCTTGTAACCGTTGCAATCCTGGTAGTTGTTGTGCAGGTATTCCAGGAAGTAGGCATGACGATTGCAAAAATAACGGATAAAAGGATATAATTATTAATTAATATATAAAAAAATAAAAGAATAGGAGGAATTCTAATATGAAAAAATTTTTTTCAACGTCTTTAATAATCGCATTGGCATTATCATTATTGACTGCCTGCGGAGCAAAGCCTGAAAATAATGAGACTCAGACTAAAACAGAGAGCAGCAAAAAGATTGTAGTGGGTGCGTCCATAACACCGCATGCAGAGATTTTGAAGGTTGCCGGTGAAGTCCTTCAGGAACAAGGTTATGAGCTTGTTATCAAGGAATTTGAAGACTATGTACAGCCAAATCTGACACTTGAAAGCAAAGAATTGGACGCAAACTATTTTCAGCATCAACCGTATCTGGATGATTTTAACGCTGAAAACAAGACCAATATTGTATCAGTAGCAGCTATTCACTACGAACCTCTTGGAATATATCCCGGAAAAGCAAAGACATTGGATGAATTAAAGGAAGGAGCACAAATAGCGGTTCCCAATGATACAACCAATGAAGCAAGAGCGTTGCTGCTTCTTGAAGCACAGGGATTAATCAAGTTAAACCCTGAAGCAGGACTTAAGGCAACCGTTAAAGATATTGCTGAAAATCCGAAAAACTTTAAGATAGTAGAAATTGAAGCTGCACAGCTTGCACGTTCGCTGCCTGATGTGGATATTGCAGTAATTAATGGGAACTACGCTATTAAAGCAGGCCTGAATGTTGCAAGGGATGCTATTGCAAAAGAAGAAAAAGATTCTCTGGCTGCACAGACATATGCCAATATTTTGGCAGTCAGAAAAGGTGACGAAAACAGAGAAGAGATTAAAGCATTGGTAAATGCATTAAAGAGCGATAAGGTTAAGGAATTTATCGAGACAACATATGAAGGTGCGGTTGTTCCTGTGTTTTAATTTGAATATATTAACAAATAGCTATATTTAATAATTAAATATAGCTATTTTTGTTATGAGCTCTGCGTTCTTGGAAGCCTTTTTATTTTGCTTTACTAATCTATTAAAATATGGTATATTATTATTAACAATCAAGGGATTTGGAATTGACACGATTTCATCTTTGTTCGATATATTGGATTGGATTATGTGCATTAATTTTTGAGGAGATGATAACGAATGGCTTCAGGAAAGAATAAAAAGAATAGTCAGGGACTTACCTATAAAAATAAACCATTGGTAAGAAAAGGTGATATGATTTATTACGGGCGACCGGAAGATGAATATATTATTACCATGAAGATACAGGAAACAAAGAAGTATAAGGATTTAAATATTTCTTCACGAATATCAATAGAGCTTCAAAAAAATGATTCGTCTTTAAAGGGAAAAGAGAAGGTAGTTAAAAAGGCTGAACGCGAAGGTCTCTATAAAGCATTGGATATTGCAGCTTTTTGGTTGGAGGATGCATTAAGTTCTTAAATGAGCCCAAAGAATGAGGGCTGCTGTAAGAAATGGAGCAGGTAAGGTTGCTTCGTTTCCTACGGCAGCCTATTTTAATATACTTATTTTTTTGGTTGGATTGCAAGTGGGGGGTATTATGATTCCAATTTACGTCGATTCTAAGGGATTGATTATCCAAAACATAAAGAAAAGCGATTTACTTAAGTTAACTCAATGGTATAATGAACCCGAACACTATAAATATGCAACAGGAATTGACAGAATTATTACAATGGATGAGTTAACACAGCAATATGATGAAGCGGCTAATTGTCCGCATGATTTTTTAGCCGGATTATTTGTAAAGCAGGAATCCGATATGATAGGATTCATTAAAGGCAGTTTGAAATCAGGGAGGAATCATGTGCTGTGGCTTCATTCGCTTATTATAGAATCAGCTTACCAGAGACAGGGATATGGAACAATATTTTTGGAGATGGTGTTGAATTATTTCAAACAATTGTATCAAATACATCAAGTATTCGTTTCAGTACTTATTGATAACAGCGCCGGTATTAAGTTTTGGAGCAAAAACGGATTTAGCGGGATAATGCAGATGGAGAGCAATGTAAAACTTACCAATACATCCGGGAAAATAATTTTGATGATGAGACAATTTGTTTAATTTTTGGGGTGTAATTCTATTTAAACTACTATTATATGCAAAGAAATAAAAAAATATTCAAAAAAGTTTGACAGTTAACACAAAAAAGGTTATAATAAATACGTAATATTTTTGTAACATTTTAGTCATATTTGGTGGCAGAAGCAATTCATCAAATTACACAGGGGGATCTACAAATGGGTCAGCGAAAAAATTTTTGGTTGTTTGTGTTAACGTTTTTGACTGTGACGATTTTATTGACAGCTCCTGTTTTTGCAGAAGAAATCGGTGTTGGTATTGTTACAGGAAGTTGTGTTAATATAAGAGAACAGCCCAGTACTTCCAGTGCTATTTTAGGACAACTTTACCGCGGAGCCCAGGTAAAGGTTTTTGAGGTATCCGGTGAATGGTTGAGAATCGGTTATGATAGTGATAAGCAAGGTTGGATGTACGGAGCCTATGTTGATGTCAGAAAGAATGATGGTACATCCCGTTCAGGTGATCAGGTGGACAGGACAGATGTCATTCCTTTAAATGTTCAGATTGTTGATTTTGCAGAGAAATTTCTGGGAGTAAAATACAAATATGGTGGTTCATCTCCTGATGGTTTTGATTGCTCCGGATTTACCAGCTACGTTTATAAGCATTTTGGATATACGTTAAACAGAGTAGCAAGTGATCAGACTGCTCATGGAGTAGAAGTCAGCAAAGACAATTTAATTGCCGGTGATTTGGTATTTTTCCGTTCAAATGGCAGCAGTCATATATCTCACGTAGGCATTTATGTTGCAGACGGTACATTTATTCATGCCTCATCTCCCGGTTCGGATGTGAAATACGATACCCTTAATTCAGGTTATTATTGCAAGAACTATGTAACAGCCAGAAGAATTGTACAGTAGCAATTATTCTAAATAGATAATATAAATCATATTTAAAACAAAAAGACGTTCGTGAACGTCTTTTTGTTTTATGAAGGATTCCATAGCCGGCGGAAAAAGTCATCAGCTATTATGTGGGATATCGGATACGGATGAAGAGTAACCGCTGTATGAAGTATTACATGAATGCCCATGCAAACTCGGATTAATATGCCATAAGCAAAAGGAGGAACTGGCGCATAATGAAAAGAATTTTATGCTGGTCTGCGGCGGCATATATTGCCGGAGTTTTTACAGCAAGATATATTCCCATAGAATTCTTTTTTGAGATTACATTAATAACTATTTTTATATTTGCTGTTAAATCCTTATTCAACAACAAAAAATTGCTTCTGCAGGTGCTTCTTTTAGCCGCTTGTTTTTTAACCGGTGTAGGATGGTATCATACTTTTGAAAGTATCCAAACAGGCAAAGTTGCTCAATTGATTGGTAATTCATGTATATTATACGGTAGGATTGTAGAACAGCCTGCAGTAAAAGAACAAAAAACAGAATATACAGTAAAAGTAAATCAGGTTATTTATGACAAAAAGGTGTTGAATACTGATTTTAAAATAATATTAATATGCTATAACACAGAAAAAGACACAATTTATAATTATGGAGATTATCTGCGAATTAAAGGAACACCGGAATACCCCTCTCAGGCATTTAATGCAGGTGATTTTGATTATCTTATGTATCTCCGGTCAAAAAGCATTTATACAGTATGCTATGCTCAGAAATATCAAATATCAAAAATTGCTGATTCTCAAAAAAAATATTCCAATCTTTTTGATTTTGCATATTATATCAGAAAATTCATGATGGATACGGTGGATAAGTATATACCCGGAAATGAGGCTGCACTGTTGAAAGGTATCCTGGTGGGTGACAGGGCTGATTTTACGGAAGAAATGAAAGAAAATTTTTCCGATAGCGGACTTAGCCATTTGGTTGCTGTTTCAGGCAGCCATGTTGTTGTATTGCTTTTTGCATTTGCATATATCATGCAAAAACTTAAATTGAACAAATATATTATTAATTTGTTAGGTATCGGTGTCGTTGTATTGTTTATGCTGATAACCGGTTGTACTCCGTCGGTGGTGCGGGCAGGAATTATGGCAATTGTTGCTTTGACAGCGTATCTGGTAAACAGGGAAGCAGATGCAATGACATCTTTATTCTTCTCAGCGCTGCTTATATTGCTATCAAATCCGTTAGCAATCTATGATGTTGGATTTCAGCTTTCTTTCAGCGCTACGGCTTCACTGCTGCTTTTTTATAAGCTGATATATGACAGGTTTGGATTTATCCCTAAAAGCATAAGGGAAATACTATCAGCTTCAATAGCTGCGCAGATTGGTACCATTCCTTTTACGGCTTATCATTTCAATAACTTGTCTCTGGTTTGTTTATTAAGTAATATAATTGCTGTTCCGCTTACGTCGGTTATTCTTATTTCCGGTATGGTCTTAGTTGTTGCAGCCTGCATTTCAGGTTTTTTAAGCAGTATTGCTGCAGGCTTTAATTTTGTTTTGTTAAAAGTGTTGCTGCTGTGGTCAGGTTTATGTGCCAGCCTTCCCTTTGCAGTTTTGAGATGCCCTACACCAGATATTTTCCTGCTTATTGTTTACACGGCGTTTGTTTTTATATTGTATAAATTGCTTACCGATGACAGAAAGAGATTCATTAAGGTTGCAGGCATGTTATTAGGGATTTTTGTTTTTTGCCTTATATTAATTGACGGACTTATTCCGAAATACCTTAAAGTTACATTTATCAATGTAGGGCAGGGTGACTGCATACTGATTCATTCTCCTCAAAACAGGAAAATATTAATAGACGGGGGTGGAAGTAGTGGTACTGGTAACTTTGATGTGGGGCGAAAGATAGTGGTTCCATATTTAATACGAAATGGCATCATGCATCTTGATGCAGTAATTGTATCTCATTTTCACGATGACCATGGGGAGGGAGTTGTTTCCTTACTTGATGAAATAGATGTGGATGCATTGATTATGCCTGCAAGAGAAGAACAGGGGGAGCTTCACAAACAATTGCTGCAAGCGGCTTATGACAACAGGACAGCAGTGCACTATACAGCCAAAGGAGATAAAATAGCCATTGAAAATGGTTGTACAATTGATATATTATCGCCGGATATTGAATCAATGAATAAAAAAATATATAATGAAAATAATGCATCGCTGGTATTAAAACTTCTCTATGGAAGTAATTCCTTTTTGTTTACCGGTGATATTGAAAGAGAAACGGAAAAATACCTGGTTGAAACTTATGGGGACAGTCTGGATGTTGACGTGCTAAAGGTTGCGCACCACGGCTCGGATACCTCAACAGGGCAGGAGTTTTTAAATAAGACTTTGCCGGAGTACGCCGCTATATCTGTGGGAAGGAATAATTTCGGACATCCGTCTCCTGAGGTGTTGGATAGGCTTGCCAGGCTTAATGTAATGCTTTATAGGACGGATATAAACGGAACCATTACTTTTATAGCTGATAAAGAAAGAATAAAAGATGTTAAGGTTTTTAGAGAAGGTGTAAATATTGAGCATTGATATATTAAAAAAGCAATTAAAGGAAGGAAACTTTTCAAATATTTATGTTTTTTTCGGAGAAGAAGAATTTCTTAAGGAATATTATTTTCAACAGTTAAAATCCAAGATTGTGGAGGAAGCCCTTAAGGATTTTAATTATACTGTTTTTGAGGGAAAAGGAAATGACATGCAGCTTGTTCAAAACACCATAGAAGCTTTTCCTGTAATGTCGGAGCATAAAATGGTTGTTATAAAAGACAGTGGGATATTAAAGTCGCCGAAAGCAGAGGAAAAGGAGTTTTGGAAAAGAGTATTAAGTGATGTCCCACCTTATGTGTGTCTTGTGTTTTTGGAAAAAGAGGTAGACCAGAGAAGCAAGCTGTTCGGCATGCTGAAAAAACAGGGCGTAGTTGTGGATTTTAAATATCTTAAAGCAGCTGATTTAGTAAGCTGGGTAAACAGAGCTTTTATGAAATACGGCAAAAAAATCAATAATGAGGATATTATTTACCTGCTGGAGAACTGTGACGTAGGAATGACGGTAATCAAAAATGAAATCGACAAGGTGGTGCATTACTGCGGCAGCAGGGAGATTGTTACAAGGAGTGATATTGATGCTGTTATTTCCAGGTCTACTGAAAGCAAAGTTTTTGATATGATTGATGCGATTATGGAAAAAAACAATCAGTATGCTTTTCAATTGTTGAATGATATGATGATTTTAAAGGAACCTGTACCGAAGATACTTACACTGCTTTCGAGGCATTTTTCAAACGTTTTAAGGACGAAGCTGCTGCTTAATCAAGGCATCCCCGCGGCTGGAATTGCAAGTGAAATGGATATTAAGCCGTTTGTAGCAAAAAAGTATGTAAATCATGCAAAGCATTTTTCGGTTGAATATCTTCATAATATGCTGAATGAATGCCTGGCTATCGATACAGAGATAAAAACAGGAAAAGCAGACGGCTGGATTGCACTTGAAATGCTTATTGCAAAGTGCTTATTATAACTGCAATTCTGGTGGTTAAATTGCTGTCAACTCAATTTACCATATATTTGAACAATACTAATAATTTCTGATCAATAAGCAAAAAAGACAAGTCTTAAAACTTGTCTTTTATTGTTATCGGCAATTATGCACCTAAAGAATTCAATTTCATTGAAAGCTGTGATTTCTTTCTGGCTGCGGTATTCTTATGTAGAGTACCTTTAGCTACAGCCTGGTCTATTTTTTTAACAGCCAATCGATAAGCTGCAGTTGCCTTCTCTTTATCCCCTTCAACAACAGAACTCTCGAATTTCTTGATATAGGTTTTAAAAGCAGACTTAATCATTTGGTTTCTTAGAGTTTTCGTTTTGATAACCTTTACTCTTTTTACGGCTGATTTAATATTAGGCAATATATTCACCTCCAGTACTCTTAATTCACAAAGGATATTTTAACATGAAAGCAATAAAAAAGCAAGGATTAAAATGATTAAAGAATAAAAAATTTTCAATAAGCAAATTTTAATAGTAAACAAGCAGTATAAAATGGAGGGAATGTTATGTATGGCAATAGTATTAGAACGGACCTTGCATTGGAAGCGAGAGAATTGTATAAACAGAATGTGCAGCAGGAATCGGAAGTTCCGGGAGTGGAGGTGGAAAATGACGGTGATGAAAATATTTCTATTGCAAGGGTAAAAATAACCACAAATGAGGGAGCAAATGCATTGGGAAAGCCAATGGGTAATTATATTACCATAGAGGTACCACGGCTTCGTGAAAAGGATCAGGATTTATACGAAGATACCTGCAGGGCACTGGCAAAAGAACTCCATCGTCTTATAAAAATTGATAAAAAAGCCAATGTCTTAATTGTAGGCCTGGGCAACTGGAATGTTACTCCTGATGCGTTAGGCCCAAAGGTAGTATCCAAATTAATGGTTACTCGTCATTTATTAGAACATATTCCTGAACAGGTTGACGAAGGTGTACGACCCGTATGTGCATTAGCGCCGGGAGTTTTAGGACTTACAGGCATTGAAACAGGAGAGATTATCAGAGGAGTTGTTGACCGGATAAAGCCCAGCTTGATTATTGCAATCGATGCACTTGCTTCGAGACGTATGGACAGAGTAAGTACAACCATTCAAATAGCTGATACCGGTATAAATCCAGGTTCAGGCGTGGGGAATAAGCGAATGGGGCTTACGTCTGAGACACTTGGTGTACCGGTAATAGCAATTGGAGTGCCTACCGTAGTGGATGCAGCAACAATGGCAAATGATACTATTGATATGGTTATTGATACCATACAAAAACAGGTTGAACATGGCTCTGCTTTTTATGAGATTCTTAAGAATATGGATAGAAATGAGAAACATGCGTTGATTCAGGAAGTGCTTTCACCGTATATCGGAAACTTAATGGTAACACCAAAGGAAGTAGACTCCATTATTGACGATGTTTCAAAAATTATTGCAAACGGCATTAATATAGCTCTTCATGAAGGGATAGGCTTAGATGATGTAAATCGTTATGTTCATTAAATGAGTCATAATCCCCCTCTTTTTCGAATAATAATAATAGTATTTATGGGCATAGTTTTCATTAAAGCGAGGGGGATAATATGATTCGAATGAGGACAAGAACAAAAAGAATAAATATGACAAAAGTTTTATTGGCTTTTATGCTGGTATTAAGTATTTTTTATTTGTATCCCAATGTATTATTACTGACTAATAAGGTTCATTTATATATTAATAAACAATTCCTGCTGAAAGAAATACGGTCCTATGGCCTTATTGAGGCAGATTTTCTAAAATCTCATATCAATTCTACACTTCCTATAGTCAAAGCCCTTGGAAATGAAGAAGACGACGAAGTTAACAATATACATATGTTCAGATGGTTGGCCGGGGAGATTACCGGCTTTGATATAAAAAATTTAAGGACGGTTTTAAGTGCTCAATTGATTTTGATGAAGGGCTATGACACAAAAATAATATCGGCACTGGGGACTGTCAGCGAGAGCGTATCGGCAAGCGCAAATGAAGAAAAAATTCTTATAGTTAATGACAACAACGGTGATTTGGACAATGAAGATAAAGAGAATCATATAAACGAATTGGATGATAAGGCTGAAGAATTGGATCAGAATGGGAGTATAACGGAAACCAATATAAATCCGTCGGATTCTAAAGGCTATGAACAAGCAAAGGGCATTTATATTAAGAACGAGACTAAATATAAGGTGGATATTAATGCCCTGTTAAATGAATCATTGAATATGAAGTTTGCAGAAAAGGGACCTCAGGTCTTAATTGTTCATACTCATACATCCGAAGCCTATACACGGACCAATAAAAACAATTATAAGCCAAGCGATCCCGACAGGACAGAAGATCCCAGATATAACATAGTCAGGGTGGGGGAAGAAATTGCAAAGCATTTAGAGAATAAAGGAATATCTGTCATTCACGATAAAACGATACATGACTATCCTTCTTATAATGGTTCTTATTTGAAATGTCTTGAAACAATACAATCCAATCTGAAAAAATATCCTTCCATTAGAATTGTACTGGATATACATAGGGACGGCTTAATATTTGAAGACGGCACAAAGCTAAAGGTAACTGCAGAGATTAATAATACAAAGGTGTCACAGGTGATGCTTGTTGTAGGTACCAATGAAGGAGGGCTTGAACATCCTAATTGGAAAGAAAATTTAAAGTTTGCTATCAGGATTCAAAATAAAATGAACCAACTGTATCCAAAGTTTGCCCGACCTATTAACCTGAGAAGAGAGCGTTTTAACCAGCATGCTACAACCGGATCGCTAATAGTAGAAGTTGGCAGCAACGGGAATACGCTTGAGGAGTCCGTGGCAGCAGCACAATATTTTGCCAATGCGCTTTCGGAAGTCATCAAAGAAATTAAGTAAAAATAATACCGTATTTATTCTGTTTGCTGCGGTGATAATAGTAATATACGGGAGGAATACAAATGAACAGACTTCAGCTTTTTAAAGATATGAAGCGTCAGCACCGTCTTGTAAAAGCAACACTTTTTATTAATATTATAATATTAGCAATCGGATTATACGTAGTTGATTCTTCGGTAAATACCATGCTGGGTTTTCAGAATCCAAATCGAATTATATTAATTGATAAAAGAACGGACAACATTTTTGATATCAATTTTATGAATAATACCTGTGAAATCAATATTACATACCTTAAAAAGGATATGGAGAAACTGGCTGCCGTGTTTAAACAATCTTATGAAACATGCCGACAATATTTTGATAATTTTAATCAGCAAGTTTACGAGGTTATGAATATTAAATAATATTATCTTTTTGCTCGAAAAAAACTATATTCTTGTGTTATAATTTGTTATAATTATTCATGACTAGATAATCAAGGGGGAGATTCTATGAGACAGTGCCCGTTTTGTGGTGAGCTGGTGGAAGATACTACAAGCAAATGTCCTTTTTGTGGAAGCGATATCAAGCCTCAGCAACCGACAGATATTTCGGGTGAAAACGGCGGCAATCAAAATTCTGCTCAGGTTTATGATGTGAACAATAAGTTAAGCAATGGTATGAAGGTATTTTTGTCAATGATAGCGACCATTCCATTAGTCGGCCAGCTTGTAGGAATTATTATGGGAATTGTGTTTATGAACAGTGAAAATGACCCAGACAGGAGGGCTTTTGGAAAAGCGTTGTTAATAGGTACACTGGTTATTTTCTTTGTAAGCTGTTTATGCTGTGCAGCTTACTTTGTCTGGTCTGTAGCCTTCATAAGCAATAATCCGGATTTATTTAAAAACTTTCCTCAGCTTCAGTAGTGCGCCATGAATTTATTCTATGAAATTTGTCAAAAAGCAGGAGCTCTTGTCTGCCACCAGATTGACTCAAGAACAATCTTGATTGACGGAAAGCAACTTCCCATATGTGCAAGAGATACAGGAATATATATTGGCATGTTTATTTCACTGGCTTTTCTGGTTTTTAAAAAACGTTGGAAATGTGACAAGCCTCCTAAGTTAAGCTTGGCAGTTGCCTTATGTTTATTGATAATCCCCATGCCCATCGATGGAATCATGTCGTATACAGGTATATGGTCAACGAATAACTTTCAGAGAATAATAACCGGTGTATTGTTTGGAATTACGATTCCGCTTTTTCTTATACCTTTATCGAATTATAGCATATGGCATCCAAATAAAAAGCCGTCTTTGAATTCGTGGATTGAATTACTATGGCTTGTAACCATTGCACTGATTATATGCATATTTATTTACTTTGATTTATTTGCAAACTGGTGGAGCGTATCGTTAATTTTAATTGCCACCTTTGTGTTTATGTATTTCAGATTGTTTTATACCATCATCGTCCATATTTTAGATACGGATGAAATATACAGAATAGTAGTATCTGTATGTGTGGAGCTTTGTTTTTTTGCTTTTCTTTACGCTTTAAGCAAGTTGCTTGAACCATATATTGAACTGTATAAAATTATTTGAAATATTTTTGGAGATGAACATATGACAAAAAATGAGTTGAGGAAAAAATACAATGAATTAAGAAATCGATTAAGTGAAGAAGAGGTAATGAATAAAAGCCGCAAAATTATTGATGCGTTAATCCGTAGTGCATGGTATAAAAATTCCTCGGTTATTATGACCTATGTGGGATTCCATAAGGAGGTTGATACAAAAGGCTTTATCCGATATGCACTTGCAGATGGGAAAAGAATTGCGGTTCCAATTACAGATAAAGAGCAACGCACTTTAATTGTATCTGAAATAAAGGATTTGGATAATGAATTGGAGATCAGTACATTTGGTATTTTAGAACCAAAAAAAGAATATATAAGAGTGATAAAAGATGAGACGATTGACCTGATTATTGTTCCGGGTCTTGTCTTTGATCTGCAGGGCTATCGTATAGGATATGGGGGAGGATATTATGACAGATTTCTTCAAAGACTTAAGCATAATGTCCTTACCGTAGGAATGGCGTTTGACTTTCAGCTTGTTGAATCCTTGCCTTACGAAGCTTTTGACAGAAATGTTGACCATATTATTACCGATGAAAGGATTATATAAATATGCTATTCAGAACATATACACATGGAAAGGTTACAGTACGAGGAGCCAACTGGCTTTTCTTTATTGTAATAGCAGCCCAGATCATCGTAGGAGTAGCTGCTGTTTTATTTACAGAAATTTTGGGGAGAGAAGCGTCTGTAAATTACTTGCTGGCCTCAACACAAATATTTGCCGTATTTATACCATGCTTTATATACTTAATTGTAAAGGGAGTCCATATAAAAGAAACACTAAGGTTTAAGCCAATAAGGCTTCAGTATGTTTTTTTATCGCTATTGCTGGGTATTTCTTCACAGTATATAGCGCAAATGTTGAATTTGCCTGTTTTACTGCTGCTTAGCCTGTTAGGCGAACTACCTCCTTCTCCAATTGAGATTCCCACCGATGTACCCGGCATGCTCATTACTCTGGGGATTGTATCCATACTGCCGGCCGTGTTTGAAGAAATTATGGTTCGGGGGATTATTATGAGGGCTTATGAGATTAGAGGAACCAAAACAGGTATTATAATATCGGCTATTTTCTTCGGACTGCTTCATATGGATATAAAAAATCTTGTCGGTCCCATTGTTTTTGGAATTATATTTTCATATTTAGTGGTACATACAGGCTCTATTTATGCGGGAATGCTGGCGCATTTTGCAAATAATGCTTTTGCAGTCATCATTGGATACTTACAGGAAACCCATGCCGAGAAATTTAATTTTATCAATACATATGCTTTTGTGTTGATTGCTTTTTTCATTTCGGTTGTGATTTTCAGATTTTGTATAAGGTACTTGCAAGGTCATACCGAGACAGAAATAAAGCCGCCAATTTCAGACGGAAAAAGTGATTTTAAAGCTGCATTTGTTAATGTTCCTGTTATTCTTAATTTAATCATCTATGTTATTTTATTATTTTCTGAAATAGCAGCCATTGTAAATGGTACCGCATGAATAATTCTATTATTATTTGCGAAAAATAATAAAGCATTATGAAAACAAGGAGAGATATCATGGCAGTGTCCGTATTTAATGTTAACGGTATGACTTGCAGCAATTGTATGGATTTAGTTAGAAGTGCGGTTAGTGCTATTGATGGCGTAAATAATGTAAATGTGGATTTGGAAACCAGACAGGTGAAAGTGGACTATGATTCCAAAATAACGAATGATACTCAAATTAAAACTGCAATTAATAACATGGGGTATAAAGTACAGTAAAAAAAAGATACAGGATAAAAGGCTTCTATGATAATGCTTTGTATAGAGGCCTTTTTTGTTAATAAAGTTTATAGTCGAAATATGTCGACTAAATAAGCAAAATGGCGTATACTATATTTATATAGGATTTATAAATATATATTTTGATTAGAGTGATGAATATGACCTTGAAGTCCTACCGATTCAAATTTTATTTAAATGCAATGCATTCAGTAAGAATAGCTGATATCGATTCGGATATGCATCCTCATACCTGGGAAATCGTAGTATACATCAAAAAATATGGTGAAAGTTTTATACAGTTTAGTGAAACAGAACGGGTTGTCCAGCTTTATCTTGAAAAGTATGAGGAACAATTTTTGAACAAAATACCTCCCTTTGACGATATCACTCCTACCATGGAAAATATTGGTGAAGTTTTGTTTGAAGAATTATCAGGTATATTAAATAGTAAAGGATGGTTGCTTCAAAAGCTGGAAATCAGCGAAAACCCTTCAAGGACATATATATTAGAAAATGATGGTAGCCATGAACTTCAGGCTGTTTATGTATCCGATGTGGAAGTCCCTGAAGATATTGTAACCAGGAATATCATGGAAAATAAAGATTCGAATTCCTGTACCCAGGAAAATAGTGCTGATGTTATACAGGAAGATGAAGCAGTTCTTCAAAATGAAGAATCACAAACGGATGCTTTTTCCGCATTGGAATATATTGCTATGGACCTAAAAAGGGAAGAAGACTTAAGAGCGTCATTAAAAAAGAATATTGTGCAAATGCTCCTATGTATTTTAATCATTATACCGGCAGCGGTTGGGATATATTTTCTGCTTACAAAAACCGGTTTGTATCCGTGGGCTGAAGATACCTGGGGACATATGTTCAAGGCTCATCTTTTATATACGGAAGTGTTGAAGGGGAATTATTATCCTCTATATACCGATTATTGGTACAATGGCATTCAGCCTTTTCGATACTGGGCTCCTTTGCCATATTATATACTGCTTGTATTTGAAATTATTACAAAGGGAGATTCTCTGATTTCCTATAACCTGTTTGTGGCTTTTATTTATGCAGCAGGCTCTATTGGTTGGGTTCTATGGGGCATAAAAATAAAAAGCGCAAAAGCGGGATTATTGTTTGGTGCTTTATGGTTTTTTCTTCCTGACAATTTGAGAGTGCTCTTTGTTGAAGGAAATATACCAAGGGTGGTGGTTACTACCATTTTTCCGTACCTTATGCTGGGGGTATGGGAATACCTTGAAAAAAGAAACGGAAAAGGTTTTATAATGATTGCCGTATGTATGTTTTTGGCTTCTATTAGTCATATCATGATAGCCGCAATGGCAGGAATTACATTGTTTCTATTTGTAACAATTTATGGATTCATGAATAAAAAGCTTAAACATGCTATTGAAATTTTATGGATAGCGATTTTTGCAATCGTATGTACAGGTATATGGCTTTATCCTGCGCTTCAGGGCGGTTTGATGGCACAAGACCCTGAGGCTGTCCAGGAAGTTATGAAGAATCTTACTTATCCTGTTGCCCAGTCATTAAATCCTTTTATAAGGTTAAGAAATAAGGAATTATTTTACTTTGGAGTATCAACCTTTGTAATATCACTGTTGGGTGTTGCGTTTGGAAATAAAAAGACGAAGGCGTGTTTTCTGACTGCTCTTGTTGTCTTTCTGGGAACTACCAAAGCAGCCGTACCTGTACTTATAAAGCTGCCGTTAAGCCAACTGCTGTGGATGATGAGGTTTGCACCAATGGCATTAGGCATATTTTTTATAGGACTGCTGGCATGGAAAGATTTAAAGCCATATGTATTCATATTATTTTGTCTGTTTATTATGTGGGATAACTATATCTCATACAAAGCGGTTTTCTATAACAAAGAAGAACCCTTGGAGCTGAAAGAAGCAATTTCAGCCGGAGTAGACTCTGCAAGAAGCAGAATTGCTTTGCTGGATTTGAGTAAATATGGTTCATTTCCGAGTTATTATTTTACTTATAACGATTTAACCGATAAGCATATCCCGCAAGTATACGGCTGGGCCTGGCAGGGCGCCAAAACCGCACCCAATATTATGTGGATTAATTCCGCACTTGAAAACGGATATTATTCGTTTATGTTCGATAGGTGTATTGAGTTGGGTGCGGATACCCTGATAGTAAAGAGAAATGAAATCAAAGATATGCAAAGTTTCTATAGTGCGGCAAAAAATGCGGGATATACGGTTATTGAAATCAGGGAGATGACCATAACATTGAAGCTGCAAGTTGACGGCACATTTGGTACCAGGGTGTATTATGAGGGACTGGCAATAGGCAAATATGCGCCGAATATTTCTTATATGTTTCCGGCTTGCGAGGTAGGAGCCAGTGATTATATCGAAGATTACAGTCTGTCCGATTTGCTGCAGTACAGGACAATTTATCTTTCCGGGTTTAAGTACAGAGACCAAAAGAAAGCTGAAGATATGGTTATGGATTTGTCACAAAAGGGAGTAAAAGTTCTTATTGATTTGACCGGTGCCCAGACATCCATCCTGTCTTCAAGACAAGAATTTTTAGGTGTTATTGCGCAGCCTGTCAAATTATTCGGCAGTTTTGGTCAGTTGAAGCTATATGATAAATATATAACCGTTAAGGACTTCCCAAAAGAATATGAAGAATGGAACACCTTTTTTCTTGTAAATCTGGACAAAGTGTACGGAGAAACTGAATTTAACAATCAGTATATAGATTTTTTAGGCACAAAGTATAATGACAATATTATGTTTGTAGGATTGAATCTACCGTTCTACACCATGAATACGAAAGAAACTGAAATGCTGAAACTGTTTGAGCAGCTGACAGATATTATGTATAACATGCCTCCGAAAAGAGAGGTTATCAATTTAGAGATTATGAAAAAGGATAATTTCATTACCATAGAAGCAGACCGAAGCAATGTTATTACAGATTTGTCAAATCTTGATGCTTTTATACCGGTAGAAGGTGAGTTCAGGGAAAGACATTCATTACTGCAAATGAAAGGCAGAAGAATTGTCTGCAAAGTAGGATATCCTTACATGATACATGGCATACTTACAAGCCTGGCAGGAATTGCAGGGATTATCTTTATTTATTACAGCATATACAAAAGAAAAAGTGTCCAAATTAATGATTAGGGGGAGGTGTTATACTTGTATATTCAATTTATTAAGATTTATTTTTGCAGAAATTTAAGATTTTTATTATTATTTGCCATGATTGTGCTTATTTTTGCACCTTCCTGTGTGTTTGCTCAGGATATCAGCCTTGACGGTACATTTGAAGATTGGGGCGACAAACCAAGCTTGGATGATACAAAAAATGACGAGATGAAACACAACGATATTTATATTGTTAAGTGGTTTGCAGATGCAAGCAGCAAGCAGTGCTTCTTTTATATTGAAAGAGACCCCATGAGAAGCAAAAATGAATACAATTATAACCATGTGTGGACGGTAAGACTGTTTTTTAATACGTATCAGGGACAGAAGACCGCAGTTGTTGACTATAATCCGGATAGTACCATGGTGGAAGTTGAGCTGTATGACGAAAATGACAGGGGAATATGGAAATCAAAAGGTAAATGGGGAGATCCAAAAGATACGCAGGCAGCCTTTGAATTTTCCATACCAATGAGTGAGCTTATTGGTTCTATGATTAGCGGATATGAGTTTGATTTTTATGTTATGAGTGAATCGGATCGTGTTCCTGACCAGGGAGTCATAACGGTATCCACCGTAAGCACATATCCGGTTATTACGGCAATTACAGCCTTTGTTATTGCTGTAGTTGGTATTGTATTGTTTAAAAGAAAGGAGCATAAATGGTAGTAATCATCTTTCTGGTATGGATATTCTTTATATATATATTTAATAAACTTAAAATGCACTTTTTTAAGTTTTTGGTCGGAAGCGTGGGATTATTTTGCTTTGCAGTATATTTTGGAAAGGGAATGTTGGTAGGACCTTTTTCTTATTTGGTTGCATATATTGTTAAGCTTTTTGAAAATGTATTTCATTTCTACAAGACTTCTCCGATGCATTCTGTTGTCACGGTTTATCATAAACAGCAGGCCGTTTCCTTTATTATTGACTATGAATGTTCAGGCTATATAGAAGCAGCAGTATATTCCAGCGCTTTATGGTTTTATCCCATATACTCTGTATATGAAAAGGCTTTCAATACGGTTTTTGGTTTGGTATGTATTTTTGGCGCAAATGTAATCAGGATACTGTTTATAGCCATACTTGTACACATTTTTGGCAGAAACGTTCTTTTTATTTCTCACACAATATTAGCCCGTTTATTATTTTTTATTATAATGATTATTTTGTACTACATTGTTTTTACAAAACCGCATATACTAAGGCAAAAGGTTGGGAGTTTCAGATATGATGATCATTGACAGAGTATTCAGGGAATTGGTATTCTGGATTGCCTGGATTGTTATACCGCTTATATGGGAAATTATAAACGGGCTTATAGCAGCATTTGTGGCGCTTGCAAGCCATATAAAAGATAAGAATTCCAATGATAAGGAAATCTATCTTCCGGATGTGGCTATCTTAGTTCCTGTTTATAACTCGGAAAAAACATTGAAAATGTGCCTGGATTCCATAGTCAATCAGAATTATCCGCATGACAGAATCCATGTGATGTTAATTGATAATGGAAGCAGGGATAACAGCTTCAATGTTTTTAAAGAGTTTCAGAAGGAAAATCCTCAATTAAATGCCTGGTGGTTTTACTCAGAACAAGGAAAATCAAAGGCTCTTAATAAGGGGATATTCTCCAGTCACGGAAAATATATTATTAACATTGACAGTGACGGGTGGCTTGATCAAAATGCAATTAAAAATATTGTGTGCAGATTTGAAAAGAATAAAGAAATTGCATGCATGACAGGGGTTATCCTTATTAACCACAAACTTATTGAACAGACAAATAATTTTTTTTTGAAGCTTGTCAGAAAATGTGAGTTGTTTGAATATGTAGAGTCATTTTTGATTGCCAGAAAAGCACAGTCCGTAACTAACAGTCTTTATACACTATCCGGTGCGTTTTCCTGCTTCCGCACTTCCGTACTGCTTAAGACGCAAATGTATAACAGCATTACTGTAGGAGAAGACACTCATATGACTTTTCAAATTAAGGAAGCGTTAAATGGAAAAGTTGCATTGTGTGAAAATGCCTTTTTTTATACCGACCCTATAGATAGCCTTAATAAATTGTATACACAAAGGCAAAGGTGGCAGAGGGGAGAAATTGAGGTGGCAAGTCTGTATACGGAAAGTCATCTTGGTACATTGAGGGATTTCTTTAATAAATATGCCATGCGTATATTAATTACGGACCACACCATGACTTTTCCAAGATTAATCTGGTACTTTGCCATGTTTTATCTGTATTTCATCAATTATCCGTTAAAACTTATCATCGGTGCCAATGTTTTTGTTTATTTGCTTTATGCTTTCAGCAGCTTTTTATTTTTTGGCATAGCCAAACTGTTTCTGAACGGACAAAAAGACATGAATAGATATATAACAAAGAATGTTTATATCTGCTTCTTAATGCCACTGTATCGTTTTTTAGTTTACTGGATAAGAATGGCAGGTATTATTAATTCCATGGGCACCATGTCCAAATGGAAGGCGACCAGCTTCAGCGAAGAAGTCAATGCAGTGAAAAATGAAATAAATACTCAATACAAATCGAGAATGCGATTTATTAAAATTATTGAAAGGTTGTTCAACAATGAGTAAAATATATGTACTACTGCCATGCTATAATGAACAGGAGAATATAAAAATTTTAATTGATAAATGGATTCACCAGTTTAACAGTAAAGAATTAAAAGCAAAATTTGACTATGAAGTGGTGGCCGTAAACGACGGTAGCTCGGATTGCACACAGAATATATTAAAAAATATGGAAAAAAGTAATAAGAATATTAAGGTTATTGAGCATGAACAAAACCAGGGATTGGGCAAGGCTCTTACTACAGGAGTAAGTTACATTGAACAATGCGCATTGGAAGAAGATATTATATGTACTATGGATGCCGACAATACTCACGATCCCCGATACATTCATCGAATGCTGAGAAAAATGGAGAGCAGCGGGGCTGATTGCATCATAGCATCTCGGTACCAAAAAGGCTCAAAGATTTTTGGCGTACCGGCAGTAAGAAATTTGTTAAGCTATGGAGCAAGGCTTATGTATACCATTTTTATGAGAATACCCAATGTAAAGGACTATACATGCGGTTACCGCATATATAAAATGAAAAGCATTAAGAGGGCATATTCACATTATGGTGATAATTTTATCAATGAAAGCGGATTTACGTGTATGGTTGAAATATTGTACAAGCTTCATGCCGTAGGAGCTACATTTAACGAGGTGCCTTTTGAGCTGCGATATGACTTGAAAAAGGGAACCAGCAAGATGAAAATATTGAGGAATGCGGCAAGAAGCTTAAATATTGCAGTGAATGCACGGCGAAAGTACCTGTAATCCTGAATATTTTTCTCCCTATATTCATAAGCTAACACATATATTGCATGTTAATTTATTATTAGATGGGATGTGTAATATTGGATAAGCTTAAAAAATATTTAAAGTATTCAGCAATTGGCATTGTTACAGGACTATGCAACGGCTTGTTTGGTTCCGGAGGTGGTACTATTGCGGTACCCGCCATGGAAATCGTGCTGGGTGTTGAAGAACATCGTGCCCATGCAACTGCAATATCCATTATATTACCTCTTACATTGGTAAGTGTTTTTTTTTATATAAGAAATCATTTTGTAGACTGGAATCTGACATGGCAGGTAGCAATTGGCGGAGTAATCGGGGGATATATTGGGGCAAAAGTATTGAAAAGAATACCTTCCAATATACTTCGCAAAATATTTGGTATTTTTATGATTATAGCGGCCATAAGGATGGTTTGGTAGTATGTGGATAGCTATTGCATCAGGATTGGTCTCAGGAATTATTAGCGGTATGGGGATAGGTGGCGGTACAATATTAATACCGGTATTGGTTTTTTTCTTAAATGCCGATCAGCATGTTGCACAAAGTGTAAATTTGCTGTATTTTGTACCTACCGCTATAATTGCTATAATCGTTCATATAAAAAATAAGAATATTGACTTCAGGCTTGCTTTCACCATTGTAATTTTCGGAGTCGTTGGTGCATTGATTGGTTCGCGCTTTGCGGTATCGGTTCCTTCGGAAATTCTAAAAAAAATGTTTGGGGTTTTTCTGTTACTCATGGGCGTATATGAAACCCTTAGGAAATGAACCAAAATTTTGTGAAAACATTGACGAAGTAATTTTTATGAGATATAATTTTAATAATATTTTGATTTGAATATATTCTTAATATTAAAATTAGGGGGATTATCATGGAAAGAGTCTATAATTTTTCAGCAGGACCTTCAGTAATGCCTGAGTCAGTTTTAAAAAGGGCACAGAAAGAAATGTTGTCATACGGTACCTCCGGAATGTCTGTCATGGAAATGAGTCACAGATCTACAGTGTATAAGGAAATTATAGATACTGCTGAGAAAAATCTGAGAGATTTAATGCAGATTCCGGATAACTATAAAGTATTGTTTTTGCAGGGTGGGGCATCCAGTCAGTTTGCTATGGTTCCACTAAATCTTTTATCCAATAGTAAAAAAGCTGATTTTGTGATTACCGGCGCCTGGTCGAAAAAGGCTTACAAAGAAGCAAGCCGTTATGGCAAAGCAAATATTGTAGCAAGTTCTGAGGATCAGGTATTTAACTACATACCTGAATTGGATCCAAGTAAATTTGATAAGGATGCAGATTATTTTCATATTACAACCAATAATACCATTTATGGTACAAGATATACCAAACTTCCTGATACAGGCAATGTTCCTTTGGTCGCGGATATGTCATCCAATATATTGTCCGAGGTTTATGATGTAACCAGGTTCGGCCTGATTTATGCAGGAGCCCAGAAAAATATGGGACCTGCCGGACTTACCGTTGTCATAATTCGTGAGGATCTGATCGGACATGCAATGGATATTACTCCTACCATGTTTGATTATAAGATTCATGCCGAGAATGGCTCTATGTATAATACTCCTCCCACATACAGTATTTACATTTGCAATCTGATACTGGAATGGTTAAAGGAATTGGGTGGTGTTCCTGCTATTCAGAAAGTGAATGAAGAGAAGGCAAAAATCCTTTACGATTTCCTTGATGAATCCAGCATGTTTAAGGGTACGGTTGTACCAAAGGACCGTTCAATCATGAACGTGCCGTTTGTAACAGGTGATGCGGATTTAGATGCAAAATTCATTAAGGAAGCTGCTGCAAATGGATTGGTTAATCTGAAAGGACATCGTACTGTAGGCGGTATGCGTGCAAGTATTTATAACGCAATGCCTGTGGAGGGAGTACAAAAGCTTGTTGAATTCATGAAGAAATTTGAAGTGGAAAATAAATAATGGTTGAATAATACTTTAAAGGAGAGGGAGTCTTATTCTATGTATAATATACTGACATTAAATAAAATTTCGGAAAAGGGTCTTAAGCTTTTTAATGAAGACAAGTATACGATTTCAGATAATATTTCCAACCCTGATGCAATTGTTCTCAGAAGTTTTTCCATGCACGAAATGGAGCTTCCTGAGACATTAAAGGCAGTAGCAAGAGCCGGTGCAGGGGTTAATAATATACCCATCGATAAATGCTCGGAAAAAGGAATTGTCGTGTTTAATACTCCTGGAGCCAATGCTAATGCGGTTAAAGAGCTGACCATTGCAGGCTTGTTATTGTCGTCCCGTAAAATTGTTGAAGGAATTCAATGGGCGAAGACACTTGCAGGCCAGGGAGAAAATGTTCCCAAGCTTGTAGAAAAAGGTAAATCCAATTTTGCCGGTCCTGAAATTGAAGGGAAAAAGCTTGGCGTAATCGGGCTTGGAGCAATTGGTGTAATGGTTGCCAATGCAGCTCATGCTCTTGGAATGGAAGTGGAAGGTTATGACCCTTATATTTCGGTTGATGCTGCATGGGGATTATCAAGGAGCATCAAGAAGGCTTCAGATCTTAATTCACTTCTTGAAACCTGTGATTATATTACCCTTCATGTTCCGTTAACACCGGAAACCAGGAATATGATTAGTGCGGAACAATTTTCAAAAATGAAAAAAGGAATTCGTTTGTTAAATTTCTCAAGAGGTGAATTAATTAATAATAATGATTTGATTGCAGCAATTAATGATAAGACGGTTGCAGCATATGTAACAGACTTCGCCTGCGATGAATTATTGAATATTGAGCAGGTTATCTGTATTCCTCATTTAGGGGCTTCCACTCCTGAGTCAGAAGAAAATTGTGCAGTTATGGCTGTAAAGCAGGTAATGGATTTTCTTGAAAACGGAAATATTGTTAATTCTGTCAATTTCCCTGCATGTGAACTGGCGCGCTCTTCTGATTATCGTATTACGATAGCCCATAAGAATATACCTAATATGTTGGGACAAATATCAACCTTGTTGGCCAACAGCAAAATTAATATTGCCAATATGATCAATAAGAGCAAGAAAGATATGGCATATACCATAATTGACGCAGAAGAAAAAATTGATGAGGATTTGATAGCAAAGATAAGAGCAATCGATGGAGTCTTGAATGTACGAGTTCTGTAAAAGCAATGTTTAATGAGAAACACGTAAAAGGAACGGTTTTTGACCGTTCCTTTTTTGTCTACCTGATAATTATTCATATTAATATTATTTGAATTTATTCATTATCAGTCCCGTAATTAATTTAGGATAGAAATAGGTGGATTTTTGCGGCATTTTTTCATTGGCCAGTGAAACATCCTTAATTTCACGTACCTTTGTGGCATTTAGCAGGAATGAGCATTGAAAACTGCCGTTTTTCACCCAATCAATTGCTTCGTGCGAATCCCTTGTATAGGTGAGATTTTTTTGGTTTGCCATATTTTCCATATCAATTCCCAGCAATTTGTCTAAAACAAGGGTGTGCAATATGGTAACATCAAGATTCTTATAAGCAGCAGACTTGTTTGGCAGTGCATGGTTAATGGAATCCGGATTTTTAAGGTCGAATAAATAGAAATAGTCTTTTCCGGTATATAGGGCGAAGGCCTTTTTATCGGCATTATCAGCTAATTTTTTTTCAATCTGTTGGCTGATATCTTCATTTCCTTGCATAATAACATATTTTTGAACATTAAAGTTTTCCTTTAATCCAGAAACAAGCGTATTCTCATCAAAACCGTCAATATCTTTTACCAGTCTGTGGGTAGGAAATACTACCAGACCGGGGTCGTCCATGTCTACCAGCATCATCATTACATAGTTGAAAAGGTCATCCTTTGAATATCCGGGGTTTTCCTCGCGCATTTTATTTCTGAAATTAAGCGCCGTTTCATATCGATGGTGACCGTCAGCAATAAAGAGCTGTTTTCCTTCAAAATGCTTTTTTACAGCAGAAATAATTTCATTATCCGTCACAATCCATAGATTTTGCGTAATGCCATCCCAGGATTTAAAAGAAATGTCTGGCGGATTCTTAGATATACTATTAATAATATTGGAAATATGTTTTTCCGGATCCAAATATAACGAAAAAATCTGACTAAAGTTGCTGAATGTGGTGGACATTAAATTAAACCTGTCTGCTTTTGCCTTGGAAAGAGTTTCTTCATGGGGAAGAATAATACCCTTGGAAAATTCCTCAAGCTCGACCAGTGTAATAAAGCCTTTGAAGGATTTTTGACTGCCATCCTTAAGGGTAAAAACCTGTTCATACAAATATAAGGCAGGAGTTGATTCATATACCAGAGTTTTGTCTTCAATCCATTGTTTTAAATACTCCGCAGCCCGGGTGTATTTATTATTGTTTTCATTATCACCAGCATGTTCCATGCCAAGCTCAAGACGAATTACGTTATTGGGATGCATATTATAAAACATTTCCTGACTGTCCGGGGAAATAATATCATATGGGGGAGTTGTAACCAGACTCAGGTCTTTGATTTTTTCAGTATTATAACGTAATCCTCTGAAAGGTATAATATTTGCCATTTTCATCACCTCACAAAAAGTCTATTCGAAATTTTATAATATATTTCTATTATAGTCAAGCTGTTAATTTTTAAGCAGAATTAATTTTCGTATTCCAACAAAAAATAAAAACAAATTTATATGATGAAAAATGAAAAGGATACCATATGTTGTAGGATGAACGATTCTGAAATATTGTCAACTTAAGTTACTATATAGTTAAACAATGGTAAAACGATGTATGTGGTAGTGGCGGACGACACTGTCCGCCTGAAAATTGGCTATAAAGTCTGACTTAATGGAGTGAAAACAATGATAAAATTCAGTAAAATATTAGAGCTTCCTGTTATAAGCATTTCAACGGGAGAAAGGCTTGGTACAATACATGATATATTTTTTATTCCCGGTTCAATGAAAATAATTGTATTCATTATTCATATCAAGCGGCTGATAACAAGCGAAAAAGGTTTGCCGGCTGAAGAAATCATTAAGGTCGGGAAAAATGCTGTTTTAATTCGTGATGAGTCAAAAATTGTCGATATTAACCAATTAGATATTCCTGATGATGCAAAAAGCTATCGAAAAGACATTGCAGAAATACCTGTCTATACCGATAGTGGTTTAAATGTTGGCTATGTACAGGATGCAATTTTTAACTTCGAGCTGGGTGTTTTGGCTGAATTTGAAATAAGTGACGGTATTGTTCAGGACTTAATTGAGGGAAGAAAAAAAGTTCCGGCTTCTGAATCATTACACCTTGAAAAGGGTATATTAATTTTAGAAAATAAAATCATATCTGATATTAAACATACAGGAAAAGGACTAAAAAGATTACTATCGGAAAGGAAGTAATGATATATGAGAAATAGTAATAATTTTACAAAAGGATTGGTTACCGGAACCATTATCGGAGCTACAGTAAGTATGATGATTAATCCCATGGAAGGCAAAGACAGAAAAGTAATGAGAAAAAAGGTAAACAGATTCATGAGAACAGTTGGAAATGTGGTTGAAGATATAATAGACATGAGAAGATAAGCTGGAGAGATATTCTCCAGCTTAATTTTTAAATATTTAAATAGGGCGGGATTGTCAAATGCATGTAAATAGAAAGAACATCGTATTATTTTTTCTTATCGTTTTTATATTGTTTTTATTATATTTTATTTACACCATTCGCACACCATTATTGGATGTAATGAAACCGGTATTTATAGCATTATTGATATCCTATATATTCAATCCTGTTGTTGACTTCTTGGAGAAAAAAAGGCTGTCTAGAGCGGCAGCCATTTTAATCATATATTCCATATTAATCACTGTATTAATTATTATTCTTGTGTTTTTTATACCAAAGCTTATGCACAGCATACGCGAGTTAATACAAACCATACCGGATTATTTTGAAAGATATGTGATTTTATTTAATGAATTAATTATAAGATATAAGCACAGCGGTATTCCTGAGCCGGCCAGGGAAATATTGGACAGTTATATGAACAATTCAAAACAGATTATAATAAATACCTTGCAATCATTTGTAAGGTATGTGCCGGGAATTTTTTCTCTGATTATTGATACGATTTTAGGTGCAGTTATAGCTTTTTATATTATGAAGGACATAGAGTTATTTAAAAAGACCGTTTTGTCGCTAATACCCAAAAACTGTAGAGAATGGTTTGCGGGATTTGCTATGGATATTGATACCATACTATCCGGATTTATCAGAGGGCAACTTTTAATAGCGGCTATTCTTAGTATACTCACAGCTGCAGGCTTATGGATGATCGGAGTTAAGTATGCAATGCTTCTTGGTATAATTGCCGGGCTGATGGATGTAATACCGTATTTCGGGCCTATTCTTTCTGCCGTTCCGGCTATCATCATAGCCTTAATCGAAAAGCCTGTTAATGTCGTATGGGTGATTTTGCTGTATTTTTTGATTCAGCAAATTGAAGGCTCAATACTATCGCCGAGAATCATTGGAAGCCGTGTTGGCTTACACCCTGCAATTACAATTGTCGTAGTATTGATAGCGGCAAAATTTTTCGGTTTATTGGGAATGTTACTGGCAGTACCCATTGCTGCTATTATAAAGGTTTTAACGAGACGATTGGTACAGATAATAGTTTAGATAATTACTTAAAAGAATATTAAACAAATGGTGGTTCCTGGAAGTATTTATCGAGAAGTAAACAAAAATATAATTAATTACTGCTTTTTATACAAAAATAGCTGATTTTTATATACAAAATATAGAAAAATTAATATAATATGCTTTTATAAGGTAAATATAAACATAATTAACTAAAATAATTAAAGGGGTATATTGTAGTTGATAACCGGTCTATAGATTTTATGGAGGTTTTATGAAGAAAATAATTTTAGACAATATTTATCTTATAGAGCGTGGTGGAGGGCATATTAAAAAATTTTACTGATCAATATTTTAACCCAGGTTATAGAGAAATTATAATCTGTTTATTTACAGTATATTGATTTTTATGTTGCTTCATTAGAAATTTTATAGATAGGTATACATTCATTTCGCAAATTACTAAGTTATTTTCCTATTAAAACTTGTGGGATAGAATTTAATTTTTTAATGACATTATAAATATTTCCTTTATTTTCATAATTAAATATTGACATTTGTAAATTTTTTATGTATATTAATTATATTAATACAAAACAAGAATAATTTTCTTAATTGTCCAAATTCATTTCTTAATTGTAATATTATAGGATTGTTTAACCATCAATATTAATCTCAAAAAGTAATCAATTTGGGAATCGAGTTGAAACTGTATACAGTAAGATATATGTCATATTTTATTCCATCTTGTAATATTGTTGATTTAAAAAAAAGTAATATAAAGAACAAAATAAGGGAATAAATAATATATAATAGTGTTAGACAAAAATCTTTTTTATAACGAAGGGATATTTTTTTATAAACATGCGAAGATGCATCCGCATAATCATAGAGAAGGATCCACAGCTTTTTGTAATAGGAATTGCAAGAAACGGTATGGAAGCCATAGAAAAAATACAGAGGCTAAAGCCTGACATTGTAACAATGGATGTTGAAATGCCTGAAATGGACGGCATGACTGCTTTAAAGGAGATTATGAAAATTTGTCCTGTTCCTGTCGTCATGTTGAGCAATCGAACCGATAAGGATCCTGAAACAACTTTCCGGGCTTTGGAGTTGGGGGCTGCAGATTTTTATTTAAAGAGCATACTGTTAGAAGACAATGTAAAACCGGAAATAATAGAGGAATTTTTGGAACGGTTAAAAGCTATTGCTGAAAAAGCGAGAAGATCTGACAATGAAGAGCAGAAAAAAAGGATCGCTTCTGAAAACATGTCAAAAATTCTTGAAAACATCTTGAATAGGCCGGAAGATTGTATTGAAACCAAGGCAGGATTGGCGGACTTATTAATCATAGGGTGTTCTACGGGCGGGCCTTCTGCACTGCAGTCCATTCTTCCGCGTTTTCCGAAGGACACCCATGTACCCATTGTTGTTTTACAGCATATGCCGCCGGGATTTACAAGGCCGCTGGCGGAACGTTTTGATACTATTTGCAATTTGCATGTTAAGGAAGCCGAAGACGGTGATATTCTTAAAGCCGGCAATATTTATATAGCTCCGGCAGGCTATCAAACTTTTATTGAGAAAAAGACAAATGGTTCCAGTGCCTTGAAGATAAAAGACTGTCCGTCTGTAGAAACGGTTTATAGGCCGTCCATAAATGTGACTCTTAAGTCAGCAGCACCCATATATAAAGAAAAGCTGTTGTCGGTTATTCTTACCGGGATGGGAAATGATGGGCTGATAGGGTG
>Ga0134105_1000705_pt1 | contig 31091 bp, 25 predicted proteins | sample 16_3_2metaG_FD_94457 | JGI IMG/M metagenome (GOLD analysis project Ga0134105, IMG submission 94457) | Switchgrass degrading microbial communities from high solid loading bioreactors in New Hampshire, USA - 16_60_3.3_214_A3 metaG | ecosystem: Engineered > Bioreactor > Semi-continuous > Anaerobic... | reverse complement strand
CTAAGATTCGTTTACTTCTAAGATTCGTTTACTTCTAAGATTCGTTTACTTAAAAGTCACTCATCTTCGAACTCGTCGAGTTCATCCTCACAAGATATTTCTCTTGCCTTTACTCCAAATGAGGCTTCAAGAATTTTCTTTGTTCTTTCCCTGCACTTATTCAGCACTTCTTTCATGTCTGCAATAACGTCAATTCCGGCAGCTCCTGAATGTCCGCCGCCTGTGCCGTTGTATTCGTTACTTATATCTTCCATTAGCTGGCCAAGGTTAACTCCGGCGTTTACAGCATCACGCTTCGCTCTTGCGCTCACTCTGACATTCTCACCTTTGGCTGTGCCAACGAAAGCAATATCTGCTCCGATATTAATTAGCATGGAAGATGCAGAACCCCCAAAAGAGCTGACATGGGAGGTTGCTATAATCATATCCTGTACTCTATCGAGCTCGACGCGGCTGGCGGCTTTCAGGATAGCTATCCGCATGGAGATATCCTGTGGAGTTGCAGCCATAAGGTCAAGCACCTCCCCATACTCGACGCCGCTGTCCTCAATAATTTTTGCCACTGTCCGGAATGTGTCTGCAGATGCATGTTTGAAGTGACCAGTATCAGTAACTATTCCTGTAAGCATCCCGATCCCCACACGCCGGTTAATCGGGGCTCCCATTGCTTTTAAGATATTGTAAACTATTTCTACGGTAGATGTACTGTTCCTGTGCAGGTAAAACTCGGCATTTTCTGTTAGAGCTGTGGTTGTGTGGTGATCAATTACGCAATATTTTGTAAGCTCCAGGTCGTTCAATTGCGCTTTTGTCGAAGTATCAACCACAACGACAAAACCGTAATCAGCAGGATTGGGTTTATCCACAACTTCAATCCCGAGTCTATCTATAAGCACAGAAGCTACGCGGTTGCATCCATCTACAAGTCCGATAGTACCTCCGATAGCTTCTGAAAGGGCAAAAGCGCTGCTAATCGCATCCGGATCTGCGTTCCGGTGGCACAGATACAAAATGTTTTGATAGTCAAGGAGCCGGTTGAAAAACTCCGCTTCATCAACTTCCATTGTCCACTCTGGCTATCGTTTTTATAGGCATTGATCTCCCTGGATTCAAGAACTTTGGGATTCCGTTGATTTCTATCTGAGTTAACAAAGCATTTTATTTCCTGTTCCATATGCGGGAACGAAAAATAAATTATTGTGCTCTTTTGGCACCCAATGCCTGCTGGACTTGCTCCTGAAGCTGTTTAAAGCGGGTTGTGAGCCTTTCTTCCTGCCTAGAGATGGACTGAAGCCTGAGTGAAAGCGTCTCTTCCCTGTCTTTCAGCTTTGTAATAGACTCCCCTTTGCTCGTTCTTATTACCAGCTCTCCCACATTACGATAGACTATCGCATCGTCAGTGAGCCTTTCTAGCTCCTCAAGAGCCATCTTGGCTTCTTTCTGCATAGCCTCAATCTGTGATTTTTGCATTGCTAGAGCCTGGATCTGCTGCTGGATCTGCTGAAGCTGTGCAATCTGGTTCTGAACTTGAGGGGGTAATTCTGTACTCATATTATATTCACCTGAGTCCTCAATAAACCTGAAGGGATTTTAATGTTTCTGTCCTTGCAGTTTCTGAAAAATCCCCTTTCGTCACCTGAAATTAATCTGGAGCCTCAATTGCTAATAACTAAACAACAGGTTAACCTTCGGACCGTATAATTATTTTTATATAGAAGATATTAATTTTAATCCGAGAATTTAATAAAAACTGCCCGGGAGAGAGTAATTATAAAATTCTCTGTAAATATATATTATAAAATTCTCTGTGATATTATAAAAATTCTCTTTAGAATTGTAATTCTCTGTAAATATGTATTATAATAACATTTACGAAATTCATTTAGCCAAAAAATACCTAAAAAAATTATTTAATAAAAGTGATTTATCAAAAAAGCGGTTTAATAAAAAATATTGTTTAATAAAAATCATTTGACAAAAAAATCATTTGACAAAAAAATCATCATAATAACTTATTTAACAGAAATTTATTAACAAAGGATGATCATGGGTAATTATAATATTTCCATTAAATTCAATTAACTCATTAAGGTTGATTTGAGCTTTAAAATGGCTGATATACAGGAGATATTAGATAATGGAAGAAGATGAAAATTTTAGAGATATAAAATCCCTGCTTGAGAAGTTCACAAACGCTCATGGAATCTCTGGTTTTGAGCATGATATCAGGGAACTCCTCAAAAAGGAACTTGAGCCCTATGTTGACAATATACGAAAAGACTGCATGGGAAACCTTATAGCTGTCAAAAATGGAAAAGGTCCCTCTATAATGCTAGCTGCCCATATGGACGAAATCGGGCTCATGGTCAGATATATTGATGATAACGGCTTTCTCAGATTTATCGGGATTGGGGGATGGTTTGACCAGACTCTTCTTAACCAGAGGGTTATGGTTCACGGGAAAAAGGGTTCGATTCCCGGAGTTATCGGCTCCAAACCTCCTCATGTAATGAAAGATGAAGACAGGAAAAAGCCTATTAAGCTTGATGATATGTTCATCGATATCGGGGCAAAAAACAGAGAGGATGCTGAAAATCTTGGAATCGAGATTGGCACAACAGCCTCAATCGATCGGGATTTTGTATCCCTGGCAAACGGAAAGGTAACTTCCAAAGCTTTTGACGATCGTGCAGGTCTCGCGATCCTTGTTGAAGTTATGAAGCGGCTTTCCAAACATAAAATTGAAGCGAATGTCTATGCCGTAGGTACTGTTCAGGAAGAAGTGGGGTTAAAGGGTGCAAAAACCTGCGCTTTTGGAGTTTGTCCGTCTATCGCACTTGCCCTTGATACAACTATTCCTGGAGACCATCCCGGAATTACTAAAACCGATTCTTCACTTGAACTCGGGAAAGGTCCTGTAATTACCGTAGCCGACGCGTCCGGAAGAGGTCTTTTAGTTCATCCACAGATACTTAAGTGGCTTAGAGAAACTGCTGCTGAAAATAATATTCCCTATCAGCTTGGAGTCGGATCAGGAGGTACGACCGATGCAACCTCAATACACCTCACAAAGGAAGGTATCCCAACAGGCACGGTCAGCATAGCCACCCGATACATCCATTCTCCTGTTGAAGTTCTGGATATGGCAGATGTTGAAGCATGTGTTTCTCTGATAGTAAAAGCAATTGAAAACGTAGGCAAGTATTTCTAAGCTTTTTCTTTCAAATTTTTCTCTTATTTTTCTATTTTTTTCTTTTATTCTAAATCTTTCTGAGTAATAATGAAAAAGGGAATACGTATTAGATAGACGATTTTTCTTCTTTTTTCAGGTTTAGTGTATTGTTAACTGGAAACTAAAAATACTATGGTCTGCTATTAAAGAAGAGTTTTCAGAGAGCTACGGCAAAAACTTGGGGATCTTCCTGAGGAAGCCGTGTTCCTGAGAATAAAATATATGTATTTGTATAATAAATAAAAACTGCAAAATAGGACATAATATTATAATATAATAAGTATATTATGCGAATATTATTTGCAGTATTGTTGACAAATCTATATTAATAAAACAAAGACTGAGGGGATTATATTATTCGAAAACATCCGCTTTCTGGACACTACTTTGAGAGATGGTGAACAAACACCTGGCGTTGCGCTGACGAAGGACAAAAAGCTCTTAATTGCCCGGGCTCTTGACGAAATGGGAGTCTCGATAATTGAAGCCGGTTCTGCAATCACTTCCGAAGGTGAAAGAGACTCCATCAAGGCTGTTGCAAACGCAGGGCTTAATGCTGAAATTTGCAGCTACTGCAGGATTGTAAAGTCCGATGTTGATCGTGCTCTTGAGTGCGATGTTGACTCTATCCATCTTGTAGCACCTGTTTCAGACCTTCATATAAAGACAAAAATCAAAAAGGACCGGGATGCAGTACGGCAGATCGCAGCTGAAGTAACGGAATATGCCAAGGATCACGGCCTGATAGTGGAACTGAGCGGAGAAGATGCTTCGCGTGCAGATCCCGAGTTTCTAAAGGCTATTTATGCCGACGGAGTAGATGCAGGTGCTGACAGATTATGCTTCTGCGATACTGTAGGTCTTCTGGTACCTGAAAGGACGACTGAGATTTTCCGGGATCTATCTTCGTCCCTGAAAGCCCCTATCAGTGTTCACTGCCACAACGATTTCGGGTTAGCGACTGCAAACACGATTGCTGCGCTTGCGGCGGGGGCAAAACAAGCCCATGTAACTATAAACGGGTTAGGGGAAAGAGCTGGGAATGCATCTCTAGAAGAAGTAATAATGAGCCTGGAATGGCTCTATAAGTATGATACCGGCATCAAACACGAGCTGATCTACAGGACTTCAAGGATTGTAAGCCGGCTTACAGGTATTCCAGTGTCACCCAATAAGGCTCTTGTAGGTGGGAACGCATTTACTCACGAAGCAGGTATCCACGTTCACGGTCTTCTGGCTGATAAGGCAACCTATGAGCCTATGAGTCCCGAATATATCGGAAGGCAGCGCCAGATCGTGTTAGGAAAACATGCAGGGCGGAGTTCGATTAACCTTGCCTTAAAGGAAATGGGGCTTGAGGCTGATGATGCCCAGACCGAGGAGATTTTCAACAGGGTTAAGCAGATGGGCGACCAGGGAAAATACGTAACCGATGCAGATCTGCAGGCTATCGCGGAAACCGTACTCGATATTTATAAAGAACCTCTCGTAAAACTGGAAGAGTTTACCATTGTATCAGGAAACCGGGTGACTCCAACGGCATCTGTAAAGCTCAATGTAAAAGACAAACCGATAGTACAGGCAGGGATCGGTAATGGGCCTGTAGACGCCGTGATCAACGCTATCAGGGGAGCGGTGAGTTCCTGTGCAGAAGATATCATTCTCGAAGAGTATCATGTTGACGCAATTACTGGCGGAACCGATGCCCTTGTTGAAGTTAGGGTAAAACTTTCCAAGGACGGAAAAGTAATTACCGCAAGCGGTGCAAGAACTGATATTATCATGGCTTCCGTAGAAGCTGTAATGAACGGTATGAATCGCCTTATACGGGTCGAATGACTCCAGAAAAATGAGCTTTAAGAATTTCCCAGGAGGACTCTTATGTCCTCTCTCTTTTTCCTGCTGTAGAAATTTTAAAATAGCATACCGCTGGCATTTCTGGAGTCAGGAGAAACCTTTATCCATATATAACATGATCGATAATGATGTATTTGGAAAATTCATAACGAAAGCATATCAGAGATAAGTATTTCTGATAGATGCACCCTTACTGGAAACGGACTCAAGATGAGCATCCAGTTAATCTACGTTTCAACTAGAGAAATAGGAGTTAAATTATGACAACCGGGTCAACAGAAAAAGTTAATGGCGCAAGGGCTCTGATAAAGTGCCTGGAAAAAGAAGGGGTTGACACCATCTTTGGATATCCAGGGGGGCAGATCATTCCCTTCTATAACGAACTTTACGATTCAGATCTGCGCCATATACTTGTGCGTCATGAACAGGCAGCAGCTCATGCTGCGGACGGGTACGCCCGTGCTACTGGAAAGACCGGGGTCTGTGTTTCTACTTCAGGTCCCGGAGCAACTAACCTGGTAACAGGCATTGCTACCGCATACATGGACTCAATACCTATTGTAGCCTTAACAGGTCAGGTTCCTACTTTCCTGATAGGTAACGATGCTTTCCAGGAAGCTGATATTACGGGAATTACCCAGCCCATTACCAAGCACAACTACCTCGTACAGGATGCAAAAGAACTCCCAAGAATTGTAAAAGAAGCTTTCCATATTGCTTCTACCGGAAGGCCTGGCCCGGTATTAATTGACCTTCCAAAGGACGTACAGAATGCAGAGATTGAATTCTACTATCCTGATAAGGTAGAACTTAGAGGATATAAACCGACTTACAAAGGCAATATCCAGCAGATCAAACGAGCCGCCGAAGAAATAGCAAACTCCAGTATGCCTATAATTTACGCAGGCGGCGGAGTGATAAGTTCTAATGCCAGCCCCGAGCTTATAGAACTTGCCGAGACAATCTGTGCTCCGGTTACCACCACTCTTATGGGAATTGGATCGATTCCGACAGAACATCCTCTGTACATCGGGATGCTCGGAATGCACGGGAGCAAATATGCAAACTATGCTGTCCAGGAATCCGATCTAATTATTGCTGTGGGCGCCAGGTTCGATGATCGTGTGACAGGGAAACTCGAGTCTTTTGCTCCCAATGCCAGGATTATTCATATTGATGTTGACCCTGCAGAGGTCTCCAAGAATGTAAAGGTTCATGTTCCAATTGTTGGAGATGCAAAGCAGATACTGAAATCTCTGAATAAATATGTTAAGCGTTGCAATTCCGAGGCATGGCTTGAAAAAATAGAACACTGGAAAAAAGAGTATCCTTTCACCTATAAACAGATGTCACCTGATGTTATAATGCCTCAGTTTGTTGTCGAGCAAATTTCAGAGGCATGTGGGGACGCAATTATAGTTACCGAAGTCGGGCAACATCAGATGTGGGCTGCCCAGTACTTTAAGTTTAAAAAGCCCCGCACTTTCATCTCTTCAGGCGGTCTTGGCACAATGGGCTACGGTTTCCCTGCAGCTATAGGCGCAAAGATCGGGAAGCCAGATAAAACCGTTATCAATATTGCAGGCGATGGATCTTTCCAGATGAATTCTCAAGAGCTTGCAACTGCAGTCCAGAACGACGTTCCGGTTGTTTCAGTGATCCTGAACAACGGTTATCTGGGTATGGTCAGGCAGTGGCAGGAACTGTTCTATGACAGGCGATATTCTCACACCTTTATCAAGGGCAGTGTAGATTTCGTGAAGCTTGCTGATGCCTACGGAGCTCTGGGTCTGCGCGCTGAAAGGCCGTCTGAAGTCAGACCTGCAATTGAAGAAGCTGTCAATTCGGGCAGGCCTGCTGTTGTTGAAGTCATTGTTGCGTGCGAGGCAAATGTTTATCCTATGGTGCCGGCAGGCGCTGCAATCAACGAGATAATTGATCCAGAAGAGCATGCAGACACTTCATGTGCCATGCCTGACCTGCGCACTACAACTGATAGGATTCTTGACCTGGAGGAACACTGATGAAACACACACTTGCAGTCCTTGTTGAAAATAAGTCTGGAGTCCTCTCTAGAGTGGCTTCGCTTTTCTCAAGGCGTGGATTCAACATAGACAGCTTGGCTGTAGGAGTTACCGAGGATCCGAGTATCTCTAGGATGACTATTGTGGTCCAGGGAGACGATCATGTGCTCGAACAGGTAACAAAACAGCTTAACAAGCTCGTGGATGTTATCAAGGTCTCGGATATTGGGGGCGATGATTCCGTAGAAAGAGAACTCGCCCTGATTAAGGTAGCTGCAGATGTAAACACACGAGCCGAGATAATTCAGATTGCTAATATTTTCAGGGCAAGGATAGTGGATGTGGCTTCAAAATCCATGACTATCGAGGTAACCGGGGATGATGCCAAAATCGAGGCAATCCAGAAACTTCTCAGGCAATTCGGGATTAAGGAAATGGTTCGGACAGGCAAGATTGCCCTGGTTCGCGGTCCAAAGAAGGTTTAAATATAAAGGGCAGGTAAAGAAAGGTAGCTGCTTAATTATTTTTCACAGATTGGGGCAGCCGGAGACGATTTAAAACCCCTAATGGTTCCCTCAAAGGGATGCCTGAAATCTCAGGCATTTCCTGAAACTTAAAATGCTACCCCTCTCCGAAGAAAGCAACTTTTTGAGAATGTACTTAAAGAAACTTAGTTCTCATGGCAGCGAGTTGATACCATAATGGTATACTTCTTGGGAAATATAAGGAGTTCAAAACTGAAGTAATTCATCAGGAGAATCAAGTATGGCAACAATAATCTATGATAATGAGACTACTTTTGATGCACTTAAGGACAGGACTATCGCAATAATGGGCTATGGAAGCCAGGGGCACGCTCACGCCCTGAACCTCCACGACTCAGGGCTTAATGTCATTGTTGGGCTCAGAAATGGAAGTCAAAGCTGGGCAAAAGCTGAGGCTGACGGCCTAAAAGTGATGACTGTGGCGGAAGCTGCGAAAGCTGCAGATGTTATCATGATCCTCCTTCCAGACGAGAAGCAGGCTGCGGTTTACTACTCTGAAATCGAGCCAAATCTGAAAGCTGGGGATGCTCTTGCTTTTGCACATGGCTTCAATATCCACTATAACCAGATTGTTCCTCCGAAGGACGTTGATGTTTTCATGGTAGCTCCCAAAGGTCCTGGTCATATCGTAAGAAGAACCTATATCGAAGGCATTGGAGTGCCAGGCTTGATTGCTGTCTATCAGGACGCAACTGGAAAAGCCAGGGATATCGCTCTTTCTTACGCCAAAGGTATCGGTGCAACGAGAGCAGGTGTTTATGAGACAACCTTCCGTGAGGAAACCGAAACCGACCTTTTCGGAGAACAGGTTGACCTCTGCGGAGGACTCTCAGCTCTTATCAAGACCGCTTTTGAGGTGCTTGTGGAGGCGGGATACCAGCCCGAAATGGCTTACTTCGAAACCTGCCACGAAGTCAAGCTTATTGTGGATCTTATCTATGAAGGTGGGCTTGAGAGGATGTGGCACTCTGTTTCCAATACCGCAGAGTACGGAGGCATGACTGTCGGTCCCAAGATCATTAACGAGCAGTCCCGCAAAGCCATGTATGAAGCTCTGGAAAGAATCCAGAATGGGGAATTTGCCAAGGAATTCATACTCGAAGGAATGGTCAACCACCCTGTACTCAAAGCAATGGAACGCAAGGAAAAGGAACACCAGCTTGAGATAGTTGGAAAGCAAATCCGCGCAAACATCCCCTGGCTCAATAAAAAGATTGATGACGACTGATTTTTTTGCAGATAGCTTCAGATAGAATGAAGATAGCTTCAGACAGAAAATTCATTAATCTGGAAGTAGAAAATGGAATCCGGAGGGAAATGATGGCAATAACAGGAGAATGCAAAGTCATTGATACTATCCTTAAAAGGCGGAGCGTCCGGGAGTTTACGGACAAACCCGTCAGCAAGGAGGATATTAACACAATCCTTAACGCAGGCCACTGGGCTCCTTCCGGATTGAATAACCAGCCCTGGCGTTTTATCGTTATTCAAGACCGAGAGACTATCAATAAGCTCTCGGAATGTACGCATTATTCCGGTATAGTTGCAGGGGCTCCTCTGCTTATTGCCGTTTTTCTGGATACCGAAAATTCGTACAACAGGACGAAAGATGTCCAGGCAATAGGAGCCGCAATCCAGAACATGCTCCTTACCACCTGCGATCTTGGTCTTGGCGGAGTCTGGCTTGGAGAAATTCTGAACCAGAACGAGAAAGTCAACTCAATTCTCGACTGCCCTTCAAAACTTGAGCTCATGGCAGTGCTCGCTATAGGGGAACCCGTCCCAAAAGAGAGAACTTCAACCCGCAAGCCTCTTTCCGAAATCGTATTTGATGAGAAGTACGGGCATAAATGGGAAGAATAATTATTTCTGCCGTAAAACTGAAAAAATGAAAAAATAAACTCTATTGCCTTACTCTAAAAAGCTGAAATTTTATTACGCAGATTCCAGAAGTGTCCAGCTTACTCTATCTCAGGACTCATTTTCATTGTCTGTCTGAGAATAATTATTCAATTATTGGGGATAAATTTATAAGCTATTTGGCACTATAAACAGCCAGTTGACTGATCTCAGTTTTATCAGCCAGTTAACGGATTCAAACTTTTCCCAAATTTGAATATTTCCATATGAAGGTCTGTAGTGTAGAGGATATCACTGGAGCCTCCGGAGCTCCGAACCTGGGTTCGATTCCCAGCAGACCTGCTTACTTTTAACAACCTTTTTGATGGTCTGGCTTTACTTTTATTGTTTTTTGGACAAAATTTATAAAGTCTGAAATGAAATATAAAAACAGGACATCAGTTTTACAAGAAAACAGGATCTCAGTTTTAAAGGTGCTTATATAATGGCTAGAGGATGGAATCGCCGCTTCCTGCGTGCCGGAAGAAGAATATCTTTAGTTCAGTTAATTCTCATAGTGATAATACTGTACTTTTTGCTGCGGATTCTTTTGCCTCTGGTATGGACTTTTATTTTGGTTCTTGCTTTAATTATACTTTTGAAAGTAGTGCTGGAGAATCTCTAATTAATTTTGATGCATTTCGATATTTCTGAATATTCTCAGGTTCGCTGTTTGACTTTTAGAATATGTGTCCTTTACATCTTGTTTTAAAAACGTCTCAAAGCGGCCTAGAGTGGGAGACGTTTTTACTGTTAATAGAAACACAAAAAATGTAATGAGAGGAACTCTAGGAAAAGCTCAAAAATGCAGTAATTTTTCCTAACAACTTCATTTTCTTTCATTTTTCCCTCCATGAATTGCCGTAAGCTAGGTCATGACAGCAAAAATACAGTTGTTTTCTGAAATTATCGTATTAAAAAACACTGAAAAGAAAAAGCGTAATGGTTCACTATTTAACGACGCTATCTGGTACTAAGTAATACTTGATGATACTATATGGTACTCTAAGACACTGAAAAGTATAAGCACTTTTCAACATCGGGCGACAACATTGTAAAGAAAAATTTTAATACAATTGCATACATTAGTTCTAAGCTGTAGAAAAAATCACGTCGTCGGGAACAAAAAAACCGAACAAAAAACGATAATTAAACGTGGGTTAAAAAATGATTAAATTAAATAAAAAATATTAAAGTAGGATATATTTTCGCCTATATATCCAAAAAAAGAAAAAGTTGATAGAATAGCAGAAATATTGAGTATAAACTATGAAAAGTCGCCAGGAAGATTCATCGTTATAATTAAGGGAGACCGCCGCATAATGATCGTAATGCTGAGTTCATTATCTGGACTCATCGGACTGATTTTACAGAGTCTTTTTTTAAACTAAAAACTAACCAGCTTTCTGCTATCACTTCTTTTTTCTGTAGCGATCTCGTACTCTTTCCAGGCTTTCCCTGCGGGTTGCAGGTATAAACCTATATGGGAAGGAGTTCACAAATTATACCTCTATGTTTATTCTCGAAATAGAGGGCAGTCCTGTGGAAGCAGAGATTGAAGCCTATAGGGAAACTCACTAATGTACCAGAGTAATTGTACTCCCTCGGAGAGATTGCTGCAGCAATTGCAGGGATTAAATTTTTTTGTTTTCCGGAAAATTATATTATTTTCTGGAGGAAGATAAAAGCTTTAATTAGATTAGTAGTTAAATTCGGTTCCTTAATTTTATATGGAATGGGTTCAATTTTGCTTAAATCCCTGTCTTTTATCACTCTAAGGTATATTTTTAAATCATGTACTATTGCGTTTTTTTCTTCTTCACTATTCATAATATTAATTTTAGCACACAGCTCATCGATTTTTTTATACAAGCCGTTTGCTCTAAATAAAACATCTTCTTTCGCCGTTTTGCTTAAGTGACCAGACCATAAAACATAACATAAATTGGTGTAGTCTGGATTTTTATTTCCATCATCAACTTTAATATAATAATCTAAAGCAAAACTTATCAGCTGTGTAATTTGATCTTTTTTCTTTTGCTTTTGAAAAAAATCATCTGAAAAATCAAAAGTCTCCAGTTCCCAAAGTGCATTTTCTAAGAATGATATTGGAATATCAGAAGTATCCACTCTATTGTCTTTTACTGGAAATAGGGATTTGATAATGGAATACGTTAGTAAGAAAATCAGAAAGCCTACAATAGAAAGCAAGAAAGAAGTCAGTATTAATGAATAAATAAAAAAAGCAATCAAATGCACCAATTCCATGTTAAAATCATCTACATAATTAAGAAGGATCTTAGAATTCCACACATCGAATCCGTAAACTCGTTTTTGAAAAGCCGCACAAATAACAGCACTCACTAGAAAATAGAGAAAGGCAATTAAGAATAATCCAGACGTATAAAAAAGAAATGTATAAACTTTGACGATATAATCCAGTGTTTTAAAAAAAAAAGTATAGAAGCGATTTAGCACACTTAGCCATAAAGATAAACTTTTATAATAACTTATTTTCCATTCTTTAAAGGTTAAATAATCTATCCATTCTTTTTTTAGATTAAATTGTAGCTTACTAAAAATAATAGACATAGCCCGTTTATATAATTCATACATTATGAAAATAATTAGTAGGTTTACTATTACTCTTATTCCATATACGTATATAATTTGGCGAGTTAGCTGAATTAATATGGGATCAATTACTTGAGTATAGAGGCATATCGGGGCTATTATATACATCACAAAATATGTCGCGAATTTTAGGATTAAAATATACAATTTCTGCGGGTACTGTGGGTGATTGCTAATATGTAAATCTTCCAATTTTAATCATTGTTTTTTATTGAGAGAGTAATGTAAATATTTTTTGCTTTCTCCTTTCAATAAAATAATCTAAATTTAAATATTGTGGGGATATTCGAAGTATACATGCCAGAAGACAGGCACACAGAGCAGAAGAAATTCAAGTCTGGATTTCGTTATCAATGTGGGAAAATTTAGAGGTTCTCGGTTATGCAAGTCCTACACATGCAGTTACGAAAGCCTTTGAATGTTACTTGAGACTCATGATGTGGATATTCGAGAATCCCACCGTGAGAATGTGGGATATTCGGGAATTCCAGTACTAAAAGCACGTATAGGAGAAAAAGAGCAACAAATCGAAAATCTAAGAACGGAGCTTAAGTCGCAGATGGATCTTCTGGCAGAGCAACTGCATACAGAGGATAGATCGGACGAACTGTCCAATTTTTTCTGATTTTTTACACTGTAACTTCTCTAAACTTGATCACTCCAGAGTATGTAGGAATACTTGATTTACTGCCTGTAACCGTTCTATTAAAAGTAAAAAAAGTATGAACAATAGGGGTACTTTTTATATCTCATCTGTTGGCGTTTTTACTCACTTGAGAAATATATAAAAATATGGTTTAATGGTTTTTTAATTAAAAAGAGATCAGGTCTCTCTGCTTTTAAGTCTCTTTCAAATACTCATCAATTGCTTTTTATGCGTCTTACCTGCTCTATAGATTGCACAACTTCTAGCAAACATTTCGAAATAACAACAAATATTTCTATCATTTCTTACGATTTTTATTAATCTAAATTCTCAAACCTCTGAAGCTCCATTACTTATCTTTTGAATAAGACCTGCTGTTGAGAAGTGTACTGCATGCTAAAGATAAGGAAAAGAAGACGAAGCACCGCAATTATCGAAACTCCCAGGGGCATACTGGTAGTTGCTGGTAGGAGAGGACTTTATGTTCTCCCTGGTGGAGGGACGAATAAAGGGGAATCAATTACTCAAGCGATTGTTAGAGAACTGAAAGAGGAAACCGGATTAATTGTAACTGGTGCCAGATTTCTTTTCGAGCATGCAGGGCATGTGCAAAGAGCATACTCAGGTATTTACTTTAAAGACTACCACACCGTATATTTGATAAAGGCAAGCGGTATTGCGCGACCACTCAATGAAGTAAAATACATAAATTATTACTCTCCGGATTCGGAAATCAAACTTTCCAGAACGACAAAAGAAATAATCGACAGGTTTTATGAGTTTAAAAGGACGATAATCTAATATAAATAAACGCATACGGTTTAAATTGTCATATATGATCGGATTCAAAAAGTAGAACAATGCAGAATTTAATAACTTTAAATTTAAAACGAAACCAGATTAATCTGGTTCCACTCTTTTTTAAGTACTCATCAATTACACTTATTTTTTTTTAGTAGGCTGGATATTACTGCGAGATATATTACTTCATAAATAGTAAATTTTTGGATATGGTTTCAAGCCTGTATTGTAGTCTATATACTTGTGCCAGTTTGCGAAATAAAAATCGTATAGAGTAATCTTTTATTCTAAATAGATTTTCTGTAGAAATCTTATATTATAAATTGAAAAATATATTATATCCAAAATAAAGGCGTTATGAAAAACGAGTACATTCCAAAAGATACCAACAATATACTGACGAGGGAAGGATATCTGGTGGTCTATTGGGGAATTGATGTATTGAATATTAAGCACAAATTAAAGAGGGATTAAAATAGTTGTAGACGAAGTAGTTACAGGACCGAGTAGTATTGCTATAAAAGGAACAGCTACAGGAGAAGCCTCTATTGGCATATTTGGTCAGGGTGATGCAGTTGGTGTTAGAGGGGATGGCAAAAGTTGGCATGGTGTTGCTGGAATATCTCAAAGCACTATAGGTGGAGCTGGTGTAGCTGGCATTAATGACAACGGCAACGGTGTATTTGGTGAAAGCAAAGCCCGTTTTAACTCTGGTGTCCTTGGCATTCACAATGGCGAGGAAGGAGTTGGCGTGCGGGGTATTGCAGATAGAGGAGTTGGCGCTGCTGGATTCAGTTTGACATGGCATGGTGTATATGGAGAATCAAAAAGTGAAATAGGCGGTGCGGGTGTTTGGGGTGAACATAAGGCAAAAGGTGCTGGCACGGTAGGCAAAAGTGTTGAAGGTGTGGGCGTTTGGGGTGAAAGTGAGACCTACGAGGGTATACACGCGGTGACAAGGTCACCTACGACCGCTGCTATTGCTGCATACAACGACAATCCAAGTGGTACTGGTGCTGCAATCTTTGCAAAGAAGAAAGGTAGTGTTGGGCATGCTGGATTTTTCGTGGGTAATGTTGAAGTGACAGGATCTCTTACTGTGCAGGGTGTCAGTATTCAGACATTGCTTCAACGCATAAGCTCTCTAGAGCAGAGAAATAGCTCTTTGGAGCAGAAAGTCAATACTTTGCAGAACCAACTAAATACTGCAATCAGTAACCTTACTGGAAGAATGACAGCGGCAGAGGTTGAAATTAGAGGTCTTAGACAGATATCTCACACGCACAGTATATGAATAAAAATCTGTATTCTTGCGCACAAGTGATTATTGGCCCTTCGATGTTTTGTATGGGCCGAAAATAATTATTTGATCAGAAAGTTATCATATCGAAAAGATAAACGCTGATTTTGCATGTGATATTTCACAGCAAATGTTTCTGAATATTGCCTATGTTCTTCCCATATTAGGAAGCGGATACGAATTACTCACTCGAAACAGCGAAGAGCCTGATTATTTATGTATTTATCCGTGTTCAGTCCTTTAATGACAACAATTTTTTGCCCTAAAATGAGCTATTTCTTTGATTTTTAGCTAACTTTTAGTCAATAAACTAAAAGGCTGTCTTAAAATTAGAATTTTTTTCTACAATTGGTTAACAGGTGATGTTTACTCAAAATTAGTTGGTAAATTCTCAGAAATCAGGTAGAAGAGACTGAATGACTTTTTTGGGTTGTTACCACTCGCGTAACTACAATATATTTTGTTTTGCTGCCGCAGTCTCTTCTTTTCTGCCGGTGACCACCTGATATCTGCTCACTTCGTGAGCATTCGGACGTTGAGGAGCACTTAAATGATGATAAACTCACAAATCAATTATATTTTGTAATTAATTTTAAAGCCACCTTAGATAGCCAGTCAGTTAAAACAACAGAAACACTAGGAGCCCACGGTTATGATGCAACCAAGAAGTTAAAAGGAGAAAACGCCACATAAATTTAAAAAAGAAACCAGATTTCTCTGGTCTCACTTTTCTTTCAAATATTCGTCAATTGCTTTTGCAGCTTTCTTACCTGCTCCCATTGCACTGATCACGGTTGCTGAGCCTGTGACCACATCGCCGCCTGCAAAGACTCCGCACTTAGAAGTTGCGCCGGTTTCTTCATCGGCAACTACAGTACCTCTTTTGTTCTGCTCAAGACCTTCTGTGCCTTTGAAGATAATCGGGTTCGGGGAGGTACCGATTGCAATAACCACGACATCGGCAGGGATTGTGAATTCTGAGCCTTCTATTGGGATAGGTTTTCTCCTGCCGGACTGGTCTGGCTCGCCGAGTTCCATTTTTATGCACTCGACGGCTGTAACATTGAATTTCTCGTCTCCAAGGATGCGGACAGGATTTGTAAGCAGCCTGAAGATTATGCCTTCTTCTTTAGCGTGCTCGATTTCTTCCCTGCGGGCTGGCATCTCGTCTTCTCCACGGCGGTAGACTATACTGACCTCATCTGCTCCCAGGCGGAGGGCTGAACGGGCGGCGTCCATTGCCACATTTCCGCCTCCTACCACCACAACATGCTTTCCGACCCTGACTCTTGTATCGTATTCAGGGTCATAAGCTTTCATGAGGTTTACACGGGTCAAGAATTCATTTGCGGAGTATACACCGTTGAGGTTTTCTCCCGGAATTCCCATGAAACTTGGGAGACCTGCGCCCGTGCCTAGGAAGACCGCATCGAACTCGTCACAGAGCTCGTCCAGGGTTTTGATCCTGCCGATTACATAGTTGGTTTTGAACTCAACACCGAGCTGCTTGATGTAATCTACTTCCTGCTGCACAATTTCTTTTGGCAGCCTGAACTCGGGAATGCCGTAACTCAGCACACCGCCTGCTTTATGCAGGGATTCAAAAACTGTTACTTTGTGGCCGAGTTTTGCAAGATCTGCTGCGGCAGTAAGACCTGCGGGACCTGATCCAACAACAGCTACTTTCTTACCTGTTGGCTCTGGAATTTCGGGAACCTGCACCCCCTGCTGGCGTTCATAATCAGCGCAGAAACGTTCAAGCCTTCCGATAGCCACAGGCTGTCCTTTCTTTCCGAGTACGCAGAAAGCTTCGCACTGAGTTTCCTGGGGACAGACGCGACCGCAGATTGCAGGAAGGGCATTTGTATCTTTAATCTTTTCGATTGCCCCTGAGAAATCTTCTTCACAGATAAGCTTGATAAAACCCGGGATATCCACATTCACAGGGCAGCCTTCAACACACTTTGGCTCCTTGCAGGAGAGGCAGCGAGAAGCTTCGGCAAGAGCATCTTCTTTTGCGTAGCCGAGAGCCACTTCATTGAAGTTCTTTATGCGCTCTTCGGCAGGCTGTTCTGGCATTGGGGTCCTTTCTTTCTTTGATTTTCCTTCCTTTTCTCCATGTATTTCTTGCATTTTTCATCCCCTCCTTCTCAGTGCAGTCCGCACCTGCACTCTTCTTCATACTTTTCTACGGCTTTTATCTCTTCGTTGCGGTACATTGCAAGCCTGTTCATAAGTTCCACGAAATCAACCTTCCGTGCATCAAATTCAGGCCCGTCAACGCAGGTAAATTTCGTTTTACCATCAACTGTAACCCTGCAGCCGCCGCACATACCTGTTCCGTCCACCATAATGGAGTTAAGGCTGACCAGGATTTCAACATCATAAGGAGAAGCTATTTGGGCTCCTACTTTCATCATTATTGGGGGTCCGATGATCACGACTCTTGCAATCTTCTCTCCACTGTCCAGAATCCTTTTCATGATATCTGTCACAAACCCGTGATGTCCTTTTGAGCCATCATCAGTAGCAATATATAGTTCCGAGCTGGCGTTCCTCATTTCATCTTCAAGGATAAGAAGATCTTTGTTACGGGCTCCAATAATGGAAATTACCCTGTTGCCTGCTCTGGTATAAGCTTTTGCCTGAGGATAAATTGGGGCAACCCCTACACCTCCTCCTACAAGGATGACAGTGCCGAGTTTCCTGATATCGGAAGGGGTACCAAGAGGTCCTACAAAGTCTTCTAGAAATTCGCCTTCGGAAAGCTTTGCAAGCTGTTTTGTAGTCTTGCCCATCTCCTGGAATATTACAGTTACTTCTCCTTTGTCTTTTTCAAAATCGGCAATCGTGAGAGGAATCCTTTCCCCCTTCTCATCAATTCTGAGAATTATGAACTGTCCGGCTTTTGCAGCCTTTGCTACGTCAGGGGCATCTACTACCATCCTGTGCACCGACGGAGCAATTTCTTCTTTTTTAAGTATTCTATATGCCATGGGATCACATTTTCCTGAGTAAAAGCAATTTTTTGAGCAAATGAATAGATAAGTTTGTGATAGCGGATCTTCTCACGGGTTTCTTCAAACCCGCGCATTTCCACCTGGACGCCTTTCTTATACTGATTAATGGGATATATATTCTTCCAAATAATTTTAATTACATTGTCTGTCTGGATCATTTTTTATTGAGTTCTAAATGCTCGCCTTTTCAATACCATCCTTTTTTAAAAGAGTTTAAATGTCCATCAACTTTTTGACCATTCCTGCAATAATTTAATAAATCTAATGGATATAATAAATTAAGGGGTAATCCCTAGAAGGCTCAATCAGGAGGTGGATTGGCGTAGAGGAGGGATAGAGCAAACTTATAGACTAGCCATAAGTATGATCAAATTTTATGGCCGTATTTGAACCTGAGAGTTTAAATCTTTTACCTGACAGAGAAATTCTCCATTGCATTTGTTATAAAGACTGGAAGATTTTATTCTGGCAGGCGGATTAAGAGGAAAATGCAACTGAAATGAATTTGCAAATATATGGGGGTTAAACAAATGCCTGAAGAAAGAAGGGAAGGTACAAAAGGAGAAAAGTTAGAGAAAAAAGAAGGGGAAGAAGTAGCTGATGTCGATCCAATCCATCCTACCGAAGCACGGGGTGGCAGGAAGAGATCGCTCCTTGATACCTGCAAATAATTCCACTTACAATTCCACTCACTTTTTTCTTTTTTTGGTCACTATTAAATGAGATTTTTGATATTTAAGGAGTTACCGGAGGGTCATTTATAGAGCAGAAAACTGATATCGAGTCTCAGGACCCTATAAAGGACAAAGAATACAAAGGAAGGAAAAAGCCTCTCATAAGCTGCTATAAATATGATGAGGAAGAGCGAAAGATCCTTTTTGGAGAGAAAGAAGAGTCTTGATCAATTTCTCGGGGTAAGAATCGAATAACAGCAGGAAACAGCTTAATAAAGCTCTTGATTAAACCTTTTCGTTCTTTATTCCTTTTTAAGCATTTTTCTTGTTTCTTCATTTTCCTGGTTCTTCGTACTGATTCCATTTTGTGCCAGTTATATTTTTATAAAAATTCGGTTTTAATAGGAATAAATAATTAAATTTCTATTATTAGTAAATCATTCTTTTTTAAAAGAGTTTCTTGCCTGTATTTGTAGATATGATGGATTAAAGATTTTATCGGGCAAAGCTTATTTAATGACTTTTGTTATATATTGCTCTAATCGGGTATTTTTGGTGTATCGGTATTGTTCTTTATTTTTAAATAATGTATATACTTTCAATTTGATTATTAAGATTATATTCATTTTAACCAATTGAAGGAGATGACAGGTATAAAATCAATAATTCTTGCAGGTGGCTCAGGAACGCGGCTCTGGCCTCTTAGCCGGGAAATGTATCCAAAACAATTTTTAAAGTTTGGAGATACATCTCTTTTTCAGGAAACCGTCCTCCGGTGCCTTGAAATTTCCAACATTTCCGAGATTTTCGTTGTAACGAATGAAGCTCAGAAATTTTTTGTAATCGGGCAAATTATGGAAATGGGGTACACAATTCCGCCAGAAAACGTCCTAATCGAGCCTGAAGGCAAGAATACTCTTCCTGCAATCTTTTTTGGAATGAGAGAAATTGAGAAAAAATTTGGACGTTCTGTAGTTGGGGTCTTTTCTTCGGATCATGTCCTTGACAGAACTGCAATGCAGACGATCTCTTCGGCTGAAGGGCTTGCTTCGGACTATCTGGTTACCTTCGGGGTTGTCCCTTCTTTTCCTCATACTGGGTATGGTTATATCAAAACCTCAGAGATCTGCGGACCGGGTTACAGGGTTTCGGAATTTAGGGAAAAGCCGGATCTGGAAACCGCAAAGAAATACATTCAGGAAGGCTGCCTCTGGAACAGTGGAATGTTCCTTCTCGACACACAGCTTTTCTTTGAAGAAGTTAAAAAACACGCTCCTTCGGTTTTCGCCTGTTTTGAAAACGGAAAAGACATTAATGAGATTTATGCATGTGTGGACAACATTTCCATTGACTATGGAATAATGGAAAAATCCGACAGGGTCGCAGTTGTAAAACTGGAACAGAAATGGAGTGATCTCGGGAATTTTGCTGCAATTTATGACGAGCTTGAGAAGGATCCTGCAGGAAATGTGGTACTCGGATGTGATCCTCTCTTGCTCAGTTCCGATGGAAACCTCGTATATTCAAAGTGCGGCAAAATTGTTTCCCTCATAGATATTAAGGATATGGTCGTTGTCGATACCAGTGATGCTCTATTGATCTGTCCTAAATCAAGCAGCCAGAAGGTAAAAGATGTTGTCACCACACTTAAAGACAGGAAGGATGAAAGGGCAGAAATTGGGCAGACCGTCTACAGACCCTGGGGTTCATATACTGTACTTGAAGCTTCTGCAGGACATAAGATTAAAAATATCACAGTACTTCCTAACCATAAGTTAAGCCTCCAGCTGCATTATCATCGGAGCGAGCACTGGGTGGTTGTCAAAGGTATGGCTTGTGTGGAGGTTGGCGGGCAGCAATCTTTCCTGAGACCGGGAGAAAGTACCTTTATCAGAGCAGGAGAAAAGCACCGATTGTCAAACCCGGGGAAAGTCCCTCTTGAGATCATTGAAGTACAGTTAGGGGAACTTGTAGACGAAGAGGACATTGTCAGGTTTGATGATGTATATGGGAGGAAATGAATAAGCTGCAGTACTTAAGCTGCAGTACTGGATAGGAATCAGATTTATATATAAGCTGGAATTACGAGATAAGGTTCATGGGTAAAAATTGTGCTTCAAAATTCACATTTATTACAGTAAAAAAATGGCATCTGCGAAAAATACTAATTACTTGAGCAAATTTTTGAGACTTATGAAGTGAAAATAGTATTGATTTTGCTGCTAGAAATCTAAACTATTTTCACTCCAGAATTATACTATCAATAAGAAAAATCGTAAGCAACAACTCATGAAACCTAGCCTATAACAAACTGACCTTCTGGACCGTGTTTAACATAGTTGCTATTTTTTCGAATATCTTGAAAATCGATCCTATCCAGCGCCAGAGCATAGTATCATTTTTCTGGCAAATTGCATTGACAGCCATAGGCTTTTTAAGCACCATTTATTTCGCACGTACTGTAGGTGCTTCAATACTTGGATCGTATTACCTGTTCTTAGCATACTATGGTATTATCGGCATGGTTACTGATGGTGGATTTGGCGGAGCTGCAGTTAAACGCATCAGCGAAGGTGAAGAATCTAATGAGTATTTTAGCGCATATTTTGCATTGAGAATAGTATTCACGATAACTGGAATACTTCTTTTACTTGCCTTAAAGGACTATTTCGCAGATCTTACTGAGTCTGGCATGTTTGTCTGGTTACTGATAGCGTTATTCGTGTCAATGATTGCAGGTCCCATCTCCAGCGGAGTTGCCGGCAAGGGTAAAATGGGAATACGCAACACCTGTGAAGGCATAAACAATATCTTACGTGTCATATTCCAGGTCATGGCAGTATGCCTCGGATATGATACTGCAGGTCTGGCTGGGGGCATGGTAGCTGGTATTATCGGAGCAGCAATAATCGAATTCCGCTTCTTTGACCTGCATTTTGCGCGTTTCAAATGGGATCATATAAAAAGTCTATTCATATTTTCATTCTGGCTATTTTTGACATCTAGTGGAGTGCTTTTATTTTCACAGGCTGACACGATCTTTATCGGATATTTCATGAGTAATGAAGATGTAGGTATTTACAGAGTAGTATTCCAGTTCACAGCTATTGCCGCATTTAGTTCAACCGCAATAAGGATGACTCTCTGGCCCAGAGTCAGCCAGTGGAGCAAGACCAATGAGATCTATCTTATAGAGGAGTCACTGTCACGTGCAATTAGCTACTCACTGATACTGGCAATTCCAGTATTTGTGGGCGGTGTACTGCTGGGTGATCGTTTACTTGGTTCGTTCTATGGTGAAGACTTTGCCCGTGGTTATCATGCATTGATAATACTCCTTGCCGTACAGATAGTTAATGTATTCCAGTACTTTTTCACGATGTATCTGGATGCTCTCGATCATCCCCAGGAATCATTTAAAGTTACGGCAATCGGAGTTGGGGCAAACATTTTATTGAACATATTGCTAATTCCGCTCTTTGGAATAAATGGCGCAGCAATAGCGACGCTGGCAACAATGACATTAAATGCCTTACTCGCCTGGCGTGTTTTATCCAGATATATTACAATAAGACTGAAACATCAAAATCTGTCGAATATTATGATATCTTCGATTGTGATGGGAGTCCTTGTTGGTGGGTACCGTCTTTTCATACCGCTTAGTAATATCTGGGTTACGTTATTGGCGGTAGTTTTCGGCGGAATTATATACGGTTTTCTGATATTGAAGTTCGATAAAAAAGTGTACACTGAAATGAGAGATATAATAGAGAAAATTGGTATAGGTTTTGTTTGGCCAGGCTGGTTGTGAATCAATATTTGTATTTTATATGGCTGACACAAATTTTAGAAACTATGATTTAGAGGGGTTTTCTTTACTTCTATAAAAAATCTATATGATTTTATTCTGCCCCTTTACAATAACAGTGCTTTTGAAAAATCTTCCTGATTTAGAACTGTACGGTTGTTCCATCTCTTTTTTCACAACAGGATTTAGGGAGAAAGGCGAGTACGAACATAGTCTTTAATATCCTAAATTTTTCAAATTATATACTGTTCTTCTATATAATATGAAATTAATTATATATGGCTTATAAGACGTGCTTTGCAGAAACTGCTTGTAAGAACCATATAAATGTGAAAAATAATGGTTAAAATTAGTGTCATTATTCCAACCTGGAATAGAGCGGAAACACTGGGTAAAGCTATTTCAAGCGCCTTAAACCAGACCCTTTCTCCTTATGAAGTCATAGTGTGTGGGGTTGACGGTTCACCTGATCAAAAAGTTGTTAATTCGATAAAGGATCCTCGCGTGCGGTGGATAGAAGGCGGAAAAGATGGGTTTGCATCAATTCCTCGCAATAGAGGAATTAAAGCAAGCAAAGGTGAATGGTTAGCTTTTCTGGATAGTGATGATGAATGGCTGCCAGAAAAACTTGAAAAACAGTTCAAACGTGCTACAGAAACTGGGTGTGGTGCTTCATGTACTAATGCAATACGGTATATACCATCTCAGGAATATACAGGAGAATATGTAGATGACATTTTTGAGGATCAAATCTCTTTTCCTTTACTCCTTAAAGATAACTGCATTATCTGCAGTTCAGTTTTAGTTAAGAAAGAGCTTGTAGAGAAATCTAATTACTTTCCAGAAGATCACAAATTAAAAGTAGGAGAAGATTATGCTTTATGGCTGAGAATAGCTACGTTAACAAACTTTGCTTTTGTAAATGAACCTTTGTTAATATATAGGGATGATCCTCAAAATAGCATAAGAGCTTTCTGTCTTCCTTATTGGGACTTAAAAGCTAATGTTTTGAAATCTTTCATTTCATGGGCTGAAAATGAAAGTGTTGATAAAGTTAACAGAAAACATTTAGGCATGGCAAAAAAGTTGCTTCTCTATGTATATATAAAAAAGCTCTTAAACAATCTAATGGGAAGATAACCTGGATAAATATGCGAACTACTCCCTTATAAATGAGATGAAAAATATATAAATCTGGAGTATTGGATTTTGATGAGAAAAATTGATTTATACTGTGAAGGTGATTGCTGGGATCCAAAAGTATGGAGTGCAACTCCTTATGAACTTGCAACAACATTAAAAAAGTTGGGATTACTCCACAACACATGTAATGTCAATCCGATTGAAAATCAGAATTTTATCACCCAATATCTTTCCAAATTGCCTTATCTCTATTTTGACAAAAAAGGTGTTTATACCCTCCGGAATTCAATTCATCCAAGATGTTATAGAGCCTGTGAAAAAAAAGCCCTGGAATTTTATGAATCAAATCCAAAACCAGATTCGATAATTACAATTGGGCATCTTGCTATATTTCATAAAACTCCCTATTTTACTCTCCAGGATCTTGATACGAATACAGTTCTAAGATGGAGAAAAGAGAGAAAAACAACTTATATGCTTGATAGAATCCCAATATCTATACTGGAAGAAAATAAAAAAATTCAACAAGAAGTTTACGAAAACGCCGCAGGTATATTTGTTCCAAGTGAATGGATCAGGAAGAGTATCTGTTCATATATCAGTGAACCGCAAAAAGTTTTTACTACAGGAATAGGGCACAGATATTCTACAGTAAACCTTACCGAGGAAATTCTTAGGGAAAGATTCGAGAATCCTGTATTATTATTCGTAGGTAAAGATGGAATTAGAAAGGGAATTGATGCTGTTATAGAGGCTTTTCAACAGATAAAAGATGAATTCAAAAATATGAAATTAAGAATTGTAACGAATCAGGAGTCACTACCAAAACAGGTTAAAAAATCCATAAATCGCATTCCTGAGGTTGAATTTTATAGCAACATAAGTCCAGAAGAATTAAGTGACATGTATATGAGTTCTTCACTGTTTGTAATGCCTTCTAGATTTGAACCATTTGGGAAGGTGTTCTTTGAAGCAATGGCTTTTGGATTACCTGTTATAGGAGCAAATCACTGCGCAATGCCCGAATTTATAACTAATAACTACAATGGTTATACACCTTCAGTTAACTCTGAGGAAATTACAGAAAAAATAAAACAGGTTTTTAAGTCTTTTGAAACTTATAGAAAGCTCTCAAAGAATGCAATATCTGTAAGTGAAAAATATAGAGTGGAAAATGTGGTAGCAGAAATGCTTTCTATAATTGATAAATATTCGAATTAAGATATTTAAACATTAGAATTAAGATATTCTAAATATTCAAATTAAGATATTTTAAACATTAGAATTAAGATATTCTAAATATTCAAATTAAGATATTTTAAACATGTGAATTAAAATACTAATTTATATATTTTGAAACAAAACTTAAAAATCAAAATTTATCGTAACGTAATGATTTATTGTTTGGAAGGGGCATTTTTGATTGATATATAAAAAGAATAAAATCTAATTTTGGTTAAAGAATTGGTGGCCTGCTCTTTGTCAAAAAATATTTTATATGTATATATGATGAGTATTCTGAAAAAAATATTTCCGTATGTAAAGAGAGTTCTTGAGAAACCTCTTATACTAGCTGGTAAATTTGCAGGCTCATTCTTTACTCCATTTTTTAGATCACAACTTTTTTTCCTTTTTCCTTTCTATCATATAGGAGGAGCAGAAAAAGTTCATTTAAAAATTACTGGCTGCCTTAAGGAGTATAACCCTGTTGTATTTTTTGCGGATAAATCAAAAAATTCTGCACTAAAAAAGCAATTTATGCAAAACGCTAAAATATTTAATCTTGGTTATTTGAACAATCCTCTCTTGATCTACTTCTGGGTTGGCGTATTATCTACAGTTTTCAATAGTAATAAAAATTGCACGGTTTTTGGATGTAATAATCTACTCTTTTACAGGCTGCTACCATATTTAGATCCCCAGATCCGCTGTATCGACCTCATACACGCTTTTGGGGGAGGAATTGAGAACTTCAGCCTTCCCTATGTTAATAGATTAGATAAAAGAATTGTCATTAATACACGGACATTGAATGATCTGAAGAACCAGTACCGTTCAAATGGTATTCCTGAGAAAATGAATGATAGGATTTTTTTAATCGAAAATTGTGTACAGATTCCAGAAAAACTAAGAAGAAAAAATAACGGAAATACACTGAGAATTCTGTATGTAGGCCGCGGTACCGAAGAGAAACGGGTGCATCTTATAGGAGAAATTTCTCAGATCTGCCATAAAAAAGGGATCTCAGTTGAATTTATCTTAGTAGGCGATATTATAAATTCGATTCCCAAAGAATATAGAAAGTATTGTAATTTTTTAGGGGAGATTGCAGATGAAAAAAGGATCTCAGAAATATACGATAATTCTGATATATTGCTGCTTGTATCGAGGTATGAAGGTTTTCCTTTAGTTATAATGGAAGCAATGGCTCATGGCGTCGTAACTATAAGCACCGATGTAGGGGGCATATCAGAGCATATTAGTAATGGATACAATGGTTTTCTTATAAAAAATGAAAGTGAAGATCTTATTGTAAAAAACGTATGTGATGTTATAAATGAACTTGCCTCAAACAGGCATTTAATGGAAAAGATTTCTACTGAAGCTTACAAATATGCAAAAATAAATTTTAACTGTGAGGATTTCTGTTCAAAATATAGAAATTTAGTTCTGGAAAAGTAACTGCTTCAGTTTTTCAAGTTATTTTAGAATGATTTTGAAAATAAATTATTAATTAATATTCTGCGGCTTAATACTATCAGGAAACAAGGTATCATATACGTTGATTTAATCCCGAAGTTCCTTAATAAAAAGATAATATGATTTCTTGCATAAAAATAGGTCTGTCTCAAGCTCCCGGATAGTCTGCAGCCACCTGTACTAACTTTGTTGTGATATGCTACTGCAGCCGGCTGAAAGTAAAATTTAAATCCTCTGTTAATTAGCCGCATGTTCAGGTCGCTTTCTTCACGGCAGTATGTGCCCTTATAGGCTTTTTCTTCATACCCACCTATAGACTGTAATTGTTTTGCTGGGTACAGGCAACAGGCGTGCCCCATCTCTACTTCTATAACATTTCCAGAATCCTGCCCATAATTATTAAAAATTTCACCAGTGAACTTATTTATATAAAATGGAACATTGCGTTTGACAGCTTCCTTATCTGGATTTGTGTTTTCTATCAATCTTGGAACAATAACGATATTAGTTGTATCAAAGGAATTGTAAGTGCTGACAAGTTTCTCTAAGCAGTTCTGGTGCAGAACCAGATCGTCTTCAATGAAGAACACCAGTTGACCTCTGGCTGCAAAGAGAGCTGTATTTCTATTGCGCGGGAGACCCAGATTGTGTTCATGTGACATACCAGTTATCTTGGAGTCACGGGTCATGTAATCTTTTATTACCTCGACAGTATTATCAGTTGAACAATCATCTGAAATCAAGAGCTCCCAATTGGTGTATGACTGGTTTAAGACGGATTCAATACAGACTCCAAGAACAGATGCTCTATTGTATGTCGGCAAAATTATTGATACCAGGGGGGTTTTATTCATAATATTCACCAGTTCTTTGCACCAGAGTCTGTATTTTCTTTTAATTTACTGTTATTTAAGTCTCCAATTTGTCTCCGTCTGCTCTTTCTAATCTTAAGGTGCTTTTATAACTCTTTATACACCCTCAAAGTTTTTCTTGCAGACTCATCCCAGCTAAACATTTTTGACCTTTTAAGCCCTTTCCTGATCATCTCTTTCTTGAGTCCATCATCAGTTAATAATTGATACATTTCTTCAACAAGTTTATCGGCATCATAAGGGTCTACAACTATGGCAGCATCTCCCACGACTTCCGGTAGAGAGGAGGTATTTGAGGTTATAACAGGAGTTCCGCAAGCCATTGCCTCTAAAGGTGGAATTCCGAATCCTTCATACAAAGACGGAAATACAAACAAATCCACAGCATTATATATTTCTGCCAGTTCTCTCTCTGACACATATCCCGTAAAGATGATATCTTTCTGTAAATTCAATGATTCTATTTGTTCCAGGAGTTTTTCTCTTACTCCCAGATAATTTGGTGTTCCAACCTTCAACAGTTTTACCTGTGGAATCTTATTTTTTAGTTTGCTGAATGAATTTATAAGTAACTGGATGTTTTTTCTCGGTTCTTCAGCCCCTACATAAAGGATTACCTTTTCAGTTTCTTCTATCCTGTACTTTTTTAAAGCTGCTCTGTTTCGGTTTGGGTAATACAAATTATGGTCTACAGCAGGAGGTATAATCTCTATCTGATCTTCCGGATACTTTATATACTTACTAATATCCTTTTTAGAAAATTCGGATACCGTAATTATTTTTTCTGCTTTTCTCAAACCTTTTGCATTAAGTTTCCAGATCGGATTTCGCGTGTTATAATATGCTATAGGTATGATATCGTGGCAGGTAACAATGGTTTTTTTTAAATCTACTAATTCCAGGAGAAATGCCAGATCCTGGCGGGTTATATGCTTAATGTTATCCCTAACTATTTTCTTTTTTACAATAAATGGGTACGCAAAACATTCGACAAGTTTATTAACCCCGGGTACTTTTGATATATTCGGATACTCTATTCTATTTAGTTTTACATTGTTTAACCTTCTATGGATTTCACTTTGATATTTTGACATTCCAAATATTTCATCTGTCTTCAGGCCATTTATATAATCAATTTCCATATTTCAGTTCCTTCAGGCCATTTGTTAACTAAACATAGCTAACTCTTTATTTTTATATTTCATTTAGAGAAAAAACGAGTACTTTAGCATCTCATCATAATATAACTCTATTTAATTACTAAAGCCCTATTTTTAATTCTGTATATATTGCTTCTCAATCCTGGCTGAGACCTCATTCCAATCCATTATGGTTTTATCTATCCTTGAATTTCCTTTTCTTTCCTCTTTCTCAAACTCTCTCAGTGCTTTTGCCACTTTTTCCTTTGTAACCGGATTCTCGATTCCAATACAGTTCTCCCCGTCCACAAACTCCTCAAGTGCGCTTCCTTTTGCCACAACACACGGAGTTCCTGCAGCCAGTGCTTCTGCAACCGTTATCCCATATGCTTCGTAAGAGGAAAGCATTAAAAATATATCTGCATCTGCATAGCACTTAAGTAATTCCTTTCTTGTGAGATCTTTTAACCATTCAACTCTTCCCTCAACCCCTAAATTTTTTGCCATGTTACGGAGTTCGGTCTCATATGGTCCTTTTCCGACAATTCTCAACTGGAAATTATGAAGTTCAGGCAAGCTCTGAATAATATACTGTACCCCTTTGTATTCTTCCAGGCGACCCACATAGAGAAGGTGTTTTTCTTTTCCGGTATTTCTGTTTAAGCTTTTTTCCGGTCGCCTCAAATTTTCAAATTCTTTTAGATTTATCCCATTCGGGATTTTCACGGTTTTCGCAGCAACCTTAAAATCTGATTCTACAAGCTTCTTTTCATACTCGGATACACATATCACGGAATCCGCTCTTGAGAAGATTAGCTTCCCAAGAAACCTGTACGGCTTATGCAATAAATTCCTGAATGCAGTATGACCGCGCCGGTGATAATGCGGCGTAAATATGAATTTTCCTCCATGTTTGCCCAGGGATGTGAAAAATGCGGGAAAAGCATGATAGCCGTGTGCGTGAATAACATCATACTTATGTTTTTTGAGATAACAGTAAATTTGAGGAGCAAAATAGTATGCATTTCCCGGGGCAAAAGACCTGAACCTTATTACCTTTACTCCGTTTATTGTCTCTCTTTTATTCAATCTTCCTGTGGGGTCCGTTGTTATAACCTCAACATCATGTCCTGCTTTAACCAGCCTCTCGCTAATTTCCTTGACGTGAGTTTCCACTCCACCTATATCAGGAAAGTAACGGGGACAGATCTGGGCTATTTTCAAGGCTGAACCTCTTTTACACTGGAATCTATACGGATTAATGCATTAGCTTAATATAAAGATAATGTGATAGTTTTAGGCAAATGAGATCTAACAAAAGCGTTTGCATAGTCGGACCTTCGAAACGTTTTTTGAGCGGTATCAGCTATTACACTATACGTCTTGCAAATGCCATGTCTGCGGAAAAAAATGTTTCAGTTGTCTGCTTTCGGCAATTGCTTCCAACTTCTCTTTTCCCAGGAAAATCCCATGTAGGGAAGAACATTTCCGACCTGAATTTCCTGCCGGGAATTCCTGTATTTGACGGCATGGATTATAACAATCCACTGACCTGGGTTCAAGCATACCAATTTCTTAAAGCCCAAAAGCCGGATATCATAATCTTGCAGTGGTGGACTTCTTCAGTTGCGCATATGCAGCTTCTGCTGAAGCTGTTTGCAGGTTTACTGCATAAACCGAAAATAATTATCGAATTTCACGAAGTGGTGGACCCTTTTGAAGAATCAATACTTCCTATCCGCATATACTCTAAAGCGGCAGGAAAATTGCTCCGCAAAAACCTTGACGCATATATTACTCATTCTGAATCCGATAAAGAGCTTATTGCAAAAAGATATTCTATTTCTCCTGAAAAAATCCATGTGATCCCACATGGGCTTTATGACCAGTATGGGGATCTGCTCGATATAAAAGAAGCAAGAAGAAGTCTCTCAATTAAGGACAATTTTGTTATACTTTCTTTCGGATTGATTCGAAGGTATAAAGGAATTCCCTACCTTATCAGGGCTTTTGAGCAGCTTCCTCCCGAGATTCTTGAGAAAAGCCGATTGCTTATTGTCGGGGAGATCTGGGAAGATCGCAAGGAATTACTTGACCAGATTAAAGCCTCTCCATCTTATAATCGTATTACACTGATAAACGAATACATTCCTGATGATAAAGTAAATCTGTATTTCAGTGCTGCAGATGTAGTTGTTCTGCCTTACCTGAGAGCTTCTCAGAGTGGAATTGCTCATATTGCCATGTCTTTTGGAAAACCTGTTATTGTTTCTGAAGTCGGCGGTTTGAAAGAATCTATGGCTAAGTATAAAGGAACTTTTTTTGTTCCTCCGGGAGATGTCGATTCTATCAGGAACGCTATTCTCAGCAAGTTCGGCAAAAGAGAACATTACGAAGCTCCCGATCAAAAATGGGATAAAATTATAAACTGTTACATTGAATTAATACAATCAGTTTAATTTTCTTTTTAGTACTTGTTCATTAATGTGTAAAGTTTACTTCTAAAAGGGATTATTATGAGTTCTCAGGATCATCCTGTATCATCATTGCAAGATAAAATAAGATCCAGCTTGCCTTATACCCTAGCAGTTGTGATAATTGGTTTTATATCTTTGTGGGTCAGAACCCTTCCTTCAGATGCTGTATTTTTACCTGGCGGGATTGTGAGATTCATGACCAACGATGCCTGGTATCATATGCGTACTTTATATGTCCTGCTTGAGAATTACCCCAACAGGATGTTTTACAATCCCATGACCAATTATCCTTACGGGAGTTACATCCATTTTGGACCATT
>Ga0134105_1000684_pt1 | contig 31867 bp, 30 predicted proteins | sample 16_3_2metaG_FD_94457 | JGI IMG/M metagenome (GOLD analysis project Ga0134105, IMG submission 94457) | Switchgrass degrading microbial communities from high solid loading bioreactors in New Hampshire, USA - 16_60_3.3_214_A3 metaG | ecosystem: Engineered > Bioreactor > Semi-continuous > Anaerobic... | reverse complement strand
CCTTAAGACCTCAATCACTATTTTTGCTTTTTCTTCCGGTGTAAAATTTCTTCTCTTTTCCATAGTTCCATACTAACTTATTTTGGCCGTTTTGTCTGTCTTAATTTCTGGTATCATTATAGCAAGCCATTGAATACGGCGTAAACAGTTACATCCTGAAGTCAACGAATTATAATGAGCTGATAAGGGTTTTTTCAAACGTAAAAAAAGAGCTGGATGAAGAAAACAAATGTGTGCCTGAGAATCCTGAAGATACTCTGAATTTTGATGAAAAGATAATTTATACCATAAAAAAATATGTCAAAGAGCACTACAGGGACGTAACCCTTGAGGATCTGACCAAGCTGGTACATATGAATCCCGATTACATAAGCAAATTCTTCAAACAGAAAACAAATCAGAATTTTTCCGACTACCTGATAGAAGTAAGAATGAAAAATGCCGCACGGCTTCTTGACGATGTAAGGTATAAGATTTATGAGATAAGTGATATGGTGGGATACAGCAATTCATTTAATTTCACACGGACCTTCAGGAACTATTTCGGGATGACTCCCAGTGAATACAGGAAAAGAATAAAAATAACCCGAAGTACGGATTAGGAAGTGGAAGCAGATGAGAAGGAAATTTTTTCTTAGAAATCTTGTTGTCTTTATGATTCCCCTTCTGATACCACTAATCATTCTTGGCACCTTCTCCATTACCCTAACTCAAACCATGATCCGGGAAGATATTGATGCCAATAATATCAAGATATTGAACCAGACAAAAGAAACATTGGAGCTTATTTTTAACGAACTGGATTCGTTAAGCATAAATTTTGACCTGAATCCGTCTGTTATCATTAAAGTAAAGGATCAGCTGGAAGGCCGCCTTAAAGACCATGACGCAATCAAAAACCTGAATGATATTATGAACCTGCTGAATCCGCCCGTCAATTCCAAGCCATATATCCAATCCCTTTATATTTATTACAAAAATAAAAACATGAGTTTTTACGTATCAAATCTTGGGATTGAAAACCTGCACACCTTTGTTGATAAAACGTGGTACGACAGCTTCATCGAAAGTGAAGTGGACACATGGATTGAAGCAAGGGAAGCAAGGCTTTTCTCATTTGAAAAAAATCCGGTAAACCTGATAACACTGTACGACAAGTTATATTCTCCCGGTTCCAGAAAAGCCGACGGCGTTATAGTTATGAATATCAAAAAGGATTATATTGAAAATATCCTTAACGAAGCCGTTTCCCACCCTGATCATACATTTCTGATAATCGACAGAAGCAACGGCATAATAGCCGGTACCAGCAACAAATCGGTAATTAATGAGCTGGATATAGAAGAGATTAACTCAAATCCGCTTGATTATTTCGAATATAATCCGGGAAGCAAGAAATATATAGTTTCAATATTGGGATCAGAAAGGTATCCCCTGAAGTATGTTTCTATAATTCCCGAGAAGTTCCTGTACAAGGTTCCTACACAGCTGCTGCTTTTAACCGGTCTCCTTGTCTTGATATCCTTTCTGCTTGGCCTTGCCATAACTTATTTTAATACAAAAAGAAATTATGCCCGGCTCAACAATATTATATCAACATTCGAATCGGCGGAAAAAGGAGAGCCTCTGCCTGCGCTCCCTTCGCAAATCAAGGATGAATACGGCTATATATTGCAGAACATAGTTAAAACATTTATTGAACAAAGCTATCTTAAAGTCCAGCTGTCTGAAAAAAAATATCAGCTTCAGGCAGCCGAAATGATGGCATTGCAGGCACAGATAAATCCTCATTTTTTATTCAATACCTTAAAGACAATTTTTTGGAAGTCAATAGCACTGACAGAAGGCCAGAATGAGGTCAGCAAAATGATCGAGCATTTGTCTGAAATTCTTCATTATTCCCTGAGCAGTTCGGAAGACCTGGTCTCATTCTCGGATGAAATAAAAAATACCCAAAATTATATAGAAATTCAAAAAATCAGGTATAAGGACAAGTTCGGTGTAATATGGCAGTATGATGATAATATAACATCGTATAAGGTAATTAAGCTTCTTTTGCAGCCTTTCATAGAAAACAGCATTTATCACGGCATAAAGGAAAAGGATGGCTTCAGTTATGTAAAAATAAAAATACAGCTTCGCAATGAGATCATCAGGGTTGCATTGATTGACAACGGTCTCGGTATCGAGCCGTCAGTCCTGAAAAGCATCAGGGAAAAGCTTGCAGACACAGGCGACTGTTCAGAACACATAGGCTTATTCAACACTAACAGAAGACTTAAACTTATGTACGGTGATGAGTACGGTATTAATATAAGAAGCAGGTATGGTCTTGGAACAGTGGTGTATATAGAGATTCCCGCCAGGCTCTGAAACGTCGAATGATTATTATCTGCCCCCGTTAAGATGTGTTTCAACGGCTCGCGCACTGCTGGTATTTTTTGCCTTGTTATATATGGTGGGAATTTATGTTAAATTAACATTTTGACATATTAGCATACAGTAGTCACGGCATTTCATAAAAGGATTCGGGTTGTTTGTCCCGGGAACGGTTTACCCGTCACTTAAACGATAAATACATATTAATCCTTATTATACAGGATATATGCTATTTACTAATTTTGCTGGTAACTATTACAGGTTGAAACAAATGAAATATTATGTTAACCTATATACAGTAACGCTGAACCGATTGAAACAGAAAGGAGTGAGCCGATGCTACAGCATATACAATTAATCCGTAAAAAGCTGAAAAGCTTGAACAAAACATCCAAAGGCTTAATGAAAACAGGCTTGTGGTGTCTGATTGCATTAACTTCTGCCTCTGCCATACTGGCTGTAGTTAATATGCTGGCACCGGCAAGTTTTTCAGACATGCCTTTACTGATTCAATCGCTCTTCATATATGGATTTTATGTATGGGCAGAGCTGACAGTTGGTGCATTAATATTGGATTTTGTTTTCCAATAATATTTTAGTCATATCTCCAATAGAGCCCGGAATATCCGGGAACATGCAGCTGTCAGGCGGCAATGCATGATTTCCTCCTATGCCATTATTATTCTCCATAAAGACTTTTTTGTTATTTATTTAACAAACTTGTCTCTGAGTTCAACCTGGCTATCTCTGCCAGGTTATTTTTTTGTACCTGTAAACAGAGAAAAAGCCGAATATACAAGGTTATCTGCAACAGATATACATAAAACGCCGTTATTAAATCTGAATCAAATTGCGTTGTTTTTTTATGTTTTTCGGGATAAAAAAAGCCATCCCAAAGTTTTGCTTTGAGATAGCTTCTTCACTAATCTATATCAAACATATCCTGTACTTATGCTTTCTTAAGAGATTTATTCAGAGAAACTTTCCTTCGCCATATTAACCACAACGGGCTGGCAATAAACAAGCTTGAGTAAGTTCCCGCAATCAAACCAACTATCAGCGGCAGGCTGAATTCCTTAAGAGAACTGATATTGCTTATTGAGGCGGATATATACAGTACAACAACAGCAATTAAAGTTGTTACGGTTGAATTTATCGTACGGGAAAGTGACTGGTTGATACTACTGTTAACAATATCGTCAAGAGTACTCTTTTTCATAATCCTGATATTTTCACGTATACGGTCATATATAACAATAGTATTGTTCAGCGAATATCCTATAATTGTAAGCGCTGCGGTAATAAACACTTCACCGAGAGGATACTTAAAAACAGGATATAGTGCAAAAGTTATTGCCACATCATGAAGCAAAGCTATAATTGCAGTTATGGCAGCCGCAAAACCGTGCATGCTGCTGAATCTCCATGTTACATAAAGAATAATCAAAACCGAAGCAATAACTACAGCTTTAAGGCCATTTAACAGTGTTTCGCGTCCTATGCTGGGTTCAACACTCAGCATTTCCTGATTACCGCCTTCTTTTACGTCAAAATTCTCTGTAATCAAATCTACTACCAGGTCTCTCTCTTCTGTGCTTAATGTTTCTTCGCTGGCAATATCAAGCCTGAGCATATAAATTACTTCATTTTCTGATGCAGGATTGTTGGTCTTTTGTGTCTGGGCGGTCACAGACTTTCCAATAGCTTTTTCCACCAGTTCTTCCGCCTTGTTTGAATCAACTTCGCCGTTTGTCTCTATCAATATTCTTGTACCGCCGCGAAACTGGATATCAAGATTAAGTCCGCCGAACACTAAAAACAACAGACCAATCGCAATGATTACTACAGATATGAGAAAAAATATGTTCTGGTTCTTAATTACATTTAATCGTTTCATATCATTTACCTCCGGTTATTTTACCCCATACAGCCATTTGTTCTTAAATGCGCCAATGCCGGTTACGCCCTGGAGCATCAGTTTTGTCGCGGTTATTGCTGTTATAAAGCTTATTGTCACACCAATACCAAGTGTCATTGCAAATCCTTTTATTGGCCCTGAACCAAAAACATACAGAACAACTGCGGTTATAAGAGTTGTTACGTTTGAGTCCACAACAGCAGTAAAAGCACGGTGAAAACCTTGATCAACCGCTGCACGTAATGTTTTTCCCTCTCTTAATTCCTCTTTTATTCTTTCATAAATAACACAGTTGGCATCCACGCCCATTCCGAGAGCAAGAATGATACCGCCTATACCGGGTAACGTTACGGAGATCTTGGTCCATGCTACCGATAATATTGTCAGTACTGCAAGGCCAAACAAGCCAATACTTGCAATTAAGCCGGGAAGTCTGTATACCAGAAGGATAAAAAGGCAGATAAGGCAAAAACCAATAATCCCTGCTTTTACGGCAACATTCATTGCACCTGTACCAAGCTGCGGGCTTATTGAATCCACCTTTGTAGCCACCAGTCTGAAAGGCAATGAACCCGAACGGATTGTAGCAGCAAGTTCTGCAGCTTCCGAAGCATCAGCTTGTCCGGTTATTATGGCATTCCCACCATCGATCTTCTGAGATACAATGGGAGCTGAAATAAACTGGTCATCCATGAATATAGCAATAGGCTCTCCAATAAGACGTCCGGTAGCCTCAGCGAAAGACTCCACGCCCGACTGGTCAAGTTCAAGGACTACAACCCATCCGCCTTTTTCTTCATATGGCGCGGGATTTGCATCTTTAACCTGGGTTCCCTGAAGGACAATTCTTCCGGTGGGCAGGTAATTTCCATTTTCATCTATTTTGCTCTTATCGACTTCCTGAAATGTTAACAGGGCTGTTTTTCCGAGTTCATTCAACTGATCCTGGGGATTAAAATTAGTTTCACCTGCAGCCCAGGGTATTTCAATGATGATACGATCGTTTACGCTATCTATGTTTATGCTGCGGTCGAAAATATTCTTTGCGTCCAGTCTCTTTCCAAGAATTGTTTTTGCAGATTCCAGCCCCTTGTCAATTTCTTCGGCTGAAAGAGAGGTTTTATCAATATCCGGCTCCAAAATGGCATATACTCCGCCGCGAATATCTATTCCTGTGCGAATATTGTTGTTTTTCACCTCATTAAATGCTAAAAATGCGCATACAGCAATCACTACAATAACTGCAACCAGCTTCAGTATGCTGTAGTTCCTCATGACATACTCCTCCTTCTTTTGTCACCTGCATGTTATTATAAATCTATCCGGACTGTTTGGTCAACAAAAGATTTGTGAACCAAACTTCCGGCAGCAAAGCACATGCTTTATACACACCTTTAGGCCCAGGACAGAGGTCTCCATATTCATGGCCGCTCGCTTTCACGATCATAATTACCCGGGATGCGGAACGGTTTCGAAGCTTATATTCTCCGTTGGCAAAACCCGAGTCAACCGCTTTTTTTACTAACCCCTGAATAGAAGAATGTGATTAACATTTCGAAAAAATTTGAATGTTACTGCTATAAAAGCTGGGTCCTGTTAATCATCAATTCAAATTTCAATCCCAAAAATTCTGCGGCTCTGCGGTTCATTTTCATTCTGTCCAGAAAAATCTCAAAGTAATCCATAACAGGACAAATCACGGTATCAATTTCGAGCTCCAGAATTGTTTTCCTGTTCTCAGGATCCACCAGTAATTCAGACTTAACAACGGCGTAATTCACCCTGTCATGTATATCAAATGTGGAAATATCACGATTTGTGACCCTGCTTCTGTGCACATCGGATTTGTCTGCAAGGATCAAAGCTGCCGATACATTGCTCACAGCAGTACCCGAACCCTCATCATGATTTCCTATGGCCTGCATGATTATTCCTGCTTCACGGTAACTCATCCCCATGCCTGTTAAGATTCTGTACGCCATATACGCACCGGTTATTGCATGATCGGTACGGTTTATCGCATTTCCTATATCATGCAGATACCCTGCAATACGGGCCAACTCTACATCCCTGTCATCATGTTTCAGTTTCTGCAAAATCAACCCTGCCGTATTCGCGGTTCTGCTTACATGACGGAAGGAGTGTTCGGTAAAGCCGCGTATTTCCAGTTGCTGCTGTGCCAACCGCAAGAGCGTATCAACTTCCTCATTTTTCTTTACATCCTCCAATTTAATCAAATGAACCACTCCCGGAAAAATAATCGAACTCACCTTCAGCCAAGCAATTCCTGGGCTTTAAGCCACAAAGCGCACTCAACTCTTTTTTTCTCAAGTTCGCACCCGATTTCATATGTGCCAAACAAATCCTTCTGGAAGTTCCATGCATTTGCAGCGCATCCGCCGCTGCAGTAGAATCTGGCCCAGCAGGTTCTGCAGCTGTCCTTTGTATAAACATTGATTTTTCTGAAAGTTTCTACAATATCCTTTTTCTCAATACCGGTAAATACGCTTCCCAGTTTGAATTCCTCCAGCCCGGCAAACTGGTGGCATGGATAAAGGTCTCCCCTGGGCGTTACCGCAAGGTACTCGGTTCCCGATCCGCAGCCTCTTAGCCTTTTAGCTACGCACGGACCGCCTTCGAGATCCAGCATGAAATGGAAAAAGTTGACCTTTTTTCCCTGTTTTCTTAACTCCAGTAATTTCAAAGCCAGTTTCTCGTATTCCGAAAATATATTCTCAAGGTCTTCCCTCTTTATTTCAATCCCTGAACCATCGGGCAGAACCACAGGCTCTATGGACAGCTGGTCAAATCCCAAATCGGCCATATGCAAGACATCTTCAGAAAAATCAAGATTATTCCGGGTAAATGTTCCACGGACGTAATAATCCTTGTCTTTGCGGATTGATACCATTTTCCGGAACTTCGGTACAATCGTATCATAACATCCTATGCCGCTTCGTGTCATCCGCATGGCATCATTTATTTCCCTGCGTCCGTCAAGGCTTAAAACAATATTGTCCATTGTATCATTAAGGTATTCCATTGTTTCATCATCAAGCAAAAGGCCGTTTGTAGTGACAGTAAACCTGAAACGTTTATTCGAGTCCTTTTCCTTTTCCCTGGCATATGCAACGGTTTCCTTTATTGTATTCAGGTTTAACAGGGGTTCTCCGCCGAAAAAGTCTATTTCAATATTCTTCCTGTTTCCCGAATTTTCTATAACGAAATCAATGGCTTTTTTTGCCACTTCCAAAGGCATCTTGGATTTTTCGCTGTGATAGTTTCCTTCGCCCGCAAAGCAATACTTGCATCTCAAATTGCAGTCATGAGCCATATGAAGGCACAATGCCTTAACAACTGCAGGTGTTGTTTTGGGAGTAAACATTTCTTCATATGGATCGGACGAAAACAGAAGGCCTTCCGACTTTAATGTTTCAAGCTCGGACAGTGCTTCATCGACAGGCTCTTCTCCGATTTCCCGCTTAAGAAGACCTATTCTCTCTTCAACAGGCCGGCCGTTTTCATTGAAACATGACAAAACCCTGTCCGCAATATCATCAAGTATGTGAACTGCTCCGCTGTTAACATCCAGGACCATGTTTGTATCATAAATTCTGAACTGGTGAATCATCAACTCTGCTCCTCAAAATAAAATTACTGAAACAAAAAGGGCTTTTCAGCCCTTATATCATTATTGCCTTATCGTCTTTCGCATTTTTGATTGGCAACTGTGCAGGAGGTTTTGCAAGCCGACTGGCAGGATGTTTGGCATTCGCCGCAGCCAATCTTCTTTAAATCCTTGTTCAATGAATTGCCATTCAGTATCTTTATATGCTTCATATCTTATAATCCTCCTATCAACTATTTTCTATGTACCGGACAATTATACCATACACAAAATATTAATTTCAAGCTGATGGATAAACTTGAAGGTACGGCATGTTTACCGGTTTTCATTTTTACCGCTTATATATGCTTCAATGTTCATATACCGTTTGACCATCGATTCGGCCTGATCAATTATTTCACCCAGAAACATTTTATACAATTCGTTATTGTTAATTAAATACTTGGCATTCAATATACGCTCTGTCAAAGAGCAATACTTTTTTAAAACCTCAGGGTCCTCCAATACCTTGTTGTACCTGTCCTTTGCCAGTGTCAGCTTCAAAAGGGACGGAATCTTCACAAGATAATTTTCCTCGCGGCTTTCAATTCCCAACAGCATTGACAGATCAATATCCAGCCTGTTGATTATTTTTAAAAGTATTTCAAGGTTAGGATTTTTTTTGACACCGTTTTCAATCTGCGAAAGATATCCCGGCGAGATATCAAGTTCTTTTGCAAGATCGCTCAGGGTAATATTCTCTTCCTCGCGTTTTGCTCTTATTATTTCACCAACCTTTATTTCCATACGAACCCCCTGTTTGTGCATGCGGATGGTATCAGAGCCCTTAAATCATTCCCGGTCCTGGTTTTACCTGCTGTTACTCGGAAAGAATAATCTTGTGATAAATTTTCTTCCCTTTTCTGACAAGCAGCTGGTCATCAGTAAAATCGGACGGAGTTATCACCAGGTTCTGATCATCAACACGCTCACCGTTAATGTAGATACCACCCTGGCTTATAAGCCTTCTTCCTTCTCCTTTCGAAGGGATCAACCCGGCCAGCAGCAGCATGTCCAGAACCCCAATGCCTTCGCCCATTTCAGAACGGCTTATTTCCGATGAAGGCACATGGGATGAATCCCCGCCATTGGCAAATAAGGCTTTTGCAGCCTGCTGCGCTTTCTGGGCCTCTTCTTCACCATGAACAATCTTTGTTACTTCAAACGCAAGAATCTCCTTTACTTCATTAATTCTCTCATCCTTATACTGCGACAGTTTTTCAATTTCATCCATGGGAAGGAAGGTTAACAGCTTGAGGCATTTTATGACATCAGCATCATGGATGTTTCGCCAGTATTGGTAAAACTCATAGGGCGATGTCTTTTCGGGGTCAATCCAGACGGCACCTTTTTCTGTCTTACCCATCTTCTTGCCTTCACTGGTTGTTAACAGGCAGAATGTCATTCCGTAAACTTCTTCTCCCTTGACACGGCGTATCAGGTCCACTCCGCCGAGGATATTGCTCCACTGATCATCTCCGCCCATTTCAAGGATACAGCTGTAATCCTGGTACAGTTTCAAATAGTCATAGCTCTGCATAAGCATGTAATTGAATTCTATAAAGGAAAGTCCTCTTTCAAGCCTTGATTTAAAGCATTCGGCAGTCAGCATCCTGTTAACCGAAAAATGCACTCCGATATCACGCAAAAACTCTACATATTTCAACTTTAAAAGCCAGTCTCCGTTATTGACCATTATTGCCTTTCCGTCTGAAAAATCAATGAATCTGCTCATCTGCTTTTTGAACCGCTCGGCATTGTGAGAGATTTCTTCATGGGTAAGCATCTTACGCATATCGGTTTTACCTGTGGGATCACCAACCATTGCGGTACCGCCGCCCAATAAAACTATCGGTCTGTGTCCTGCCTTCTGCATGTGGGACATAACTATCAGCTGCAGGAAATGGCCGATATGCAGGCTGTCGGCGGTTGGGTCAAAGCCTATATAAAAAGTTACCTTTTCATTTCCGAGAATTTCTCTTACTTTTTCTTCATTAGTAACCTGGGCAATGAACCCTCGTTCCTTTAAAACGTCGAAAACATTCCTACTCAATTTACCCATCCTTTCATAGGCTTTATATGTTAAAACAGATTATACTAAAAGTATGCTTTTACAATTATAATGAATTATTCCCCAAAGTTCCAGTGTAATCTAAAAAAAACTTTTGTCTTTGCAAATTTATGCTATAATATTATCAGCTTTAAGGAGGATGCCTTTCGGACCCGGTTGACCTTTTAATGCTTGTTATGTTTTCTGCTCATGTTTGTTACCATGTATTTATGCATATAATTACTTAATCGAAATAGTAATTCCGAAGCTGTCATCCTCTTGGGAGGAAAAATATGAAGTTGTTTAGAAGAAACAAAAGTGAAAAGTATAAAAGACTGGGAAAAATTAAAGAAAATAAAATAAAGCCGGAAATTGCAACGCCAAAGAAGAGACATCCGGCCGTTGCCGGACTTTTATATGCTCTCAGGGTTTTATGGGGAGCTGTTAAACTTATTTTTATTCTTTTAATATTGGTGGGTTTTGTTGTCGGTGGTCTCGGGGCAGGTCTTATATACGGATATATTGTTACAACACCCGATCTCAGTGCCAGCGATTTGCAGTTAACAAAATTCAATACTTTTATTTATGATATCGAAGGTAACGTTGTTGCAGAGCTGAAGCGGAATGAGAACCGCGTATGGATTGATTATGTGGATATACCGAAAAATTTGATTAATGCCTATATTGCGGTGGAAGACAAGCGTTTCTGGGATCATAAGGGAGTTGACTTCAGAAGATTCCTTTACGCCTCATATTACAGCGCCATGGCTTACATCAAGGGTGAAGAAAGCCTGCAGGGGGGCAGTACCATAACCCAGCAGATGGTTAAAAACCTGACAGGCTCAGATGATATAACCATAAAACGAAAAATCCAGGAAATGTGGCAGGCCCTGAAACTTGAACGGGAAGGCCTGTCAAAGGAAGACATACTGACCAGGTACTTGAATACAATACCTTTCGGGGGCACGATATATGGTATTGAAATTGCTGCCCAGGCTTATTACGGAAAGGACGTAAGGGAATTGTCCCTTGCCGAGTGTGCAAGTCTTGCCGGAATAACAAATTGGCCCTCGAGGTATATCCCAAGCAGTGAAGAGAATATTAAAAACAACCTTGAAAGAACGCATATGATTCTCGGCTTGATGCTCGATCAGGGAATGATAACCCAGGCAGAATATGAGCAGGCCATGCAGGAGGATATTAAATTCGTATACAACCCCAGTGCGGGAAAGGCTACGAAAACCAGTACCCAGTCGTACTTTGTGGACGAAGTTGTTAAAGCCGTTATCAAGGATTTAAGCGAGCAAAAAGGAATAAGTACCCAGACAGCCGAGGATATGATATATAATTCAGGTCTTAAAATATACACCACAATGGATCCGAAAGTCCAAAAAGCCCTTGATGAGGTATATACCGATGACACATACTTTCCCGACGTTAATGAGGAAGCAAAAAGAAGGGAAGAAATTCCCCAGTCTGCAATGGTGGTGGTTGATCCTGAGACAGGTGCGGTGCGCGGCCTCTACGGCGGATATGGCGTGAAGAAGGGCAGTGTTTTCAACAGGGCAACCCAAATGAAGCGTTCTCCGGGTTCAAGTATAAAACCTCTCCTGGTGTATGCCCCCGGGATTGAAACAGGGCGTTTGACCGCAGGAACCGTAATTGACGACGTACCTCAGCATATGCTCCTTAATGATGTTTCGGTTCCGGAAAAGCAAAGAACGAAGCTGTATCCTCAAAATGTCGAAAAAAAGAATTTCGGACTGACAACAATACGTGATGCCGTCACCCACTCCAGAAACGTTATTTCAGCTCTTGCGCTGCGCGATTATACCACTTTCAAGGTAGGACTCAGCTACCTTGAAAAGGTCGGCTTGTCAAGGTGGGAAGATGAAGGCAAGATTTCAATAGCAATGGGCGGATTTACAAATCAGATGAGTCCCCTGGAAATGGCCGCGGCATACACTGTATTTGCCTACAAGGGTGTGTATTGGGAGCCGTATTTCTATACATCGGTCGAAGATGTCAATGGCAATGTAATTCTTGAAAAGAAGCCGAAAGGGACCAAAGTATACTCAGAGCAAACAGCATTTATTATGAATGACATACTTCAGGACGTTGTGACAGATGGAACTGCTACAGACACCGCTATTAAGAACAAGAAGGGGGAAGACATACCAACAGCAGGAAAAACAGGTACTTCGGACAATTATATCGACAGGTGGTTTTGCGGCATGACTCCGTATTACGTGGCGTCAACATGGTATGGTTATGACAACCGGCAGGTTCCCATATCATTGGTTTCGGCAGAGTCCACGAATGCCAGGAAAATCTGGCATGCGGTAATGACAAAAATCCATGAGGACCTTAAGCCGACTGAGTTTTTCTCAACTATACCTCCTAAAATAGTATCTAGGGAAATATGCATGGATTCAGGAAAACTTGCGACAGATCTGTGCAGGCGTGATCCCAGGGGGTCCAGGGTTATAGAAGAATACTTTATTGAAGGAACCGAACCCGAATATGGTGATAACTGTGAAGTCCATTATACGGCTAAAATTTGTACTTCAGCGAAGGACGAGCATGGAAGGCCGGTACCCGCATCAGAAAACTGCCCTCCTGAAACTGTCGAGGAGAGGGTTTTTATCCGGAGACCTGTTGAATACAAACAGGCATACCCCACGGACCCGTATCCCGAAGACTGGTATTACGAAATTTACGAAGACAGGTACTGCCCGGTACATGGCACCGTTTCGGTGGATGAAAACATAACAGACGAGGATTTAAACGAAAATTCATATTATCCGTACTATTACTATTATTATGAACCCTAGCTGCAGTTCACTTATATACGCCTTTTTACCTGAATACCTTGTATTCAGGATTACCTGTATCATTCAACAGACGGTGGGTTCAATCTCCCGTCCTGTTGAACAGGTGTAATGAAATGCCTTAAGACAAGCTTAACTTATATTCAAAAAATAGGAAAGTTTGATTTTATCCGCAATCGTGGAAATAAACTCGGCATTTGTAGGCGGAGTGCCCTTCCTGTTTTTCATGCTTGAAAAGTACTGGTTCAGTTCATAATGGTTGCCTGTCTGCCATACCTTCTGGATGGCGTTTCGTATTGCCCGTTCAACTCTTCCGGGTGAAGTGTTATAGTATTCTGCTATCATTGGATATAATTTTTTCGTAATTGGAATTGTTCCACGTTCGCATAGAACATTTTCAACTATTGCCCGCTGCAGGTAAGCATAACCGCTCAGGTGGGCGGGTACTTCAATATCCATAAGTACTTTTTTTACATATAGTTCCAGGAGCTCACGGCGAGAATGCTTTTTTGGCTTGGTATTATCTGATTTTACATTAACTTTAAAATACCTGTTAATTTTCTCCTTCCCTGCAGTATCATCGTATATTTGCAATATTCTTTTAGGCAGTAAATCCATATCAAACGGCTTCATAATGTAATACTCGGCACCGAGACTTAAAGCCTTTTTTATGAAATTGTCATTTCCTATGGATGATAATACAATGATAACCGGTTTGTTCCCTGCCATTTTCTCCTGAAGTTCCTCAAGAACAGCTATACCATCCTTTAATGGCATTACAAGCTCCAATATGACAATATCGGGCTTCTTGTCAACAATCTCCCTGACTGCTGTTTCACCATCAAACACCTTTTCAATGATTTTAAAACCCTGGATGGTATTCAGACCGTTTTCCATTTCAGCAGCGAAGTCTTCATTGTTGTCAACAATGATAATACTGATTTCCTTTTTCACTCTTCTCACCATACTTTAATAAAAATATATCCAATAATAAGCAGCCCTTATGCTTCATTACTCATTTTTACTTTAATATGGTTTTCTAGTTATATATCTATTATATTCCATACAAAATCGATAAAACAATACTTAATTTCAGAAATTACGACAAAATTTTTAATTAACGGAATAATTTTCATATTATATTATAAAAAAAGGCAGGATAAATTGAAATCCTGCCCTGTTGAAACAGACTGCGGCCATAACCGGCAAACTGGTTAGGCAATCCATTGATGCCCGACATGTATGAATACGTATGTTCAGGTATGCCTGAAAAAGCATGAACCGCCGATAAACTCGCGTAATATTGAATTTGGCGGAATTTCATCGCTGCTGATATTCAAAAAGTAGCTTAAAAACTCGATCAATCTTCTGCTTTCGGAATACTGTGGCTGATCAGGTTTTATTTCCGACAGCAAGGGTACCGCCAACGTTTTCAGAACGCCAAGCTCATATATCAAAGAAGAGTTAAACATGACATCTGCCTGTTCCTGGAACGGGAATATGTTCCTTTCTTCTCCCCGCCTGACCGATGGCCAAAGGGTTATTGTTGTTTCGGCAGGACATCCCCTGAACCTGTTATCTCTGACGATTCTGCGGATAAACCTGAGATCTGTCGTCGGTATCCTGTTATGCTTGTCTATACGCATTGATGTTATTGCACTGATATATATTTTGAATTTACTGTTTTCACTTACTTCTGCGGTAAGCTCGGGGTTAAGGCCGTGTATTCCCTCTATAACAAGAACATGGCCGTCCTTTAATTGAAGTTTCCTGTTGTTGTACTCCCTTTTTCCTGTCAGGAAATTATAAGTTGGAATACTTACCTCTTCACCTTTTATCAGGCTGTTCAGCTGTTCATTGAACAGTTTCAGATCCACCGCCTCAAGAGCTTCAAAATCGGGTTTCCCGTATTCGTCCAGCGGGGTTCTGTCCTTGTCTACAAAATAATCATCCAGGGATATATTAACGGGAAACAACCCGTTAACTCTCAACTGTATTGACAGTCTTTGGGCAAAAGTGGTTTTTCCTGATGAAGAAGGTCCGGCTATCAGGATTATCTTCACTTCGTCTCTTCTGTCGGCAATCATGTCTGCTATCCGCGCGATCTTTTTTTCATGGAGAGCTTCGGATATCCTGATAAACTCATTCGCCTTGCCCGCTTCAACAATATCGTTTAACTTTCCTACGTTATCCACTCCAAGAATGCTGACCCATTGCCTGTATTCACTGAAAATCTGGAAAAGCTTCTTCGGTATATCATGTTCCTCTATGGTATCAGGATTTGTTATCCTTGGTGATATCAACACGATACCCCCGTGATCAAATTCAAGCCTGAACAGGGTAAGATAACCACTTGACGGAACCATGAAACCATAGAAATAATCTTCCAAATCATCAAATTTATAAAAAGTGACATATGATTTTTCACGATACTTTATTGCACCATACTTGTCTAGCCTGTTTTTTTTCAGAAAAAGCTGTTTCGCTTCTTCCGTCGGCATGGTTTTTTTCTCAAAAGGCAGGTTCATTTCCACCAATGTTCTCATCCTGTGCTCAATTTTCTGCACATCTTCCTGGTCCAAATCTTTGACGGAACACTCAAAAAACAGGCCTTTACTGACAGAGTGGCATATCTCTATCGTTTCGCCCGGGAATATGTCATGGAATGCCTTAACCAGTAAAAATGTCAGGCTTCTTTCATAGATCCTGACCCCGTCCGCAGTGGAAAGGTCAACAAAAGAAACTTTGCAATTCTCTGTGACCTGGTATGTTAATTCCTTTATTTCATTGTTTACATATGCTGCCACCACAATTGACTTTTTTCGGTTATATAAATCATTCTTTATTTTTTCAAGGCTAGTTCCCGCCAAAATGCTGTATTCTTTTCCTTCAACCGTTACCGTAACATTTTTGTTTTGCATTTATTACCTCCTCAAATATATTCTTTATAAGTATACGCTAAAGTTTTTCATATACTCCTTTTATATTCGTCAAACCTGTATTCAATACCTTTCATGCTTCTTTCCCATTCACCTTTTTTCACCAGTTCCCATCCGTCAATGTCATCTAAACAGGGCAGAAAAGAATCCGCCCGGAATTCTTCATTAAAACGCGTTATATAAGCTTTTGTGCAGAAAGGCAACAGCTGCCGGTAGATGCTTTCTCCGCCGAAAACGTAGATTTCCCCGTCATAATCCTTTAATGTTTCCATCAAATGTTCAATACTGTGCACAATAATAGCACCATCGGCGGTAAAACCGGGATTCGTTGTCAGCACCACGTTTGTTCGGTTCGGCAAGGGTTTGCCTCCAGGAAAAGACTCAAGTGTCTTCCTGCCCATTACAATAACCTTGCCTGCTGTTTTGCCGGAGACATGTTTCATATCTTCGGGAATCCTGGCAAGAAGCCTGTTTTCATACCCGATACCCCAGTTTTTATCCGCAGATGCAATAATAATCCATTCCTGCAACGGTATCACCTCATTAATGCTTATGTAATTTTGATATTTTCAGCAAACACATCATTATTAACGATACAAGCAAAAAGCTAATCAGCTTTCCGCATTTCCGTTTGGGGCTTCATTTATGCGGCATGTAAAGAATCAAACGGCTACAGGTATCTTTTTAACCGGTTCCCCGTGCCGGTAATCGTCAAGGTGGAAATCTTCAACCCTGAAATCATAAAAATTCTTCACATCGGGATTTATCACGAGCCTTGGCGCAGGATACGGCTTTCTTTGAATAAGTTCCTCCACCAGCGGAATATGCCTGTCGTATATATGGGCATCGGCAATTACATGCAAAAGTTCACCGGCAACAAGGCCGGAAACCTGTGCAAACATGTGAACGAGGACGGCATACTGCACAACGTTCCAGTTATTTGCCACCAAAACATCCTGGGAACGCTGGTTTAAAACTGCATTCAGCCTGTTTCCGGTTACATTGAAGGTCATGCTGTATGCACATGGATAGAGATTCATTTCATGCAAATCAGCATGGTTGTACATGTTGGTTATAATTCTTCTGCTGTACGGGTTATGCTTTAAATCATATAAAACCCTGTCCACCTGGTCAAATTCACCCTCAGGATACTTATGTTTTATGCCCAGCTGGTATCCGTAAGCCTTTCCGATGCTTCCGTTTTCATCAGCCCATGAATCCCATATATGGCTGTTTAAATCCCTGATATTGTTTGATTTCTTTTGCCAAATCCATAGAATCTCATCTATTGCCGCCTTCAAGTTAATTGGCCTCAATGTCAATATTGGAAATTCGCTCGATAAATCATACCTGTTAACCACACCGAACCTTTTTATGGTATAAGCAGGTGTTCCGTCCTCCCACCGTGGACGCACATTTTGTCCCTCGTCACTGAAACCGTTGTTAATTATATCCCTGCACATCTCTATAAAAATCAAATCAGCCTGGCTCATGTCTTAATCACTCCATTACTATAATCAGGATTCAATATATTAATCCTTATAAGATAATATATCATTAATAGATATTTTTCTCAAATGATTAAATCCTGCGGCATCTACCCGGCGAAAGAATTCTGCGGCTGTATTTTACAATGGCCCAGGACAGCAGCAGTTCATTAAGTTCTTTTTGCGCTTTTTTGCATGCAAAAAGGAAGGCGGTTATGCCTTCCTTTAAATAAGCCATATCTTATGACAAATACCATGCTGCATAATCAAAATCCAAAATAATTCCTGGCATTATAATAACAAATTTCCTGGACCATCGAGCCAAGCAGCTTCATGTCGAGTGGAACTTCACCGGCTTCGGCCCATTCACCAATCAAATTGCACAGAATTCTCCTGAAGTATTCATGCCTTGTGTATGACAAAAAGCTCCTGGAGTCGGTAAGCATTCCTACAAACCTTCTCAACAGTCCCATATTGGCTAAAGCTTTCATTTGCGCTACCATACCATCTTTCTGATCATTGAACCACCAGGCCGAACCATGCTGTATTTTTCCCGGAACCTCGCTTCCCTGGAAACACCCCATGACTGTCAGTAAAATTTCATTATCGTAAGGATTCAAGCTATATAAAATGGTTTTAGGGAGTTCCCGTGTTTTTTCGAGAGAATCGAACAAAGCAGCCAGACCCCTGGCCTGTTTTGCATCACCGATGGCATCATACCCGGTGTCGGGGCCAAGAGCTTTGAACATCCTGGTATTCAAATTACGGATTGAATTCAGATGCAGCTGCATTGTCCAGCCTCTTTTTGCATATTCACGGCCAAGGAACACCATCATATGTGCCCTGTACTGATCTGCTTCCAGCCGGGTTATTGTCTCCCCTTTAAGAGCCTTACCCAGGATTTTTTCAATCGTGCCTTCATCGGCCTCTTCAAAAACAATACCTTCAATGGCGTGATCCGAGATCCTGCAGCCATTTTCATGGAAATATGAAATGCGGCTCCCGAGTGCCTGTTTCAGTTCAGATAAGGATGAGATATTCTGATTTGCCGCTTTTTCCAGAGCAACGATATATTCTTTAAAACCTTCATTACTTATATTCAAGGCTTTATCGGGCCTGAACGTAGGAAGAACCCTGACTGAAAAACTCTTGTCCTCTTTGATTGCCTTGTGGTATTCGAGAGTGTCTGTCGGGTCATCGGTGGTACAGATTAATTCCACATTTGACCTTTTGATTATACCTTTTACAGACATCTCGTCGGTTGAAAGCAATTCATTGCACCTGTCCCATATTTTTTCTGCAGATTCAGGTGACAGCAAATCATCAATCCCGAAATATCTTTTCAGTTCAAGATGCGTCCAGTGATACAGCGGATTTCCAAGCAGATAGGGCACGGTTTCAGCCCATTTCATGAACTTTTCCTTCGGATCGGCATCTCCGGTAATATATTTTTCATCAACGCCATTGGCACGGATTGCCCTCCATTTATAGTGATCTCCGCCAAGCCAAACCTCTGTAATATTTTTATACTTTTTATTCTCAGCTATTTCTTTCGGACTGATATGACAGTGATAATCGATAATCGGCAAATTTTTGGCATAGTCATGATACAGGGTTCTGGCGACCTGGTTTTGCAGCATGAAATTATCATTGATAAAACTTTGCATATTCCATTCCTCCCATAAAAATAGTTGAAAGCGCTTACAGCTTCGTTTATACTAAATATATCACAAAAATAAATCCGATAAAAGATATAATACTATTTTATATAGGAGAGATCCAATTGAATATTTATGATATTGCAAGGGAGGCAAATGTATCTATCGCTACCGTTTCAAGAGTTTTAAACGATAGCGGTAATGTAAGGGATATTACAAGACAAAAGGTTGAAGCTGTTTTAAAAAAATACAATTATGTTCCCAGTGCCATTGCGCGGGGAATGATGACAAATTCATTGAAGACCATAGGAATAGTTACCATTGATATACGAAATCTTTATTATGCCAATGTTGCACACAGTATCGAGCAGTCACTTTCGGTGCTGGGATTTAATACGATCCTGTGCAATACCGGGTATGATATTGAACAGAAAATCAAATACCTGAGGATGCTTGTAGAAAAAAAGGTTGATTCTATAATACTTGTTGGATCGCCGTTTAAAGATCCCAATCTTGACGAGCCAATTGAACAGATATCCAGGAATATTCCGATTATTATTGTCAACGGGTGCTATGAACACACAAACATCTATTCAGTCCGCTGCAACGACAGCAAGGCTCTTGAAAAATGTGTCGAATACCTGGTTTCAAAAGGAAGAAAAAAATTCCTTTACCTGTATGATGCTGAAACATTCAGCGGCAGTCAAAAGCTGGCTGGATTCAAAAATGCCGTATCAAGATTTAATGTCAAATCGGAAATCCATTTTGTCAGCCCCGGTCTTGAACCGGCATATAACAAGGTTGACGGGCTGTTTAATCCGGAATTTGACTTTGACGCTGTTTTAACCAGTGAAGATTTGACTGCAATTGGCGCGCTGAAATGCCTGACCGCACATAAAATCAATGTTCCCGGCGACGTAAGTGTCATGGGATTCAATAATTCCGTGCTTTCAATCTGCTGTACACCTTCCCTGTCCACAGTTGACAGCAAAATGGAGGAGCTTGGCAGTATTGCCGTTAAAGTGCTTCATAAAGTTCTGAAGGGAGAAAAAGCTGAAGCAAGCACAATAATAGACGCAGAACTGGTTTTGCGGGAAACCACTTAGCATGTACCGGTTTAATCCTTTCAACTTATGGGAATATATAGTTATAAAGTAATCCCGGTGAGAGGAGGAAACCATATGAAAAAAGATATACAGAAAGTATCAATAATTGGTTCGGGTTTTGTCGGTTCAACCACTGCCTATACCCTCATGCTGAGTGGAATATTCTCAGAGATGGTGATTATAGATCGAAATACAGACAAGGCCAGCGGCGAGGTCATGGATTTAAACCACGGTTTGCCTTTTGCAAAGCCCGTCAGGATTTACAAGGGAACTTATAATGATATACAGGACTCGGACATAATCATTATTTCAGCGGGTGCAAACCAGAAAGAGGGAGAAACAAGGCTTGATCTCGTTCAGAAGAACACCGAGATTTTCAAGGGTATAGTATCCGAAATTACCAAATACACAACTCCTGAAAAAACCCTTCTTCTGGTCGTAACAAACCCGGTTGACATACTTACTTACGTTACCACAAAATTGTCGGGCTGGCCGTCGGAAAAGGTAATCGGTTCGGGAACGGTACTGGACACCGCGCGGTTTCGCTATCTGATTGGCAAGCATGTCGGGGTGGATACCCGCAATGTACACGGCTATATCCTGGGTGAACACGGGGACACCGAGCTTCCGGCATGGAGCCTTACCACAATTGCAGGAATGCCGATGGACGAGTACTGCAAAGCATGCAGCTCATGCCAGGAAGGAAAAAGCAGGCTCGAGATTTTTGAAAATGTAAAGAATGCAGCTTATGAAATAATCAGGTTAAAGGGTGCAACTTATTACGCGGTTGCCCTGGCAGTACAAAGAATCGTCGAAGCCATAATGCGTGACGAGCATTCAATATTGACCGTATCAAGCCTGTTAAACGGCCAGTATGGTCTTACGGATGTATGCCTGAGTGTTCCCTCAGTTGTTGATCGTAATGGTGTAAACCGTATACTTGAAGTACCGCTATCAGATGAAGAAATCAAATTGCTTCACAAATCTGCAGACACTTTGAAAAGTGTAATAAGCAAAATAAATTTTTAGAATACATTTTGCAATAAGGGTATTTGAAAACATGCAACCGGGCTGAATGTTTCTGAACAAGCATTGATTATCCGGTAGAACTATAATACTTCAAATATATAAAGGGCTTATTTCAAGCCCTTTATTCACCTATAACCTTTTTCCCCCTGATTATTCTGACCAGGACAGTAACAATAGCAGCTACAAGAAGGATGTGAATTAATCCTCCCAGCGTATAGGAGGTTACAACCCCCAACAGCCATAAACCAAAAAGAATAACAGCAATTGTCAGTAACATCCTCATCACACACCTTACATGACTTGTTTTGCCCAGAATTCGAACAAACCATTCACAATTATTCATAAGGTTTTTATCTTGTATAAGTTTTAAGCATAAAGCCTAAAATAAGTATCTGAAGCATAATAAATCATACATAAAAAGCGCTGGGGTGAACGAAATGCTGAAAAAAACCACTTTTACAATACTTTCATTCATATTATTGATTACGCTTACTGCCTGTCCTGACAAGGAACAATCCAAGCAGCAGAATAATACCGAAAAAATACCCAATACAATGCAGAAAGCCTCGGATGAACTGGAACAGATTATAACTTTGCTGGGTGGTCCTTTATTTAACGGGCGTGACAATATAGAACAGATGAAGAATGAACAACTTCAGATGTTATTGGAGTCAATCCAAAAAATTACACTTGGGACACAGGACAAGGGACAGCTTCAACCTGATGGCGGAGCTGAAGAAGAGAAAAAGCAGGAAGGCGGTAAAAGCCAGCAAAGCGGGCAGGACACCGGACAGGAAGAATCGAAAGGCGGCAAGGAAGGGCAAAACGGACAGCAAGGTGAAGAGAAAAATGAACAGCAAGGCGAGCAGAAGGATAAAGAAAGCGGCGGCGGTTCTGAAAAGGACAAACCGGGCCAGGAAAATGAAGGCAAACAGGATGGCACCGAAAAAACAGAAGATAACATAGAAAAGGAGAATTCGGGTGAAAAGGCCGAAACACAAAAACCCGGAACAACAACACAGGAAACAGCTTTTCAGTATGAGGAAAGTCTTTTCGGCATTCCGCAATGGCATGAAAACAACTGGAAAATGATTAAGGTACTGGCGGATGGCATGCATTTTACATGGAACAACCTGCAGCCCGAACTGATAAAAAAAGGGGTGTCTCAAACCCAGATCGAAAACTTTAACAAGGCTCTCGTGGCATTATCACAAAATGTTAATACAAAAAACATCAAGGAATCGCAAACAGCAGCCTTCCAATTGTTCCAGGCACTGTCCGATTTTTACAGCTACTATAAAACCGAAATTCCTGCGGAGCTGCCACGCATAACAAGTGGAGTTACCGGTATCCATTTTTCGGTTAAACAAAACAACTGGCCTCAAGCACAAGAACTTGCAAATCAGCTTCAACAGGAATTTGCAAAGCTTAAGGCCAATGTTGAAGATAACCAGAACCACATTTTTCAAATGCTTGAACTGTCGGTTAATGATCTGTGCAATGCGGTTTACAACCAGGATCCTGTTCTGGTATTGATAAGAACAAACCTCGTAAACTCAAACATTCACGAGCTGGATGTAAAACTGTCACAAAAACAGCAATAACCTAAAAATTACCAATATCCCTGCGATAATGAGCACCATCAAAATGAATGCCGGCAACCTGGCTGTACGCTTTTTCCCTGGCTTCTTTCAAGGTTTGTCCCAGTGCTGTCACGCCAAGTACACGGCCACCGTTCGTGTAATATTCATTGCCTGCTTTTTTTGTACCGGCATGGAATACCAGTATATCATCGCCTTTTTTAACAGAATCCAGGCCGGTAATCCTCAGACCCTTCCGGTATTCCTGCGGATAACCTCCCGATGCCATTATTACGCAAAGGCACGCTGAACTGTCCCATTCTATTTTTATCTCGTGAAGTCTTTCGTCAATTATTGCTTCAACAATATCAAGCAAATCATTTTTTAACCTTGGAAGCACAACCTGTGTTTCGGGATCTCCAAATCTAGCATTATATTCCAGAACCTTTGGTCCATCCGCTGTAATAATCAGGCCGAAATATAAAACACCCTTGAAGGTCCTGCCTTCTTTATTCATAGCTTCCATTGTCGGAATGAAAATTCTGTTCATGCAAATATCGGCAATTTCATCGGTATATACATTGCTTGGTGAGAACGCCCCCATCCCTCCGGTATTGGGACCTTTATCGCCATCAAAAACCCGCTTGTGATCCTGGGCGCTGACCATCGGCACAATGGTTTTCCCGTCTGTAAATGAAAGAACCGAAACCTCGGGTCCTGTTAAAAACTCTTCAACCACTATAACATTTCCTGCATCCCCGAATTTCTTCCTGCCCATCATGCTTATTACCGCTTCACGGGCTTCTTCTTCGGTGTTGCAGATTATAACGCCCTTACCGAGTGCCAGCCCGTCGGCTTTAACAACAAGGGGGTACCTTCGATTTTTAATATATTCCAGTGCCTTGTCCATATCGCTGAAAGTTTCAAACTCTGCCGTGGGTATGCCGTATTTTTTCATCAGGTTTTTTGAAAATCTCTTACTCGATTCTATCAAAGCCGCCTCCCTGGTAGGACCGAACGCCCGGATCCCCGCATCCGCCAGTGCATTAACCATACCCATTGCCAGCGGATCATCAGGAGCTACTATTACAAGGTCTATGCTTTTTTCCTTACAGGCTTTAATTATTCCATCGGTATCAAGCACACATATATCAAGGCATTCAGCAATGTCACTGATCCCGCCGTTTCCGGGGGCACAGTATATTTTATCAATCCTGCTGCTTTGGGAGAGCTTCCAAACAATTGCATGTTCACGGCCTCCCGAGCCTACCACAAGTACCTTCATAACGTTCCTCCGTATCAAGATTTGATATACCGATGCAACTGCATCACACTATTTCAACAACGCGGCAAATATGCTTACATCCGGAAATAAACAACAACCTGCTGCCTTGTTTTATAAAAACTGGAGTAATTGCTTCACACGGTTACTGCAATGCGAGGTTTCACTTCTGTAAACCATCACACTGTAGCAAAGCCATATCAAAATCAATGCTTAAAATGACGCACACCGGTAAATACCATCGCAATTCCGTATTTGTCACATGCATCGATTGATTCCTGGTCCCTAATCGAACCTCCTGGCTGAATAATGGCGGTAACTCCTGCCTTATAAGCTTCCTCTACGCAATCGGAGAACGGGAAAAACGCATCGGATGCCATTACCGAACCCCTGCACCTTTCTCCTCCGGTTTCTATGGCAATTTTAACTGCAGTTACACGGTTCAGCTGGCCGCATCCTACGCCGATGGTTCCATTCTGCCTGGCCAGAACTATTGCATTGGACTTTGTATGCTTGACCACTTTCATAGCAAATTTCATTGTTTCAAGCTCTTCAGCAGTCGGTCTCCTCTTTGTTACAACCTTGATTTCAGATTCATCATACAGAATGTCATCCTTCTCCTGAAGGAGCAGGCCTCCTCCCACCTTTTTCATGTCATAACCTTTGGCCGGTCTTTCAGATATTGAAGGCAGTTTCAAAAGCCGGAGATTCTTTTTTTGACTTAATATTTCAAGGGCTTCGGATGAAAATGAAGGAGCAACTATTATCTCCAGGAATATCTTACTCATTTCGGCGGCAGTTTTTCCGTCTATTTCGCGGTTTGCCGCAACAATTCCGCCGAAAATCGAGACCTTGTCACCTTCATATGCATTAATGTAAGCCTCGTAAATATCCGAACCTGTTCCAACTCCGCACGGATTGGCATGTTTCACCGCAACAACAGCCGGTTCATCAAATTCTTTCAGGAGTTCCAAAGCTCCATTTGTATCGTTTATATTGTTATATGACAGTTCCTTGCCATGAAGCTGTTCGGCCTGTGTCAACCATCCTGCAATGTTCCCCACTTCCTTGTAAAACACGGCTTTTTGGTGGGGATTTTCACCATACCTCATATCCTGTACCTTTTCAAAGGTCAGCGTTAGTGTTTTTGGAAAAGATGCATCATCAAGCTGTGTACGCAGATATTGCTGGATTAATGCATCGTAATGGCTTGTATGTTCAAAAACCTTGTAACACAGACGAAGTCTTGTTTTCAGTGAAACATCGCCTGTTTCACGGATTTCATCAAGAACCGGGCGATAGTCTTCAGGATCCACCATAACCACAACATCCTGGAAATTCTTCGCTGCCGAACGAAGCATTGTAGGACCGCCTATGTCAATATTCTCAATTGCTTCCTGAAGAGTAACGTTTTCTTTCAATATAGTCTGTTTAAACGGGTAAAGATTTACTATAACCATATCAATTGGCTCTATTCCAAGGTCCTGAAGCTGTTTCATGTGCTGCGGGTTGTTTCTTATGGCAAGAAGCCCTCCGTGAACCTTCGGGTGCAGGGTTTTTACTCTTCCGTCAAGGCATTCGGGGAACCCGGTTACATCTGAGATACCTGTAACTTTAATGCCGTTGTTTTTGAGGAGCTCGGCTGTACCGCCGGTGGATATGATTTCAACCTGAAGGCCGGCAAGCTCTTTGGCCAAATCCACAATACCATTCTTATCCGATACGCTTATCAATGCCCTTTTAATCACTGAATATCACTCCCATATAATTGATAAATATATAGCATTGTTTTCTTATTAATCCGGGTCTTTGATTAATACCTTTCTCCCGTTAACTTCCAATCTGCCTTCAGAAAAAAGGCGTATTGCTTCAGGCAACAGCACCCATTCAGCCTGTTCCATGACTCTTTTCTGCAACGTTTCAGGAGTGTCATCGGGAAGCACTTCAACTGCTTTTTGCAAAATAATAGGGCCTGAATCATATTCAGGCTCAACGAAGTGCACCGTGGCACCGGTTATTTTAACACCATATTCAAGGGCTTTTTGATGCGGTATTATACCATAAAAACCTTTTCCGCAGAATGATGGAATAAGCGATGGATGAATATTTATAATTGCATTTTTATATGCCCTGATAAAGCTTTCACCGAGGCGGCTTAAAAAGCCTGCAAGCACTACAAGCTGCACCTGGTGGTTTTTCATATGCTCAACAAGCGCATAATTATAGTCTTCTTCATTGTTGAAATTTTTGCGGGATATGACTTTAACAGGAATATTTTTCTTTTTCGCCCTTTCAATTGCATATGCTTTATCATTGCTGGAAACCACGGTAGCTATGCAGCAGTTTTTAAGCGTACCGTCCTCAATCCTGTCTATAATGGCCTGCAAATTAGTGCCTCCGCCCGACACCATTACACCAATTCTCAGCATATTTCTATTCTACCTTCACCTTCAGCTATTTCTCCGATTAAATAGGCTTTTTCTCCGAGCTCATTTATATAGCCTGTTACTTCTTCCGAAACACAGGCGTCTACTGCCAGCACCATTCCAATACCCATGTTAAACGTATTGTACATATCCATTTCACAGACATTGCCTTTTTCGTATATAAGTTTGAATATTGGCAGAACAGGCCATGTTCCCCTGTGAATAACGGCTTTCAGTCCATCGGGAATCATTCTTGGAATGTTTTCTATAAAACCTCCGCCAGTAATATGAGCTATTCCTTTAATATTGTACTTTTTCGTGAGTTTTAGCACGGTTTCGACATAAATCTTCGTTGGAGTTAAAAGAGCTTCCCCCAGGGGAGCATTTAATTCTTCATAGTATTCATCAAGCGCCTGCCTGTTTTCGGAAAATAATTTTCTTACGAGGGAAAAACCATTGCTGTGAACTCCTGATGATGCGATTCCAATTAACTTGTCGCCATTTTTAATTGATTTGCCGTCAATAATGCCATCCTTATCCACAATGCCAACGCAGAAACCTGCCAAATCATATTCGTTTTCAGGATAGAAACCCGGCATTTCAGCAGTTTCTCCTCCAATTAATGCGCAACCTGCCATAAAACAACCTTCGGATATTCCTTTTACAATGCTTTCAACTTTAAGCGGATCAAGCCTGCCTGTTGCTATATAATCCAAAAAAAACAGGGGAGCTGCACCGCTGCAAACAACATCATTAACACACATTGCAACACAGTCAATTCCCACGGTATCGTGTTTGTCCAGTGCGAATGCAAGTTTCAGCTTGGTTCCCACGCCATCAGTGCCTGAAACAAGTACAGGCTTTTTTATGTTAATGTTTTCAAGAGAAAACAGCCCGCCAAAACCTCCAATATCGGTTAATACCTCAGGACGCATTGTTCTGGATACATGTTTTTTCATCAGTTCTACAGCCTTGTACCCGGCGTGCACGTCTACACCTGCATCTTTGTAATTTGCCATTTTATAATCCTCCATTTATGCAAACTACATATGCCCTAAGCCTGAAATCAGGTACAGATAAAAAAATTGTCCGGGATTTCAGCCCTAGACATATTTATTTGCATTTAGTTTTTCCTGCAATTTGCGGTCTTTCTCTTCCACCGATTCACTCATTTTTTCTTTATAAAGCTTCATTTTTTCCCTTATTTCAGGATATTTCACAGCAAGGATTTGAACAGCCAAAAGGGCTGCATTTTCACTGCCGTTAACAGCCACCGTTGCAACGGGAACACCTGCAGGCATCTGGACAATTGATAAAAGCGAATCAAGCCCGTCCATCATTGAAGATTGAATTGGAAGACCAATTACCGGCAAGGTGGTATACGCTGCAATAACTCCCGGCAGATGAGCTGCCTTGCCCGCTGCCGCAATAATAACCTCAAAACCATTCTCTTCAGCATCTTTTGCGAATTGTGAGGTCCTGTCGGGCGAACGATGAGCAGAACTGACTAATACCGTCGTATCAACGCCAAACTCATTCAAAATATTAATACATTTTTCAAGAATCGGGTAATCGGAATCGCTACCCATAATAATTGCAACTTTAGGTCTGATTAACATCATTTTCCTCCGGAAATCTATTTTAACACAGAGACTATATGCTGTTTGATTACTAATATATACTACAAAAAGTGCTGTTGACTTGTCAATAATAAAGGTGTACAGAATTTGGCATATTTTTCACTTAAAATCAGGATAAATATTATATTTCCAAACTCTCCCCAAAGGCTGATAGGATAGTTTTGCTTTTCTTAAACCTTCTATACCCATATCTTCTTCACGGTTTATATACTTTGTATGAGAAAATTCCCTGGCAACAAACTCCCTGTTAATTAATGCATAAATGCCATGAATGTTGGCATTTCCTTTTTCAATATGAATAACGGCGGTGTCGTCAGTAAGCATTTCACCTATTGTAAAAGCTTCAAACCTTCCATTTACTTTTATCAAGGCCCCCCTTAGCCCCGGTATTTTATCCCAGTTATTAAGAAGCTCGGAGCATGCCCATTTTTCACATTCTTCGGGGACCTCGCAGTTGCAACTGTCATTTCCCTTACACCATTCATCGAATATCCTCTCGCATTCGGAAAAGTTGTCCTTGCCTATCTCTTCGTATTCAAAATCTCCGTATTCGCGGAAAAACCTGTTTATATGATTCCGTTTTGAGCTTAGTTTTTTACCTGCCAGAGTAATCAGGCTTTCGGTGTCATAGATATAGTCTGAAGCCGCATCTGTTTTCTTGATTTTTAAATCCATTTTCAGATGATTCCTGAACTTATCCACCATCCGCTCCTCAACACGACCGAAAAACAATTGCCAGCCACGGGAATCAAAATATTTTTTCAGTTGATAAACCGTGTCTTCAAATTCTTCCGGATTAAAGGAATCCAATGGTATCGGACAAAAGGCAAAGGGTTTGTAATTTCTCGAGTTTGAAACCATGCACAGCATATTGTTTATAATGCTGAATCGGGTATTATAGTTTTTTCGCCACATGAACATGTTTGAAAAAGACATTTCCGAAGCCTGGGACTTAATATTTCCAAACGCTTTTTGAAAAACATCAATATCGGTAATTTCTATTTCTTTCCAGTCCATAACAGTCCTGGTTCTCCAGGAATCAACACCTCTCATTTGTTGTTTATATTATCACATCAGTTCAAAGGTTTTATTTGTTGGTTCTTTTGCTTCCTTCCCGGGAAGCAAAAGACACTTACATATATTATTAATCTCCGAATGCCACACCCATATTTCTGGCAATTTGCACCATTTCACCGTCAATTTGAATTGTCCGTCTCCTGCCTGCCACTTCTTTTATGGGTATGGATTTAATTTGTTCATGATCAACGCAAACCATTCTGCTAAATTCACCTTTATTTATAATGTTCACCGCTGAAACCCCAAACCTCGTGGCAAGAATTCTGTCGTAAGGTGATGGCTCACCGCCTCTTTGCAGGTATCCCAAAACTGTAATCCGGGTTTCCAGGGATGTTAATCTTTCCAGTTCTTTCGCCAGGAATGCACTGGACCCTTCAAACAATAACGAATCGTCCCCACCGCTTGTATCATTCTCAACTGTAATATCTTTTGGCCTTGCACCTGCAGACATAACAATTATACTGAAGCTTTTGCCCGCATTTCTTCGTTCAAAAATGGCTCTTGCAACTTTTCCGATATCGTATGGAATCTCTGGTATCAGTATAACATCGGCACCACCTGCTATTCCGGCTTCAAGCGCAACCCAGCCGGACACCCTGCCCATCACCTCAAGTATCATTACCCTGTGGTGTGATTCAGCCGTTGAATGCAGTTTATCAATTGCATAAGTCGCTGTATTTACAGCAGTCATAAAACCGAACGACATATCGGTTCCGTATATGTCATTTTCTATCGTTTTAGGTATTGCTACAACAGGAATTCCCTTTTCTTCAATAAGCCTGTTAGCATAGTTGATTGTTGCATCTCCGCCAATCACTACAAGACAATCGATACCGTGAAGCTTAAGAGTATCCACAATCCTGTCGCTCATATCACGCACGGTTTTCTCTCCATCCTTGTCAACGGTAATGGCAAACGGGTTATACCTGTTGATAGTACCCAGTATTGTCCCACCTTTATCAAGGATACCTGATACATCTGACAGCTTAAGTTTTATGAACCGGTTTTCGACAAGTCCCCGGTAACCATCCCTGAATCCGATAACTTCATAACCATAATTATTTATAGCAGATTTAACAACAGCCCGAATGGCGGTATTCAACCCAGGGCAATCACCACCGCTTGTCATGACCCCTATTCGCTTTACCATAGCCAACCTCCCAAATATATATTATTTTATATTTACCCATGATAACAATGGCAAATCTTATAATCACCCGTTATATTTCTACTGGATCAGATAATTTAGAAATCTTGATGAATTGTTGAAGATATATTCTCTTCCACTTATTATCCTGCAATTTATTCCACTTTCCATCGTTAACTGCTTTCAGAATTCATGGGCTTACCTTAAATTCTTTTTTCGGAATATGGCCTTTCAATTCAAGATTGCAAAAGCTTTTCTGACGTAAAAACTCGTATGTCACTATAGCGACAGAGTTTGACAAATTAAGTGAACGTATTGAAGGCCGCATTGGAATACGTATGCAGGAATTATAGTTTTCCATAAGCAAATCTTCGGGCAGTCCCTTTGTTTCCTTGCCAAATACAAAAAAGCATTCGTCAGGGTACGTTATTTCCGAATAAACAAGACTGCCTTTAGTCGACACATAATAAAAAGGATAATCGGTATACTGCGTTCTTAGAGAATCAAAGTTTTTATGGTAATTTATTTCTACACTGCTCCAATAATCAAGACCGGCTCTTTTCAAATATTTATCCGAAACCGAAAAACCCAAAGGCTCTACAAGATGAAGTACAGCACCGACAGCAGCGCATGTTCGTGCGATATTTCCTGTATTCTGTGGAATTTCGGGTTCAACAAGCACTATATTCAATTTCATATATAAAAAATACACCTCGAGTTTTCTACATCAATGAACTAAAAAATGGCTAAATGCCACCTTTTATATGTTTCCCTCAAATCTCTATAGATACATCAATATCCACATTTCTGCTGTTTCCAATATCCAACGGCACACAGATGGTATTCATTTTTGATGGCGAAATAACCAGGTTATTTCCCATCAGCAGCGATGGAGGAGTTATTTCCACACCAATTCCCCTTGTTGACAATATAGTGGCAGTATTGCCAATTATCATATTGCCCAGTTCTGATATCGCGCTTTTTGCCATCTCGTCAAAGGTTTCAACCGCCATACCGCCCATCATGATTGAAGCTATAGACTTCGCCGTATCAATGCTTAAAGAAATAATTACCTGCCCCCGAATTTTCCCTGTTAAGCCAACAATTACTGCTACCGAATCACCTGCATATGGTGACTTTTTAATATAAACTTTTTTCAATGTCGGCTTTATTCCGATAACCATTTGAAAAACTTGCTGGCTTGCTTCTATAAATGGATTAATATAATCTACATTCATAAAAATCTCCTGCGTATATTATCATCTAATCTTATATTGTATTTTTTTTAATATGTTTCTCCAGGTATTTATAGCACAATATAATATTTTTATCATATTATCGAATATCGTCAAATTTTATACTTCTTTTTAGATGGTTTGAGTATGGATCTTTATATTTCTTTTAGAAAAATAAAGAACGGTATTTCTTGTTGTTTTAAGAAATAACCGTTCTCTTATCACCTGGCTCCCCAAGTTGGACTCGAACCAACGACCCTGCGGTTAACAGCCGCATGCTCTACCGACTGAGCTATTGAGGAATATAAAATCCGGCGACGACCTACTTTCCCAGGGCGTCTCCACCCAAGTATCATCGGCACTGGAGAGCTTAACTTCTGTGTTCGGGATGGGAACAGGTGTTTCCTCTCCGTTAT
>Ga0134105_1000682_pt1 | contig 31877 bp, 19 predicted proteins | sample 16_3_2metaG_FD_94457 | JGI IMG/M metagenome (GOLD analysis project Ga0134105, IMG submission 94457) | Switchgrass degrading microbial communities from high solid loading bioreactors in New Hampshire, USA - 16_60_3.3_214_A3 metaG | ecosystem: Engineered > Bioreactor > Semi-continuous > Anaerobic... | reverse complement strand
TACGAAAAGAATGAACAAATTAACAGTTAAAAGAAACAATAGAATTAATGACTTTATTCATAAAGCGAGCAAATGGGTAGTAGATTATGCTTTAGCATTAGATGCAAACACAATAATTATAGGCAATAATAAAGATTGGAAAAGAGAAAGTAAAATGAGTAAAAAAGTCAATCAATCGTTTGTAGGTATACCGCATCAAGACTTTCTAAATAAAATAATCTACAAAGCAGAAAATATAGGAATAAAAGTAATACTAATAGAAGAAAGTTATACAAGTGGAACATCATTTTTGGATGGAGAACTGCCTATTAAAGAGAATTATAATAAGAGCAGAAGAATATTTAGAGGATTATTTAGAAGTAATAAAAGAAAATTAATAAATGCAGATTTAAATGGGGCATATCAAATAATAAGAAAAGTATTTCCTGAAGCATTTGCAGAGGGAATAGAGGGTGTGGGGTTACACCCAGTTAGAGTAAATATAGCGTAAGCTATGTTGACTGATAAATCATTTTATTAAAATAAATAACTTTATTTATTGATTTTAATAAAATGGATAACCTTATTAATCCTAGCCTAAGTGATAACGCTGGGATAATGGGAGCTTTAGCGCTAGGATTAAAAGTAATAGGGGTGAATAAATGATAGAAAATATTGATAAAGAATTAATTGAAATTAAAACGAAAATCAATGAAAAAGAAAATCTAGAACACAAATTAGAAGCTGCTAGACTTGAACTTCAAAAGCTTCACGCAAAAAAAGCAGGCCTTAAAACGCAACTACTTAAGGAACAAAAGGATGTAAAAAGTTTAGAAAAAAAATCAATCTGGTATAGCTTTATTGGTAGTAGAAATGAAAAGCTTCGTAATGAAAGAGAAGAATTAAGTAAGGTTGAATATGAGTATCATTACTTAAATGATATAATTAATCGTCTTCAATCAGAAATTGATTACTATATTGATAAAATCAACAATCTTAAACATTTAGAATCACAATATGAAACATTACTCAAACAAAAAGAAACCATGATTTATAATAATAATCATGAATTATATGAGCCCCTTACAAAACTAAATCAAGAAATCATAAATCTTGAAGCGAATATTAAAGAAATAAATGAAGCATTAATTGCTGGTAAAGAAGTCATAAATGCTTTAGAAGAAATTAAAAAAGCACTAAATAGTGCTATTGGTTGGGGAACTTGGGATTTATTAGGTGGTGGATTGTTTTCTGATTTAATGAAGCATTCTAAATTAGATGAAGCAGAACGAAAAATCCGCGATTTGCAATATCTATTAAATAAATACAATCGGGAATTAAAAGATATTAATATGCATATAAATATAAATCTTGATATAAGTAGCACCCTGAAATTTTTCGATTTCTTCTTTGATAATATCTTTAGTGATCTTATGGTCCATTCTAAAATCCAACGTGCCCTCGAACAAATTAATAACGCTTATCGTATCATTAATAACCAATTATCTGAACTAGATATAGAGCTAAAAAGAAATACATATAATATTAAGCAAATATATAATCAGAAAAAACAGCTTTTAACACCAAATAAATTATAATACTTATTAAAAAACCAGATACCTTTGTTTTTAGGTATCTGGTTTTTTTTAACAACATTCATATAAATTTATCATCTTTATAATTTTTTTACCTGTTATAGTTAAGTCCATAACCATATGGAAACTGATAAAGACTTGGATTATAGTTAGGATTAATAACCGAATCAGCTAATTGGGTATTATCTTTAGGCCATGTTACAGGTAACTTACCAGTAAAATCATAATCACCAAATAAAACATCAGTAATTCCTCCACCTTCTGTTCCTGGTAACCAAGCAGCCACAAAAGCATCCCAATCATCTAGATAATCTTTCACAATTAGGGGTCTACCAGATAAAAGAATAACGATTGTTGGAAGTCCAGAAGCTTTGGCATCAAGAAGTGCTTGAAGATTTTCTGGATGAGATGTATAACTACCCTTACCCATTTCTCCATGAACAATATCTAAGAATCCATTATCACCATGACCCTCCGCATAAGGAAGCTCAGATAATACTACTACCGCAACATCTGCTTTAGAGCTATCATTTTTATCAATATAAATTTTTCCCCCATTATTTGTGAGTACTTCATTAAATGCTTCATAAATTGACGTTCCATCAATTACGTCTTTTCCTTCAGCACCTTGCCATCTAACTGTCCATCCACCACATTGTAAGTGTAAATTATCTCTACCTGGTCCTAATAATAATATATTTGCGTTTTTCTTTAAAGGAAGGATTTCATGATCATTTTTTAATAATACTAATGATTTTCGTACAGCTTCTCGGGCGATTTCCTTATGCTCATCCGTACTTAATTTACCAGAAGATTCCTCTACCAAAGGATTATCCATAATGTTATGTTTAAACTTAACATATAATATTCTACTTACCGCATCATTAATTCTTTCCATGGAAATATCATTATTTTTTACTGCTTTAATGACATTATTATAAGCATCCTTCCAAGTGTGAGGTTCCATTAAGACATCAATACCCGCATTAATCGCTAAAACTAATTGTTGGTAATAGCTAGAAGCTGGAATTTGTTTAATTCCGTCATAATCCGAAACTACAATCCCCTTAAATCCTAGCTCATCTTTTAATAGTCCTGTAATCAAAGCACGATTTTGATGCATTTTAATACCCTTAAAACTACTATAGGATACCATTACACTACTAACATCAGCCTTAATTGCTTCAATATAACCAGGTAAATGAATCCGTACTAAATCTTCATAACTAATATTCACATTACCCTGGTCAATTGACCAGCTTCCTTTAGATTGATTTCTTAAGGAAGTTGCACCATCACCAAGAAAATGTTTTGCGGTAGCTACACGATTATATTCTTGTAAACCTAAAACATATTGATAAACAAGATTTTCGATTAACTCAGGATTTTCTCCGAAGCTTTCATAGGTTCTACCCCATTGAATATTTTGAACAACACTTACACTTGGACTAAAATTCCAATTTACTCCCGTTTTAGCCATTTCCTCAGCAGTAACTTTTCCGACCTTATACATTAATTCTGGATCATTTGCGGCACCTAAGCCAATATTATGTGGAAAAATCGTTGCACCTTTTACCGCATTATGTCCATGAACAGCATCAATACCATATAAAACCGGTATCCCTGTTTCTGAATTAAGTGCACTTCTTTGTATCTTATTATAATTATCCGCCCAAACAACATAAGTCATATTAACTGGACTCTGACCAGCACCACTTAAAATAGTCCCAATATTATACTTCTTTATTTCCTCTAAACTAATCGAATTTCGTTCTGGCATCATCATTTGCCCTACCTTTTGTTCGAGGGTCATTTTACTTAGTAAAGCCTCTACTCTATCTTTAATATCTAATGTAGTTGTAGTGGCTTTAGTCGTAGTCGTTAAAGACTTTGATGTTGTGGTTAACTCACTATGATTAGTTGTAGTAGTTTTATTACAGCCAAATAACACACTAATCATAAGAATTAATACTAAAAAGCCAATTAATCTATTCATATACTTTTATTTAATTATATAGGTTGTAATTGAATGTTCAGGACTTTCGACTGTAACACCAATGTTATTTACAACTAATGAGAATGTTTCCATATGATCTAATTCATTTTGAACAACGACAACAATAGAACTATCTTCATTCTTAAATGCAGTTGCGCGTACTCCCTCTGGTGTATTTTTAACTAAACCAATTCGTACCGCATTAGGGCGAATAAACTTAGAAAACTGACCGATATAGTAATATGAGCTATTGTAGATTAATTCTTTTGTATTTCTATCCGCGATAATTGGAGCATCACAAAGATTGTTTACATGATTTGGTCCACCAGTTTCATTTAAAACCATGTTCCAATCAATAAAGCCTTCACTAAAGTTGTTGAAATCTTCAATGATATTCCGTCCATAACGTTCTCCAGTATGCCATGCACCAAGATGTACGCCACCTTCTTGACAACCCTCAGTAAAGATAATATGTTTATCTGGGAAGAGGGCGTGAACGATGCTTAAATTAGTGAAGTTTTCTGATACATACCAGTGATTTCCCACACCCCAAACATATTTATTCGCTTCTTTATCTAAAAGAATGGTCGCAGCGCGTTCGACCATGATATCACGGTTATGATCCCATACGATGATACCAACATCTAATCCTGATTTTTCAATCGTTGGTCCTAAATAATCACGGACAAAATCACGTTCTTCTTCTGAACTATAAATACAAGAATCCCAGGTTTGAACCGCTTGTGGTTCATTTTGGACACTAATCCATTCAATATTAACACCACGTTTTTTCATTTCTTCAATGAACTTAACATAATAATTTGCCCAAACTTGATAATATTCAGGTAATAATTTACCTCCAAAATTCATGTTCTTATTAGATTTCATCCACGCAGGTGGACTCCATGGTGAACCTAATATCTTTAGTGTAGTGCCACTTACCTTTTGAGCATCTTTAATGAGTGGTACAACCCATTTATCTTCATGTGACATATCAAATGTTTCTAAATTAACATCATTCTCTTCAACATATGTATAATTACCTAAAGCAAAATCACAAGAATTGATTGCGACTCGTCCAAGCGTGTAGCCTAACCCTTCCTTGGGGTCAAAATATGCCTTTATTGCTTCTTCGCGTTTTTCTTTAGGCATTTCTGATAATGTATAAGCACACGCTTCTGTAAATGCACCACCAAAACCAATATGGGTTTGATATGTTTCATTAGGACTTACAACAATCATGTTACTATGTCGATTAAATTCTCCGTTTAATTCTAAAGTTTCAAGTTTTGTTAAACGGTCTCCTGTATTTTTCGCGGTTCTTATAACTTTTACTTTCATCCTATCACCTACTCTAAATTATAACTTAATCCATATCCATAAGGGAAAAGATAATCTTTTATATTATAATTTTCCTTATTAATTGTTTGTCCAGCTTGACTACTATACTCAGGCCATGTAACAGGTAATTTTCCGGTAAAATCATAATCGCCAAATAAGACGTCCGCAATTCCTCTTCCACCTTCACTACCTGGAAGCCAAGCAGCAATAAAGCTATCCCAGTAATTAATCTCAGAAGTTACTATCATCGGTCTTCCTGAAAGTAATATTACTACCATTGGTAATCCAGTATTTTTAGCTTGATTGAGAGCTGTAATGTTTTCTGAAAGTGATGTTGGACTATTAAGACTTAAGAGACGGTTATCACCAATACCTTCTGCATAAGGTCTTTCCGCAATAACCACCACAACAACATCGGCTTTTGCGCTATCCTTAATATCGGTATAAACATTACCTGTTCCTATTTGCTTAATTCCTTGCAAAATTGAAGTGCCTTTAGCCTTTGTCTTGTCCATCGTACCTTGCCATTCGATTGTCCATCCACCATTTTGGAGAGCAACATTATCAGCACCAGGACCTAATAATAATATATTTGTACTCTTTTTAAGCGGAAGGATACTTCCCTCATTCTTTAATAGTACTAGTGATTCCCGTGCGGCAGTACGTGCTAATTCCTTATGTGCTTCTGAGTTAAAGTTATCTGTATTTAAAGTCTTAATTGGTTCATCAAATAAACCTAATTTATATTTAACAATCAGAATACGTTTCACCGCATCATTAATTCTTTCCTCACTAATCTTTCCATTATTAAATCCATCGATAATCGCATTTATCGCATCTTTCCACCGACTTGGTTCCATCAACATATCAATACCCGCATTAACTGCAGTTATTACTTGCTCATGATAGCTACCAGGTAGCTGTTGAATTCCATCATAATCACTTATCACAATGCCTTGGAAGCCTAATTCACCTTTTAATAAGGTTTCGATTAATTCATGACTATGCATTTTCTTTCCCTGATAACTACTATATGAAACCATTATCGTATCCACACCAGCATTTATCGCTTCGATATATCCTGGTAAATGAATCTTTCTTAACTGTTCCATGGAAATTGTCACATTACCTTGGTCCATCATAAATGCATAAGGATTTTTGAAAGCCCAATCCGAATTCCGATAATTATTCGCATTCCATTCCGTTCCGCCATCTCCAATAAAATGTTTTGCGGTTGCGGCAATTCCATTATCTTGTAAACCTTTAATATATTGCTCCACTAAAGAAACTTGTAAATCAGGACACTCACCAAATGACTCATAGGTTCTACCCCAGCGAATATCTTGAACTACACTTACAGCTGGCGCAAAATTCCAATCGAGTCCTGTTGCTTTTATTTCTTCGGAAGTTGCTTTAGCAATTTCGTACATTAAATCCGAATTATTCGCAGCACCTAAACCAATATTATGTGGGAAGATCGTAGCTCCTTGGACATTACCATGACCATGAACAGCATCGACTCCGTAAATAATCGGAATCCCACTACTAGATTGTAATGCCGCAGTTTGGAAAGTATTATACATATTAACCCAGCTTTGTGGTGTATTGCCACTAGGGTAGGAGCCGCCCCCACTTAAAATCGAACCAACATTATATTGCTTAACCTCTTCTGGTGTAATTTGATTGCGTTCTGCTTGCACCATTTGTCCTGCCTTTTCCGCAAGGGATAATTGAGCAAGCTTAGCTTCTGCTTTCGCAATTATCTCTTGTGATGCAATCGGCATATTTTTTAATGTTTGTGTTACCGATTTACATTCTCTTAAAACCACATTAGGGGTTTCTTTAGTAGTGGTTGTTGTTTCACGTGTTGTCGTCATTTCATTTGATGTTGTTATAGTTGTTGAAGTTTTACTTTTACAAGCATATAAAATAACTAAAAACGTTATTGATGTGATTAATATACTCAATTTTTTAAGCATTTTTCCACAATCCTTTATTTGTAATTATCTGGGAGAATACCCGCTTTTATCAAGCGGGCAAAATCCCAAGCACTAAAACTTGAACTATCAATTTTATAACTCCAGAAATACCAGCCAAATCCCGTTTCATAAACGCTTAATTGGACATCGGCTAAGCACTTATAAACTAAATTACGGTTAAAATCATCGAGGTTTTCAAAAACATTTTCTCGTAATCCCAGTGACCATTCACCAATAATTACTCTTGTGAAAGCAGAAAGTTCACTAATTAAATTTTTACGCGCTAAAATGGTTTTTATCTGCTCATAAATATTACCATTCGCAATCTTTTCATCAAAACAATGATATAAATGTAAGTCAAAACAAACATTATCTAAAGCTTCGAAAAATTGCTTCCAGCTAGCATCTTCTGGACGGAAAGAATCATGAAAGACAATTGTTTTATTGGTATGTTTTCTAATTACTTCATAACTTTTACGATAGAAATCTTGAATTAACTTTATATCAATACTAAAGTGCGGTTCATTTAAGACTTCAAATCCCCATAGTGCTGGATGCTTATGATATCTTAAGGCAATTCTCTCTAATATATTAACAGTTAAATCGATATTTTCCTGAGATGTTGGCCATCCGATAACTCCAGTAATACCACCATTATCAAAACCATTTTGACATCCTGGGGCGGTATGTAAATCAAGTAAGACCTCTAGGTGATACTTATTTGCCCAATCAAGAGCTTTATCAATATACTCTACTGAACGATAATAAGGTTTGACCTCACCGAATAACCACCATGGTATCGGAATCCGTACTGAGTTAATTCCAATACTTGCTAGATACTTAAAATCAGCTTCTGTGATAAAGCTATCCCAATGTACTTTTAAAGCCAATTCAGGGTTTTCTTTTTCTAAGCAAAAGACGGTCTCATCAGGTCCACTCACACCAGTAAATAAATCACGTTTCATCCATTTTTCTAAAACAAACCAGCCACCTAGATTTACGCCTCGTATTTTTTCCATATTCTACTCCTTATGCAAGATTAACTGTCATTTTCTTGACTTTACCTTCCCGTATATCTATGGCTAAATTACCTCTAACATCTTTATCATTAACTTCAATTACTTTTCCATCATGATAATAAAGTATATAATTCAAAACATTTGCTTTTGAGTCACCATAAGTGTTTTTAAGTGTTTCGTTATGATAAGTAACTTCACAAGTTCCAAATAATTTAAAGCTAATTTCTTTATTTTCATCAAAGAAATCACGATGTAAAATTGGTTCAAGTTTTAACACTAACTCATTATTGACAAAGTTAAATAAACTCTTACCCATCATCATTACTTTCCACATCGAAATCATTTCCGCTGTAGTTCCTGTTAAGCGCGCCACAAAACCACGACCATGATTATGTGGATTTGGGTTTTTACTTGAAGCGATAAATGATGAATTCTCTAAAGTTGAACGACCATAGATACTTGCATCCATAAATGGTGGTAAACAAGTTCTAATATCTTCATAATATTCTTTATATAAACCGCTCTTTAATAATCCATATAAATATTTATATTCCATATGCATGAAGCAGGCTTCTCGCTCTAACCAACCTGGTGTAAAGGCTCGAGCCCGACCAATATGTAATGTTTCGTTTTCTAATGACTCAGATGTGATATACATTTTTAAAGCCTTATCATACATATCACTCTGTTTAATTCGGTCATATAGGGTATGGGCAAAATATTTATCATCAACTTGTTTTAAAAGCCGAGCTGGTGCTTCTAAGAAGTATGGTAAAGCACGAACCTCCCACTTTTTCACCAACACATTTGGTAAATTTAAATGGGGATGTGTTGTTGGTAATACTTCAAAATCTGTTGCAGTATAAGTAAAGTATGTAGGAATCAAACCCTTACCAAAAGCAATTGCCTTTTTAATCGCATTATCCACCTTCATATCAAGGCTTTCAACATAATCTTTTAAATTACTTAATTGAACTTCAACTAATTCTCCTGATAAACCAAAACGGATAAGCTCGCGATTTGCTTCTCTTACACTTTGAACCTGCTCAAAATAATCCTCATCGCTTAAATTCGAATTAATCAAGTCACTCACTTGTTTGAGGAAATCGAAAATTTCCTTGGGAATTTTAACCTCACAATTGAACTTAGAGATGACTCCTAATAAAAATCTCGTGATGCGACTAATTTCAATCGTTTCACACATGCTTGAACCAAAAATTCCTGGTAAACCATTCATTGAATCATTCCAACCTGGTTTACCTGCATCCATCATCACACCCATGCCTTTTTGGTCTAAGCCTGCAACCTTATTTAAAGCAAGATGTAGTAGCTTCACAAATAATGAAGTCTTAACGATATTACCTAATTTGTCACGACTCCAATTTGTACCATGCGGATTTAAACCAAGTCGGTCAATTTTCTCTTGATCATACATTACCGCTTCAACTTGACGTACTTTACCATCTTTTGTCAATACATATTTTTCATTTCTTGGTAAAACTGTTACATGACTTTCAAAATAGCGATAGTTTTCAGTAAACATTAAGTCTTCTAGCAAATCTGGATAAACCTCAAGATAATTTTCAATTAAATCCATATTATAGGTCCAATGATCTACCCAATAACCTTCACCATAGCTTGCTTCTATATCTTGAATTGAAGCCTTTAAAACCTTTTCTAAAAATGCTTCTTTAGATATTGTTAATTCAATATGATTTAAATCGATATAGGTCATTAATTTACCTGGTGTAAATTTATGACTTAAAATATTTGTAATTTTATCTTGATGGCTTTTCACATACTGTAAGATTGAATCTATTTGACTTAAGTCAAAACTTAATGATGAACCCTTAATGACTAAAGGATTATGCCCATCAAGTTGGATTAATTCCATAAATTGCTTGATATTATAGAGTCCAGCTTCTTTCACAAAATAAACATCATTCCGACGATTTTGGTTGACATCACGGAAATTTCCATTTCCTTGGGAATAATAAGAAGGCTCAACAATAAAATGATTATATTCCCGTTCCATATCGCCATGAATTCGCGAAAAGACATGATATATGATTAAATCATCCTTACCCTGGAAGACAAAGGGATAGCCCCCTCTTAAAAGATTATCAACAAAGCATTGCTTTAAGTATTCATCAAAGATTGGTATACCAGTCTTTGTCGCAATTGGACTTGATAATAGATTTCCTAATTCCTTTGCTTCTTGTTCCTTTTGCGTAAAATACGCAAATGTAAACTTTTTCGCTAAAGTATTTAATGTATCGAGATTTGGCATCCGTCCAACTAAAGAATAAGTTGTTAAGGTTGGTTCTTTTAAAGTAATTGCGGTATAAGCACAAGGAATTTTATTCGCATAAATTTGTGGTTGTTTTAAGATTGCTTCTAAAGATTCATCAATAAATTTTTCTGGAAGTGCAAGTGCAGTATTATAACCAAAAATTAAATCATTATCATAAATGATTGGTAGAAATTCATCATTTGCATTAACAGTCAAATAGAAGTGTCCTTGCTCTACTGCATCCACAAGGGCTGTATCAGCAGTTGTGGCGCGATTCTTATAAAAAGGAATATTCTTCTCGCCATTTATGACATCGAACCAAGCAACAGCGAGGTTTGCCATATTTTTAGTTTGGTAATTATCTACTTCTGCTGGCCAAAGTGTTGATAAACCATCGAGTATTTCAATTTCTCGTTTTTCATTTGTTAAGGATTCAAATGTTACTTTACGAACAAATCCCGCAAAAGTATCATGGGGAATATTAAAATAAGATACTGTTATTTTAAGTTTGATTGAATGGTTTATCTCTACAAAGCTTAACTTATTAGTTTCAATTAGCATCTTCCGTTCACAATCACAATTACTTGTTGAAACAAATGCTTCATAAACTTTACCATCAACCTTTACAAAGGTACGAAAGCCTTCTTTTTCAGTACGGCGATAAGCAATGTTTGCCGGTACAAAATCTAATATCGGTTTTTCTTTACTTTCAATACCAAACCCTGCAATTCCTTGACCCCGATTTACATAATAAACCCACATCGGAATACCATCGACTCCGGCAATTCCAGGGAGGAAACTGGCGAAGGGTTTGGCAGAATTATAATCTTCAATCACAAATTGATTATCGGAATTTAAATAATACTTAATTATTTTGACCCCCCCGTTTGTTGTAAGTTTTTGATTAATTCCGATTGATAAATGCGGACATAATCAACTTCTAAGGTTTGTGGGAAAATACTATCATCAATACCCCTAGCTCCACCCCAGTCGCCGCCAATCGCAAGATTTATTATCAAATAAAAGCTCTTATCAAATGGCCATTCAGCTTTTGTCGGACAGGACACAAAGTTACTTGGTTTAAAGCGGAAATAAAACCTTCCATCCACATAGAAATCAATCCGATCTGGTAACCATTCAATTGAATAAACGTGGAATTCGGTATCTACATCTTGTACATAGATTTGGGCAGTTTTTTGTGTTCCAATTTTATGATAGTATTTTTGGGTATGTACACTACCATGAATCCGATTCATATCATAGCCAACATGCTCCATGATATCTATCTCACCACTATTTGGCCAATTACCATAGCTAGATGAAAATGGCATCATCCAGAAAGCTGGCCATGTACCTCGACCACTTGGTAATTTTGCTCTTATTTCAAATTTACCATAAAGCCATTGAGCTTTACCCCGTGTCCAAATCTTACTTGAAGTATATTGATTATTTTGATATTGTTCTTTCCGTGCTTCGATAACCAATAAGCCATTTTCAACTTTCAGATTATCGCCTGCAGTGTAGTATTGTAATTCATTATTACCAAAACCACTACCACCAGTGTGATAAGCCCATTTTGTCATATCTAATGCATCACCATCGAACTCATCACTCCACACTAACTCATAGTTTAAATTCTCTACATCATATTCATAATTTATCGCTTTACAACTTAGGTTTTTAGTAGTTGTTGTTAATTGTTTAGTTGTTGTAGTAGTTTGTGTCGTTGTAGTTAATGTGGTTGTCGTAGTTTGATTACATGATACCAAAAGGATTAAGAATATTAGTGTAAATAATATAAGTATTTTTCGTTTCAATTTATTCACCTGTAATACCTGTCCTTTCAATACCTTCGATAAATTGTCGTTGTGCAAAAATATAAAGGATTATTAATGGTAACATCGTAATCAAAGTTCCTGCCATCTTATATGATTCATTAATCCGAATTTGCTCGGCACTATTGCTTCCACCATATAAATTGCTAAATGTACTATCAAAAATACTTAAGTTCATTGGTAATAATGGAATTTTATAACGAAGGAAAGTACTTGTCATATATGATTCATTCCAATTCCAAACAAAAGCAAAGAGGAATACTGTAACGATAATTGAAAGTGACATTCTAATAAAGATATGCCAGAAAACTTGTAATGAATTCGCTCCATCAATCCGAGCTGCTTCGTCAAGTGAATGGGGAATCATCTTAAAGAAGTTATAAAAAATGAGAATTAAAATCGCATTATTAACCCCTTGTCCAAATAAGGTAAGGAATAACTGCGGATAAATCGTTCCTAAAACCTTTACTTTCATTTGAATAGTTTCAAACATCATAATTCTAGGTACCATAACGACTGGTAAAGGTACGATAAAAGAGAAAATAACCATCGCAAACCAGAAATTCTTTAATTTAAACTTAAACCGGGCAAAGGCAAATCCCGTTAAGGCAGCTACTAAGGTTTGAATTAGTCCATATAATGTTGAAATTTTTATCGAATTCATTAAAGAACTCTTAAAAACCTTTTTAAAGTTAAACCATTCTTTAAAATTTCGTGGTAGCCCTAAAACCTCACATGCCCTTCGCAGTGATTCTAAAGTAAATTTACTTGGTATCCAGTATACTTCATTGTCAAGGACATCCTTTTGTGACATAAATGATAATAAAATCATTCTAATGAACGGATATACAAAGACATAGCTAATACCAATGAGGAGTAAATACACAAAGATTTTAAAAACCAAACCATCGGTAGTTACATTTCCAAAGATTTTTTTCCGTAGATGTTGGTAATTAATTTTTTTCACATAGTTGGTTAGTTTTTCTACCTTAATCATTTTTGTTCACTCCTTTCATTAGTTTTTTCTTATTCCGTTTTTGGATCCATGCTAACTTTTTCTGTTGTCTTTCTTGTAGTGACTCAACGACCTTTACTTTATCCCTATTTCTTAATACTAATAACGCAAATCCAACTAGTATGAAGACAACAATCGTATATAATACCGCGTAAGCAGAGGCATAACCTAATCCATTAGAGGTAACCCCTAGCGCATTCTTAATTAAATCATAGATAGCGGTAATATTACTTTGTCTTGGTCGAATATTGTATAAACCTAAGTTAACAATCGTATAAATCGTTACAACTAGAGCAGTTGATTTAACCATTGGGATGGTAATCTTCCAAAGAATTTGCCACCAGCTTGCACCATCGATTTGTGTTGCTTCATATAATTGATGGTCAATTTTCTGTAAGGCATTAATAAAGAGAATAATTGGAATACCTGTAAACCACAATACAATCGTAAAGTTAACAAACAATACTTCAATTATCTGGGCAAAGAAACGGGAATAATTACTTACGATATGAAAGATAAAGATACTATTGATGGAGGCAAAATTTGCTGCTCCTGATGAGATAAATTGCTGCATTACAGAACCGGATAAAATGATTACGGGTAAGAAGAAGATGGTCCGTAGTATTGCTCTACCTTTGATATCTTGATTTAATAAAACCGCAAGAATAAAAGATATAACTAATATAACTGGTACATATAGTACTTGCATGATAATGAATTCTAATAATGATGGTAAAAACTGCGTATTTTTAAAGAAGATATCAATATAATTTTCAAAATTATTCCACTTAATTTGCCAGCCAAGTGCTGTTTGATTAACATTCGTAAAACTTAAGTAAAAAGTATATAGAAAGGGAATTCCGGTGAATACGAGAAAGCCAATTAACCATGGGGCAAGGAATAAATATCCACCGAGATTACTTTTAATTGCCTTGATGATTTGTTTTTTCTTATTATTATTCAATTAGCTCACTCCCCTTCAAAAATCTCATAACTAAGTGGTGCGACTTCTCTTCCTTTATATATTGCTGGCTCATCTTTGTAATTGATGAGAATTTCTATACCATTTTGATATGTGTTGACAATAACACCATTTTCAATAACCTTCCGATTAATCCATTCGCTATTAACCGTATATTTTAATGCTCCATTAACCCGCTCATAAATCGATTTAATTAAATCCTTATACTCGGCGTATTCGGTAGAGAAATAATTCGCGGAATTCGTTGCCATTAAGAGGTATGCTGGTTCATGGGAGAGAACAAAGGATGGATAGACATTATAATCAATCATCCGTAATACATCTGAATCAGTATAAAATGAGAAGTTTGAATATGGTGAATATATCTCCATAGAACCATTTAGTACAAGCTGTAAGAAAGGTACTGTATCAGTCTCAATAATATATTGGGAATTGAATACCGGTGCATCAAGATAACGGTCAACATATTTCCAAGTATACAGATTTGGATTACTTGAGTTAATTAGATAATCTTTACTTATCTTTTCTAAAGCTTTTTGATAAATTTCAATAGTCTTTTTTCGTGAAACGATATCTTTATTGAAATCAGATAATAGAATATTTGTTATTCCCTCAATTGTAGTTGATCGAGGACTAATCTTATTTAAAGCTTTAATATGAGATTCTAGCCATTTACTGGCTTTTTCTGCCCGAGCATAATTAAAGACATTAATTGGTGCTTCAGCATCGAACAAATAATAGGTTGTATACCAACTCGATACATGTTTAATCGAATTTCCTGATAAGGAAATTTGCTCATCATTTATTCTAATAAAGTTTTGTGAAAGCGAGACATCAATACCTAAATCACTTAATTCTTTTATGGTATCCTTAAATTCTCTTTTCGAGCCAATACTTCCATCATAATCAATTTTGTTAGGTTTACCTAAAGTAACACCACCATCTTGATAACCTAATAAACCAGAATTGATATTTGCGATACCATTATTTTTTAAATCGGTTAAAATCCGATTAACATCATTGATATTAGTTACAACCACATTTTCATATCCGACAATATTCTTTTTTACATCGGACATAATAAAGTCAATCCGTGTTGGTACATCACGATAATCAAAAGTTTTTTCCTTTAACAAATTATTCTTAATTAAATAATTACGATATGCTTTTGCCATTCCGATATAGTTTGCTGGAAGTCCATCAGAGCTACCGTCACCGGCTAAAAAGTCATAATTAATTTTAATATCATAATGATACCTATTATCGTGGATTGTCTCAAAGTTCCATCCAGCTCGGTTATAGATTTGATAATATATATTATTAAAGTTAAAACGTGGATAAGCAAAATGGTAATTCATATTACGACCTTCATCAGGAGTCGCGATGATTTCCATATGCTGATCGCCGCTAGTCGCATAGGCGACAAAAGCTGCTTCTGAACCATCACCATGGCTGATACCAAATACAGGCATTCTCGGTTCTTTCAGGCTAACATAACGAGACTCCGTCCGATGGTAAAAATCCGTTGAGGAATAATCTCTTCCATAAACATAACCACGATAGGAAGTTAATGGTTTCTTATCGTTAGTGTTGTAATCCATAAAGCGGATTAAAGCACCAGGACCATCAGGTACTAATATATAACCGGGTACCCGATATTTATCTTCAACGATAACGAAATTATCTTTTTCTGGGTCATAATGAAGAATTCTTCCCCCTGATGCTCCAAGGAATGGTGTGATAAGTATACCTGCAAGACGATTAGCATCATCTCCTGTAATCTCTTCATCCCGAATTTCGTAAGATATACCTGTATCGGTAAAATAGATATGAACCTTTATTGATATAAGTGGTCTTGTAGCTTCTACTTCTAGAATATAATGATTATTCTCACCTAAAACCTTCTTTAAATTAGAAAAAATATATTGATTCTTTACATTAGGATCATAGGTTGCACTAGAAATACTAACTACTTGTCGTGTGTTATCATAATACTCTATGGTCACTAAAGAGTTAGCAATCCCTCCAAACAAATAGTTCATCCGATCTTCTTTTGGATCACAACCTTCTGCTTGACGTACTTTACGCGGTTTGTCAAAACAAATTTCTTCCGCAACATCTCCTGACAATGTATCCAAACCGGTCTTCCATAAATAATCATTGCGTTTATCATATATCGCAATCACATCACGGTCTTCACGGAAATAAAATGTGAAGTTTTCATTATCAAAGAGTTCGGTATATTCAGAAGTATCAGTAATGATAAAATTAGGGTCTAATTTTTCCGGAGGTAATTTGGTGTCTTTATTGTTGGGAATATATTTTGCACCTACAGTATCAGCCATGAATAAACTGATTAATATTAAACATATACTGATAATTTTTTTATTCCGTAACATTTCGAATCGCCTCCATTACGATTTCTTTTAAGAAGTTGATTAATTGTTCCCACATGATGACGATTATGGCGATTAGAATCACGATAATCAACATGAAGAATATAGTTAAGATAATACTTTTAATTGTATCCCTTGTAGTATAGTTATGAATTTCTTGCATACCTAATATGATATTTAAACCGGACCAACATCCTCCGATTAACATTATCAAATCTAAGAAGAAGGCTTCATTGTAAGTAAGAATATATGATAATAATACGACGGAGATACATGCGATAAAAAGTGGTGCTAATGAATAAGCAAAAAGAATAAAGATTTGTTTTAAGGTACCTTCTCCATCTTTAATTGATGTTACAAGATAATTACAATAGACAAATAATAAAGTTAAGGCAAAAAATCCTAAGACGATGGAATTAAAATCAAGATCCTCAATAGCAACATATTGATAAATAAAGTCCTTACCAATGGTATACCAAAGGAATACAAAGAAAAATCCAATATAGATTGTGATTGCCCCAAGAAATGATCCTTTCTTTCCTTTTTTCAATTCATAAAAAGAATCTAATGGGTGGCGCATAACCCTAAACATATATAAAACATTATTGACTTGTTTAATTTCCGTAAATTCTTTAATTTTGGCTTTAACCAAATACATAAATGGTTTCCGTTTATTTATTGCTTTCGCAATCATAACCAAACCGGCAAATATCGCAAAGCCAATCATAACTGAAGTTAAGTTTTTTTGGATAATAATATTTCTAACTTCCCAGAACGCTTCGGAGTAATCATCGCGATTACCAGCAATTTCAAAATGCTTCATCGCAAGCTCATATTCTTCTAATGCCAAATAGTTTTTCGCAATATTGTTGTGAGCTAATACGGACATTTGATTTAATCGCAATACTTCTTGCCAAGTTGCAATCGCTTCTTGGTACCTTCTGTTGGTATAGAGATTTAAAGCTTGATATATCTTAAGCGCATATTCCGTTGGTTTAAAGGATTGAATAAATGACTTACTATCATCTAACGCCCAAACCATACCATTACCGTCAACCGCAATTGCTGACAAGGAGTTAAATAATCCGGCGATATCATCGGCTGACCGGGTCCTGCTTGAATAGTTGCTGGCACCAAAACTATGGATAAATTCGCCATCAGATGTATAAACAAAAATTTCTCCTGTAGCCATACCAGCATAAATTATGCCTTGTTCATCAACATAGATATCTACAGCGTTATTTTGACTGAAAACACCATCAGAGAAGTTGTTTTCCCCGGCAATATTATGTTTCTTCACCGCATATAACGCATTATTACTAGTTGTGGTATAGACTATGTTATTATGGTCGACAAAGACATTAGAAAATGTTGAAGGAATACGTGGGAATAATTTAGCCAATTGTTCTTCATTAAAAAGAAGGTTTTGGAGCCGTTGTGTAAAGGTTAAATCCGTTAAGTTTGAAGTAAAATATCCTAAAAACTCTCCTGAATTAGAAAGGTGAATAATCCCAAAATCCACACCTTCAGCATAAATGAACATATTTCCCCGATTGTCTACGCCAATCTTAGACGGACTAAATTCTCGTTCATCAAATGTAGGAGCAGTTGGTTTAACAAATTTATTAAGTACTTCCCCGTTTTCATTTAACTTAAAAATAGCTTCAGCTCCTGAATCAGCTACATATATTTCTTCATTTTTCGTCACAAAGACTCCTTTGGGAGTTTTAAATTCTGGTAATTTATACTCATTAATAACTACATCTTGATAGGGGTCATATTTAATAATCCGTTTATTTCCTGTATCCGCAATGTACATATAGTTATTGATAATATTTCCTTTATCATCCTTCTCAATTGCTATATATAAGTCTTGCGGATTATTAAGTTTTAATTCCACAACACTGCGCTCAGGTAGATATGCATCCTGTGTTCGAATATAACGTCCTTTTGAGTTTAAGGTCATCGTATAAGAAGTGGCAGGAGAGGCATTAGCTAGTGTAGGGAAAAGTGTAAATGAGAAGATGATGATAATAAATAGTACGGCTTTTTTAAACATATTCTTCCCCCTCATTACTTGATACCCGAATGACTCATCGTACTCATTACCCGGGATTGCATGATAATAAAGATAATTAAGTTTGGTAAGAACATGATTAATCCAGCTGCAGCACTCATTCCGGCACCGGCAATACTGTTTTGGACACTTGTTAGAGTACTAAGATAAAAAGCAAATGATTTTAACGTTTCATCTTGAATATAAGTATTGGATGCTTCTGTTGCTCCCCAAGTTGATTGGAAAGTTAAGATAGCTACTGTCGCTAAAGCTGGTTTAATTAAAGGAATAATAATATGAATTAAAATTCGGAAATCATTGGCACCGTCGATTTTTGCGGCTTCAATTACTTCATTGGGTACTTGGTCGATGAATTGTTTTGTCAGAAATAATCCTACGGGTACAGCAAGATAAGGTATGATATGAACTAAGAAATTATTATTTAAGCCTAATTTAACAACTACTAAATAGCGTGGGATCGCTACCGCCACCATAACAAACATTAACGCCATTTGGTTAATCGCAAGTAAGCGTTTCTTTAATTTGAATTGCTTTTTTGAAAGAGCATAACCCGTTGTCGCACAAATAAAAATTGTTAAAACTACCATAACTATCGAAATAACTATTGAGTTAAATAAATATCTACTCATTGGCACACCTGTAGATGATGCTGTCCGTAATAACTCTTGGAAATTCTTTAAAGTTGGTTTTTGGACAAAAAAGCGAGGTGGAAACATAAAGAGTTCATCAAGGGGTTTAAATGCATTACAAAAGATATAAATAATCGGTAAGACCATGAATAATGCCACAGGAATTAAGACGAGATAAAACTTTATCTGCGACTTATCAAACCGTGTAGGATTAATTTTCGTACCTTTTATACTCATATTTACACCTCCTAATCTCTTTCACTGAATAATGCATAGGCAAGTTTGGAAAATCCCCAGATGATAAAGAGTAATACAACAGATACAGCAGCTGCATACCCCATTTCATATCTGATAAAACCAAAATCCTCAATATGATTAATAATTACTTGTCCGGAATATTGTGGTGTTGGGTTAGACCCTGATAGAGCTACACCAATACCACCAGAGTTAAATGTTCCAACAATACTCATAACAGCACCGAATAACATTTGTGGTTTCATTGATGGAACTGTGATATGCACGATTTCTTGGAATTTATTCTTTAATCCATCGATATAAGCTGCTTCATATAATTCTTCATTAACATTTAAAATCCCTGCAAGCATTGCCAAGAAACCAATTCCCATCGAACTCCAAAGGGAAACAATAATCATTATCGTCATTAAATAATCTGGTGATTGTAAAAATTGAATGGGTCGGTCAATTAATCCCCATTTTATAAGTAAACCATTAAGATATCCTTGGCTGTCACCGGAGAATAGTGTTCGCCAAACAACACCGGTAAAGACTCCCCCAACCATAGATGGTGAATAAATTATGAGTGCTAAAATTGTTCTCGGTGTTTTTTGAATTTGCGCAAGCATCCATGCTAAGATAAATGATAGGATATATCCACCAGGTCCAACGATTAAAGCATATTTTAATGTATTTGGAAGTACATATCTTAAAAAAACTGAATCTTGCGTAATAATCGTGACATAATTCAAAAGCCCCTTGTATTCAGGAAATTGAATTAAATTGAAATATGTAAATGATAAGGTAATCGCTAAAGCAACGGGAATTGCGATAAATAAGGAGAAAAGGACAGAATAAGGTAGAAGTAGCAAAAATACTGCTAGTGCATCTTTAAAGGAACCATTTTTAAATTTCTGCTTTAAATCAGTTAATTTAATTTTCCCAAACATTATTCATCCTTCCTCCCTTTTTCTTCCATTTGTGATTTTATCCATTCAATATCATGAACAACATATTCCTTAACTACTTTTCCATCTTTATCAAGATAACCGAATTCAATCATTTTCTTTCTGATTTCCCGATTGATGATAATTACTTGTTTATCAATGGCAACTCCTGTTGGTGTATTATCAAATACAGCAGTATTCCAAATATCGGATAAGCCCCGTTCTAACATATATTGTCCAGGTGTTCTTGGTACGTCGCGTAGCCATTTAACTTGTTCTAAGATGATTTTTAAATGATTATTTTCAATTGGTGATCCTTCAACAGCGCGTAAATTACCGGATAACCATACATATTCTGGTCCATAGGTTGATTGAAGTGTCCGAGCAAAGTTTGTTTGAACTTCGGTTGACATCCACCATTTCATGAATTCCCAGCTTTCTTGAACTTTGTTTGTCGATTTCATAATTAATCCTGCTGAACCATTCGCAATATACCAACGATTAATTGAGCCATCTGTTTGTTTCGTTCCTGGATATGCCGATAGTTCCCATTGGCCGATCAATTCTGGAGCAGCATTCTTAATTTGCAAGTATGTATTAAAGTCAACAATTCCTACTGGTAATTGATTATAACGGAAGGAATCATAGAATGATGGAACTTGTTCTGGTAAGGAATATGTAGTAAATAACGAGTTCAAGAAAGTTAAAGCTTCAACTGCTTCTTTTTCATTAATTGCCGAAGCTAAACCATCATCAGTATAAATCTTTCCATTATATTGATAAATTAGTGCTGAGGTTTGATAGAACCATTTTAGCGCCCCACCACCAGCTATTGGATGATAGAAATTCATACCATAACGTTGTAATTCTGGTAAGATGTCGATTACATCCTGCCAAGTATCTGGAACATCTAATCCTAATGCGTTAAATGTATCCTTACGATAGATTAAAGCATGGAAATCTAATGTCTCTGGTAAAGCATATACTCCATAATTTAATGTATAAGGAATAAATGCCCCAGGCGCAAAGTCACTAGCTACTTGCCAAAAATCAGGGAATTCCGCTAAGTTATAAGCTGCATCCCTTATTGCAAGGTCAAACGGCATATATGAAGCAAGACCTAAAGCAACATCTGGGGCAGCATTTGCAGCAGATGCTAAGATGATCTTATTAGGATCAGGCATAACCGAAATCTTTACTTTAATTCCTGTATTAGGGGTAAACTCTGAATCAACCATCTTTTGCATAATATCAACATAGGTAATTGGACGATTTACCCAAACGTCTACGACATCAGCATCATTTTTCGGTGTATACTTATCATCAGTGAATGAAGCAAAGAATGAGGCAAAAGAAGCACCAATACGTTTAAAGAAGGAAACCTTAGGTAATTCAACCGCTTCAGTATTATATATATAAATTCCATCTAAGCTCATTGGTTGCTCATTTAAATTACGTATGGTATCCCCTAACATTTGTGCAATAGAACCCGAACCACCTGATAAATCCTCTAAATATAATGGTAATTTACCAGGATACTCACGTAATTTATTTAAGGTATATAATGCCTTTTGAAGATATGAAAGAGTTGTTGATCTTTCTTTATTTGGTGCATATTGACTAAGGTCAGTAATCATCTTTTTGATTAAGATTTCATACGACTCAAGATATTTATCCGTATCGGGAATATATTGAACAATATTCCAAGTCCGGTTTTTATCAATTTCTTTACCAGTAATCTTAATTATATCTAAGGTAAATTTATTAATATGGTCTAAGATTAATTGGATATTTCTAACACTTTCTGAAACTATTTCCGCTGTTGCACTAATAGAAAGATAATGCTTTCCAGCTTCTAAATATACTTCATATGGTTTTCCACTTTTATCAGATAAAACCTCTAATTCCCACTTATTACCTTTTGTCATCGGAAATTCATATGTAAGGAATTCTTTAAAAGGAACTTTACCATCAATACGAATTGTTCTAAAGACACTAAAATCATTTTTCGTATTTTGATAATATAGAGCTAATTTATAATTACCACTATGAGGAACCTCAAATTCATAAGTTATTTCTTGACCTGATTTTCGCCATGAATAACCATCAATCACATTTAGTTTTTTATCAATTGGATGAAAAGGTGTTAAGTAAGGATTTTTCACCGAATTCATCCGGACATAAGAAGAATTTTTTTCAATATAACTAATCGCATTAATGTACTCTTGATGATTACCAATATTTGAAGATTCAAGATGATATTCTTCATAACTAGGTATAACATCAGGACATATTAATCTTAACTTACCAATATGAAAGGTATCTGCTGATAAATTCTTAATTTTAATTACTTGATTTTGTCCTTTATTAAATTTAAATAATAATGGTTCAACCGTATAATAGGTATTATTATATAAATAAACTGTTCTCCAACTTTTATCTTTTACTTGCGTTGGTAACGTTTCATCGCCATAACTATCCTTTAAAAAACTCTTTGTTGAATCACTCCAAAATAAAGGTAAATTAATTACTTCTGCCTCATCATATTGATATTCGTCATTGATACTTACAGCAATTGTAATATCATTAAGAGAATCCGAATAAGATTGGTAATCTAGTTGTAAATAATAATAACCAGGATTAATAATATCAACAGTATATATACCTTCCTCATCTGGTAAAAGGTTAAAATATTTTCCCTCATAAATTTCATCCTCAAGTAGATTAGAATTAGAAAGTTCGGCTTCTAAATCAGCTAAATTCGGATTTATATTAACAGTCTTTAAAAAATCAATATAGGAGTAGCGTTTATCAATTAGATTATCGTTTAAAATTGTAAAAGCATTATTAATATCAGCTTCCGTAAACTCATTTGCGGGAGTATAAGTTACATTCGGTTTATTAAAAATTAACACGATAACAACTAATATTACCAGAGCTATTCCGTACTTTATAAATCGCTTCACCATCTTATCACTCCTTTTTAAAAATTATAGCACTAAATCAGAAGATTCAGTGCTATAAGAACATTAATCATTGAAAATCAGCATCAGTGTATCCGTAGTATTCTTTTAATCCATTTTTCAATTCTTCAAATGCCTTTTGGAAACGCTCATTAGCTAAACGATTCCATTCTGGTAATCTTTGTTTTACATTATCAAGCCATGCTGGATCTGTACGAGTAACACCAACTATATCAGCATTATTGAAGTTTAACCATTCATACATACAAGGTTGTCTTTCACCAGAATCGTTTGTAAAACGATATGGATATGCTTTATCGGATACATCCCAAACTTCTCCAGCTTCAAATAATCTAACTACTTCTTGGAAGCCAGGCATCTTATCTTTATCCGCAAAACGTTGATGAATATCAACTGAATACCAAATAGCCATTTGCTTATCGAATTCAGGTCCAGTAACTAATGGGAAGGAGTCATTCATCGCAGTTTTTAATACACCGTTGTCAGTAAATTGTTGGTCAGCTCTTGCTTGCCATGCTCTTGTATCACCAATCCAGAATGTAGCGAAGGTATAAGCAATTTTTAATTTTAATAATTCTTCTTCAGACCAAGTGGTATTTCCATCATCAGTTGCATAGTTATGAATAGCAAGTGGGTCTAATACAACACCTACTGTATTACCAACATAATCGGTTGCAGGTCTTGGATAAATGTCCCAGTTTTGCGATTGGATAGCACCCCAATGTAATGGATTTGGATGAGCACCATCTCCCATCATCCATGGGTCACCATCTAATGTTAATAATTTATTTAATCTGAATGCTGTATAACTCCACCAACCAATGCTATCCAAAAATTCTTGTGTTAATTGTCCACCATCCCAAAGTGGCCAAATAGAGTTATTTGCCCAATCTTCAAAGTAATTTTCTAAGATTTCAATTACTTCATTAGAGTTTAGGTTAACATAATCACCAGTTCCAGAATAATTGTATAAACTTTTATGAATTGTATTAGTACCAGTGTTGATAAATGATGGATTAGCGTCCATTGCACCAAAGAAGGTTTCGTTATCAGCTGATGTAATGAATCGAGTATAATCATCTAAATCCCAATCAGGTTTTGGTACAGTAATATTGTTGTTAATAGCTAATTCTTTATTAACATATACTCCCCATGGTAATAAGTATTGTGGAAGGCCAGCTTGGAAGCCATAGTAGTTCATCATTTTCATAATACTTGGGTTAAATGATTGATACATTGGATCATCCGCAAATACTGATAAGTCTGCTACTAAACCTTTCGCAATGTCACCAGCAAGGTCAGTTGATGCATAAATATCTGGCCATTTACCATGTTCTGATTTAAAATTAGATAAATGTTGATACCATGTACCGTTAGCATCATCTGGTCCATCAGATTTTGCAAAGACATTAATCTTAATATTTGGATATAATTCTTTAAATGCCTTTGCTACAGCGTAGATTGTTGCTGTATTTTGACCAGTTATGTCAGCTGGTGTCCAATTTTTACTACCTAAGTCCTGATAATATTCATTATCCCCGGACCAAAGCATAATGTCGATTTCACCAACTGTGTCTCTTGGTAATGGTTCCCAATTACTAGTTGGTGCAGTTGTAGTTGTATTTTTTGTGTCTTTCGGATTATCCTTGTTACAACTTGCTATAGTTCCGATTAATACAAGGAACAATGTAAGCAAAATGAATTTTCTCATTAAGATCCCTCCAATTATCTAAATTAATCCGAATTATTTATATGAATATAGAAACCCTCGTTTCCTATATATTCACCTAAGCAAAAAATTAATTTCTACCACTTTTTATCCTCCTTACCAAAAATTATATCATTTTAAGAAAGCGATTACAATATTTTTAGAAAACGTTTTCGTAAATATTTAAAATTTTTTAATTATTTCAACTGATAAACACGTACATAATCGATTTCCATTGCTTGTGGTAAGACGGAATCATCAATCTCTCCACCCCAGAATCCACCAATGGCGACATTTAGGATAAGAAAGAACGGTTGATCAAATGGCCATTCAGGTGAACCATCATTTGGCTGTTTTTCAAACCGTGCATAGCTTACACCATCAACAAGAAACTCAATATAATCCTTAGTCCATTCTATCCCATATTCATAAAACTTATCACTAACATTGGGAAATTGTAAAAAATGCGTCTTTTGCGTATTGATTTTATGATTATATTTTTCAGTATGCAAACTAAAGTGTATAATGTCTTGGTTTTTTCCAACATGCTCCATGATATCGATTTCGCCACAACTTGGCCATCTTGTACCTGTGTTAATCGAGTCAGATAACATCCAAATTGCTGGCCAGGTACCTTTACCCTTTGGTAACTTTGCTTTAACTAAAATTTTACCATACTGCCAGGAAGCTTTACCATAAGTATTTAAGCGAGCAGATGTATAATGACGGTTTTCCTTATCCTCTTTTAAGGCAGTGATAAAAAGCTTACCATCCTTAACATAAGCGTTTTTAATGTCATCAGTATAGTACTGTGATTCATTATTACCAAAACCGTGTCCCCCTATAGTATAAGCCCATTTACTTGGATCTGGTTTACCTTCATAATCAAATTCATCAGACCAAACTAATTCATATTTCATATTTTAAACCTCGTCTATTCTTCTTTATTTATAATTAATGTACTAGTTGATTTTCCGAGAATTGTCACATTAGTTGCTGCACCATTATATTTTAAGGTAATATCTTGTGCTAACGCACCCTTATTATGTATAACTAAAACAATCGAACCATCTGGGTTGCGAAAAGCAGTGTTTATAATATTTTGATTACCTTGAAGCTTTGTCTCAATTCGTAATGCCTGTGGTAATACGAATTTAGAGAAATGACCAATCATGTAGTATTCTTCATTACGAACCACACTTCCATCAGGTTTGATTGTAATTACACCACGACAATCTTGACAGCCACCATTTTTTGGGCCATGGTCTTTATCTAATGCGATATTCCATAAAAGTACTGATTTACTATAATTATTAATAGAACCTATAAAAATATTTTCCATGTTCCAACTAATGTTTTCGGAAAAATTCGTTGCCCACTGTCCACCAGAACATTCAGTAAACCATATTCCTTTATCTGGAAATGCATTGTGAACCTTACTTTGAGAGTCAACACTTCCTGCATAACAATGGAAGGCAGTTCCTGCCACATACTTATTTGCGTTATTATCATTTAAGATTGTAAACGCATAAGTCCGATTATCCCAATTATGATCATAAATAATAATTTTTGTATCTAGATTCCTTTCTGCTAACTTTGGTCCTAAATTCTTAATTAATTTAATTTGTTGGTTAGCGGACATTTTCATCGTTGGATAACTACCAGTTTCGTGTAAAGGCTCATTTTGCAAAGTTACTGCATAAATTGGTAAACCTTCTTCTTTATATGCCTCGATGAATTTAATAAAGTAATCTCCATAAATATCGATATATTCATCTTTAAGTGAGCCACCATTCATGCTCTTATTATTTTTCATCCAAGCTGGTGCTGACCAAGGTGAACCCATAAGTTTAATCTGATTATTGTAAGTGAATGCTGCTTTTAATACAGGAATAACATAAGCTCTATCCCGTTCAATCGAAAATTGACTTAGGGTTAAATCTTCTCCAGTAACATCATCATAGGAATAGTTATTAAGCGCAAAATCACTAGCTCCCATAGGAAGACGAATAAAATTAATTCCTATTCCCTCATTTGAGAATAAATCTCTAATAACTTGGTTTCTTTGTTCTGCTGGTAAATTATAAATGAGATAGGCACTTGATTCGGTAAGCGCCGCACCAAAACCATCAATCTCTTGATATGTGATATTATCATCTATAGTAATTGATGTTGATAACTCATTAGTAAAATCACTTGTTAATACTAAATCATCTTGTTTTTCTAATAATTTCGTTTTTGAGCCTGTGGTTGTAAACATATTAACAAGATACTGTGTAGGGTCACTGGCTTCTGTGGTGGTTGTCTTTTTCGATGTGCAGCCCATTTGAATTAAAACCAATAAAATTATTACTGTATATAAAAACATTTTCGTCATTCTTTCCCCCCACTAGTTATTACAGATTTTTACGAATTCGTTTTCGTTGATTTTATGATATTTAATTTTCCAGCAAATGTCAATATGAAAATAAAAAAATGTTCATTATTAATCGTGATGATAATAGTGAATATTTTTTCTTTTTATTTACGCTGTTTACAACTTTCTCTGACAATTAGCTTCGAAGGTATGATAACAGGGTCAATATTAGTAATTTTATTTTCAATCATATCAATTAATGTTTGACTTGCTCTTTTGCCAATCTCTTCATAATCTTGTCTAATTGTTGTTAATTTAGGTTGGATAATTTCACACAATTGAATATCATCAAACCCGATAATTGATACATCATCAGGAATATGATAACCCTTATCTTTCAAAAATGTCATCGCTCCAATTGCCATTAAGTCTGAAGATGCTAAAACTGCATCCGGTAATCCAAACCGTTCATAGTTCATCCGCATCGCATTGTAACCCTCATCAAATGTATAAAAAGCATTGTCGAGTTCCTTTATATAATATGGTTTTAAACCATATTCCTTCATAAAATCAAGATAAGAGCGATACCGCATATTACCAATGAAGTTATAAATACTACCTTGAATAAATACAATTTTACGATGTCCTAAATCATATAAATATTTTAGAGCAGTTTTAATTGAATTATATGATTCCGAATATATAGAATTTTTCATTTCTACATCAGGATCAAATGATAATACAGGAATATCACTAAATAATAATTTATTTACTGCTTCTTTAGATTGACCAATTGAAATAACAAAAACACCATCGACTTGTTTGGAATAACAATGTTTTAAATAATCCTTACCATTGTTAGTATTATTTGATAAAAAGATTAAATCATAACCTTGGATTTCTAATTGTTTTCGGATTGATTCTAAAATTTTCGCAAAAAAGAGGTTGTTTAATCCGTATTCTACTTCAAAAACAATTCCAATTGTATTAGAACGTTTTTTAACTAAGCTTTGTGCAGTTGCATTAGGAACATAGCGTAAATCCTTCGCAATTTTTAAAATCTTTTGGCGAGTTTTTTCACTAATGTCGGAGTAATTATTTAAGGCTTTAGAAACTGTTGATGGTGAGTACCCTGATATTTTAGATATTTCTTGTATAGTGATCATAGCCATGATATTTCCTCCTTTCGAAAACAATTTCGCTAGTATTATTTTAGCATATTAAATTAAAAAACAATATAGTTTTTTCACAATTTATAAAATAAAAAACCTATTTGTTGTATTTTTAAATTGTCCATAAATTTCCAAAATGCATTGACACTTAATTATTTAATGGGTATAATTTACTCGAAAGCGATTTCGTAAAACGTTTTTATTTTATATACACTTTTCACTATAAAATTGTTGAAATTTGTTGAATTTTAAGAAATTTTATTTCTTAATTCAAATATATTCCATAAATTAATAGAATGGGAGGATAATGATGAAAAAAATTATTATTACGTTATTTTCTTTGTGGTTACTTGTTATTATAGTTGCTTGTAGTAAAACCACTACACAAGAAACAACTACTACAAAACAAACTACCACCACTACAAAAGAAAAGGATATATTAAAACCAGTATTATATGGTGCACTAAATCGTGTAATTACTGTGGGAGATGAGTTTGATCCACTTGAGGGTGTTACCGCTATAGACAATGTAGATGGTGACATTACAGACAAAATCGAAGTTTCTGGTGATTATGATGTTAATACTCCAGGAACATATACAATTTATTACACTGTAAAAGATTCTGCAGGTAATGAAACTAAAAAAGGTATAACACTTCAAGTTAAACCTGTAACAGTTGCTGGAAGAATCTTAAATCCAAACTTCGATGAGGGACTAACTTACTGGGGAGTATGGGTTGGCGAAGGTGGAGAAGCAACTGTAGAGGTTGTTGATGGTGTAACTGTAATTGATGTTAAGGTTGTTGGTAATGTAAACTATGCAGTTCAATTTGAGCAAAAAGAAATTACTATTGAACAAGGTAAATTCTATGAAATTACATTTAAGGCTAAAGCATCTGTAGAAAGAAAAATTGGTGTATTAATGGAAGACCCAAATAACGGTTACCATAAATATGGTAATAAAATAATTGATCTTACAACTGAATGGGCTACATATACACTAGAAGTTGCAGTGGATACAGGAACTATTAACACAGCTAAGCTTGGTTTCATGTTAGGTAAAGTTGATGATGGTACTGATAGTAAACCAGCAAAAATTTACTTAGATGATTTCACAATGACTGAAGTAGAACCTCCAGAAGATACAACAGGACCAGAAATTAATGGTGCAAATGATATAACTGTTGAAAAGAACAGTAACTTTGATCCACTTGCTGGAATTTCTGTAAGAGATAATCAAGACTTTGATTTAACAGTTAATGATATTATTATTACTGGAGATAAAATATCAAAAGTTGATGGTAAGTATGTTTTCGATACATCAGCTGAGGGACAATTTACAATTACTTATAAATTAACAGATGCTTCTGGAAATGAAACAGTAGTTACTCGTACGGTTACTGTTACTACATTAGTATTTAAAGATACTAACGAAGTAGAAAATGGTGACTTTTCAACTGATGAAGAAGTTGAATTTAACTCAACTGAAGGTGCTACTGGCTGGATAAAATGGAATGAAGAAACAGCAGAAGTTATTTACACTATTAACGATGCTGGTCAATTAGAAGTTAACATAACTAACCTCGGAAATTCTGGTCAATCATGGACAATCCAATTACAACAATATGGTATTAATCTTGTAAAAGGTAAAACATATAAACTCGTATTCGATGCTAAATCTACAGTTAACAGAGACATTAAAGCAGTATTCAAAACAAAAGGAGAAACAGTTTATACAAGTCATAACTTCTCATTAACAAATGAAATGGACACATATGAGTTTATCTTTACTGTTGTACAAGACAGTGATAATGATATGACTCTATCATTTGAAATGGGTAAATTTAGTGATGAAACTACTGCTTCTATAATCACATATGATAATATTAAGCTATTAGAACTTGATGAAGCTGCATTAATCAAAAATGGCGATTTCAGTGATTTAGGTTGGGAAACTTGGTACGGCGACGGTGATTATGCTGGATTCGCAAAAGCATCTTATGCTGTAATTAACGGAGTAATGGTTATTGACATCGAAAATGTTGGAAACCAACCTTGGGCTGTACAACTTAATCAATTAAACTTAAAATTTGAGCAAGGTAAAACTTATAAATTAGTATTCAGAGTAAAAGCTGATGAAGCACGTTACTTAGAAGTTAAAGTTAAAGATCAATCAGTTACTGGAGAATGGCAATCAAAAGGAATCAATGCTACTACTGAGTTTGTAACATATGAATTTGAATTTACATTTGGACATTCAGATGCACACAGAATTAACTTCGAAATGGGTTACTTTACTAGTGGCGATACTGAAACAAGCAAAAATACTAAAGTTTATATCGATGATGTAAAATTATATGTGTTAGATGAAAATGAAGAATACGTTGATACAAATCAAATTAAAAATGGTGACTTTGAAAGTGCACCATATTGGAACTCTTGGTGGGGAGATGGCGATGCAGGAGTATCTGAAGGTACTGTAAAAGTTGTTGATGATCAATTAGTTATTGATATCACTAATTTTGGCGCAACAAAATCTTACGGTATTCAAGTTACTCAAGAACCATTTACCATTAAAGGTGATAGAACTTATATCATTGAGTTCGATATTAAAGCTGACAATGCAAGACCAATTTACATTAATATTGGTGAACCATTAAATCATGATCCTTGGTTTACACACTTTATGGAAACTTATCAAGTAGATGTTACAACTGAATCACAACATGTTACAATTATCTTCAAAATGAATCTACCAACTAACCAAAATGGTAAACTCGTATTTGAATTAGGTAATATCACTAACGATAATGGTACTCCAGAAGATCCAAGTGATGATATCACAGCTGGTACAGGAAAAATTTACATTGACAATGTAATGATTTACCCAACATTTAATCCAGCTGAATAGAAAACTAGCATATATCTCTATCTCTTCCTAGATATTTAAGATTATATTTAAAGCTACATGCAAAATGCATGTAGCTTAATTTTTTATATCATATTTTAATAAGGTACTTTAAATTTTCATAATCGCATCAATTGGCTTCATTCTACCAATTCTTCTTAGTGGTACTATCGTTGATACAAATAAAATAATAATTGGTTAAACCATACATAATTATACTTGATAAAATAATCCAATTTAATAATTTGTCCTAAATAGTTAATATTTCTTCCTCAGTTAATGATAGTGTAAAATATTTTGTGTAAATAAAAAAGGAAGTCATCCTGTGTTAAAATAAAATTTGGAAAAAAAACACTATAACACAGAAAGGATGACTTCCATGTATAATGATACTACAAGATTAAAAGAAATTCTATCAAATAATGTCAATTT
>Ga0134105_1000679_pt1 | contig 31943 bp, 29 predicted proteins | sample 16_3_2metaG_FD_94457 | JGI IMG/M metagenome (GOLD analysis project Ga0134105, IMG submission 94457) | Switchgrass degrading microbial communities from high solid loading bioreactors in New Hampshire, USA - 16_60_3.3_214_A3 metaG | ecosystem: Engineered > Bioreactor > Semi-continuous > Anaerobic... | reverse complement strand
GCCCGAAACGCTGTTCCGCTATTCCAAGCACCACAATCAATGTATTTTTTCTCTCTTTCCCCCTCGGGATGCCAAAGTAATCATGCAGCCATATCAACGGAATGGCTTTATCTCTTATGACTGCCACCGCTTGTCCACTAATGGATTCAATCTCCGTTGTGGGCTTCCGCACGATTTCAACCACATTGTTCATAGGCAGGGCATAAGTTTCATTGTTAATTTTAATTAAAAGGCCCTTCAATATTGCCAATGTAAGAGGAAGTTTGATAGGCAGTTTAATAATGAACTTTGTTCCTGCACCGGCATAGGTTTCAACATCAATAATTCCGTTTAATTTCTCAACATGATTCTTTACAATATCCATTCCGACTCCACGTCCGGAAACATCGCTTACTTTTTGTGAAGTTGAAAAGCCTGTATGGAAAATAAGGTTGATTAGCTGTTGCTCGGTCATATTATTTGCTTCCTGCTCCGTAATGATTTGTTTTTTAACAGCTAATTGCTTGATCTGCTGTACATCTATGCCGGCCCCGTCATCTTCCACCGTAATAATGACATTACTGTCCTGGGGTAATGCGGTTATTCGCAAAGTACCTTTTTCAGGCTTACCCAACTGTTTACGGATTTCTGCACTTTCAATTCCGTGATCTATGGCATTCCGTATAAGATGAATTAACGGATCACTCATTTCCTCCATAATGGTCCGGTCAATTTCGGTTTCCCCACCCTCAAGTACCAAGTTCACTTCCTTATTCAATGAGTGAGATAAATCTCTGACCATTCTTGGAAAACGACTAAATAACTGCTGTACCGGGAACATACGGGTTTTCATAATTCCCTCCTGAAGTTCATTCATTAATACCGATACACGGTTTGAAATCCCTATTAAATCGTCAACCGTTTCATCGGATGGATACTGGTTATATAAATTGTTTGCTACTTGTGCAATTCGTATCTGTTCAATCACCAGTTCACCCACCAGATCCATCATCCTCTCCAGACGGTCTACATCAATTCTTACGGTGTGTACAGGTCTTTTTTCCTCATTTGCTGTTTTTATACTTGTTTCTTCTACCTTCTTTTGAGGCTGCAAATTTTCAACACGATAAGGAAAAACGTTAACCTCACTTACATCCATCAGGTCATTCTGTGCTTTATGAGCCAATGCATCCGCATTCATTTGGGTAATCAGCAAAAAAGCTACTTTGTCAATATCAGCATTGGTGGGAACTTCCAGGACATTGGGCACCATGCTTATAACCGTACCCCACTCATTCAGAAAGTTCATGATGAGGCAGGCACGAGTAGATTTCATTGGACTATCTTCTGTCATTTTTACCTGGCATACCAAAACATTCTGCCCAATGCTTAATGCCTGACGAATCTGTTCTTGCTGCTTTGCATCCAGGACGAACACGGGTTCAACTTTACCTGAAGGATTGATAGGTTTATTTTGAGACAATACTTTTTTCAATTTCGTGACCACAGAAGTAATCTCTGTTTTAATGTGATTCATATCAGAAGCAAAATCCTTCTTTAACATTCTTAAATAATCCAAACACTCAAAAAGAACGTCAATAACGGGTCCGGATACTTCAAGAAGACCGTTACGGATTTTATCCAAAACATTTTCCATTTCATGTGTAAGTGTTTTCATTTGTTCAAAACCCATCGTAGCAGACGAACCTTTTAAGGTATGAGCTACGCAAAATAATTCTTGAACTACCTGTGCATTCTTGCTATTTTTCTCCAGTTCAATAATACCGTTTTCCAAAAGCTGCAACTGTTCTTCCACTTCACCAATAAAGGCCCCTATCATTTCCGGTGTTTCAAAGATGTTTCCCATGTTACACCCCCTTCCTTATTCGTAAAGTACCTTATCAATGTTTAAAATACTAATGACTCCTTCCTCCGTAATACCTATGCCTTCAAAGTAACTGCCGTCAATCCCTGCTACCATCTCCGGGGGTGGTTGAATGTCTGAAAACCTTATGACCTGATTTACTTTATCAACCACGATCCCAATCATCTCATCCCTGCTTTTTACTACAACAATGCGGGTGGTTTTGGTAGGTGTATAATTGACAAGCCCGAATTTTTTATGAAGATTGGCTACAGGAATAATCTTGCCCCGAAGGTTAATCACTCCCTCCAGAAAAGGCTTGCTATTATGTATTGGGGTAATGTTTTGCATTTTGATAATTTCATATACATCACTGATTTTTAAGGCATATCTTTCACCTGCTAATTCATAAGCCACATACTGGATGTTTAAGAGTTCATCCATCTTTACTCACCTCCCTCCAAACATTGAAGAAATAGGATTTGTTATGAACATAGCTTTCTTAATGTTTGAATTACATAATCCTCTTTAAAGGGTTTCACTACAAATCCTTTCGCACCTGACAAAACGGCTTCTCGAACGAAAGCTTCCTGCCCCAAAGCAGAAATCATAACCACTTTTGAATTAGAATCGTACTTTCTTATTTCTTTTAACGCTTCAATACCATTCATTTCCGGCATGGTTATATCCATGGTTACAATGTCAGGATGTAGTTCCTTATACTTTCTTACTGCTACAGAACCGTTTTCTGCCTCAGCAACCACTTCAAAACCATTCTTTTCAAGCATGGTTTTTAAGGACAGCCTCATAAAAGCTGCATCATCTACAATAAGGACCCTTTTCGCCACCGTTTCACCTCCTTATATCTGTGAAAGTAGCAAAATCTGAGTTGCCTGTTTCGGCAACCCAGATATCATGGCACTTTCCACATTAAATTGTTAAAGTAACAATATGCTCATTTTGTTGCGTTTTATTGAAGCGAAAAAATAATATATTATTTTGCATATTTAATTGCAAAGTACCATTGACTTTTTATTTTTAGGTCAAAAGTCATGTATCTTTTTTATAATATTTATGCTATATTGTTGTATGAACGACTGCAGATTATATTGTTACAAAAAATGTAAATCTGTTTGATAAATATTGCAGAACGATTAAAAACGTGTAAATATAGTAAAAATGGGATTTTAGGAGAAAGACATAATATACGACTAGCAACACTTGAATATGCTCTGGGAGGGATAAATAAATGACTGTAGAACCCATTCGCAATAAAACAAAAATTAAACAAATGTATTACTATTTAAACGGAAAGGATCCAAAATATGGACTATTGTTTAAATTTGGTTTAAATACAGGCTTAAGAATTAGCGATATTTTGCCGATAAAAGTAAAGGATATTTATACAGCGGATCATCGTTTTCGTGAATATTTGATTCTAAAAGAAAAGAAAACCGGCAAAGAAAAAAAAATAAAGATTAATGATTCTTTGAAAAAAGAAATCGAAAACTATATTAAAAAACAAAATTTATCTCAAGAAGATTGCCTGTTTTCAAGTAAAAAAGGTGGGCATATAGGCAGGATTCAAAGTTACCGTATCTTACGAGAAGCCGCTGAAGCAGTAGGAATTGAGAACTTTGGTACACACAGCCTGCGTAAAACCTGGGGATATTGGACCTATAAAATGTCCAGCTATAATATCGGGCTTATTATGGATACTTTTAACCACAGCTCACAACGGATAACATTGCGTTATATAGGGGTAAATCAGGACCAAAAGGACGAGCTGTACTCTTTGGTCCAGTTTTAATTTATTCGTTACAAAAAATTTAAAATAAGCAGGAAAAATAAATATGGCGTCGAAGTATAGAAGTATACATTTTGTAACATATGTTCTAAAGTAACAAAATGAGCATAATGTTACATTATGTATGAATCCTCTTCCTTTCTCGGCAAATTTATGTTATTTTTTAGCAATTCGATAATTTTATATCATAATTATACGATATAGATGAATTCGGATAATTCATCAAGAAATTCTTGATTTGTATTAATATACATTAAAAAATTGTAACTGTCAATATGTAAATACATAAAAAAACATGGTCAAAAGAGAGACTTACGTCTCCTTGAAACCATGCTTTTTGACTTTCATACAACCAAAAATTTACAAAATCATAAAACTTAGTTTCATACATAAATATGTAACCCAAACAAACTTCTTTCCTTTTTCAAATAAACTCCTTTCACAAATCCCCCTCAAACCCTTGAGAATACTGGCTTGTTATTCCTTGCCAATTTCCCATTTAATTCCTTTTTCCTTATTCCTTACTTCCTAAAGTCCTTTCATTCCTCAATTTTTAGGGCAAAAAATGAAAATAAAGTGCTTTTAGAGAAAAGGGTTAAGGGGGAAGGATTAAGGGGGAATTTTGTCCATTTCCTCTTCCATTTTCTTTTCCATTTAATCTTCTAATCCATTGATTTATCTGGCTTTTAACCTTATTCCTTGTTCCTTATCCCTTAAAACTTCTAAACAAAAAACATGGCCTACAGGACATTCTTTTGCCCTAATAAACCATGTTTTCTGCAAGAACTTTATTTACTTCCTATCGATAATTTGCAAAATGATAGGAGTTTATTTTGGTTATACAATAAATATCGGCTTTTTATATTTCCCTACGTCCTTCTAAAGCTTTTGTTAAAGTTACTTCATCGGCATATTCAAGGTCACCGCCTACAGGTATACCGTGTGCAATTCTTGTAACCTTAATTCCTAAAGGCTTTAATAATTTTGAAATATACATGGCCGTCGCTTCTCCTTCAATATCGGGGTCCGTTGCCATAATAACTTCCTTTACCTTACCGTCCTTTACTCTTTCCAGCAATTCTTTTATTTTTATATCCTCCGGTCCGATTCCTTCCATCGGAGAGATTGCCCCATGCAGTACATGGTATTTTCCGTTGTATTCCCGCGTTCTTTCCATTGCTATAACATCCCTTGGATTCTCAACTACGCAAATGGTTGACGCATCTCTTTTTTCACTACTGCACACCTGGCAAGGAGAAACATCCGTCAGATTCTGGCATACGGAACAATACGTCGTTTTACTCTTTGCGTTTTGAATGGCATTTACTAAGTTAGCAACCGATGAATCAGGTAAATTTAATACATAAAACGCAAGACGTTGTGCTGTCTTATGTCCTATACCCGGCATTTTTTCAAATTCTTCGATTAAACGAGCGACAGGTGCTACATAATAGCTCATAACAATCACCTTTTCTGAAATGAATTGGACCCTTACAATAGCAATCAAGTTAATATGAAATAGATTGGTATCAATTTGTAGGGACGCCATATATGGCGTCCGCATATAAATATAGTAATTTCGGACACCATATATGGTGTCCCTACAAATATATCTAAATATATTTTACATGCTTAAAATAATCCAGGTATGTTAAGACCTCCGGTCAATTTCCCCATTTCTGAAGCTACCATTTCTTCCGCTTTTCTAAGCGCTTCATTGACTGCAGCTAATACCAAATCCTGTAACATCTCTACATCATCAGGATCAACAACTTCAGGATTTATCTTAATTTCCATAATTTCTTTTTTCCCACTGGCAACAACAGTAACTGCTCCACCTCCGGCAGAAGCTTCAACGGTCTTTTGTTCCAGTTCTTCTTGCAACTTAAGCATTTGCTGTTGCATCTTTTGTGCTTGTTTAATCATATTGTTCATATTTCCTCCCATACCCGGGAATCTTCCTTTTGCCATATAAATATACCTCCAATATAATAAATTTAGAATTTAAAATGCAGAATGAAAAATGAATTTTCTAACTAATAACTAATTATCCGATATTAATTACTGCTTTGTCAATAATTACACCGAAAATTCTCATTCATCATATATTTGAACAATATCGCCAAGTTCATCCTTTAACTTCATAAGCTGTTGAAACTTGTCCTCTTTATCATCCTCTTGACGGTTCTTTATTTCTTTCTCTAAAAAACATTTTACTTTTACAGGTGTTCCGGACAGTTTTAAAATGGTTTCCTCAATGAATTCAATGTTTTCCTTTCGGGAAACCATCATCTTGTTCATGGAGCATGAGTCTTTAAATATAATACCCAATACACCGTCCACCGATTCAACGTATACATCAACCAAATGTCCATACAATATAGGTTTTCCTGATTTTTTAATAGTTTCCACTACTTCCGGCCACATGTTAATAATCTCATTCAATTCAGAATCATTTTGCACTTCTGCTTGCTCAACTTCCTGTTCAACACAATCCGCTTTGTCCGGAATCGGCTCAGGCTTCGTTTCTTGTGTGACATTGTTTTGGTCAAAAACTTTTCGCTCTTGCGACACTTCTTGTGTAACCACAACGGCACCTGCTGTTAATTTATGTTCCAATTCCGCAATTCGATCCATCAGTGCTTCGGTTGAGGTATCAAGAACCGGCTGACATATTTTCATCAGTGCAACTTCAAGGACGATTCGCGGATTCGAAGACCATTTTGCATTGGCATGGGCCTCCGAAAGAACTTTAATGCAATGAACAATTTTTTCCTGACTGATAGTAATGCTTTGTTTTTTTAACTGTTCAATAGCTTCGGACGACATATCCAGCACATTTTCAGGCTGTCCAACCACCTTGCACATTAAAAGGTTTCTGAAATGTAAAGTTAAATCTTCTATAAAATTCACAATATCTCTGCCGTCCATGACAAGTTTCTCAACGTGTTCCATCACTTTTCCGGTATCCTTTGAAAGAATGGAATCAGTTATTTCGAACAAAAAAACATTGTCTACTATTCCCAAAGTCGTTGCTATGTCTTCATAGGTGATGGTTTGTTCTCCAAAAGCAATACACTGGTCCAAAATACTCAGGGCATCTCGCATGGAACCGTCCGATACTCTTGCAATTAATCGAAGTCCTTTATCATCTATGTTAATATGATCTTTTTGAATAATTTGTTTTAGCCTGTTCACAACATCATCCGTACTGATTCGTTTAAAATCAAATCTTTGACAACGGGATAAAATGGTAGCAGGAATCTTATGAGACTCTGTTGTCGCAAGTATAAATATCACATGTGAAGGGGGTTCTTCCAAGGTTTTCAGCAAAGCGTTAAACGCACCGGAAGACAACATATGGACTTCATCAATAATATATACTTTATATTTGCTTTTTGATGGTGCATATGCTACTTCATCACGAATTTCCCGAATATTATCTACGCCGTTATTAGAAGCTGCATCAATTTCCACTACATCCATATTGCTTCCGTCCAAAATTCCCTTACATATTTCACATTCATTACACGGATTGCCATTATGATTATTCAAGCAATTAATGGCTCTGCTGAATATTTTTGCAGTAGACGTTTTACCTGTACCTCTAGTCCCACAAAAAAGATAAGCATGTGCTATTCGATTATGAACAATCTCATTTACCAGTGTCTGAGTAATATGGCTTTGCCCAATGACATCATCAAATGTCAAAGGCCTCCATTTTCTATATAAAGCTTGATATGCCATTTATGCACCTTCTTCAAATCTTAACAATGTACCATCAATATAATAACATACTTTTAAATAAAACAAAAGAGTTTGATAAATCAAACTCATCCTCTTAAAAATATTAAAAGGCCGTACACCTTTCTTCGAATTATATTTCCATGCGTTACTCTTGCAGTTAGCTCGGACCGGGCACCCTCACGGCACACGGAAGGGTTCGCTTATCGCTGCTTCGTTCCCGACCTGACGAGGTTCACGAATTTCCGTTGCGTAAGACCCAGTCTTCATCACCACTTACAAAAGCCGGACCATACAAATATAACCCTCTGAAAGGAATTCACCCTTGCTATAGCGGATTGCAAGTACAGGGCACCGCTACCTCCCCGGCTAGTACGACCAAAACTTATTTCATTAAAACATTTTGTAATAGTATTGTTCATACCATACAAAATGTACAATGAAATTTTATCAAGGTAAAATGACTTGTAGAAAAATTACTCTACAAGTGTCGCAAAGAATATTATAATATATATTTGCAAATAATTCAACTGTTTATTTTTGGATGGCATAAACCTATTTAACAGGCCTATACGAATTTTTCATCTGTGCAGACAACTGCTTATAAAGCATTTCGCCTAAGCCGATACCTTTCCCCTTACTGGCTTCCTTGGCCAATTCTTCATCCAACATTCCTTCAAATGTCTGACGGGCAAGGTTGTCAGGAAGCAGCTCGGATTTCGGTATGGTCGCTCTCATTTGTTTATACATCATATTAATAAACAGAGATTCAAAATCCCGACATACTTGCCTCAACTTTTGTTCGTCCTGTTCATTAAAAGCACTTTCCAGCGCATATTTAAATGAGTTTTCATTCACTTTCGATACCGCTGAAGTATTATGGAATTGTGCTGACACAGGAATGCTTCCGTTAATCTTCATGGCTGAACCCCTTTAATTCATTTTTATCTTCTCAAATTATTGGCTATACCAAGCATTTCATCTGAAGTTTGAACCGCCTTGGAATTAATTTCATAAGCCCTTTGTGCTATAATCAATTTTACCATCTCTTCTACCACTTGTACATTGGAACTTTCCAAATATCTTTGCATAATAATGCTTCGTTCTTCCAAATCTTCTTCCGGTATTGGTTCTCCTGAAGTAGGTGTCGGTGCCAACAAATTGGACCCTTGTTTCAATAATCCTTCCCTATTGGCAAATCGTACTACTTGCAACGACTGACCTAAGGACTGCATTTCACCGTCTTCATCAATATAGAATAATTCCCCCATTGGGCTAACTGTTAGCTTATTTAAGTCAATGCCGGTCAAGAAAATTTCATCATTATCCTGATCCAATACGGCATAACCTTCAGCAGTAACTAATTTCGCTTCTCCATCCTCAACACTGATTTTAAAACTTCCGTCTCTGGTATAAGCGATATTGCCGTTTGCATCCCTAACTGCAAAAAAACCTTCTCCGTTAATGGCAAAATCCAATGGATTATCCGTGTTTTGGAAACTACCCGTTGTATATGTAGATACAACAGCTGCAGGCGTAACACCATGCCCTACCTGCAAGTTCACAGGTGCTCCGACGCCTTCCAATACATTTGCCCTGGCAATTGTTTCATACAATAAGTCCTTAAATTCCACCCGCTCTTTTTTATAGCCTGTCGTGTTCACATTCGCAAGATTGTTGGAAATTACGTCTACATTCAGTTGTTGTGCGGACATGCCTGAACTTGACGTCCATAATGCTCTCATCATAGTGAATTACCCCCTTTAAATTCTTCCAATGTCATTAACGGTTTTATCCAATGTATTGTCATAAGCCTGAATGACTTTCTGGTTGGCTTCATAGGACCTCATAACCGTAATCATGTCTACCATTTCCTCTACCGGGTTTACATTTGCATCTTCAATGTACCCCTGTATCACTTGCCCTGAAAACGGTCGGACTTGTACTCCTGCAGGGGCTTGTACCAGATTGTTGCCTTGCTTCTGTAAAGCCGTAGTATCTACAAATTCCACAATTCTTAACGTATCAACATAAACGCCGTCCAGGCTTATGCTTCCGTCTTTATCGACGGTTAACTTCCTGTTTCCTACCTGAATAGGCCCATTCTGTCCTAAAACCATATAACCCTCTCTTGTTGTCAAATAACCTGCTTGATTAATGGTAAATGAACCGTTACGGGTATACATTTCCGTAACACCGGCTTGGCCCTGTACTGAAACTGCAAAAAATGCATTGTCGCTTCCTGAGATGCTAAAATCCGTATCTGACTCCGTCTTATTTAACCTTCCCTGTGTGTATGAAGTATATATTTGAACAATATCCGTCCCTAATCTCATGGTTCCAATATTTTCACTGCGGTTTAACAAATCTTTATTTTCCTCTATCCGTCTTGTCAGCATTTCCGGAAAAGCCTGTGACACTGCTATATCTTTTTTATAACCTGTAGTAGATACGTTAGCAAGATTATTGGACACAACGTCCATCTTTTTTTGTGCCCTAAGCATGCCACTGGCCGAAGTATATAGGCCTCTAAGCATTTTTTACCACCTCATTTAACCCCTTTTTCTTCTTTCTTGTAAAACTTCGATATTCTCAAGTGCTTTTCCCGTTCCAATAGCAACACAGGATACAGGTTCATCAGCAATAATAACGTTAATCCCTGTCTTCTCCTGCAAAAGCTTGTCCAACCCATATATTAAACTGCCGCCACCGGTTAATACAATTCCTCTGCTGCTAATATCACCCACTAATTCCGGTAAAGTTCTTTCCAGAACTGAGTGAACTGCTTCCACAATGTGAGAAACCGTTTCCTCCAGCGCTTCCATCATTTCCGTAGAAGTAACGGTAATGGTTTTGGGAAGACCTGAAATAAGGCTCCTTCCTCTAATATCCATGGAAACTTCTTCTTCCCTGGGATATACGCAACCAACCTTTATCTTCATTTCTTCGGCCGTTCTTTCCCCAATCATGATATTATACTTTTTCCTTATGTATCTTACAATAGCCTCGTCAAACTTATCACCGGCCACCTTGATGGAGTTGCTGACAACAATGCCACCTAATGAAATAACAGCAATATCCGTGGTTCCGCCACCAACATCCACTACCATACTGCCACATGCTTTTGATATATCAATGCCTGCTCCGATGGCTGCTGCAATAGGTTCTTCAATTAGGTATGTTTTCCTTGCTCCTGCCTGTAAAGCTGCATCGATAACCGCTCTTTCCTCTACTTCCGTTACCCCGCTTGGAACACAGACAATAACACGAGGCTTAAAAATTCTTCTGTTGCATACCTTCCTCAAAAAGTACTTGAGCATTTTTTCGGTGATATCGTAATCAGAAATGACACCGTCTTTCAGCGGCTTGATTGCAACAATATTCCCCGGTGTTCTTCCTATCATCCTTCTGGCTTCTTCACCCACTGCAAGCAATCGATTGGTATTATTATCGATAGCTACTACGGAAGGTTCTCTCAGCACAATACCTTTCCCCTTAATATAAACCAAAACCGTCGCCGTCCCCAAATCGATACCGATATCCTGTCCAAAACCGAACAACACACATCTTCCTTTCAGAGAGTGATACACTCTACATTTATTTTATCGTCAAATTTACGTTATTACTTTAATTATATCTTGAACTTTATAAATTTCAAATACTTTTTTGTAAAAACTACTCTTTTTTTCGACAAATATTTTAGATATCCTGAAAAATTTTATTCACCGTCCAGAAAACCGTAATATCTCCGCTGATTTTTGCATATACATGTACAGAGCATTACGTAAAAAGGGGGCCGCTCAATTGAAAGCATATATAGAAGAACGAACCATCGCCTTAGCAGAATACATTATTGAAAATAAATCCACTGTCCGAGAAACTGCCAGAAAATTTGGAATATCTAAATCAACCGTACATAAAGACGTCACGGAGCGACTTCTAAAGATAAATCCTCAACTTGCCCAACGTACTCGAATGGTTTTAGAGGAAAATAAAGCTGAAAGACACATCCGCGGCGGACTCGCTACAAAAAATAAGTACAAGAAAAAAAACTTATAAAAATAATTTAAAAAAGCGCGGGGACAGATATTGGCTCCCGCGCATTACACTAATTAAACAAAAATGTTTTCGGATCTACGCTTTTTCCTTCTTTTAACACTTCAAAATGCAGATGAGGTTCTTCTCCAATCTCAAAAGCCGCAGTTTCTCCAACGCCGCTAATAATATCGCCTTTTTTCACCTCTTGATTTTCTTTCACCATATCGGCAGTGGAAAGATTAGAATATTTCGTCTTAATACTGTTTCCATGATCAATAATAATGGTAATTCCTAAGGCGTCATCCTTATATACCTTCTCAACAATTCCATCCGCAGCAGCTTTTACCTGCGCACCCAAAGTTCCCTTAATATCAATTCCTTCATGAGTGCGCCAATCCCCAAGTGTTTTGGAATAGATCATACGGTCTTTTGCATAATCCACGATAATATCTCCTTGTAAAGGAATCAACAATTTGTTAATGGTTTTCGTCTTGGAAGCATCATCGGACTTTTGGGATACAGTAGTCTTCTTATGTTCTACGGTTTTTTGTGTTTCTGCCGGCTTATTAACAGGCTCTGAAGATTTATTGGCAGGTTCTTGAGCATCATTTGGTTCCACTACCTCAATAATGGCGTTTGTAGAATCATGGGACACAGTTTCCTCTGACGCGGCATTATCCGTATTATCGGTATCCTCGGTATGGTTTTCTTCCGTTAAGGAACCTTTCATCATTCCGGTATTTGAAAGATATTCCATGTTTGTTTTGGTTACCAAGGCTGCCGTAACACCTATGACAATAATACACACCAGTAATACTATGTAAAAACCTCTTTTTTCTAAAAATCGAATGATCCTTCCCTTTGAATTGACATTAAAACTTTCATTTCCTGATTTCTTCATATGTTACACCTCCGTATAATATTGTTGCCCAAATTTCCAATATTATACTTTGGTATAACAAATTTTATGTTTATTGATTTTCCAAGGTTATGACTTCGATCCCTTGATAATAATGCTTTAGTATTTCTTCATAATTTAATCCCTGCTGCGCAAGATAATTTGCGCCATATTGGCTCATGCCCACACCGTGTCCGTTTCCCTTGACATGAAAAATCACATGATTATCCTGCATTTCAATAGTAAAATTTGAAGAGTTCAAACCAAATATACTGCGTATTTCGGTTCCTTTGAAGTCACAACCGCCGATACGGATTCTTTTAACACTTCCTCCTTCGGTATGTTCCACAGTTTCAATGATATGATCCATATCCTGAGGAAATTGTATCTCCGGACGTGCATTTTTTAACTTGTCCTTAAATTCATCCACCGATACCTGAACGGAGGATGTAAACTTCGGAGAAGCCTCTTCCCCCATGCTTTCTACGCTTCGCAAATAAGGAACGGCAGCGAACCATACATCTTCCGAGTTTTCCGTCTTGCCACTGCTTGTAGAATGAAAAACCGCGTCAATAGGTTCATTTTCATAGGTCATAATCACATTTGCCGTACTGTCTACAGCACTGCTGATTTTATTCCAGTAATTTTTTGCCGATAAAATCCCCCATTTGTCCATCGCTTTATCTTTCGATATCCAGGCTTTACAATGAGCCGGATTGGTACATACATCCGCCCCTTTATGCTCAGGTATGGCTACTCCGCTTTTTTCCATGTCATGTTTTTTATGATATGTATAGGTTCTTGCAGCCACTGCTTGTGCTTTTAACGCTTCTATATGAAAGCTGGCAGGCATTTCGGCCGCCAATACGCCTTTTAAATATTCATTAAAATTCATTTCCACTACCTTATCTTCTTCCGTAATATAAACTTTAACGGTATGAAGCACTTCCGCAACTTTCGGGGGCTTATTGCTTATACTGCTACTGCTATGACATTTTACGAGAATGAAAGGAATGCCGATAATAACAAACAGCAAAAAAATAAAGGTATATCCTATTTGCTTCATCCTGTCTTCCCCCTATATGAAAAAATACTTTGTCCATACTAATATATACTTATATAGGAGGATTTAGAACTGGAAACTTCTTAATCTTCATCATCTTCTATTCTTTTTATCTGGGCACCTAGTGAAACCATTTTCTGTTCAAATCCATCGTAACCTCGATCCACATGTTCCACATTGCTTATTTCCGTTTCTCCTTCCGCTGCCAATCCTGCTAAAACAAGAGCTGCACCTGCTCTCAAATCGGTAGCCTTTACTTGGGCCCCTGTAAGTTTTTTTACGCCTTCTATCACTGCGGAACGCCCTTCAATCTTTATATTTGCTCCCATCCTTTTTAATTCGCTTACGTGCATAAATCGGTTTTCAAAAATGGTTTCTATAATAATGCTTGTTCCTTCCACAATACTCATAAGCGCCGTAAACTGAGCTTGCATGTCGGTAGGAAATCCGGGAAAAGGAAGTGTCTTTATATCCGCACTTTTTAACTTCCCGTTTGCATTGATAATAATGGAAGTGTCATTCTCTTCTATATCAATGCCGATTTCCCTCATTTTGGCAGTTACAGGTTTTAAATGATCAGGGACGACATTCTCAATTTTTATTTTGCTTTTTGTAATGGCTGCAGCAGCCATAAAGGTCCCTGCTTCAATCCTGTCAGGAATAACGGTATGAGTAGTTCCCTTTAACTCTTTAACACCGTTAACCTTAATGGTATCCGTGCCGGCACCCTTTACGTCCGCACCCATCCCAATTAAATAATTTGCAAGATCAACGATTTCAGGCTCTACTGCTGCATTTTCAATAACGGTCTGCCCTTCCGCAAGGCATGCGGCCATAAGAATGTTTTCCGTTGCACCCACACTGGGAAAATCAAGATATATTTTTGCACCTTTTAATTTTTTTGCTTTTGCTTCCACATATCCATGACCTTGTGTAATTTTGGCACCCATGGCGGCAAAACCTTTCAAATGCAAATCCACGGGCCTTGTACCAATCGCACAACCACCCGGCAGCGATATCCTGGTTTTTCCGACTCTTGCCAGAAGAGGCCCCATCACCAAAAAAGAAGCCCTCATTTTGCTTACCAATTCATAAGGGGCTATATGTTTTTTGAATTTCGGTGTGCTGATTCTCACACGATTATTATGTAAAACTTCTACATCTGAACCTAACCATCTTAACAGTTCGTACATACATTGCACATCTTTTAAGTTCGGTATTTCTTCTATAGTACTTTCACCGTCAGCTAATAAGGATGCAGCCAAAATAGGAAGTGCTGAATTTTTGGAACCGCTGATTCTGACTGTGCCTTTTAAGGATGGTGTGTGGGAAATAATAAATTTAGACAACGATCTTCTTCCTTCCTTCTTATTATTCTTTATTTCAGTAATTACTGCGCAAATTTTAACCATGACTTATTTATTATACACAAAATAAAATATTTAGTACACTATTATTTTATCCAACTTCATTAAATCGACATAATTCTCTCTACATACAATTATAGCCTACAAAGAAACGGTATATACATGAAAAATTTTCATAGCAGTAATTATTGCCCGTTAAAGAATATATTTTTACATAAAAAAAAGACAGGAATAAACCTGTCAGATAAACTATAATTAGCAAATTGTTTTGATAATACAAAAAGAACTCTCATTTGTCACCGCCGGCGTATAATTGACCCACACCAAACCAACGGTTACCAGAATACTTTTATGGAAGATGACTGTATGATTATGAGATGTGTCATATTTTACGGACATGCTCCCCGGTATCACTTTGAATTGGAACAAGATTCGTCCGAGGCATCACTTAGTGCCAATGAAAATAAAGTATTTTGTAGCGTTAAGAGTTTTTAATGCACCTATTTTGCCGACACTTTGTTGTCAATAATTTCACTATATATTCATCACTACTTATATTACCAATCTTAAGCCACCTTATCATAATAATTAATGATAGTCACTTCAGCGCCACTTTGTTGTGCCTGTTCAACAATTTGCTCAAGCTTAATTGCCGTATCATGATCAATATAACTTTCTCCACATTGTTTACATACATCTGCAGGGACATTTTTTACTATAGTAATCCGCCCATCAATATCTACGACATGATTAATGACATCTTTTGCTAGTTCACCTTTACACATCATACAATTCATACATACTACCTCCTTCTAGTTTTCAAATCTTCAAACCATTCTTCTCTATCAGGGTAATAAGCCGTAATCATCCATACCTTATTTTCTCCAACAGCACATACTACATGCAAATATGTTTTTGAAGTAGTCTGTCCTAAAATCAAACAGCTTGGATATGGGTAATCTTCGTAATAATATTCTATAATTTCACCGGATAATATACAATTTACTATATCATTAATTTTTATCTTACGTTGTTGCATTCGTATTAGAATGTGATTTCTCCAAACTATAGCCCCTTGTTCTACAAGATTTCTTATATCATCAATGTCTATATTATTTTTTTCCAATAACATCACCTCTCTTTGTACTACTTATCATCGCGACTCTTTAATTCTTTCTTTTATTCTAGAAAATTATACCATATAAATTGAAATAATACAACAAACTTGAAAAAGATAATATGGTATACATTACGAATACAAAAAATGATCTAACAAATTTTGTGTTAGGTCTTTTTGTCATGCTATGAATTTTTTCATAGCTATTTTTTTATGTAATAGGAAAAGTCGAACTTTCCTATTACATAAAAAAAAAAAGCGACTTGCGTCGCATTTTATGAACAGATAAATTCAAGAGCATCAACTTAATTTGTAAATATTCAATTGCTATGCCAAGTATTCGTATCTAATGATTATTTATACTTCGGCAACCAATCGCCGTGTGCTTCAATAAGGTCATCGCACAGCGCCTTGATTTCATCAATGGATAATTCAGAAGCAGTATGCGGGTCTAACATTGCCGCATGATAAATATGTTCCTTCTTTAAAGTAAGTGCAGCTTCTATGGTAAGCAACTGTACATTAATATTCGTCATATTAAGTGCTGCCAATTGCGGTGGCAAAGCCCCTACATAACAAGGAGTTATTCCGCTCCTGTCTACCAGACATGGAACCTCTACAACCGCCTCTTTAGGAAGATTGGTAATTAATCCTGTATTTAAAACATTCCCCCCAATTTTATAAGGTACATCGGTTTCCATGGCTTCCATAATATAGGAAGCATATTCTTTAGAACGCGTATGCTCGATATTTTTATTTTCTACCAACTCTTGTCTCTGTTTTTCCCATCCTTTGATCTGATTAACACAGCGACGTGGATATTCATCTAAAGGAATATTAAATCTTTCAATTAATTCAGGGTATTTGCTTTTAATAAAATACGGCATGTATTCCGCATTATGTTCACTGGACTCGGTCACATAATACCCGAATTGCTTCATAATTTCATATCTTACCATGTCATTATGTGGCGTCTCTCTCTTTAAAGCTCTTTCTTTAATTTCCGGATAAAGATCCACGCCGTCTTTGGTCACTTCCAATAACCATGCCATATGATTAATTCCTGCAATTTTCCATTGTACACCTTCCGCACTCATCCCAAGTCCTTCCAGAAGATGCGGTACACATACCTGAACACTGTGACAAAGACCTACCGTTTTTATAGAAGTAGCCCTTAACATGGCTCCTGTCAAAATAGCCATAGGATTGGTGTAGTTTAAGAACCATGCGTCCGGACAAACTTCTTCCATATCCCTTGCAAAATCCAATAATACGGGAATGGTTCTTAGCGCTCTGAAAATCCCTCCAATACCCAAAGTATCTCCTATGGTTTGTCGCAAGCCGTATTTTTTCGGCACCTCAAAGTCAATAACCGTACATGGTTCATAACCTCCCACCTGAATGGCGTTGACCACATATTTGGCTCCCCTTAAGGCTTCTTTTCTATCCGTATATGCGACAATCCTAGCACGGCCCTGATTCATGTTTTCATTGATGTTTTTTAATAACGTTTCCGAATCTTTAAGTCTCTGTAAATCAATATCATACAATGCTATCTCGAAGTCTTGCAGCGCCGGTGTCAACATACAATCTCCCAATACATTTTTGGCAAAAACGGTACTTCCGGCTCCCATAAACGTAATCTTTTGCATATAAATCCCTCCACAATAGTATTTAATTACATTGTACTATACACTTTCAAAAAATGAATGGCATAATGTGATAACAATATGGTATAATGTGAGATATAAATAATAAACTTTAAGGGGGCATACAAATTGAACGTAAAAGAATATAGGGTTTCCAATGACTTTGAACATATTGACCTGAATATCATATACTGCGGTTCTGAACAATGCGCCCCCAAACATTCATGGGGACCGGGAATAAGATTAAATTATCTGATTCACTATATTATAAGCGGCAAAGGAATATTTAAATTAAATAATCAAACCTACCATCTTCAAAGCGGACAGGGGTTTTTAATACCTCCTAACACCCTCACATACTATGAAGCAGATTCCAATGATCCATGGTACTATTGCTGGATAGGGTTTCAGGGTTTAAGTGCCGAGTCCTATCTCAAACAAGCAAACCTTGATATTCATAATCCCATATTTACCTACGACCAGGACGATGCTGTAAAAAACTGCTTTTTCAATATGCTGTCTACCCAGAAAAACTATACAAAAAGCCATGCATTATACCTTATCAGTCAACTATATTATTTTCTATCCATACTAATTCATATGGAAGAACAAAAAAACACCATGTTAAAAAAAATAAATAATAAAGAGCTCTATGTAAAAAAAGCAGTAGAGCTCATTCAAACAAAATATTCAGAAAAACTAACCATTATCGATATAGCAAAACATGTAGGATTGGACAGAAGCTATTTATGCTCTGTTTTCAAAGAATATCTGGGTATATCTCCACAAAAATATCTTCTGAACTACCGTATAAATAAAGCATGCGATATTTTGAAAAGTACCCATATTTCTGTAGGTGATGTGGCACGTTCAGTAGGGTATCAGGACCCTCTTATGTTTTCAAAGATGTTTAAAAAAATTAAGGGCGTATCGCCAAGTATGTATGCTAAAGAGTTATAAAGGGTGTTATCTGCGCAATTCATATTCTTTGACGGCTTCGATAAACGGTTCGACAAGCTCAGGATCGAATTGTGTCCCTTTACACTTTCTTAACTCATTAAAAGCTTCTTCTTGAGTTAGAGCCTTTCTATATGGGCGGTCGGATATCATGGCATGATAAGCGTCAGCTATAGCTATAATTCGTGCATATAACGGAATGGATTTCCCTGACAAGCCTTCCGGACAACCTGTACCATCCCATCTTTCATGATGATACTGTATGCATACCTGAATCTCCGGTATTGTTACAATATGTTTTATAATATTGGTCCCTATTTGCGGATGAACTTTTATACGATCCCATTCTTCTTTTGTTAGTTGAGTGGATTTTTTTATAATGTCATCTGGAATCCCTATTTTACCGCAATCATGTAAAAGCCCTCCCATTTTTAGTATGGTTTGATCTTTTTCAGATAGATTAATTTTTCTTGCCAATTCCAGTGAATAAGTGGCAACCATTTCAGAATGTCTTTCCACATAAGAATCTTTTGCATCGATTACGGCTGTCAGTGAATGCATCGCATTGGTTGTTAATGTTGCCTGTTCTGCAATATCTATAGCCAAATCTTTTTCTTCTAATGCAGGAGTATAAATGACACTTTGATTTCTACCTCTTCTCTTCGCATGATACATGGCTCGATCGGCTTTTTCAATCAAATCGCTTGCATTGGATGCATCGGAAGGACAAGAAGCGATACCTATACTGATGGTCACAGAAGACAATGAACTATATTTTGCCAATATATTGGATTTACTGACTTGTTCTCTGATTATTTCTGCAATCTCATATGCTTGTTCCTTTGTATATTTTTCAAGAATAATAACGAATTCTTCGCCACCATATCGACAAGCAGTGATATGATCGTGATTTTGAATACAGTTCTTGATAACTTTGCCCACCTCTGCCAATACCATATCACCCGTTATGTGTCCTTGCATGTCATTAATAAGCTTAAAGTGATCGATATCACAAAATATAACCGTCAGAGGATAGCAATTGGTTAATACTTTTTTCTCCAAATACTCAAAACAATAGCTGTGATTATATAATGAAGTCAAGTGATCCGTTATAGATAAGGATTTTAATGACTTGTTTTCCCATTTTTGCTTTTCCAATTTTTTGCTTATTTTATTAAAAACCATAACCAATTCCTTAATTTCATTTGCCGACTCTAAAAATACGGGTTCCAGTTCTTGAATATCCTTTGATTTTAAAAGCTTGTTTATAGGATACACAATGAGTTTATGAGCTTTTCTGCTAAGGAAAAAGATAAGCAATAGTGCAACCACAAAAATTAATACTGCATTTAAAATCATTATGTTAAGCGTATATATAAATACTTCTCTGCTCTCAACAATAAACATATTAACTGCCATTTCACCGGAAATGTCTTGAATTGGAACAATCCCAATAATATCATGGTTATTGTCGGATTTAAAAATACTTTGAATTTGATTTTTTGCAAATCTCTTATTATACGTTTCATAATATGAAACCGCTTTTTCATATATATCGGAAGCTGATATAATATTGCCTTCTAAAGAAAAAAAGATGTCATACTTATAATCCTGTTTAATGCATTCCAGAAAATTAGGAGTGACTTTTTTTCCGAAAATGATAATACCCTGCGAAGTTCCTATATAGTTATTTTGCAAGATGGGTGAAGCAGCTATAATATATAATTCTTTTTCATCATTACAAACATAAAATCCATGAGGATAAGACTCAGGATCATTGTTAATATCGTATTGTAAGAGCTTCTTGGCAAATTCAGCTTCCAATAAATCAGAATACATCTTAGAAGTGCAGCCAAAACTGTTAACAATCTCATTATTATGATTCGATACAATAATCAAATCAATATTCATATTCTTCGGAATCCAATTTGAAAAATTCTCCTGAAACCAAGTGATATCTTTCAGTTGAATCCGCTCATAGGTCTCATCCCAGATTGCATAATCTCTGACGTTCTGTAACACATATTCACTGCTCACTGCGAATATATCTTGTACTTTCTTTATCGCAGACTCCATAGAACTACTTTCAATTTTGGAAAAAACCTTAGTAACCACAAATCCGTTTAATAAAATGTAAAATACCAAAGGTATAAGTGCAACTAAAAATAAGGAAAAACTTATTTTAAATTTTAACGTATTCATATGATAAAATAATTTCTTATAACTACTTATATGGCAACACCCATCCTTCTTTCAATACTTCCACAGCAGCCTTTTTCAGAAAACTGCAGTAATTATTATAATTCTTATTCGACATAAACTGACAAATTCCTGCTTATTCTGTTCCTAAATTCAAAAGCAGTCCTATAGAATTCACATAATATTTCGATTCTTCATCTTAAAAATGTATATAACAAAAAATGGCTATTGCGGAAAACGTAAAACGGATCGGCCTAAAGACCGACCCCTGCAATATATGGTTGTTCCAAATAATATACAACATGTGGGGGGCAGACTTCCATGTCCTCCCCTTTGTGCAGCAGCTTCTAACTATAGTAATTTTATTTTATCACTACTACTTCTTTAATCGCCAAACCTACCGCGCGAATGAATGCATAATCATACCAACTTAAATCTCCAATACTACCTACTTGAATATTATTTATACCTTGATTCGTATCATATACATATACTTCCATTTCAGAGTTCCCCAATACAAAAGTTTTGCTTTCTCCCCCGCTGACATTAATTGACACTCTACCTGCTCTCACATCAACAGTTCCACATGCAATTATTTCTCTGCCTCGTTCATAAATGCCTTCAACCGGATCGGACAGGTTATATAATAATATAACTTGATCTATATCTCCATTTTGATTAACTGAATATTTAATAACGTCTCCATTTTGAATATTGGATAATATCTTGTCATCAATTGCAGCTAATTCTATTCTTTCACTATTTGCAAATGCATGTAACTTATGATATACATCATTATTTTCATTTCTTTCTTCTGTTATGTAATCTACCACAGCTACTTCAAAAAGCTCTTTTTCTGCAACCACTGATAATGGTTCTATATCCGCCTGGTCACTCCAAATAAATGTTTTGATTATTCCTCCAACATGATTTTGAATATCTTTCGTATAATCAACCTCTTTAGGTCCATCAATATCAACCGGCACAATCACTGTATCTAATAATCTATTATTTAAACTATATGCCGCAATAATTAATTTACAAGGTATGTTATTATCATCATGCTTAACAAGATTAACACTTACTTTTCCATCAGTAAAATCTGTCACTTTGGCAGTATAAGGCCTCTTTTGATATTGATATACTACATTACCGCCACAATTTATGATTTCTTGTATCTTAATCATATCTTCATTATTTTCATTGATAGTAAGGTAATTACCTGTCAAGTTTAAACTGCTATAACTTAAAACAGGAAGCTCACGAATACTATAGATTTCATTATCGCTCAGATCTAAATGGGTCAAATTCATTAATTCCCTTAAAGCACTAATATCCCTAATATTATTGTGTGCTAAATATAATTCCTTTAAATTAGATAAACTGCCTAGTGCTGCTATATCTGTAATCACATAATTATACGACAAATCCAATTTGGTTAAATTTGAAAAATGTTCAAGACCGGAAATATCGGAAATTGCATAGTTTTGCAAATCCAATTCAGTGATAGATTCTACATCACTTTTGAAAATATCGCCTTCCGGTTTGTTTATTATATTTCTTATAGCCAACTCCAAATGTCCATCCTTAAAAACTATAACATCAGAAGCAATGACATTTGTTGGAAATAATAATGTAAAAACTATTAAAACACATAATAAATTTTTAATATGCATATAACGACCTTCCTTTAAAGTAAAAAACTAATTTTTTTCAACTTTATAGAAATAATATTACCACAATATGTAATACTTTACAAGTATAAAAAAAGATCTTACTATATCTCCTATAACCATCATATACCATAAAATTCATAACAAATGTAATATTTTTTATAATGCAACAAAGGACGGGAGGCTATTGCCAAATACGAAGTGACAGTCGACTATAAAGCTGAAATTTACAATCCAGAGATGGATATGATATATACAACCTGACATTTATTTTTTGCATGAATAAATGCACTTGTGAAATAAATTTGCTAAAATGATATAATTTTTTATTAAATTACAGCTAAAAATAGTAATGGAGTGAGATTAAAGATAATCACACTCCAACTATTGATAAAAAGTCCTAATTCATTGCAGACTGCCTTGCCTGCTCTATTACCATGTCTTTGACTTTCATTAATCTGGTTAAATTGCTTCTTTCATTTTCTTCAAGTTTCATGGTAATATATCGAATGGTTTCTTCAAACTGAGGAATCATAACATATTCCAGTGCATTAACCCGTCTTCTGGTCTTTTCTATTTCTTCCGCCAATAACTGTGCCGACTTCTCCGTTTGTGCCAATTCCAACATATACGGCAAAGCTTCTGAAAGAGCTTTAATGGCTTCATCCAATTCCGCCGAGGTAGTTGCAAAGCCATAAGGGTAAATGTCACTTTGATCATCGGTTTTGGTTTTAAAGTTCATAACCGGGACATCCACACTCATAATATTTTTCGTCGTCACATCCAAGGATACACTTTGTTTGGGAAACATTAATGCTTCTTCTAATACCTCGGAAGACATAACAGCTCTTGCAATCAAAAAATTGCCGTGCGCCTTCATTAACATCTCTTCCACACGCTCGCGAAGTTCTTTGTTTTTTCTCACCAACTCAAGAAACTGCTTCATTAACTCGTCGCGCTTATCTTTCAAAAGCTTATGTCCTCTGCGTGCTACTGCTAAGCTCTTCTTTAAACGAGTCAGTTCCATACGGGTAGGATTTACACGCATAACAGCCATAAAATCACTCCCCGTCCTCGGATTTTGGCAGGTACTTATCGAGATATTCGTCGCGAATACGTTTCAACTCTGTCCTTGGCAATATGGATAACAGCTTCCAACCCAAATCAAGAGTTTCTTCTACCGTCCGATCTTCATCAAATCCCTGAGATACGTATTGTCTTTCAAATTCATCGGCAAATTTGGCATAAAGCTTGTCAATATCGGTTAATGCGGCTTCTCCCAAGATAACCATTAATTCCTTTGCCTCTTTTCCTCTGGCATAAGCGGCAAACAACTGATTCATAGTGTCCGCATGATCCTCACGGGTTTTGCCTTTTCCTATTCCTTTATCTTTCAAACGTGAAAGGGAAGGCAATACGTCAATGGGAGGCGTAACGGCTTTTCGGTGTAATTCCCTGCTAAGAATAATCTGTCCTTCGGTGATGTAACCTGTAAGGTCCGGAATAGGATGCGTCTTATCATCCTCAGGCATAGTAAGTATGGGAATCAATGTAATACTTCCTTCTTTATCCCTCTTCCTTCCCGCTCTCTCATATATGGTTGCAAGGTCGGTATACAGATATCCCGGATAGCCTCTACGGCCGGGAACTTCTTTTCGCGCAGCAGATACTTCACGTAATGCTTCTGCATAATTGGTAATGTCGGTCATAATAACCAATACATGCATATCCTTCTCAAAAGCAAGATATTCAGCTGCCGTAAGTGCCATACGAGGCGTTGAAATTCTCTCAATAGCCGGGTCATTTGCCAAATTTACAAACAATACGGCACGGTTAATGGCTCCCGTTCTTTTAAAATCGGAAATAAAAAAGTCAGCTTCTTCAAAAGTAATCCCCATGGCAGCAAATACCACCGCAAATTTACTGTCGGTTCCCATTACCTTTGCCTGTCTTGCAATCTGCGCCGCAAGCTGTGCATGCGGAAGACCGGAACCGGAAAAAATAGGAAGTTTCTGCCCCCTTACCAACGTATTTAATCCGTCAATGGCGGATATTCCCGTTTGAATAAATTCCGACGGATAATTTCTTGCAGCAGGATTCATTGGTATACCGTTAATATCCAATCTTTCTTCAGGTATAATCTCAGGCCCGTTATCAATAGGTCTACCCAAACCGTCAAAAACTCTTCCTAACATATCCATGGATACCGGGAGCTCAATCCCTCTTCCCAAAAATCGGACCTTGCTTTCTGCAAGATTAATCCCGGCAGAACTTTCAAATAATTGCACAAGCGCATTATCTTCATTAACTTCCAATACCTTACACCGACGGATCTCACCATTCGCTAACTCAATTTCACCTAATTCCCCGTACTTGACACCTTCCACTTTTTTAATAAGCATCAAAGGACCTGCAATTTCCTGTATGGTTCTGTATTCTTTCAGCATGTTATTCTTCCTCCTTTGATACCAGCGCATCAATCTGCTTGGTTAAATCTTTTTCAATCTCATCAAATACTTGATTTACCTGCCCTTCAGGTGTATACTTAGCTCTTCCTATTCGTTCTCTTACAGGTATCTCAAATAATTCTTTTATGCCCACACCGGCATTTAATGCTTCTTTCCCTTTATAATAAAATTCCAAAATTAATTTTAACATCCGATACTGCTTATGCAATGAAGTATAGGTATCCACATCGTGGAAAGCATTCTGATGCAAATAATCTTCACGAATGGACTTGGCTGCTTCAAGGACAAGCCTGTCTTCCGGAGAAAGTGCATCCACACCCACCAAACGCACAATTTCCTCCAACTCGGCTTCTTGTTGCAATATCCGCATGGTATCCTTTCTTAAGTCATTCCAATCCCTTGCCACATTCTGATTCATCCATTCGCCTAATTTATCAAGATATAAGGAATAACTGGTCAACCAGTTCACGGCAGGAAAGTGTCTCCTGTAAGCCAAACCGGCATCCAATCCCCAGAATACCTTAACAATTCTCAACGTAGCCTGGGATACAGGCTCCGAAATATCTCCCCCCGGCGGTGAAACCGCGCCAATGACCGTTAGTGCACCTTCTCTTCCGTTTGTACCAAGGCTGATTACTCTTCCGGCTCTTTCATAAAACTGTGCCAATCTGGAGCCAAGATAAGCAGGATACCCTTCTTCACCGGGCATTTCTTCAAGTCTTCCTGACATCTCCCTAAGTGCCTCGGCCCAACGGGAAGTAGAGTCTGCCATTAAAGCAACACTATATCCCATATCTCTGAAATATTCAGCAATAGTAATACCCGTATATATGGACGCCTCTCGAGCTGCAACAGGCATATCTGAAGTATTGGCAATAAGCACGGTTCTTTTCATTAACGATTCGCCTGTGCGAGGATCCTTTAACTCCGGAAATTCCATAAGAACATCCGTCATCTCATTACCGCGCTCACCACAACCTATATACACAACAATATCTGCATCCGCCCATTTTGCAAGCTGATGCTGAACAACTGTTTTACCGCTTCCGAACGGTCCCGGGACAGCAGCAACACCACCTTTTGCCAGTGGGAACAATGTATCAATGACCCTTTGGCCTGTCACCAAAGGAGCTTCCGGAGCCAATTTTTCTCTATACGGACGCCCTTTTCGAACCGGCCATTTCTGCATCATCTGTATATTTGCGGTTTCACCGTTATCCTTTCTTACAACGGCAACCGTATCTTCAACCGTAAACTCACCCTCGTATATTTCTTCAATAATACCTTCGATCCCGTAAGGAATCATTATTCTGTGTTCCACTATAACCGTTTCCTGTACGGTGCCGATAATATCTCCTGCCGTTACACGAATACCTTTTTCTACAACAGGTTTAAACTTCCACTTCTTACTTCGATCAAGAGGCTTTAGATCGATTCCTCTCGTAATATTACTTCCGACCTTTTCCCGCATTTCTTCCAAAGGCCTTTGTATTCCGTCATACATTTTTTCTATCAGTCCGGGCCCTAATTCTACACTAAGCGGTGCTCCTGTGGACACCACAGGCTCGCCCGGCCCAAGTCCGGCAGTTTCTTCATATACCTGTATAGAAGCACGATCTCCGTGTATTTCGATAATTTCACCAATCAAACCATGTTCACTGACACGTACAACGTCAAACATATTGGCATCTCTCATACCTTCGGCTACTACCAAAGGACCGGATACCTTTACAATGGTACCTTGACTCATTACACATCACCCTACTCTCTGAATAAAATATCTGCTCCTACGGCACGTTCTACCGATTTTTTAATCCCCCGCATCCCTATTCCAAGGGAACCCTGATTACCGGGAATAAGAATAATTGCAGGGAATCGACTGTCCTTATATTGATCGATAGCGGCAACTATTTCTTTTGCCACCTGCTCTGTAATATAAATAACGGCAAACTGCTCCTTCGCCAGTTTATCCAATATTTCCTCGGCTTCAGAAGGTTGTGTTACCTGAAAAACAGATAGACCGAGAGCCTTGAAACCGAGTATACTATCCTTATCTCCAATAACTCCTATCTTATACATAAACCTCCCTCAGCCTTTCTCTAATAATTTCATTCGGTATGCCGTTCATCTTCCCGACCATAATAACGCGAACAATTTTTATTTCATTCTCTTTTGCAAGAAGATATGCTACCAGAGGCTCAATGCCAAGAGAAACATACTTTGCTTTTTTAATGTAATGGATAATATAATCATCACATAGCTTTTCCAATCTTGTTAAACTGCCTGTATTCTGATAGTTATTGATACCTTCTTCACATATAGCTCCATAAGGTGTATGATGGAATTCATGGATAATATCCTCATTGGAATAATCCATTATGTTAATAAATAAATTCTCCTGAATGCTGCCTCCGGGCAACAATACTTTGCGAAGAAAGTCAAATGATTTATGAAGTGCTCTAACCCTTAAAAATGCCTTTATATTATTAAGATCAATAAACACTTTTATCAAATCCACAAGAAATTCGCTCTTGACTTCTTCAGCCCGTTCTTTCATTTGCACGTAACTTGCCTTATCCAGTATTAAATCAATAATTTGCGGATCCCTTGTCCGGTTAAAGGTATCAATACATTCTTCAATAGCTTGCCTCAAAGTTATATGAAGTTCTTCCAGTTTCCTCTCTTTAAGAACCATCTTTAATTTACTAACCGGTACGGTTCCGGAATCTATTAACAATTCGTCAAAAGCTTTCTCCAAAAATTCCGCCTTAAGAAGCACTTTCACATTATGATAATCATTTTTTATCAAAAATATCTGAAAAACTTCCGGTTCGGGAGCAATTTCCTTCAACAATTTATACACTTTTGTATTTTCCTCTGTTAATAGCTTCTCGTATTCATAAGGACTTACCGTTTCACCGGAAGATAAACCATAATTCGCTTCTACCAGCATTTTTAACACTTCTTCAGGCGATTTTGCTTCAACCATTCTGTCGATCTTGCTTTTATCCAACATTTTTGTTTCCATCACTCGAATACGCGCTACTGAATACGCATATTGTGAGCCGTCCTTTTTTGTCAAATAACTCACCTCTTTCTTTAACACAATGAAGAATGCAGAACACAACGAATAATACTGTTCATATATTCCTAAATCAATATTCTTCGAACACAGACTCATCGGCTTGTCAAATATCCATTTAGGCCGCATCAACGCAACGTCCATGTTGTAGGTGATGCTAAAAATATCGTCCGTGGTATTTTCGTCTAAATGTTTATTTGACTGCGCCGTGACTCTGCGGGCGACCACAGGTCGCCCCTACAACAATAACGATTTATTCGCCCCTACAACAATAACGATTTATTCGCCCCTACAACAATAACGATTTATTCACCTCTACAACAAAAACGATTTATTCATATATAAATCAGTATTCCATATTAAGTTTGTCCGGTTTCATCCGAAAAAACATGAGTAACACAAAAAACCGTTTAATTGAACAACGCTTGCACTACTTCTGCTTCAAGTTCGTTTCTCTGCATTCTTATCATTGCATCAAAAGAGTTGTTGATTTCAACATCACCGGATTTTAATATAAATCCGCCGTCAATATTGCGTGATTCATCCGATATTTTCACCAATCCCGTTATTCCTTTTTCGTTTAATTTCTCATTAACTTTATTCACAAAATCAGGCGACAGCCTCTGCTTATCCTTTGAAGAAAGAATAATTTCTTCCTTCCCTGTTTTCGCTAAATTTGCTATCATGTCAATTAAAAGCAACTCATATTCACTATTTTCCATGGTATTCAATCTATGTAATGCCATTCTGAACGCTTCTTCTACCATTTCCTGTTTTGCTTGAAGCTTTTGCTTTCTTACTTCCAGTTCGGCAACAGCAAGGATTCTTCTTTTCGTTTCAGCAGCATCCTGCTGCGCCTTTTCAAGAATGGCCTTTCTTTTGTTTTCTGCTTCCTGCCTTGCCGCTTCAAGAATACCGGCTTTTTCATCTTCTGCCTGCTTTATATTGTTTTGTGCCTGCAGGTGAGCTTCCTCCAGGATCTTTTGCTGTATCTTTTCCGCTCCTGCCATATCGGACAACTCCCTTATATTATAATTGAATTCCGGTTACTGCCAAAATAGAAGCCAGCAGTGCAAGAACCGCATAAGTCTCAACCATAGCTGCATAGGTAATACCTTTTGCTAATTCTTCAGGACGTTTTGCAACAATATTGATACCGGCAACAGCTGCACGAGCCTGACAAATGGCTGATTGATATCCTACGATAGCAATAGGAAGAGCTGAAGCCAAAAGCAACATTCCTTTTTCAATGCTGATTTCGCCAACATCAGCACCACCAATAACGCCGATTTTAGTAAGTATAATAAAAGCTGTTAAAAGGCCATAAATTCCCTGTGTTCCGGGTAACGCCTGAAGCAGCAAAGTTTGTCCGAATTTATCCGGATCTTCTGTAACTACACCAGCAGCAGCTTCTCCAACCATTCCAACTCCTCTTGCAGAACCCATTCCTGCAAAAATTACTGCCACTGCGGCTCCTAATACTGCTAAAGCTTTTCCGTTAAAAAAGATTTCATACCATGCCATATTAAACATCCTCCTCATTTTTTAGATTGATATATTTTGTTTTTATTTTCAAGGGCTGAAAGGCTTTGCCTCCGCCCTCATAAAACTTGCCAAAAAATTCTACATATTGTAAGCGGCTCGAATGGACATAAGAACCTAAAACATTAATTGCAAGATTAAATATATGCCCACCGATAAACACAATAACAAAGATAATTATTCCTATCACATTGGTACCGAATAATGAACCCATGGTGTTGATTACCGTACCAATGACACCTGTTGCCAACCCTAACGCAAGAATTCTTGAGTAAGACATAACATCGCTGAAAAACGCCGTTGTATTATATAAGCTTAGCACACCGCTGAATAACTTTTTGATAATTCCTTCTTTACTTCTTCCCTGTGTAAGTATCAGTCCCACTGCTCCTGCAATCGACATATATTTTCCAATATCATTAAGTACACCTTTTCCAACCCCAAACAACACAAGTCCTATTAAAAACACATACCATAAACCTACATCAAAAACAGCATCCCATATCTTTCCTTTTCGAATCAGGTTATATCCCTGCATTCCCATCCCTACAAACAGATGAATAGCTCCGAAAACGAAGGACCATATAAGCAGTTTCATGGGATCATTCACCGGATTAAACCATATTCCGTTCACAATCTTATCGTTGGTTATTCCAATACGGCTTGGGAAATCACCAAACCAACCGCCAAACATTGCACCCCAGAAAAATGTAGAAATGCCACATAAGCATCCTAATTTCAACAATTTATTCATTAACCCCTCTGTCTTGTACTTCTTTAGAATAATAGCAGTCACAATGGTCATAATCAATCCATAGCCGGCATCACCTAACATCAACCCAAAAAACATAAAATAGAAAGGTGCCATGGCTGCGTTTGGGTCTACTTCCGTAGATTTCGGAAGGCTGTACATTTCCGTAATCAACTCAAACGGCTCTACAAGAGGATGGTTACGCAAAAGTACGGGAAATTCCTCTCCTTCCTCAGGGCGTTTTATCTCAACAATGCAATCATATTTTTGTAAAATTGTCTTTTCAACCTTTTCACTTAATTCCCTCGGTACCCAACCATTCAGCACAAAAACATTGTTTGTATGTGCCAGTCTTCCAATAGCTTCTTTTCTGTCTTTTTGAATCAAAAGGTAATCATACAAAACTTCCAGCTTCTCTTTTTCTCCTGCAAAAACAGATATGTGCTCCAAAATTTCTTTTCTTTTCTCTTTAATCTTTTCAATTTCCTGTCTTGCCTTATTAATGTTCTCTTGAGCCGTCCCATGAAAATCGTTAAACGATACTTTTGCAAAACCGTACTGTTTTAATAGAGTCATAACTTCATTTTCAAGCGAGTTGACGTATATTAAAAATATGTAATTCTGCTCTTTATCGGCGTTTATGATTTCTACATAACTTTCAGGAACATTCTCCTCCAAGTTCTGTTTCATCTTTTCCACATCGGCAATGGCAGGTAGTACACCAAGTAAAACGGTTGTGTTCTTGGTGTTTTCCACATCAAAAGGTACGGTTAACGGTTTCCAAGGCTCAAAAGTAGCAATTAGATTATTCAAACGGTTTTCTTCTGAAAGAAGCTGCATAAGTTGTTCGTCATAATGCGCAATTTGATCTACGATATTCCAAATATGTTCCCTATTCTGTATAATTTCATTATACTCTTGGGTGGATATTTCTTTTTTGGGTGCAAATAATCCTCGTTTTTGCGAATTGTATTTTGACAAATATTCTATCGACGATTTGATACGCATAAGATCTGCTTCCAATGTTGCCACATCCGATTCCGTCTCATCCTTTGTTACCAGTTCGGACCACTGGTCATCCGGAATAAAATCGGAAACTTCAACCACACCCATTTTCATAAGACTTGTGATCATTTCTTCCTTATTCTTTTGAAGCCCTATAATAGAAATTTTATTCATATCAACGATTGCCATGGGATCCCACAATCCTTCCCATTATAATTTGTACGGCAGCATCCATTTTGTCTTTTGCCTGCTGTCGAATGGCATTGCATTCATTATTTGCCTGTTCCTTCATTTGCTCTATTTCCTTCTGAGCCTCCTGTTCTGCACGTAAAATAATTTGGTCTGCCTCGTGTTCTGCATCTTTTATGGCTTGTTCTATAAGCTCAACCGATTGTTCTTTTGCTTCAGACACTATCTGCCGCGCATTCATGACAGATTGCCTGACAATTTGCTCGGCTTCTTCTTCCGTTTGTTTGATGGCTCTTACAATATCAATTGACACAATATCACCTGCCCTTTATAAAATTGAGAATTGAAAATGCAGAATTGAGAATGATTGAATCCTCAATCTCCAAAAATCCGCCACATAATATAAAAAATTAGTATCTTGATGCCCAGGCGACCACAGGTCGCCCCCATATGCGTCAACCTAAACCACATTTTGTAAAACTACCGCAGGCATAGGGTATTCTGCAAGTGCTTGTTCGGTAGTTTTTCTTTTTCGTTTTTCTGTTATACTT